>Ga0307372_10009166_pt1 | contig 13715 bp, 15 predicted proteins | sample OX1MG_FD_202533 | JGI IMG/M metagenome (GOLD analysis project Ga0307372, IMG submission 202533) | Soil microbial communities from Risofladan, Vaasa, Finland - OX-1 | ecosystem: Environmental > Terrestrial > Soil > Coastal area > Acid sulfate soil | place: Finland: Risofladan, Vaasa | collected...
CCGTCGCGAAGAAGGCCCCGGCCCGCAAGGCCGTCGCGAAGAAGGCCCCGGCCCGCAAGGCCGTCGCGAAGAAGGCCCCGGCCCGCAAGGCCGTCGCGAAGAAGGCCCCGGCCCGCAAGGCCGTCGCGAAGAAGGCCCCGGCCCGCAAGGCCGTCGCGAAGAAGGCCCCGGCCCGCAAGGCCGTCGCCGTCCGTCGGGCGCCCGTCCGAGGAGCCACCAAGAAGGTGACGGCGCGCCGGTAGGAGCGCTCTCGGCGGAGAGCGGTGTCCCTACTCGGGACGGTCCCGCACGGTGTGGCCCGGCAGGGCGACATGGCCCGGGGCCCATGAGGGGGGTTGCCGGTCGAGCGCCTCCCTGTCCCAACCGCCCCGGTCGGCGGCGGCCGCGTACGCACTCTGGAGGAACGAGAGAAGGGTGCCCCGGGGGTCGGCGGCGGTCCGTACCGCCGTGTAGGGCAAGAGGAACTCCCCGAGATCGCCGTCGTAATAAGCCTGGGTGGGCGTCACCGGGGTGTCCCGATAGCCGTCGGGCTCCGGGTATGCATACGAATAGAAGGCGCCCTCGCCGGTTCCGCCGGGCCAGTAGCCGAAGCTGCTCACCTCCTGGGAGTACGCCTCGCGCATGACTCGCGGCCCGCAGTGGGGAGCACCGCCCGGGTGGGGTGGTGCGGCCCGGCCGGAGAACCTCGTGGTGGCGAGATCGAGTGCCCCCCAGAACAGGTGCACCGGACTCGCCTTGCCCACGAACGTCGTCCCGAGCTCGTTGAACACGTGGGAGGAACGGACCAGCAGCTGCCAGAACCGCTCGACGTGATCCCGGTCGTAGGACGCATGGCTGTGGTCGTCCTCAAAGGGGATCGCTCCCTCGATCTCAACCGGCATCGTCCAGATCTCCGGGTGGATGTCCAGCTCGTCGAGCCGGCCGATCACCTCGCCGTAAAAGTCGGCCACCGACCGTGGTTCCAACGCGACGCTGCGACGGCTGCCGTCGGAAACGGTGATGTCGAGCCGGTGGGCGACGAAGTCGAAGTCGATCTGAAATCCGCGCCCGTCGTCCGCCCACATGAGCGAGGTGGTCAGCCCGCGGGCCGTGACGTACAGGGTCACGTTCCACCAGTGGTTGAGCAACGGCGAGCATGCCAGGCGCAACTTGCCGATGACCTGGGTCCAGAGCTGCAACGTGTCCCGGGTCGCCTCCCACTCGGCGACCGGTAGCGACGGCCACGGATCGGCCGTCATCGGAGCGACTTCCCGTTGTCTCGCTGGAGGGCCAAGCGGACCGGGTGACCCGGGGAGCTCAATGGAGGAGCTCCTGCCAGCCGATCGGCACCCTGCCGGCCGGTCCCGGTACGGGCTGAGCGAAGGGATGGTGCTCGGGCGGAGCCAGGGGAGGACCGTCGCAGAACTGCTCGGTCGTGTAGCTGAAGAACCAGTCCTCTCCCGGCTCGAAACTCCGGATCAGGGGATGGCCCGACTCCCGAGCGTGCTTGCTCGCATGCTGGGCCGGGGAGGAATCGCAGCACCCGATGCGCCCGCACTGGGCGCATCGACGGAGGTGGAACCACCAGCCGTCGTTGGCCAGGCATTCGATGCATCCGACCCCGCTCGGCGGCACCGACGGATCGACCTCGCTGCTCATGGCGCACCGTCCCCTCCGCACCGTCCCCTCCGCACCGTCCCCTCGGCGTTCACGAGGCGATTACCGAGGTTGAGCCGATGTCAGGTCGGGCAGATGTCGTAATGTTCCAGCTGGCTCAACATACCCCCGGCGCAGGTGCGGTGCGCCGTGACGGCGGCCTGGCGGCCTGGCGCCGGAGGATGCCCGGCTAGGACTCCGACCCCGATCTCGGGCCCGGCGTGAACTCCAGAGGCAGGCGGGGGATCTCCCGCAATGACGTCCGGAACCGGATCTGGTGGCCGTCCTCGAGCCGGTAGTCCGGGATGCGGCGGTGCCATTCGGCCATCGCCACCTGCAGCTCGAGGCGGGCCAGGTGCGAGCCGAGGCACCGATGCACCCCGCCGCCGAAGGCGTTGTGACGGTTGGAGGATCTCGTGAAGTCGACGGTGTCGGGATCGTCGTAGATCTCCGGGTCGTGGTTGGGGCTCGCCAGTAGGACGCGGACCTTCTGCTTGACGCTGACCGGGCAGCCGTCGACCGTCGCGTCGGCCGTCGCGATGCGATTGACGACCGGCACGGGCGTCTCGTAGCGCATCAGCTCCTCGACCGCAGCGGGGACCAGGGACGGGTCCTCGGAAAGTTGACGCCGGTGCTCGGGGTGCTGGGCCAGAAAGGCGAACGAGCAGCCCAGGGTGTCGGTCACGGTGTCGAGACCGGCGGGGATCAGGAGCACGAGGATGTTCAGCGTCTCGGCGCGGGTGAGACGTCCCTCGGCCTCGAGCGCCACCAGGTAGCTCGAGACGTCCTCGGCCGGCTCGGCGGCCTTTCGGTCGAGGGCTGCGTTGAAGTAGGAGAAGATCCAGGCACTGGTCTTCTCCATCGCGGCCCGGCGGGTCTCCTCGTCGTCCCCTTCGGGCCGGATCATTCCCTCCTTCGCCAACAGGAAGGCGTCGAGGTCGTCGTAGGGGAGCCCCATGAGCCGCAGGAACATGGCCGAGGGGAACGGGACGGCGAACTCGGCGATGAAGTCGCAGCTCCCGCGCTCGATGAACCCGTCGATCAGGTCGTTGGCCAGCGCCTCCACCTCCGCCTTGCGCTGGGCCATCTTCCGGGGGGTGAACAGCGGGTCGAGGATCTTGCGATAGGTCACGTGATCGGGCGGATCGATCTGAAGGGGGATGGCCCCCGTCTCGGAGCCGAAGTAGCCGGCCTCGGGGTTTGAGGAGAACAGGTTCGGCGAGGCCAGCACCTCCCTGACCGCCTCTGTGCTGGTGGCGACGACCAGATCGTCGCGAGGGTGCACGATCGGCCCGGCGGCTCGCAGCGCCTTCCACACCTCCTGGGCGTCGGTGCCCCACACGCAGGCGTCGAACTCACGGACCACGACGCTCCGGTCCGACTCTGCCACCGGAAGCTCCTGAAACTCGAAATCCACCCCGCCCCCCTTCGGACCACCTCGGTCCACAACGGTACCGGCTGATTCGGGGCAAGGGCCAAACCGTCCCCGCGGCATCGGCGTCCCGCCCGACCGGGGGCTGCACATCCGTTCGAGACCGGGGATACTGTCGGGATGAGCGATCTCAGCTACTCCGAGTCGATCACCGTCGCCCGATCCGCCGAGAGCCTGTACGACATGGTCTCGGACGTGACCCGTATGGGGGGGTGGAGTCCCGTCTGCAAGGCATGTTGGTGGGACGAGGGAGGCAGCCCGCGGGTTGGCGCCTGGTTCACCGGGCGGAACGAGACGCCCGAAAGGACCTGGGAGACCCGCTCCGAGGTCGTGGTGGCGGAACCGGGCAAGGAATTCGCCTTCGTCGTCGGAGGCTCCTTCGTGCGATGGGGCTACACGTTCACCCCGGTCGAGGGGGGGACGGAGGTCACGGAGTCGTGGGAGCTCCTCCCAGGCGGCGTCACCATGTTCGGGGAGAGGTTCGGGCCGGATGCCCAGGCGCAGATCGTCAGCCGCACCGAGGCTGCACACAGCGGAATCCCCTTGACCCTCGCCGCGATCAAGAGAGCAGCAGAGTCGGCCTGATCCGATCGGCCGACCGGGCGGCCGGACCATGGGGCGGCCGGACCATGGCGCCAGGATCCCTGAAATGATGAGGGACGTGCGCGACGCCGGAGATGGCGAGGCGGTGAACGAGGCGTTGGCGTTCCTGGCCGGCCACCCCCACGTGTTCCTGCTCACCCGACGGCCCGACGGTCTCCCCACCGGCTACGCCATGACCGCCCGGGTCGACGAGTGGTGCGTGCTCTTCAGCACCTACGGGACCAGCGCCAAGGTGGTGAACCTCTTGCGGGAGGGCATGGCACGGGTGCTGGTGGCCGAGGAGGATGGCGGCACCACCGTGGTCGAGGTGGGCGGCCCGGTGCGCCTCGTCGAGGCGAGCCGCTGGCTCGACGCCGACGCCGACGCCGACGCCGACGCCGGACCCACGGTCGCCCAGCCGTCGCCCGGCATGGGCCCCGTGCCTGCAGAGATCGGCGAGAAGGTGCGGAGCCGCCACGAGAGCGGCAAGCGCGTCGTCGTCGAGGTGCTCGTGACCCATGCCCGAAGAGCGTGGTCGCTACCGTGAGCCCGAGGCGCGACATCCGAATGGGCGACGAGGAGGTCGACCGGTTCCTCCGGACCCAGGCCCGCGCCGTGGTCGTGGCGCTCGACGCCGAGGGCCTCCCGAGCGGTGGCGTCGGGCGCCTGGTGATCGGCGCCGGTGCGGTCGGCTTCGCGCTCCGGGCCGAGGACCCCGTGGTCCGCCTTCTGGGGCGGGACGACCGGGCGTGCTGTATCGCCGAGCAGTTCCCGTCCTACTACGGCATTCGGGGCGTGATGCTGCACGGCCGGGCCCGGGTCGCGGCCGCCGCCGGTTCCGGCGAGGCCGCCTTCGATCTCGCCGTCGAGCGGGTCGTCAGCTACGACTTCGGCAAGCTGCTCGCTCCCTGATCGGGCCCGGTCGCCCGATCCCGACCGGCACGTACTCGACGGTCCGAGTCCGCCGCCCCTCAGGCGTCGCGGCGCGTGATCAACCACCCCGCGACCCCGAGCGAGACCACCGCCCAGGCGCAAAGGACGGCGAGGCCCGACCATGGCGGCAGGAGGTCCGGTGTCGTGTGGATCTTCATCAGCGCCCGTCCGGCGTTGAAGGGGAAGTACTCGCTGATGTCGCGTCCGTAGGGATCGGGAAGTGCCGAGAGGAGGAGCTGGGCCACGAGGAGCACGCCCACGTACGACGCGATGGCACCGGCAGTCTGGCGGATCATCGCACCCAGCCCGAGGGCGATGAGCGCTTCGAGGGTGAGGACGAGGCCGGCGCCGAGAACGGCCCGCCATTCCTGCGGCGCCCCGAGCGAGACGCCGATGCCCTTGCCGGCGAGGATCGCCTGGCCGCTCAGGAACGCCAGCAGCGCCGACAGTGTCCCTACGAGGAAGACGGGCGGTGTGAGCGACATCGCCTTGGCCGCAAGGACCTGGCGGCGGTGCGGCATCGCCGCCAGCGTGCTGCGGATCATCCCGGCCGAGTACTCGGAGGTGATGACGAGCACACCGAGGACGCCGATGAACAGCTGCGAGAGCATGAAGCCGGTGAGGCTCCGCGCCGTCGGGTCGACGGCGAGGCGTTGTGCCAGGCTCATGCGGTCCCACCGGCCGACGATGGCGGCACTCACGATGGCGCCGAAGCCGATCGTCACTGCGAGCACGGCGAAGAGCGTCCACCAGGTGGAACGTACGGTGCGCAGCTTCGTCCATTCGCACAGGAGGGTGTCCGCGAACCGGGGGCGCGGCCCGAGCGTGGTCGCGTCGGGCTCGGTGAGCGTGGTCGTCATGGCGGTCGTTCTCCCTTGCTCGTTCCCGTCGGGCTCAGCTCGCCGGTGCCGCGGCGCGGTACTCGGTGGCGTCCTGGGTGGCCTCCATGTATGCCGCCTCGAGGGTCGGCTGGTGCAGTACCAACTCGTGGAGCTCGAGCCCGTGGCGTGCCGCGAGCGCGCCGACGTGGCGGCAGTCGAGACCGGTGACGCGCAGCGCACCATCGTCGACTCTCTCGACCTTGGCCCCCTCGGCCACGAGGACGCGTGCGAGGTCGTCGGGCTGCAGCGCGCGTACCCTGACGTGGGCGCCGGTGCTCTGGCTGACGAAGTCGGTGACCGTGGCGTCCGCGATCAGTCTCCCTTTGCCGATCACGATCAAATGGTCGGCCGTGAGCGCCATCTCGCTCATGAGGTGGCTCGACACGAAGACCGTCCGGCCCTCGGCTGCCAACGACTTGAGGAGGTTGCGGACCCAGAGGATCCCCTCGGGGTCGAGCCCGTTCACCGGCTCGTCGAAGAGCAGCACACCCGGATCGCCGAGCAGGGCGGCCGCAATGCCCAGTCTCTGGCCCATGCCCATGGAGAATCCACCGGCACGGCGCTTCGCGACGGACTCGAGGCCGACGAGCGCGAGGACCTCGTCGACGCGGGCATGCGGGATCCGATTGCTCTGTGCGAGGCACAGGAGGTGATTGAAGGCCGTCCGTCCGGTGTGGAACGCCCGGGCGTCGAGCAGCGCGCCCACTTCTCGCATCGGATGCGTGTGGCGGATATAGGGCGTGCCGTTGATCGTGACCTGCCCGGTGGTTGCCGCATCGAGCCCCATGATCACGCGCATGGTCGTCGACTTCCCCGCGCCGTTCGGGCCGAGGAAGCCGGTGACCCTGCCCGGGACCACTTTGAAGCTGAGGTCGTCGACGGCTCGGGTGGGACCGTACAGCTTCGTCAGGTGCTGTGCCTCGATCATCGTGCCGATAGTACCGACAAGAGGTGGCACGGATGCATCGGGTAACGCTAGGAGAGGACCTCGGCGACCCGCTCGCTGGGACGGGCGATCACCGCGCGAGCACCCTTTATGACGATCGGCCGCTGCATCAGCTCGGGGTGGACGAGGAGGAGCTCGACGACCTCCTCGGCGCTCTGATAGCCGTTCGGGTCGAGGCCGAGATCGACGAACCTCTTGTCCGCGGTGCGGACGAGCTCGGGTACCGGGTTGACGAGCTTGGAGATGATCATCTCGAGCGTCTCCCGTGACGGTGGCGTATTCAGATATTCGATGACGCCGTAGGCGACGGACCGCTCGTTCAGGATGCCGAGCGCCCCCCGGCTGTGCGAGCAGCTGGGGTTGTGGAAGATCGTCACCTCGTGCGCGTCGCTCGCGGCGGTCTGGGTGTCGGACATGGCGGCCACTCTATCGGCGGGCGACCCGGGTGGCTCAGCCGCGAGCGAGGAAGATGCCGCGCCGGACGAGGTCGGCGAACGGCCCGGGTTGTGACCGGTGGGCGTTGTGGCCGGCACCGGGCAGCTCCACCACTTCCACCCGGCGGACGACCTGGCGGAGGTGGTCGGCGACCACCACGAAGGGGTACGTCTCGCTGTGGCCGAAGACCAGGGGTTGCTCGAGTGCACCGACGTCAAAGGGCTCGGCGTCGGTGCGGACCGACCGCTCCTCGGTCACGAACGCCCGGGCCTCGCGGAGCCGGAAGGCCCGCTCGTCGGGCGTCATCTGCTCGAACCGGTCGCCGAACATGAGCCGCGCGCCGTCCCCTTCGGGATCCTCCCCCCACAGCAGGGAACGGAGGAACCGGTCATCCCAACCCGGCACCCACGCCATCCCCGTCTCGTAGAGCACCAGGGCCTCCACCACCTCGGGAGCCCGCAGCGCGGCCCCCAGCGCGCTGACCCCGCCGAAGGAGTGGCCGACGACGACGGCACGGCGGCCGTCGAGAACCTCGAGCAGGTCCTCGACGTGGCTGTCGACGCCGACCGGGGCACCGGGGGCGTCCACCGAGTCCCCGTAGCCTCGCCGGTCGTACCAGACCATGCGGCACTCTCGGTCGAGCAGGCGGGCCACCCGGTCGAACGACCGTCCCCGGTCGAGCACCCCGTGGACGAAGACGACCAGAGGGGCGCCGTGCCCCATCTCGGCGATCTGGAGGCGGGCGCCCTGGGAGATGGACATGATGGCCGGCATTATCCCGCCCCGCCGGTGTGGACGGCCAGACGGGGCCGCACCCAGGGAGACGGCCGATCCACCCGCCCGGCGCGCTCAGGAATCGGGAGCGAAGAGCGGGACGAACACCTCGCCGTGCTGTTCGAAGACCACGTGCACCGGCATGCCGATCCGGACGTCTTCGGGTGGACAGTCGACGACGTTGGTCATGAAGCGCAGCCCCTCTTGGTCGTCGAGCTCGACGATCGAGATGTTGTACGGCAACGGCACGGCGGGGTTGTAGGGATGCGCATTGGTGGTGTAGCTGAACACCGTCCCCCGCCCGCTCACCGCCTCGTACTCGGTGGAGCCGTCGCACCCGGGGCAGACCGCCGAGAGTGGGAAGACCCACCGACGGCACGACACGCAGCGCGTCAGACGCAGCTGGCCCGACGCGCCGCCGGTCCAGAATTCCCGGTTGAGATCATCGAGCGGCGGCGTCATGCGGGCAGCGGCGTCGGTCATGATCCACACACTAGGGTGCTCGTCTGTGACCGACATCATCGAACGGGGCGCAATCATCTCGGGCATCGGGATCTCGCGCATAGGCCGCAAGACCGGGGTCGCCGGCATCGACCTGACGGCCGAGTCCTCCGCGGAGGCCATCGCCGACGCGGGCCTCTCGCCGGCCGACATCGACGGTATCGCCACCATGGGCGACACGCCCGTCCCCGAGGCAGCGGCCCGCCTCGGTATCGAGCACGGCTGGACCGGCGGGGCCATGGGGAGATGGGGGCTCCTCAGCCCGGTGGTGAACGCCTTTCACGCCGTGTCCACCGGCGAGGCCCGCCACGTCCTCGTGTACCGGACGGTGAACATGATGGGCGGGTCGGTGTTCCCGCAGGAACAGGGAGGGAGCGAGAGCCCGGCCCAGCCGTCGCCGGCATCGGCGCCGGCGCCTCCGGAGGGGGAGAGCCCCATGGGCGACATCCCGCGCCTCCTCGCCGCTCATGCCTACTCGGCGGTCAACTGGCTCGCCCTGCACGCCCGCCGCCACATGCACCTGTACGGCACGACCAGGGAGCAGTTCGGCTGGCTGGCCATCAACAGCCGCCAGAACGCCGCCTCAAACCCCCGAGCGGCCTACCGCGAGCCCATCACCATGGACGACTACCTGTCGGCCCGGATGATCTCGGACCCCTTCGGGTTGCTCGACTGCGACGTGCCGGTGGACGGCTCGGTTGCCTTCGTCGTGTCGACCGCCGAAGCCGCGGGCGACTGCGACCACCCCGTACGGGTGGAGGCGTGCGGTGGATCGCCGGGGCTGGGGGGCTGGGACCAGAGGCCCGACTACCCGAAGATGGCCTCCTCCGACGCCGCCGCGGAGCTGTGGAGCCGTACCGACCTCACGCCGGGCGATGTGGACGTGGCCGAGCTGTACGACGGCTTCACGTTCCTGACCTTTGCCTGGTTGGAGGCCCTCGGCTTCTGCGGGGACGGTGAAGCGGGTCCGTTCGTTGAGGGCGCCACCCGCATCGCCAGGGACGGCCAGCTGCCGCTCAACACCTACGGGGGTCAGCTCTCGGCTGGTCGCATGCACGGCAACTGGGTCCTCCACGAGGCGTGCCTGCAGGTACGGGGCGAGGCCGGCGAGCGCCAGGTCCCCAGGCACGACGTCGCCGCCGTCTCCAACGGCGGGGGACCCATCGCCGGCTGCATGCTGCTGACCCGCTGACCCGCTGACCCGCCGACCCGCTGACCCGCCGACCCGGTCCTCCGGTGGCGGTCAGGAGACGGCCGGGTGCTCCTCGCGGGGGTTGGCCCTCAGAAAGGCCTGGGCGAAACGGAGGATCGTGTCCTCGGATCCGGGCCAGCCGACGACCTGCAGCCCGACGGGAAGGCCGTCGACGAACCCGACGGGAACGTTGACCGCGGGGAACCCCAGCCAATTGAACATGTGCGTGTGGCTCGTGTAGTGCGGCGCGAACGTGCCATGGGGGAAGGGCACCGGACCGTTGCCGCCCCATCGCGCCGCCCAGTCCTCGATCGTCGGCGCCAGGAGCTGTGAGGTGGGGCTGAGCAGGAGATCGTGATCCGCGAACAGCGCCCGGAACGTGGCCCAGTTCCTGCCCCGCAGCTCCATGGCGTCGATCCACTGCTGGCGCCCGGGCCGTTGAACGCTACCGGTCGGGCCACCGCCGAACAGGAAATTGGTGGTGACGTAGCCCGGCCAGAAGTCCTCCCACACCGCGTCGGCGGTCTGAACGACGGCACCGAGGCTGCGCACAACCGGGACGGTGGTCTCCCTGATGGCGGTGATCACCCGGGGGCTCTCCTCAAAGGCGTACATCGGGGTGAACCCGTAGTCGTCGGTCCACGCGAGCCTGAGGCCCTCGACGCCGTCGTCGAGCCGGCTCAGGTAGTCGGGTGGCGTGGCCTGCATGCAGTCGAAGTCCCGCCCGTCGGGGCCGGCCATGGCCTGCAGCGTGATGGCGGCGTCGGTGACGTCGCGGGCCATCGGGCCGATGGTCCCGGTGGGGTTCATGCGGACCTGGGCCGCGGGGTTGTAGGAGGGCACGAGGCCGGCTGTGGGATGCACGGCGAAGACGCCCGAGTAGGCGCCGGGCAAGCGGGTGGAGCCGCCGCCGTCCGAGCCGATGGCGATGGGCAGGAGCCGGGCGGCCGCGGTCGCCGCGCCGCCCGAGCTCGACCAACCAGGCGCCCGGGCCGGGTCCCAGGGGTTGCGGGCCTCCCGGTCCCAGTTGAACTGGCCCGGGCCGGGTGCGGACGTGCCCATCATGGTGTTGGTGCCGACGATGACGGCACCGGCGGAGCGGAGGCGGGCGACCCCGAGGTCGTCGAATCGGGCCGTGCGATCGGGCCCCACGCCGAGCGCCATGATCGGCATGCCGGCCACCGCGATGTGCTCCTTCACCGAGATGGGGATCCCGTGCAGGGGTCCGAGGTCCTCGCCGAGCCGGGTGGCCTCGTCGGCTTGTCTCGCCTGCTCGCGAGCGCCGACGGCGTCGACATGCTTGAACGCCCTGAGGACGGGGTCGAGCTCCTCGATCCGTCCCAGGAAGTGGTCGGTGACCTCGACGGCCGACACGTCGCCGCTCACGACCAGCTTGCGAATCCGCCACGCCGGCAACCAGGTCAGCTCGTCAGCCATCGGATCGTCCCCCGTTCGCCTTCGGTCGCCGCCACCGCCACCGCCATGCCGTGGTACGCCCGCTCGGTCAGCTTCCGCCGTAGCCTTGAAGCGGGGCGCAGAGGATCTTGCCCCCGTTGGCCAGCACGAACTTCGAGCCCTTCAGCTGCACGTAGTAGCTACAGGCCTGCTTGGGCAGCATCTTCACCGTGCCGAAGTTCGTGAAACTGACCGGCGTCGAGGCGAAGAGGCCGCTTCCGGTGTAGTTCTTGACCTTGCGCAGGTTGGTGATGAAGGCCTGGCGGGTGGGGTTCTTGCCGGCGTGCTGGAGCCCGTAGATCATGAGGTCGGTGGCGACGTACGAGCCGAAGAGCCCGAGATCAGGAATGTCGCCCCTGTGGAAGCTCGGGTCGTACTTGGCCAGGTTGTTGAGCATGGTCTGGGTCGCCGAGTTCGGGGTGATGAAGTTGAAGCCCGACGGGAAGTAGTCCCCGTCCAAGGCGGTCATCGCGGTCGGGCTGTTGAGCACGGTCTGGTCGTAGCCCTCGTAGTAGTACTGCACCGCCTTGACGCCGGCCTGCTTGACCGAACTCGAGAGCGCGATGTCCGAGGCATCGACGAACGCCGCGTGCACGCCGTTGCATCCCGAGTTCTTGATCGAGAGGGCCGAGGAGGTGAAGTCGACGGCGCCGAAGGGGATCGACGAGTTGTTGTAACAGGTCGGGACGCCGACCTTGGTCATGGCCGTCAACAACTGGTTCACCGACCGCTGGGCCGACGGTGAGATGCCGTAGGAGAGCCCGGCCATCTTGCGCACGCCCTTCTGCTTCAGGAGCTTCGCAATCCCGCCCAGGTAGTTGTAGTAGACGCCGTTGAACGGGGTATAGGTGGCAGGGCTGTAGGTGAACATGTTGGTGTAGGGCTGCATGCCCCACTCGGGTCCGTCGAACTCGCTCCCGGTGACCGGGATGCCCTGCTGGTTGAGGTACTTGGCGGCAGCGAAGGTGAAGCTCGAGAAGTCGATGACCCCGAAGGCTCCCTTGGCCTGCACCAGGTCCTGGGCGGCCGTCTGATTGTTCGCCGGGCTCGACTGGTCGTCCTCGGCGACCAGCTTCAGCTTGTGGCCGTTCACCCCTCCCTTGGCATTCTGTGCGGCCACCCGGGCCTGCGCCCCGGCCGCTCCGTCGGCAAAGGTGGAGGAGGCGACGCCGGTCTCGGAGGTGATGTAGCCGATGGTGATCACCGACTTGGACGAGGTGGCCGCCCCTGAGGTGCCGGAGAATCCCAGCAGCATGAGCGACGCAGCTCCGACCACCGAGGTGAGTTTCACGAACCTCGACATGTCCACCCCCTTTGGACCGCAGCAGCGCGGCTCCAGTTACGGGACCGTAATGGAAGCTTGGATTCAAGGGGTCCGCGCAAAACCTCGGTGAGCTGACCAGAGTGGTCAGGCCCATCGAGGAGGTCCGTCGTGAGGCGGTTGAACCCAGAGATTGAACGGGAGGTCCATCGGCTCTTCGCGAAGGGGCACGGCCTTCGCGAGATCGGCCGGATGGTGGAATGCTCCAGGCACGCGGTGGTGAACGTGCTGCATCGCGATCCGGCCACGCCCCTGGCATGGAACCCCTCGCCGGCACGGCTGTCGAGCGCGGATCGAGAGGAGATCCGCGTCGGGCTCGAGCGCGGCGAGACCTTCACCAAGATCGCGGCCACCATCGGTCGGGCGATCTCGACGGTGTCGCGTGAGGTAGTCGCCAACGGCGGCAGGGCTGGCTATCGGGCCGTCGATGCGCATCGGCAAGCCGGTCACCGGGCACGAAGGCCGAAGGCGACCAAGCTCTCCTGCCCCGTGCTCGCGGCGCAGGTCACCACGTGGCTCGAGCAGTGGTGGTCGCCCGAGGAGATCGCCAATCGCTTGCGCACCGAGTATCCCGACGATCCGATGATGCAGGTGAGCTACGAGACGATCTACCAGTCGCTGTTCGTCCAGGGCCGTGGTGAGCTGCGCCGGGAGCTGCGCCGCTGCCTGCGCAGCGGGCGGACGCAGCGTCGCCCCCGCAGCCGCCTCGAGAGCCGTGGGCAGATCCCCGACAAGGTCATGATCTCCGAGCGCCCCGCCGAGGCCAAGGACCGGGCGGTGCCCGGGCACTGGGAGGGCGACCTCATCATCGGCAAGAACGGCCGCTCCGCGGTCGGCACCCTCGTCGAGCGCACCACCCGCTACGTGATGCTCCTCCACCTCGGCGAGGGACGAGAGGCCGTGAAGGTCGCCGAGGCCATGCGGCACGCCGTCACCGCCTTGCCCGACGACCTCGTGCGGTCGATCACCTGGGATCAGGGCAAAGAGATGTCCACCCACCGGCGGTTCACGATCGACACCGGCATCCCGGTCTACTTCTGCGATCCCCACAGCCCCTGGCAGCGGGGATCGAACGAGAACACCAACGGCCTGCTTCGCCAGTACATGCCGAAGGGGACGGACCTCTCCGAGCACAGCGCAGACGATCTCGCTCGGTTCGCCGCCAGCCTCAACAACCGTCCACGCAAGACCCTCGACTATATGAAACCATCAGAGAAGCTCGCCGAGCTTCTTGCGCTGACCGGTTGAATCCGCCAAGTGTATTGGCAATGCAAGCTGTAGTTAGGCGGTACCCAAATCCGGGCCGGGGGTCCCTTCCTCGGGTCCCGATCGATCAGGCGGCCGGCACGCCGTGGTCGGTGCCGGCGCCCCAGGAGCGGCCGAAGCCCGTCCTGGACCCGAGCCCCCCGGTCGCTACCAGCGGTTCCAGTGGACGACCTTCTCCACTGCCGGCGTCTGGATCGGCTTGAAGTCGGTCCCCTTCGTGTAGCCGATCGGGAAAAGGCCGGCCTGCGTGTAGTGCTCGAAGGGGATGCCGAGCACCTCGGCCGTCTCGCGCTCACCCTCCTTGCGCCCGAGGTTCATCGTGACCCAGGCGGAGCCGAGCCCGCGGCTGCGCAACGCCAGCA
>Ga0307372_10009168_pt1 | contig 13713 bp, 8 predicted proteins | sample OX1MG_FD_202533 | JGI IMG/M metagenome (GOLD analysis project Ga0307372, IMG submission 202533) | Soil microbial communities from Risofladan, Vaasa, Finland - OX-1 | ecosystem: Environmental > Terrestrial > Soil > Coastal area > Acid sulfate soil | place: Finland: Risofladan, Vaasa | collected...
GGGGCGAAGGTAAACAGACCGATCAGTCGATGAAAACTGGCTCGCGATAACTGGCATTCCAATTCCCAATCACTGCGATCCATCAATCAGCCTCATAAATGCAGATTTTTCGAGGTTCCCTTAAGTATTAATTTAAAAGCCTGTCTTTTACCGGTTTTTATATGGACGAGAGCTGCGCTGCCACTGTCAAAAGCCTGTGATGGAAGGATCCCGTGTTTTAGATTTCAGGCTTGTCCGGCGAAGGCACCCATGCGCTGCGTCAGAAGATCATTCAGCGTCTAGATTTCTTTCAAAGGACAGGTTCACCTAAAATAGTCCATACTGAAGTAGAGTAAGAGATGGACCGTTTCTCATTGTACTGACATTTATTTTTTTGCTCAAGAGTATCTGACATGCAATTATCTCAATTATTTGTACGCAGAAAGTCGTTATTGCTGTTTACTATTGGTGGGCTAGCTGGGCTACTGATCCTCCTCTTGATTGCAGCAGTCCTGATCTTGTCCTTGAATGCTAATGCGTACAAACCCCGGTTGGAGGCGAGCGCCTCGCAGGCTTTGAGGATGGATGTCAAAATCGCGGGTCCGCTTGGCATCAGCTTCTTTCCAGGGTTGCTCCTCACTTTGCATGATGTGCAGGTTCGTAACCATGGGGTAGAGATCGTTTCTGTGCCCGAGGCCAGGCTGGGGATCGAGATTCTTCCTCTCCTGCTTAAGCAAGTCCGGATCGAATCATTAATCCTGAATCATCCAACGATCTCCATCGAGCGTGAAACCGACGGTCAGTTTAACTTCGTTACATCGCCAATGCCTGGAAGCGACACGCAGGCGACAACTCTGTCGAATGTCTCCATCACGGACGGGTTCCTCCGCTACTCCGACAAAAAATCCAGGGAGATATTTGAGGCTGGGAACTGCAGCTTGCTGGTTCACGATATGCAGCTTACTGCGGGTAAGACGTCGGATTTTATGCGGGACCTTTCACTCACCGCGAACCTCGCTTGCGGAGAGATACGGCAAAGTGATTTCACTGTGTCCGACTTGAAGGTCACGGTTAAGGGCAAGAAGGGTGTTTTCAATCTTCAGCCGATAACCATGCGGATCTATGGTGCGCAGGGAACGGGCAGCTTCAATGCGGATTATTCTGGCGCTGTTGTCCTGTACTCCATTCAATACTCTCTGCCACAGTTCCAGATTGCGGAGTTCTTCAAAGCCCTATCGCCACAGAAAGTCGCAGAAGGAAATATGGATTTCTCAGCGAGCCTTACACTACAAGGAAGTGGTATTGCCGATATGAAAAAGTCAATGGAAGGGCAGGTGTCGCTACGCGGCAAGCATCTCACACTCGAGGGCCACGACCTCGATAAGGAGATCGCTAGCTTTAAGACCAGTCAGCATTTCAATCTCGTGGATGTTGGCGCCGTCTTTCTGGCGGGGCCTTTTGGCCTGGTGATTACCAAGGGCTACAATTTCGCCAATCTATTGCAAGGATCCGGAGGCAGCAGCAATATCCTGACGCTTGTTTCTGACTGGAAGGTCGATCACGGTGTGGCGGTAGCACAGGATGTGGCCATATCTACGAAAAAGAACCGGATCGCACTCAAAGGCGGACTCGATTTCAATAATGATAAGTTTGATGACGTAATAATTGCGGTAATCAACGCCAAGGGGTGTGCCATGGTGCAACAAAAAATAAGCGGTAGTTTTGAGAAACCGGTAGTGGAGAATCAGGGTATCGCCAATACTCTCACTGGGCCAGTACAAAAGTTACTCAAGAAGGTAAGAAATCTGTTTCCCGGAGACAAGTGTGAAGTGTTTTATGCTGGTTCGGTGTTACCTCCTAAATGAATTTACATGCCACACTAATTACTCACCGCTTATTTAATAAACAGTATTATTTTTTAAACTATGCAGACCACAAGCTGATGCTCGGGTTGTGCACGCTATCTATTTGGTGATAATTAGAGTAAGGTAGGAACCTGTCTAAGTCGTTTCCCATTCCTAGTCCCTAGTTAAAGATGTGAATGCGATCCGCTAGCGGCAGCTGCCGTGTGGAGAGGTATTGTGCGCCCGCGATTTTGTGGACGTGAATTCGCCTGTATCCATTACGCCAGTGAACACCAGGAGAAAGTTTATGAATGAATTCAAAGTCTATGATATTAAAAATGCCCCGTCCGATTCACGTGTCGATCTCGAAAAGATCAAGTTGAATCATGGCAATATTCCCAATGTGTACGCGGTCATGGCCGAGTCACCCTGGTTGCTAAAAGGTCACGTGGCGCTCAAAGAGCTTTTCGAAAAGACATCGCTCAACAAGCAGGAACGCAAGATCGTGCTACTGACGATCAGTCGCGAGAATGAAAGCACCTATTGCACCGCTGTCTACAGCGGCACCGCTGAGAAGCACAACGTACCGGCCGAAGTCATTGAGGCTGTGCGTGCTGGTCAACAGCTCAAGGACAAGAAGCTGGAAGCCCTGCGGTCGTTTACGGTTGAAGTCGTGAATGAGCGTGGTCAGGTGGATGAGAACGACGTCAAGGAATTCCTGGACGCCGGTTATACCCGCGCCAACATCCTTGAGATCGTGCTGGCTGTCGGCATGGTGACGTTGACCAACTATACGAACCTTATCGCCAAAACCTCACTCGACCCCCAGTTCGAGCCGATGGTATGGAAGAAAGCTAGCTAAAGTTCAGGTGCAAGTCGATTTAACGGGGCGGTTTACCGCCCCGTTTTTTATGTTTGAGGTGTTGTAAGGAAAACTATCTCTTAAATCCTGGCAACACCAATAGCACTCCGCCGAGCACGATAGCGCCCACGCCCGCCCACAAAGGCACATTCACATGACCTTCACTACTCACAGCCAGATGCACCGGCCCGATGGTCGTCTCATGACTGGGTTTTTGATAGTTGAATCCACCATATATCAGCCCCAGTATTCCGGCCACTATCAGCAGGATTCCAATAATTTTCATCGGATTCATTGTGATTCCTCCGTTCAGCAGCAACCAAGATCAGCGGCAACATGCCGTGGTCGAGGAATGTCTGCACAGTTCTATGAATTGATATCGCACAGTTAAAGTAATTTATACACATCCTCATAAATCAGTTGCGTCTACATTATAGGACATGCTTGCTATCCCATTATGTACGCTAGCGCACAGAAGCATTACTCGTGACCAGTACTCAGCTTCAGAAAACAAGGCCTGGTTCTAAATGCAAAACCACAGGATCTCGAGCTGCGGGCTCAGTTTTAGAAAGAGCGGATTACTGATCTAATCTATTTGTGTGTCAGCGTACAGACGGGATTGACGCTCATCGATATTCTTGCTGCATAACTACATGGTGTAAGTAAACAAATGAGGAGCAAGTCATGAGTCTCGGCGCCATCCTGCTAATTGTCCTGATACTGGTTCTTATCGGCGTTCTACCCACTTGGCCACATGCACGCAGATGGGGTTATTATCCTACCGGGATTGTCGGTTTTATCGTGCTGATCGTGATCGTCCTGTTATTGATGGGACGGCTGTAAACCCTGCGGCCAAAGTATGGTAGACCCATGAAAACCATAGTCACAGAAATATTTATTGGGCTGGTACTCTTGGGTTTTATCGCGGTTTGTAGCGGTGACAATTTGCCGGGTAGCTCACAGAGTATCGGAGCGCCTTCAGCAACGTCCCATCAAAAACCAGCGCCAAAAACCAAGAAAGTGCCCACACCCGCAACCAGGTCTGCACCGGTACCCGCGACATCGAGGCAGCCAACGCGCGCACACATGTTACCAAAGGAAAAACCAGATCCTAGTACGGTGCCTCCACCGTGATTTCATCGGCAATTTGCATCCTCCATTCAGCCAAGATGGTTTGAATTTGAGGTAGGCAAAAATAGTCGTTTGACGCGCTAATTAGGAATTCAAGAGTGGTTTGATGAGAGGAATAAGACCAGTTAGGCGGCAAGTAGGCGTCTGGGTTTTATATTCCATAGCTAAATTGAGTGCTAGAGCAAAGTAACAGTTACTGACTGGCAGTATTCCGCATCATTGTTATTCCACCCTTCAGCATCAAAATTCCATGACTCTATCTAATGGTGTTGGCGACACCGATATCGGATGACGGTAGCAAGTTCTATCAATGTTATGTAGTTATGCCCCAGCACAAAATGCCTGTGAGTGAAAGTGAGAAAACCCTTGATATTGCCGGGTTGTCCAAATTGGAAACAGAGGGCAGGCAATCCGTCAAATCCAGTTACCATCAAAGCTTGGCAATCTCTATCACACTCCCACTGCCTTTTGCTTGCGAGGCGTGCCTATCTCCGCGTTCACGATTGCCTGTGCTTCAGCCAGGATACGATCCAGGTGTTCCTTGCCGTTGAAACTCTCCGCATAGATTTTATAAATATCTTCAGTACCCGATGGGCGTGCAGCGAACCAGCCTTTGTCGGTGATCACTTTTAAGCCGCCGATGGCAGCACCGTTTCCAGGTGCATGGTCGAGTATCATCCGAATCTTGTCGCCGGCTAAATCCTTGGATGTAATTTGCTTTGACGAGAGTCTTGAGAGCATGGCTTTCTGAGTTGGCGTTGCGGGTGCGTCAACGCGGTCGTAAGCGGATTCACCGAATTCACGGGTCAGCTCTAGATATATCTCACCGGGATCCCGATTCATGCGTGCCGTGATCTCAGCAGAGAGCAGTGCCGGGATGATGCCGTCTTTATCGGTCGTCCAGGTGGTTCCATCCAGTCGCAAGAATGAAGCGCCTGCGCTTTCTTCACCGGCGAAGCCCAGCGAACTAACCAGTAATCCCTCTACGAACCATTTGAAACCCACCGGCACCTCATATAGCTTTCTACCAAGTTTCGCGGTAACCCGGTCAATCATCTGGCTGCTGACCAAGGTCTTTCCGACCGCCGCCTGTTGGCTCCATAGGGGCCGGTTCTGGAACAAATAGTGGATTGCCACCGAGAGATAATGATTGGGCGGTAACAGCCCGGTACTCTTGGTGACAATTCCATGCCGATCATGGTCGGTGTCGCACGCGAACGCCACATCATAGCGATCCTTTAATCCGATCAGACGTTGCATGGCGTATGGCGAGGAGGGATCCATGCGGATCTTGCCATCCCAATCCACAGTCATGAACCGGAAGGTTGGATCCACGTCCTCACTGACCACGGTGAGATCCAGGTTGTAGCGTTCCGCTATCTGTGCCCAGTAATGAACCCCGGCGCCGCCCAGCGGATCTACGCCCAAGTGGAGCTTTGCGCCGCGGATCATGTCCATGTCTATCACGTTGGCGAGATCACCAATGTAGGCATTGATATAGTCATAACGGTGTGTGGTGGAGGCGTGCAGGGCTTTTTCAAATGACATCCTTTTCACGTCTTTGAGTTTATTTTTTAGAAACTCATTGGCTTTTGCTTGTATCCAGTCGGTGATGCTGGTTTCCGCTGGACCGCCGTTGGGCGGGTTGTACTTGAAACCCCCATTGTCGGGAGGATTGTGGGAAGGCGTTATGACAATGCCATCCGCCAGTCCTGTGGTGCGTCCGTGATTGTGCGTGAGTATGGCGTGGGAAATCACTGGCGTGGGAGTGTATTCGTCGTCTTTGGCGAGCATTACCTCTACGCCGTTGGCGGCCAGTACTTCCAGCGCACTCCCAGTCGCGGGTATAGAAAGCGCGTGGGTGTCCATGCCGAGAAACAGCGGGCCGTCAATTCCCTTCTGCCTGCGGTACTGGCATATGGCCTGACTGATGGCGAGGATGTGCCATTCGTTAAAGGTTTTCTCGAAGGCCGAGCCCCGGTGCCCCGAGGTGCCGAATAATACTTGTTGCCCGGGAATACTTGGATCGGGCACCTCGGTGTAATAGGCAGTGATGAGTTTGGGGACATTCACCAACAGCGAACGCGGCGCGGGCTTGCCAGCCAACGGACTGATATTAGAGTTCATGCGGGTGACTTTCTGAAGCGGCGATAACGTCGGATGAGGGTATTGGTGGAGCTGTCATGCGCGAGAGGCGGCTCCTTTGCGCATTCCAATTCGGGAATGGTTCGCTTGGCCAGCACTTTCCCCAGTTCTACGCCCCACTGGTCAAAGGAGTCGATGTTCCAGATGACGCCTTGGGTGAAGACGGTGTGTTCGTACAGTGCGATCAAACTTCCCAGGGTTTTCGGCGTCAACCGCTCCAACAGAATTGTGTTGCTGGGTCGATTGCCTTCAAAGACCCGGTGCGGCACCAACCAGTCGGGTATGCCCTCAGCTTTGACTTCATCGGCGGTCTTGCCGAAGGCCAGCGCCTCGGTCTGGGCGAACAAATTGGCCATCAATAGGTCATGTTGATTATTCAGTGGATTCAGGGTCTGACAGAAACCGATAAAATCGCAAGGTATCAGTTTAGTTCCCTGGTGGATGAGCTGGTAAAAGGAATGCTGGCCGTTGACTCCACAACTGCCCCAGTAGACAGGTGCAGTTTGATAATCGACACGCGTGCCCTCAAGAGTGACATGCTTACCGTTGCTTTCCATGGTTAGCTGCTGCAGATAGGCTGGAAAGTGCTTCAGATACTGACTGTAGGGCAGCACTGCCGCTGTCTGGGCATCGAAGAAATTGTTGTACCAGACTGAAAGCAAGCCCATGAGTACTGGCAGGTTCTTGTCAAAGGATGCCGTGCGGAAATGTTCATCGATTGCATGAAAACCCGCCAGCATGTCACGGAAGTTATCCGCGCCGACGGCGATCATGGTGGAGAGTCCGATTGCGGAATCCATGGAGTAGCGACCTCCGACCCAGTCCCAAAAGCCAAACATATTTTCGGCGCTGATGCCGAATTGTGCGACTCCTTCTGCATTGCTGGAGACCGCCACAAAATGCCTGGATACCGCCTGTTGGTCACCCAGTTTATGCAGACACCAGGCTCGAGCCGTGTGCGCATTGGTCATGGTTTCAAGAGTGGTGAAGGTCTTGGAACTGATGATGAAAAGCGTCTCTTCCGGATCCAGATCACGGGTGGCTTCCGCAAAGTCCGTACCATCGATGTTAGAGACGAAGCGAAATCTCAGCTCACGCTGGCTGTAATGTCGTAGTGCTTCATAGGCCATGACCGGTCCGAGATCGGATCCACCAAGACCGATGTTGATGATATTGCATAGAGGCTTTCCGGTATGGCCGCACCATTGACCACTGCGGACCTGGTCCGAGAACGTGGCCATGCGTGAGAGCACCGCGTGCACTTCGGGGACCACATCCACACCATCTGTCCAAATCTCTTCACCTTCAGGAGCGCGCAGTGCCACGTGCAATGCCGCACGTTGCTCGGTCACGTTGATTTTCTTGCCGCAGAACATGGCGTTGATGTGCTCGCGCAAACTGCATTCTTCTGCAAGCGCAAGCAGCAGCCGCAGGCTCTCGTCGGTCACCCGGTTCTTCGAGTAATCCAGATACAGACCGGCGGCTTCGGCCGTGAAGCGCTCGCCGCGTGTCGGGTCATCTTTAAAGAGCTGACGCAGATGCAGATTACGGATATTGCGTGAATGCACTTCGAGCGCCTTCCAGGCGGGAGTTTCTGTCAGGCTGGGCGCTTGTATCAATGGGTTGGTGGCCATGATTAATGGGCTCCTGTTTTTACCTGTGCTTTGAGTGCGGTGCTTTTGGCGGTAATACTTTGCATGAGGTCCTGCCAGGATTTAACGAAGCTCTGCGTACCCTCCAGCTGGAGCTGACTGGCAAGTGCCTGAAGGTCTATACCGGCCTGCGTGAATTTTGCGAGCGCCGTTTCCGCGTCACCGCCATCCACCGGCAGGACGCCTTTGAGCTCACCATGATCGGCAAACGCTTGTAAGGTCTTTTCGGGCATGGTGTTGATGGTCTCAGGTGCTGCGAGCGCTTCTATGTAGAGCGTGTCCGTGGCATCCGGATCCTTAGTGCCAGTGCTGGCCCATAGCAGGAGTTGTTTGTGCGCGCCGGCAGCAGCGAGTTTGCGCCAGCGGGATGAGGCATGCAGCTCACAATAGGCCTGGTACACACGTTTGGAGATGGCGATTCCGAGACCGTCCCGAAGTTCCTGAGGAACTTTATCCTTGATTGCCACATCCCAGCGGCTGACGAATATGGACGCCACCGAGGCGATCTTCGGGTCCAGGCCGGCCGCCAGTCGCCGCTCGATGCCACGCAGATAGGCGTCAGCAGCTGCCACATATTGATCATGCGAGAACAGCAGCGTGACATTAACAGGCACTCCATTGAAGATTGCCTCCTCAATGGCGGGAATGCCGGCGCGCGTGCCGGGAATCTTGATGAACAGATTGGGGCGCTGTGCGTGCGCATGCAATTGCAGAGCTGCTTTTATGCTGCCGTCGGTATCATCAGCCAGGAGTGGAGATACTTCCAGCGATACCCAGCCGTCCACGCCACCGGTAGCGACGTGGATCGGGCGGAATAGATCGGCGGCCTGGGTTAAATCCTCCAACGCCAGTTCGAAAAACAGTGATTCACACGACATTCCTGCCTGCGTTTTACCGTGAATTGCGCTGTCATAGGAGGTAGAGCCTTTGATGGCTTTGTCAAAGATGGTGGGGTTGGAGGTGAGGCCGGTTATTGAAAACCCATTGATATAACGCAGTAAGCCGCCACTGGTGAGCAAATCACGGGTAATATTGTCGAGCCACAGGCTCTGACCGATCTCATGCAATTGTTGTGTGGTATTCATGGCTGCTCCTGTTCCACATCAGCATTGCTGAGCAGCGTGGGTAGTTGATATTCGACCAGATCGCTGATCGTGTTGATGGTTATATCGGCAGGCGGGTAGGCGGCGGTGTTTTTCGGGTCGTGTGCGTAATGTCCCTGGCGCGGAAATACACTCGTCAGCCGGTCACCCAGAATGACCTTCATGGCCGCCAGGATGCTCAATTTATCGTCCACCATGACGTAATGCCGGGCCGGGTAACGACGCATGACCTCTTCCAGCATTTTTTCTTTATGTATATAAATCAATACCCGGCCTTCCACCGCATCCCACAATCCCGAACGTTGCACCTTGCGCGGCTGGAAAACTGCGTCGCCATCAGAAAGGATGACCGTCATTCCCCAGCGGTTCAGATGCCGGATAACATCGAGTGCGCCGGGGTACAGACGGTCTGCAAATGGGTAGTCCACCAGGAAAGAAGACATCAGCAGCAGGCGCGGGTCGCTTAAGTCTTGAAGCCTGTAACGTTGCAAGGCTCCCAGGTAGTCGGCATAACCCAATTCAGTGCGCAATTCTTCGAGCAACGACCAGTACCGATCGCAGTTTCCGGCTCCAAACTCCTTTGTGAGATGCTGCTTCAGACTCGCTTCGACAGCATCGTTATCAAGCAGCGTGTTGTCCACATCCAGCAGAAACACGACTTTATCCGATGAGTGTTTGCCAGCACCGCTGTCTTTGGTGGAGTTGTGCCAGGAACCACGCCCGGAACTCAGCCGTTGGATTTCAGGTGCATCCCAGGTGGACGCATTCCCTATGGGCAGCGCAGGTTTATTATCCGAGACCAAGTTAATTTTTTTCATGATGTATCCTCACTTCTACTGTATGTTCACGCTGATCATCGATTAGCGGGATAGCGGTGTCTTTTTGCTCGATTCCATCACAGACCACAGCCATCGGCTCATTGGCATCATGGCTCTGCAAAACGGTTATGTGGTAAGGGGTTTCCCGGTACCGGTAATGCAGCTTGAAAGCCGCCCAATCTTTGGGTAAGCAGGGTTCAATGTGAAGTTTGTCCACCTGCAGCCTCAATCCCAGCAGCGATTCAACTATGAGCTGGTACATCCAACCGGCGGAGCCGGTGTACCAGGTCCAGCCACCATGCCCGGTGTGTGGTGATTGGGCATAGACATCGGATGCCATCACGTAGGGTTCCACCTTGTAGAGTGCAATCGCTTCCGGTGAGCTGCTGTGATTCAAGGGATTGAGCATGGCCAGCAATTCCCAGGCGCGTCGGTTGTCACCCAGCGCGGCGAACGCCATCGCCGACCACACGGCCGCATGCGTGTATTGACCACCATTCTCCCGTACGCCTGGCGGGTAGCCCTTGATATATCCGGGCTGCAGATCTGACTTGTCGAAGGGGTCTGCCAAAAGCTGTACCAGGACATCCTTGCGGTTGACCAGGCGCTTGTCCAGCGCTTCCATGGCCATGCGAACATGCTGGTCATCGCCGGCACCGGATAAAACCGCCCAACTCTGTGCAATTGAATCGATCTGGCATTCCGGGCTACTGATCGAACCAAGCAGCGTACCATCATCAAAATAGGCGCGCCGGTACCACTCACCGTCCCAGCCATGCATCTCAAGCTTCTGGCGCATATCAACGGCTTCCTTCTCGCAGCGCTCTACGAACGGCAGGTCTCCTCGCAACCGCGCAACTTCCTTGAAGTGTTCCAGTACGTGGTGGAGGAAAAACCCCAGCCAGATACTTTCGCCTTTGCCTTTTTCGCCGACCATATTCATACCGTCATTCCAGTCGCCCGTTCCCATGAGCGGCAAACCGTGCTGGCCGTAGCGCAGACCCCATATGACTGCACGCTGGCAATGTTCATATAAGGTTGCGGATTTCTCGGATTGCCTTGGCAAGTCATAGTAGGAATCTTCACCAGGGTTGAGCGGACGACCCTGGATATATGGGATGGATTCATCCAGCACGCCGGTGTCGCCGGTGGTTAACACGTAACGAGACACGGCAAACGGAAGCCACAGGTAGTCATCCGAACAACGGGAGCGAATGCCGCGGCCCGTCGGAGTCTGCCACCAGTGCTGGACATCGCCTTCCTGGAACTGGCGCGAAGCGCACAGCACAATTTGTGCACGCAACAGGGAAGGTTGTGTATGCACGAGCGCCAACGCGTCCTGCAACTGATCGCGGAAACCATAGGCTCCTGAGGGTTGGTAGAAAGCGGTACGTCCCCAAAGACGGCAGCTGATGACTTGGTATAGCAACCAGCCGTTGGCCAAAATGTTGACGGCCGGGTCTGGTGTATCCAGTTGCACGGCGCCAAGAGTGTGCTGCCAGTATTGCTGCACACCCTTGAATGCGTTGTGCGCAGCTTCCGATCCGCGTACTTGCTGTACCAGTTGACGGGCTTCATTGATATCCTGCCCCACGCCCAGCCGGAAAATGATTTCTCGCTCCTGTCCGTCCACCAGATCGAAGGGCACCTGAATGGCGCCGCAAGGGTCCAGCGCCGGACCCACTTTGCCGGAAAGACGTACGCGTTTCATGGCAGCGGGGTTTGCAAGTGTGCCGTTGCGACCCAGAAACTCTGCTCTACTGCCGCTGATGGTGTGGACGGCATCGTCCACGTCGAAAAAAGCGACTCGATTGGCGAATTCCGGGCTGTAGGGGTTATGCGCAAATAGCGCGCCGCTGGTGGCATCCACTTCAGTGATGACATGCATCATGGAATTGGGGCGCAGATCTGCCAGCACCCATTCCAAATAGCCGGTGAGGGACATCCGGCGTGCGTGACCTGATTGATTGGTGAGCTTAAATACTGCGAACTTGACTGCCGCATCCATGGCTACGTAGATCCGCAATTCCGAATGGATACCATCCTGCGTGTGCTCAAAGACGCTATAACCGAATCCATGCCGGGTGACGTAAGGTGTAGCTCCGCGACATGGAAGCAGAGTGGGCGACCAAAAATGTCCGCTGTCCTCGTCGCGGATATAAAAGGCTTCCCCGGCGGGATCACTCACTGGATCATTTGACCAGGGAGTGAGTCTGAACTCGTGGGAATTCTCGCTCCAGGTGTTTGCGACCCCGCTTTCCGAGATGAGCGTCCCAAATGAGGGATTCGCCATCACGTTCACCCAGGGCGCGGGTGTCGTTTGGCCAGGCATGATAGTAATGACGTATTCACGCCCGTCAGTGGTGAATCCTCCAAGTCCATTCAGGAAGATCAAAGCGCGGTTCGGCAATACTGCGGCATTCGCAGGCTCCGCACGCGGGGCCCGTGCTGTTGGTGTCAACAGCGGGATCTTGGTTTCAGCGAGGCTACGGCGGTTCACCTGCGCCGCCAGTGGTCCGCCGCTATCGCTGATGATCACATGGGCCACCGTTTGCAGCAGCACCCTGTCCTCTTCTGAAATCAGTTCTGCGATCTTCACAAAGATGCCGCCGGAGTGGTCGATCACATTGGCTTCGGTGCCAGTGGAGATCAAGCCCATGATCTGATCCTGCAGCAGTTGCCGGTAACCGGCGTGATCTTCGTTCCAGATCACCAGATCGACTGCCAGACCCTTCAGCCGCCAGTAGGCATGGGCCTGAACCATCTGACGAACGAGATCTATATTGGCGGGATCGCCGATGCGCAGCAAAACGATGGGCAGATCACCGGAAATGGCATAACCCCACAAGCCCGATTGCCCGCGGTGGTTGCGCATGAGAACACTGGGATGGGCGCGTAATGAAGCATTGGAATAAATGATTGAACTTGCGAGTCGCCCATACAGTTGCGCGTCGGCTTCTGTGGCATTGAGCTGCCGCAGGATCACCTGGCTGTGGGTATAGGCCAGATCAAAGACACGGTTCGCCAAGTGCCAATCCTGGTATTTCTCCACCAGACCCCGGCATTTTCCGCGGTTTTCCGCGATGCCGGTGACCACGTTCAGTTTTACGGTCTCGTCGGGGTCGAGAGCAACGCGGTAGCGGATCGCGACAATCGGATCAAGCACCGAACCCTGGGTGCCGGAAAGCGGTGCCTGAGATCTAATGGCCAGCGGTTCATCCACACTGCTTCCGCGGCCAATGAATTGCATGCGATCTGTCTCATAAGACATGACCTCGGCCGCCTGTCGATCGGCGATCATTAGATGGAACATCCAGGGAGGGTTCTCATCCGCGGAGCGGGGCCGCCGGCTACAGATTATTGCCTGTCGCGCTTGCAGGATTTCAGTCTCCACAAAAAGATTACTGAAGGCTGGGTGCGCGCCATCGGTGCTGGCAGCTGCAAGCACGACCTCTGCATAACTCGTGATCTCAATCAGCCTGCGCGTGCGTGAACGGTTGGTGAGGTTGATGCGGCGTAATTCTATGTCGTCTTCCGGTGAAACAGTGATCTCCGTATGGGTTTCGATGCCGTTGTTTGTGCAGCGGAACTCAGCCCGCGCTTCGGAGAATATGGCTTCATATTTATCCGGCCGCTTCAGGGTCGGCTGAAAGGCGGTGGACCATACCTCCCCACTGGCGACATCCTTGAGATAGAAAAATGTTCCCCAATCATCGCGCGTGCTGTCTTCCCGCCAGCGTGTTATCGAAATATCTTTCCATTTGCTGTAACCGCCACCGGCGTTGGTAGCCATCACTTGGTAAGACCCATTTGAGAGTAAATGGATTTCTGGTATCGGCGTATTCGGGCTGTTGAAAACCCGTATGCTTGACTGCGAATTGCTGGCAGTCACATGCAGGTCGGCAAGCTCGGGCGTATGTGCATAGAATTGGGTGGCTTTAGGAACCCGTTCCTGTAACAGCAGGTTGGTAGCCTGGAATTCAGGGTCGGATTCGAAGCATTTTTGCATGGGGCGATCCAGCAACTGATACGCCAGTGACAGAAAGCTCATCCCCTGATGGTGAGCCATGAAGGACCGCACAATGGCTTTCGATTGGCCGTGCGGTACGCGCGCCGGCGTGTAATCTACCGCTTCATAAAATCCATATCTTCCCTCGATGCCGTCAGCCGCCATGCGTT
>Ga0307372_10009171_pt1 | contig 13712 bp, 10 predicted proteins | sample OX1MG_FD_202533 | JGI IMG/M metagenome (GOLD analysis project Ga0307372, IMG submission 202533) | Soil microbial communities from Risofladan, Vaasa, Finland - OX-1 | ecosystem: Environmental > Terrestrial > Soil > Coastal area > Acid sulfate soil | place: Finland: Risofladan, Vaasa | collected...
TCCCCATGCCGAGCGCCATAGCCAGCATCGACGATCCGCCATAAGACACGAAAGGCAGTGTCATCCCCTTGGTCGGGATCAGGTGCAAGGTCGACGCCATGTTGATGCTCGCCTGCAGCCCGAACTGGATCAGCAGCCCCGTGGCCGACAGCACCACGAACAGGTTGCCCTCCTGCAGCAGGCGCGAAAAGCCGCGCAACACGATGAAGGCAAAAACCCCGACGATCAGAACGCAGACGATAAGCCCGAACTCCTCGCCGGCGACGGCGAACACGAAATCGGCGTGCGCGTCGGGCAGCACGTCCTTGACGGTCCCCTCACCCGGGCCGCGGCCCCACAGCCCGCCATTGACGAAGGCCTCGATCGAGCGGTTGATCTGATAGTTCTCGCCGGCCACCGGATCGAGGAAGCGGTTGATCCGGCTGGTCACGTGCGGCAGCCACAGATAGGCGCCGACCAGCCCCGCGCATCCGGCCAGGGCGCCGCTGGCGACCCAGTAGAGCCGCAGCCCCGCCATGAAAAACTGCGCGAACCAGACGGCAGCGACGACCACCGCCATGCCGAAATCGGGCTGCCGCAGCAGCATCGCCACCAGCACGACGAACAGGCCGAACGAAATCGCGTTGCCGTAAAATTGCGGCCGCTCCTTCTGCGCGGTGAAGAGCCACGCGGCGACGATGGCAAAGGTCGGCTTGATGAATTCCGAGGGCTGCAGCGAGAAGCCGGGCAGGTTGATCCAGCGGCGCGCTCCCTTGATCTCGGGGCCGACATAAAACGTCAGCACGACCAGCACGAAGGCGATCGCAAACCCGACGAACGCCACCCGCCGGATCGCGCGCGGCGGCAATAGCGACACCCCGAAGATGATCGCCAGCGCGACCGGCACGGTTGCCAGCTGGCGATCGACAAAATGCAGCGGCGCGTAACCGAGGCGCTCGGCGACGGCGGGGCTCGCGGCCATGCTCATCACCGCACCGAAGCCGATCAGCAGGATCAGCGCGCCGAGGCTCCAGCGGTCGACCGTCCACCACCAGCGGGCGACCGGTCGCTGGTCGATGCGCGCGAACATCATCGCGGCCGACCCTCGGTATCAGCCATCAGCCGCGTCACCAGGTCGCGGAAGGCGTCGCCGCGCGCCTCGAAATTGGCAAACTGGTCATAGGAGGCGCAGGCCGGCGACAACAGCACGACCGCTCCCGGCACCAGCTCGCGGCGCGCCGCCGCGGTCGCCGCCGCCACTGCCTCGGCGAGATTGCCGCATCGCGAGAAGGGAACCGCGCTGCCGAGCGTCGCTGCAAACTCCTCTGTCGCGGTGCCGATCAGAAAGGCGTGCCGCAGACGCCCAAAACAGGGCTTGAGCGGCGCGATCCCCCCGGCCTTCGGCAACCCGCCAGCGATCCAATAGATCGCCTCATAGCACGCGAGCGCCTTTTCGACTGCATCGGCATTTGTGGCCTTGGAGTCGTTGATGTAACGGATGCCATCGATCGTCCCGACCAGCTCTTGTCGGTGCGCCAGACCTGGGAACGAGCGAATCGCCGCCTCCGCCACTTCCGGAGCGACGCCGAGCGCGACCGCCGCGGCATAGGCGGCGGCGGCATTCTGCCAGTTGTGCGACCCCGGCAGCCGCTCGACGGCGGCAAGGTCGAGGACGCGAACGGGATGCGCGCCGGTGCCATCGACGAGCCAGCCGGTATCGACATAGACGCCGCCGGGTGCCGGTCCCTGCACCGAGATCGGCAGCAGCCGGGCGGGGCCGGCACGCAGCACCTCGGCGAGGGCGCGGCAGATCGGGTCGTCGATGCCGATGATCACCGTCGCGCCGGCGCCCTGCCCCGCCAAGATGCGCCGTTTCGCGGCGACATAGCCGGCCATCCCGCCATGGCGGTCGAGATGGTCGGGGGTGATGTTGAGCAGCACGGCGATGTCGAAGGCGAGCGTCGCGATCAGCTCGAGCTGGAACGAGCTGGCTTCGAGCACATAAATGCCGTCGCCGCCCAGCGGCATCAGCGTGAGGGCCGGCGTCCCGAGATTGCCGCCGACCGCGGCAGGCTGCCCGGCGTCCGCGAGGATGTGGCCGAGCAGCGCCGTCGTCGTCGATTTGCCGTTGGTGCCGGTGATGCCGACATAGCGCGCCGCCGGCTGCGTCCGGCCGAGCAGCTCGATGTCGCCGATGATCTCGACCCCGGCGGCGCGGGCGCGAAGCACCGCCGGATGCGGCCGCGGATGTGTGTGCGGAATGCCGGGCGACAGCACCAGCGCGGCAACGCCGTGCCAGTCGGCCGTCGCGAGGTCGGCGAGCGGAATGTCGCCGGCGACGGCGGCGCGGACGGCCGGATCGTCATCCCAGGCCACAACCGTGGCGCCGCCGGCGGCGAGCGAGCGGGCGGCGGCGCGACCCGAGCGCGCCAGCCCCAATACCGCGACCCGCCTGCCGGAAAAGCTGTCGACAACAATCATCGGCGCTACCGGAGTTTCAGCGTTGCGAGCCCCGCGATCGCCAGGATCGAGGCGATGATCCAGAAGCGGATCACGATGGTCGGCTCGGCCCAGCCCTTCTGCTCGAAATGATGGTGCAAGGGCGCCATGCGGAAGACCCGCCGGCCGGTCAGCTTGAAGCTCGCCACCTGGACGATCACCGAGACCGCCTCGAGCACGAACAGGCCGCCGATAATCGCAAGGACCAGCTCGTGCTTCGTAACGATGCTGATCGTGCCGAGCGCGGCGCCGATCGCCAGCGATCCGGTGTCGCCCATGAAGACGCTGGCCGGCGGCGCGTTGAACCACAAGAAGCCGAGGCTCGATCCGACCATCGCGCCACAGAACACGGTCAATTCGTCGGCCCGCGGCACATGATGCAGCTGCAGGTAGTTGGCGAACACCGCATTGCCGACGAGATAGGCGATGAAGGCAAAGCATGCCGCCGCGATCATCGATGGCCCGATCGCCAGCCCGTCGAGCCCGTCGGTCAGGTTGACCGCGTTCGACGCACCGATGATGACGATTACCCCGAACGGCAGAAAAAACCAGCCGAGATGCAACAGCACGTTTTTGAAAAACGGCACCGCGACCGAGTTCGCCAGCGGCGAGCGCATGACAAAGGCGAGCACGATGCAGGCGGCGATCGCGAGAACGATCTCGGCCAGCAGCTTGAGCCTGCCGGAGAGCCCGCGATGCGAGCGCCGCGTCAACTTGCGATAATCGTCGAGAAACCCGATCAGGCCGAAACTGACGGTCACCCCCAGGACGATCCAGACATAAGGGTTGGCGAGGTCGCCCCACAGCAGCGTCGACACGCTCAAGGCGAGGAGGATCAGAACCCCGCCCATCGTCGGCGTGCCCTTTTTGCGCAGCAGATGCCCTTCCGGCCCGTCCGGGCGAATCGGCTGCCCGTCGCCCTGCTTCGATTTGAGCCAGGCGATGATAGAGGGGCCGAACAGAAAGCTGATCGCCAGCGCCGTGACGACCGCCCCTCCGGTGCGAAACGTGATGTAGCGGAACAGGTTGAACGCGTGAAACCGGTCGGCAAGCGGAAAGAGCAACAAATACAGCATCGGGTCATGTTTCGCAGGGCATCGCGGGCGCGCACAGCCGCCGGGCGATGCGGCCGATGCGACCGGGAGGGCTAGGCATAACCCCATCGCAGGAGGGGGACAACCCACCACGAGGCATCAGCCGCGTGCCGCCGCCGCGAGCGCCTGGCGCGCCACGACCACGTCGTCGAAGGGCAGGATGTCGGCGCCGACGATCTGGCCGCTCTCATGGCCCTTGCCGGCAATCAACAGGACGTCGCCGCGGCGCAACTCCGCGACGGCGGCAGTGATCGCCGCGCCCCGGTCGCCGATCTCGATCGATTGCGGCGCTGCGGCGCGGATGGCACGGCGGATTGCCGCCGGGTCCTCGCTGCGCGGATTGTCGTCGGTGACATAGGCCCGGTCGGCGCGCTCGGCCGCCACCCGGCCCATCAGCGCTCGCTTGCCGCGGTCGCGGTCGCCGCCGGCGCCGAACACGATTGCCAGCCGCCCGGTTGTGTGGGGGCGCAGCGCCGCCAGCACCGTCGCCAAGGCGTCGGGCGTGTGCGCGTAATCGACAAAGACGGCGGCGCCGGACGCGGTCTCCCCGACCAGCTGCAGGCGGCCCGGCACACCGCTCAACGTGGGCAGCACCGGCAACGCCGCCGCCAGTGCGCCGCCGGTCGCGACGACAAGGCCAAGCGCCGCCAGCATGTTCATCGCCTGGAACGCGCCGACCAGCGGCACATCGATATCGTGCCGCTCGCCAAACAGCTCGGTCGCGAGGCGCTGTCCGAGGGGGCGCGGCGCGCATTCGAGAAGGCGCAGCTCGCAAGAGGGCGCCCCGCCATAAGCGATGACCGGATGGCCGCGCTCGCCGCACAACGCGCGCAGGCGGGCGAATTCGGGGCTGTCGGCGTTGAGGATTGCGGTCCCTTGCGGCGCCAGCAGCGCGGTAAAGAGGCGCTCCTTCGCGGCGCGGTAGGTGGCCATGTCGCGATGGTAATCGAGGTGGTCGCGGGTCAGATTGGTGAATGCCGCGGCGGCGACGGCGACGCCGTCGAGGCGGAATTGCGCCAGCCCATGGCTCGACGCTTCGAGCGCGACATGCTCGGTGCCGGCTTCGGCCAGGGCGGCGAGATCGCGATGCAGGGCGACCGGATCGGGCGTCGTCAGCGCGCCGGGGAGATGCCCTTGCGGCGACACCAGGCCGAGCGTCCCGAGGCTCGCCGCCGCGAGGCCGATCCCCTCCCAGATCTCGCGCGTGAAATGGGCGACCGAGGTCTTGCCGTTGGTGCCGGTGACGGCGGCGACGACGCGCGGCTGGCGCCGGTAGAACCGCGCCGCAAACAGCGCGAGACGGCGCTGCGGATTGGCGTCGGTGATGATCGCGAGGCGGCCGCGCTGCGGCGGCTCGAGCGTCAGGGCGGCGGCATCATCGGTCAGGATCGCGACCGCGCCGCGCGCCGCCGCCTCGCCGGCAAAGGCGCGGCCGTCGCGCGCCGTGCCGCGCAGCGCGGCAAACAGAAACCCGGGCTTCACCTGACGCGAATCGGCAGTGAGGCCGACAATCTCAAGATCGGGCTCAAGATCGGGCTCGGGATCGGGCGATGGCGACGGCCGGGGGTGACCGGATGCGCCGATCGGTCCCGTCAGCTCAGTAAGCCTCAATCTTTTTGCCCTGCAAGCTGCGTACCGCCAATGCCTGAACGACCGCGGGGGACGATTCGTCCACCGGCGGCACGCCTAACACCGGCGCGATGCGCTGAATGATGCGGCTGGTCGCCGGCACCACCGTCCAGCCGGCGGTCGCATAACCGTGCGTCGCCTTTGTGCCATGCGGCTCGTCGACCAGCGTCATGATGGCGTAGCGCGGGGCGTTCATCGGGAAGGCGGCGACAAACGAGGACACCAGCTTTTTCAGCTCATAGCGGCCGTGCTTGTTCTTCTCGGCCGTGCCGGTCTTGCCGCCGACCACATAGCCAGGGGTCTCGGCGAACCGGGCGGTGCCGTATTCGACGACCAGCCGCATCAGCTTGCGCAGATCTTCCGAGGTTTTCGGTGAGATCACCCGCACGCCCGGCGGCACCGTGCCGGGCGGCACTTTCAGCAGGGTCGGGTGACGCAATATGCCGCCGTTGACGAGCGCCGACACGCCGGCGATGACATTGAGCGGGCTCATCGAGATGCCGTGGCCATAGGCGATCGTCATCACGTTGATCGGGCGCCACGGGTGCGGGTAATGCGGCGTCGCCACCTCGTCCAGCTCGATCGGCGCCGGCTTCAACAACCCGAACCGGCCAAGATATTCCTTCTGCAGCTTCTCGCCGGCATCGAGCGCCATGCGCGCGGCGCCGATGTTCGAGGAGTACATGATGATTTCGGGCACGCTCAACCAGCGGTGCTTGCCGTGGTAATCCGAAATCGTGAAACGGCCGATATGGATGTTGTGGCTGGCGTCATACTGCTTGGTCATCGTGGCGACACCGCTGTCGAGCGCCATCGCCACCGTGAACAGCTTGATGACCGAGCCCATCTCATAGTCGCCGAGGGTGACCCGGTTGAAGGTCCGCACCTTGGCTTCCGCCGGCGTCAGGCCGGGTTCGACCCGGCCGGGATGGTTGGGATCGAAATCGGGCAGCGACACCATCCCAATGACCTCGCCGGTGCGCACATCCATGACGATTCCGGCGGCGCCCTTGGCGCTGAAATCGCTGACCACCTTGGCCAGCTCCTCATGCAGGATGAATTGTACCCGGGCGTCGAGCGACAGCTGGATCGGCCCGGGGCTGTCCCGCAGCTTCTTGCCGAGCGCCCGCTCGATCCCGGCGAGCCCGTTATTGTCGATGCCGCAGAACCCAACCACATGGGCGGCCAGATCGCCGAACGGGTAGACCCGCCGCTCCTCGTGCTGGAATTGCAGCCCCGGGATGCCGAGGCGATTGACCTCGTATTGCTGGCGCGGCGTCAGGTGGCGGCGGATCCACACAAAGCTCTTGCCCGAGGTCAGCTTGGCGTAGATCTGGGCGGGATTGAGCTGCGGCAGCACCGAGACGATGGCGCGCGTCGCCGCGCGCGCATCGATGATCTGGCGCGGGTCGGCGTAGAGCGAGGGGCTTTCGAGCGTCGTCGCGAGCAGCTCGCCGTTGCGGTCGAGGATGTCGGCGCGCATCGGCGGCGCCGCCGCACCCGGCCGCAGACCTCCGGCGTGCGATTCGGTGCCGCTGCCCGGCAGCAGCACGACATCGACGAGGCGCAACGCCACGACCAGAAAAACCACGGCAAACAATGCCGCGGTCACGACCAGCCGGCTGCGGCAGATCTCGATCAGGGCGGTCTGGCGCTCGTCGGTGACGACCGGGGCGCAGGGCGGCGGCCGGAAGTGCCGCGGCCGGCACGGATTCTCGTCGAGGCGCTGTAATGCCCGCATCATCGGGCCTGCGCGATCTGCGCGATCAGCGCGTCAAGCGACGCCGGCCCGCCGCTCGGACCCGCTGTCGCCAGTTGCACTGCCGGGGCCGCCGGGGCCGCCGGGACCGCCCGGACCGCCACAGCGCCAAACGCCGCCGGGGCGGCCGCGACCGCGCGCTGCGGGTTCGCCGGCGCGGCCTGAGGGGGCGCCGCCGCGACCACCCCATCGGGGGCTGTCTGCGGCGTCCGCCACGGGATATCGGTGATCTTCACCTGCAGTTGTTGGGCGGTGATCGGCACCAGCCCGAGGAAGCGCCGGTTCAGCGCGGCCAGCCGCTGGGGCTGGTTGAGATAGGTCCATTCGGCATTGAGGACGCGGATCTCCTGCTGCTCGGCGACCGTCTGCTTGCGCACCCGGGTCAACTGGTCGTCGATGTCCTGCACGGCGTACTTGACCTTGAAGGTGGCGAACCCGGCCGCCAGCACGAGAACGAACCACACCACTGCGCTGAGCCGCGTCATCGCGCCCGCCCTCCCGCCCGTTCGCTCGCCCGTTCTCCCAGGATGCTGCGCGCCGCTGCCGGGGCGTCGGCGGCGGCCTGCCAGGGCGCTGCCGCGGTGCGCTCGGCCGCCCGCAGCCGGGCCGAGCGGGCGCGTGCGTTGCGGGTGATCTCGTCGGCGTCCGGCCGGATTGGGCGGCGGGTCAGCAGACGGAAGCTCGGCGCCGCCATGCCGGGCAAGGGCGGGGCGTGTCGCGAGGCCGAAGCGGCGCCGGCGCTGCGCTGCCGCAGGAAGCTCTTGACCCGCGCGTCTTCGAGCGAATGAAAGGCGACGACAGCCAGCCGGCCGCCCGGCATCAAGACCCGTTCGGCCGCGACCAGGCCGCGGTCGAGTTCGCCGAGCTCGTCGTTGACCGCGAGGCGCAGTGCCTGAAACGTGCGGGTCGCGGGGTCGAGGCCGGGCTCGCGGGTCGGGATCGCGCCGCGCACGATGTCGGCCAATTCGCCGGTACGGCGCAGCGGCGCGCGCAGGCGGGCAGCGACGATCGCCCGGGCGACGCGGCGGGCGAAGCGTTCCTCCCCGAGCGCGCGGATCAGCGCGGCCAATTCGTCCTCCGGCAGGCGGGCGACGAGGTCGGCGGCACTCTCGCCGGCGCCCTCCATCCGCATATCGAGCGGACCGTCGCGGCGGAACGAAAAACCCCGCTCGGCGCGGTCGAGCTGCTGCGAGGAAACCCCCAAATCGAGCGCCACGCCGGCGATCGGGCCCTCGGCCGCGGCGCCGATCAGCCGTTCCATGTCGCCGAACCGGCCCTCGATCAATCGCAGCCGACCGGGATGCGCGGCAGCGAGCGCCGCGCCGCGGCGCACCGCGTCGGGATCGCGGTCGATCCCCAGGACGCGGCAGCGCGCCGCCGCCAGCAAGGCCGCGCTGTAGCCGCCGCCGCCAAACGTCCCGTCGACATAAAGGGCGCCGTCGCGCGGCGCCAGCGCTGCCAGGACGGCATCGAGCAGCACCGGCAGGTGATCGGGCGCAGCGGCGGCCAGATGGGCGGTTTCGTCCGCCGCCGGTTGGCGGCTTCGATCAGCGGGCCCTGAGCGCCCCCGCGTCATCAGCCGCGCCGCGCCGCGCCGCCGCGCGGCGGCAAGGTGGTGCCCTGGCGGCGGGCGCGCTCGCGCACCGCGGCGCTATGCGCCTCGTAGTGGGCCGGATCCCACAGCTGAAACATCGCGCCCAGCCCGACAAACGCCACATCGGCGGCGATGTGCGCGTGCTCTTTCAGTTTTTCCGGCAGGATGACGCGGCCCTCGCCGTCGATCGTCAATTGCTGCGAATCGGCGAACAGCTGCGACAGATTTTCGTGCTCGTCAGAGTATTGTTCGAGCGTCTCGATGCGCTCCTGCATCTCTTCCATTCGATCGTTGCCGGTGCATTCGATGGCCGGCAAGCGAAACGACGGAAACGCTATGACCAGATTGGCGCGGCGTTGGGTCGCTAGAGTAGAGCGAAAGGTCGCCGGCACTGAAACTCGCCCCTTGCGGTCGACCTTGTTCACATAAGTGGAATAGAACAGTTCCACTTGCTTCCCCCAACGCTCCCCCATAAGCGTCCGGCAAGGGGCGGGCCCGGTAACACCATCAGGTTCCCCCCAGAACGATGGTGTTCGCCCATGGGTGGAGATGGGATATCATGGGGTTTCATGGGGCGTCAATCCCTTTTTGAATAAAAAGCATCTTTTCCAAATGTTCGGTCCGGCGACACCGCCGACACAGCATGTAGTCCGCAGGACAACGCTCGGCGCTGAGAGTGGAACTGAAGTTCTCATTCTGTTCCTATCTGGTCGAGGCCGGCCGGCAACCGGCCGCGCCAGCAATGCCGCTGCCCTGCTCGCCCCGCGCCGCCAGTCACAAAACCGGCATAATTCGGTATTAGTAGTATCAGCGCGCCCGCGCAAGCACAAAATATAGCCCGCCGCAAGAGCGATCGGAGGTCATGCCAGACGGTCTGTAAGCCGGGTTCTGTGCCGCCCCGGGGGTTCGCCATTGGGGTGAACCACCGGCGCGGCGATGACCATTCATCTGGGACGTCCGTTGCCGAACGCCTCACGCGACCGACCCGAGCGGCGGCGCGAAAGCTCGCCCGGCACGGTGTTGAGGCCGTGCCTGCCGCTCCTACTTGGTCTTGCTCCCGGTGGGGTTTGCCCTGCCGCTGCCGTTGCCGGCCGCGCGGTGCGCTCTTACCGCACCATTTCACCCTTGCCGCCCATGTCATCCCATGCGGGAGGCAGGGGCTCGGCGGTATGTTTTCTGTGGCACTTTCCCTAGGGTCGCCCCCGCCGGCCGTTAACCGGCACCGTGCTTCCGTGGAGCCCGGACTTTCCTCCCCCCGCTTACACGAAGAGCGGCCATCCGACCGTCTGGCATCGAATCATGTGGGATGGCGGGGGGTTGCTGTCAAACGCCAGCGGCCGGCGATTCGGTGGCGCGCCGCCGCACCCGCGATGAAGCGCCGAGCCGCGGCCGAGTTTTCACGGCGGCGATCGGCGAGGTTGAGCGGCGCGATGATGTCGGCACCCTGATCGAGATCGCGTCGCGGCATCCTGCACGATGCGCGCTTGCGAGATGCGCGCTTGTGAGGCACTCCTCAGGATGAGGTTGAGGTTTTGATGAAATTGGGAGAGACCTCATGTCTGCGATGGCAAGCGAGGCGACATTGCTGCGCGTGCAATTCCTGCGCTGGCTCGCGGCGCGGCCGCGCCGCTATGGCGAGATGCGCGAGGCGTGGGGCAGCACCTGTCCGCTCAACTGCGCCTGGGAGGACGCGATCGCCGACGATCTGGTGCAGCGCACCGCGGACGGGCATCTGCTGTTGACCGAGCGCGGGCGGGCGCTACTCGCCGCGGCATCCTGATCCCAGGGCCAGGGCTTGCTGGCCGGCTTGCTTGCCGACTTGCTTGCCGACTTGCTTGACCGGGCCGGCGGAGTATCGTAGCCGGCCGCGCCGCCGCCCCGCATTTCGAGAGGAGAATCCCCGTGAGCGTCATCGGTCACGACAGCCTGAAGGCCCGCCGCACCCTCGACGTCGACGGCCGGCGCTACGACTATTTCAGCCTCGCGGCAGCGGGCAGCGCGGCCGGGCTCGGCGATGTGTCGCGCCTGCCGTTTTCGCTGAAGGTGTTGTTGGAAAACCTGGTGCGGCTGGAAAACGGCCGCACCGTGACGGTCGACGACATCAAGGCGCTGGGCGACTGGCTGGCAACCAAGAGTTCCGACCGCGAGATCGCGTTCCGCCCGGCGCGCGTCCTGATGCAGGATCTGACCGGGGTGCCGGCGGTCGTCGATCTCGCGGCGATGCGCGCGGCGATGATCGATCTCGGCGGCGATCCCAACAAGATCAACCCGTTGTCGCCGGTCGATCTGGTGATCGACCATTCGGTGCAGATCGACAATTTCGGCAACCAGCAGGCCTTTGCCGCCAACGTCAAGCGCGAGTTCGAGCGCAACGGCGAGCGTTACCGGTTTCTGCGCTGGGGCGGCCAGGCCTTCGAGAATTTCCGGCTGGTGCCGCCGGGCACCGGCATCTGCCACCAGGTCAACCTCGAATATCTGTCGCAGGTGGTGTGGACGACCGACGAGGACGGCAAGACCATCGCCTATCCCGACACCCTCGTCGGCACCGACAGCCATACGACGATGGTCAACGGGCTGGCGGTCCTGGGCTGGGGGGTCGGCGGCATCGAGGCCGAGGCGGCGATGCTCGGCCAGCCGATCTCGATGCTGATCCCGCAAGTCGTCGGCGTGCGCCTCGTCGGCAAGCTCGCCGAGGGCGCGACGGCGACCGACCTCGTCTTGACGATCACCCAGATGCTGCGGCGGCACGGCGTCGTCGGCCGGTTTGTCGAATATTGCGGCCCCGGCATCGCTGAACTGGCGCTCGCCGACCGCGCGACGATCGGCAACATGTCGCCGGAATACGGCGCGACCTGCGGCTTTTTCCCGATCGATGCCGAGACGATCCGCTATCTGACGATCACCGCGCGCGACCCGGCCCGGGTCAAGCTGGTCGAAGCCTACGCCAAGGCGCAGGGGTTGTGGCGCGACGCCACCACGCCCGACCCCGAATTCACCGATCTCTTGGAGCTCGATCTCGGCAGCGTCGAGCCGTCGCTGGCCGGGCCGCGCCGGCCGCAGGACCGCGTTGCGCTGGGCGGCGTCGGGGCGGGGTTTGACGCCGAATTGCCGCGCCTCGCCGGGGTCGACAAGCCACGCCGGGTCAACGTGCCCGGCGAGAACTACGATCTCGGGGACGGCGACATCGTGATTGCGGCGATTACGAGCTGTACCAACACCTCGAACCCCAGCGTCATGCTGGGCGCCGGGCTGCTCGCCAAGAAGGCGGTCGAAAAGGGCTTGAAGGCCAAGCCCTGGGTCAAGACGAGCCTCGCGCCGGGCAGCCAGGTGGTCAGCGATTATTACGAGAAATCCGGGTTGCAGACGTATCTCGACATGGTCGGCTTCAACCTCGTCGGCTATGGCTGCACCACCTGCATCGGCAATTCGGGGCCGCTGCCGGAGGCGGTTTCCGAGGCGATCGACGACGGCGATCTCGCGGTCGCCGCGGTCCTCTCGGGCAACCGCAATTTCGAGGGCCGCATCCACGCTCAGGTGCGCGCCAATTATCTCGCCTCGCCGCCGCTCGTCGTCGCCTATGCGCTGGCCGGTTCGGTGCGCGCCGATCTGACCACCGATTCGCTCGGCGAAGGCAGCGACGGCAAGCCCGTCTATCTGCGCGACATCTGGCCGTCCAACCGGGAAGTCGCCGACACGGTTGCCGCCTCGGTGACGCGCGAGAGCTTTCAGCGGCGCTACGGCAATGTCTTCGAAGGTCCGCCCGAGTGGCGTGCGGTGGCGAGCACCGGCGGCCTGACCTATGATTGGCAGGACGCCTCGACCTATCTCGCGCTGCCGCCCTATTTCGAGAACATGCCCAAGGAGCCGGCGCCGGTGAAGGACGTGTTCGGGGCGCGTGAATTGGCGATCTTCGGCGACAGCATCACCACCGACCACATCTCACCGGCCGGCAGCATCAAGACCGAGAGCCCGGCCGGCGAATACCTGATCGGCTATCAGGTGCGCCCCTCCGAGTTCAACACCTACGGCGCCCGCCGCGGCAACCACAACGTCATGATGCGCGGCACCTTTGCCAACATCCGCATCAGGAACGAGATGGTGCCCGGCGTCGAGGGCGGCATGACCAAGCTGATGCCCGACGGGACGGTGATGGCGATCTACGACGCCGCGATGGAATACAAGAAGCGCGGCGTCCCGCTGGTGATCTTCGGCGGCAAGGAATACGGCACCGGCTCGTCGCGCGACTGGGCCGCCAAGGGCACGTTATTGCTGGGCGTCAAGGCGGTCATCGTCGAGAGCTTCGAGCGCATCCACCGCTCGAACCTGGTCGGCATGGGCGTCCTGCCGTTGCAGTTCCGCGACGGGGTGAACCGCCAGAGCCTCAAGCTGACCGGCGCGGAGACGCTCGACGTCATCGGCGCCGAGGCCGGGCTGAAGCCGCGCATGATGCTGACCCTGCGCATCCACGACCCAGAGGGCGGTCCAAATGGTGGCGGGGTGCGCGAAGAGCCGGTCGTCTGCCGCATCGACACGCTCGACGAGGTCGAATATTTCCGCCACGGCGGCATCCTGCAATACGTGCTGCGCAGCCTGTTGCAGGCGGCCTAGCGCCCGGATCGCAGCGGCCGGATGGCAGCGGCCGGATGGCAGCGGCCGGATGGCAGTGGCCGGATCGCAGCGGGGCGCGACCTGCCCCGGCAACGGCAGGCGCCCTTTCATCCGTCCGCTCTTGCCGGGCCGCTGACCGGCGCCCGGCTGAACGGGAACGGTCAGCCGCGGGCCTGGCGCAATTCGCGCTCGGCCCCGAGCGTCGCAGCGGCGTCGGGCGACTGGCTGAATTTCCGCAAAAAGGCGGCGATCGCTTGTTCGAGACCGGCGAGTTCGCTCTGGTCGGCCTCCAGCCGCTGCAACTCTTCGGCGTGCCTTGCCTGCATTTCCGTGCGGCGCATCCCGATGTCCTGCTTGGCATTCGCGATATCGTCAGGCGTTAATTGGTCCCACGCCATGTGACCCCCTTTCATGTTGTCGGCTCTTGAAGCGGCGGCGGGCCGAGTAGCGCCGCCTGCGGTGATTGGCCCCGCAGGTTCAACAGGCTGCCGGGCTTCGCCGACGTCCTGCAAGGCTTGCTTGGCAGACGGCGCCGCTATCGAGCCGTCCG
>Ga0307372_10009173_pt1 | contig 13707 bp, 17 predicted proteins | sample OX1MG_FD_202533 | JGI IMG/M metagenome (GOLD analysis project Ga0307372, IMG submission 202533) | Soil microbial communities from Risofladan, Vaasa, Finland - OX-1 | ecosystem: Environmental > Terrestrial > Soil > Coastal area > Acid sulfate soil | place: Finland: Risofladan, Vaasa | collected...
CCGCGATGCTGACGATAGCGGGACGGGCAGAGGCGCGCGCGCGGGTGATGATTATCGTGACGGTCGTTACGGCTGTGATCGTTCCGTGGCTATGTTTTATCGCGATAGTGCGGATGAGCGCGGGCGCTGGCGAGGCCCTGCGCGAGATTCGCCGCGGCGTCGAGAATATCGCCGAGCGCGCGGGTGCGGCGCCGCCTTCGGAGTTGGCCAAAGACCTGGGCGTGATCGATGCGAAGCTCACGGAGTTGGGCTATCCGAAGCCCAACCCGATGCTGGCGGAGTAATGCGCGCATTGGTCTTTGCTCAGCCGTCGCTCTGTATCTGATTCCTCGCCCGCAAACGTTGCCCGGAGGACGAGGGTATCTTCAGCCCCGAGCACCGCTCTATGCGCTCACCGCCGATATTTGGGCATCACTTCTTTTGCGAATAGCTCCATGCCTTCGGGGGCCATGAATTGGCAGACGAAATAGGTCATCCGGAATTTTTCGATTCGGTAATCCAGTTCGCGCTTGATCTCATCGACGGTGCCGACCAGCACCTGGGGTGAGTTGCGCGCGAGTTCCGGGTCGGCGATTCCCATCGCCTGCGCGGTTGCTTTGATCATCGCGTCGGCGACGCTCTTTTCTTTTGCGATCAAGACGAAGGTCTGCCCCGACATCTCGATCGCGTCACCGCCGCGGCCCGCGGCCTTCGCGAAGCCGTCAAGGACCCCGATTCGGCGCAGCACCTCGGCGCGGTCGAACTTCATCGCGTCGCTGAGATCCACCACGCCTTTGGTGATGGGAGGATTGAGATTCAGGATGTCGGCCTCTTCGGCGGCGATTTTGAGGATCTTCTTGCCGCCGCCGCCGACCATGATCGGCGGATAGGGCTTCTGCACCGGCCTGGGATAGCAGTACGCTTTCTCGACCGAATGAAACCTTCCGTGGTAGCTCGGCTCATCTTCGGTCCACATCGATTTGAGAACTTTGATCCCGTCGGCGAACTGCTCGATCCGCTCGGCATTGGACGGGTATGGATAATTGTATGCGACATATTCTTCTTTGAACCATCCGGCGCCGAGGCCCGCGATAAAGCGGCCGCCGGAGATATTGTCGAGCGTCGCGATCATCTTCGCCAGCAGCGCCGGATTGCGATAGGACATCGACGTGACCATCGGCACGAGCCTGACGGTCTTCGTGACAGCGCCAACCGCGGCCAGCGCCGTGTAACACTCGAGATGCGGCGAGTTGGGCTCGGACATCAGGCCGCGCATGAAGAAGTGATCGTCGATCGAGACCGAGTAGAAGCCGAGTTCCTCGGCCCGGCGCGCCATCGTGGTCATCGCGCCGAAATCCCCGGTCGGCAGCCCGCAGTTGAATTTTATCGGTCGCATCGGTTCGGTCTCCTTGGCGTGGCGTGATCCGCGCGTGCGCGTGGACGGTTAGAGCTTGTAAAACCTGAGCGCGTTCTCGGTGATGATCGCACGGCGCGCCGGCTCCGGGAGCGTCGCGCATGCCGCCTTCACCTCGCCGACGACGCCGGGGTAGATGCAATCGAAGTGCGGGAAGTCGGAGCCCCACATGATATTGCGCTCCATCCCGAGTTCGACCGTCGCCTTGAGCATCGATTCGTGCGGGTCCAGGGTGACGAAGCAATGCTCGCGGAATTGTTCGGTGGGGCGAGTGCGCATCCACGGCACGAAGCTGTGCATGCCCTCGAAGTGCTCGTCCATCCGATCGAGCCAGTAGCCGAGCCATCCTACGCCCGATTCCAGGAAGCCAACGCGCAGCGCGGGAAATTTTTCAAGGATGCCGCCGCAGATCACGTCCATGCACGCGCCCTGCTGCTCGAAAGGATGGCAAACCATGTGAAAAAAGAACGGATCGCGATAGCGGTCGGAGCCCATCGTGGGCATCCGCGTGCCGAAGCTCGAATGTACGGCCACCGCGACGTCAAGTTCCTGCGCGGTGCGCCAGAAGGGTTCGTAGGCGGTGTCGTTGAGGCGGCGGCCGTTGAACGGGTTGGGACGCACGAACACTGCTTTGAAGCCGAGTTCGCGGACCACGCGGCGCATCTCGCGCACCGCTTCATCGACATCCTGCAGCGGCATCGGCGCGACGGCATAAAGCCGATTCGGGTACGGACGGCAGAAATCCGCCATCCAGTTGTCGTAGGCGCGGCACGCCGCCGCTGCGAGTTTTGGATCATCAAGGTCGCCGTACAGGAGCCACAGCGACGGGTAGAGGACGGCGGCATCGATTCCCTCGGCGTCCATCACTTTGATCCGTTCGTGGGGATTGCCGCCGCCGGGGGGAACGTCGTCCCAGGTCAGGCGCCGCGCGCGTTCGAGATCGCCGAGCCCGCCGGGAATCATCGAGGCCGCGACCGGCAACGACGGACGGCTGCGGTTTTCGCCGCCGATCCACAGTTCGTCACGGCCCTCGCGGTTTCGCCGAATCTGAATGACGCGGTCGCGGAATTCGCGCTCGATATATTCCGTCCACACGGCCGCCGGTTCGACCACATGACCGTCGGCGTCGATAACCTTGTCCATTGGCGCGCCCTCCTGCCGCATGCGGGGTTGAGGGTTGGATTCAAGAACCGCGGCAGATCGAATGTCAAGGCGAAAATTGTGGAATGTTCCAGCGCAGGTCAGGACGCGACAAATTCACGCAGCGTCTGGATGAACCGCGCGCGATCGTCGGTGACAATACCGTGACCGGCGTTGGCGAAGCGCTCAAGGCGCACCAGTTCGCGCGGTATGGCGGCGGCGATATCTTCCGAATCCGCGGGCGGCGTGACGGGATCTTCCTCGCCGACCATTACCAGGGTCGGACATTTGACGCGGTGCAAGTCAGGCAACAGGTTGAACGAAGGCTCGATCACGCGCAGGTAATGCCCAGTCAGCGCGTCGTTGGGGACGATGCGCGCGAACATCTCGGCAAGGTGAGGGTCGGGCCGGTAGTTGTAGAGCGGAATACATTGGCGGGCATAGTCCCGGCCATTTTTCGCCGAGGGATCCTTGAAAAACCGCGCGGCGGCTTCGGCGGCCGCGCGTCCCCCGCGGCGCTCGAAGGCGGCGAACACACGCCCCAGATCGACGCGCGCCGCCGTGCTGCACAGAATGAGCTTGGACGGGTGCTCAGGATGGCGCGTCGCATAGGCCATCGCGACCATCCCGCCGAACGATATGCCCATCACGATTGGCCGCTGGATCTCGAGCGTCTGGCAGAACGCGTACACGTCGTCGCCCCATCGATCCAGCGTCCAGCGATCAGGCCCGGTGCGGTCGCTGCGGCCGGCGCTGCGATGGTCCAGGTAAATGACTTGCGCGACTTCGGCCAGCGGCGAGTAGTCAGGTTTCAGAACCGAGTGATCGGCGCCGGGGCCGCCGTGCAGCAGGAGCAGGGTCGGACGCTGGCGCATCCGCGGACCGTCGGGTACGAGCCCGGCGCCCTCGACGTCGAAAAAAAGTCTGCCATCGCCGACTTGAACCCGCATCGAAATCGACTACCATTCGCGGACTGTCATTTCGAGCGTGGCGCGCGGTCAGTCGCGTGCGGACGCCATCGTGCCGATGATCTTCAGTGTTGCGCGGCAATCGCCTATTGCGCTGTGGTCGCCCGACGGCAGGCGCTGGAAGCGGTAGTCGTTTTTGCGGAAATCCCATTCGCCGATAAAGCGCGAGTACGCGCGCATCGCGCACTCCCATCGCGATTTTGGCGACGGCACTGCGCTCAGCAGGGCGGTCTGCTTGATGAGCCGGCGATCGTACTCGGCGTTGTATGCGACGACTCGGCGTTCGCGCAAAATTTCCTCGAGCCGGGGCGCAAGCTCGGGAAAGGTCGGGGCGCCGGCAAGCTGTTCAATCTTGATTCCGTGCACGGCGGTTGCCGCGCCGGGGATCGATTGGCGCTTTAGCGGACGAACCAGCGAATCCAGTAGCGCGCTCCCGTCAGGCGCGATTATTCCGATCTGGATAACTTCGTCAGTGAGGCCGAGTCCGGTGGTCTCCGTATCCAGGATGACCCAGCCGACGCTTTCGTCAATCAGGGCGCGCGCCCATGCGATCGCTTCGCGCCGGTCGCGCGCTTTGCGCGCCGCCGCCTCGCTCGTCGCGCGTATCGGCGATCCATCCTGCATCCGCGCCGCCTCCGTCCCGATGGCAATTATAGCCGCGCGACGCTAGTCATGCTGGCGCGGCGCGCGCCTTCTTTCCACAGCGCCGTCGGGGACCTTGATATCGAGACTCTGCCACAGGTACCAGGCAGCCGCTGTCCGGTAGGGACTCCATCGCTGGCCGAACACGCGCAGCTCTTTGGGCGTGGGCGGCTTGCGCATCGCATAGGCGCGCGCGACGGCGTTGCGCACGCCCAGGTCGTCAACCGGGAGCACGTCAGGCCGCGCGAGGTTGAACATCAGGAACATCTCGGCGGTCCATCGGCCGATTCCCTTGACGCGCGTCAGATCGGCGATAACTTCCTCATCGGTCATGCGCGAGAAGCGATGAAAGTTGAGAATTTTATTCTCGACGTGCGCCGCCAGGTCCTTGATGTAGCGGGTCTTCTGTCCCGAGAGTCCGGCCTTGCGCAAAGTCGCGTCGGGAGTGATGAGAAAATGGGCCGGGCTGGGAAAGGGGCGGCCCGGCGAAAGCGCCGCGACGCGGCGAAAAATCGCGGTTGCGGCGGCGCCCGCGAGCTGTTGAAAGATGATCGCGCGGGCCAGCGCGCGGAAGCGCTCGGGACGGCGCACGATCCGGCACGCGCCGACCTGCGCGATAATCCGCGCCATCACCGGATCGACGCGTCCAAGATGCATCCGCGCGGCGCGCGCGTATGGTACGGTTGACGGCGGCATCGGAGTGCGCAGAATCTGCCACGGTGCGCCTCGATTATCAATTGGATGGATCGGCAGGCACGCGAGACCGGTGCCGCGGAGACCAAGATGGTTGAGCGAACGGATGCTGAAGAAGTGGCCGGGGGCGGCGAACCACGGCTCGCGATGCGTGCGGAAAACGTCCGCGCCGGGATGCGGCTCGGGCCGATCTTCTACGTCGTCTCGGCCGAGCAGATCGGCGCGTTCGCGCGCGCTATCGGCACCCGCGGTTCCGCCCACGCGGGACCCGAGGCGATAGCGCCGCCGACGATGCGCCTGCTCGATTACGCGCTGCTGATCGCGAAGCACTTCAAAGGCGGCAAGGGAGGAGTGCACGCCAAGCACTGGTGCGAGTACTATGCTCCGATGCGCGCGGGACAGGCGGTGCGCGTCGATGGAGTCGTGACCGAGGCTGCGCACAAGCGCGGCAAGTTTTATTTCACCCTCGAATACGAAACTCGCGAAGCGGCCACCGGCGAGCTGCTGACGCGTCAGGCGATAACGTCGGTGCTGCTCAACGAAAAGGGGCGGATGGCATGAGCCAGGAAAATCAGAACCTCGCGGAGGGCGACGAGATTACCGCCACGCCCTATCTTCTCGACGCCGCCGCCGCTGAGGCCTACGGCACGAGCGTCCAGGAACCACCGCGGCGGCGCAGCAAGAATATCCATAGCGATCCGGCAGCGGCGGCCGAGGCGGGATTTGCCAAACCGATCGCGGCGGGCGAGCAAACGATCGCGGTGATGATGCAATTGATCGCCGATCGCTTCGGCGAGAATTTCTACCGCGGCGGACGCTTCGCGGTCGCGCTGATCAAGCCGGTGCTTTACGGCGACACGCTCAACGCTCGCGCGCGGGTCGAGCGGATCGCGAACGGATTTGCGGAGCTGTCGCTGCGCGTCGAAAATCAGCGCGGAGAAGCGGTGCTCAGCGGCACCGCGCGCGCGCCGCTCGGCTAGCGATGTCAGCGGCCGGCGCATCGGCGGGGCGCGAGCCGGATCGCGCGAAGGCGGGTGCGCCGATTTGGCGCAAGGCGATTCCCTACGCGGGCACGGTCGTTATATTTGCGCTGATCTTCTGGCGGATCTCGGCGTCAAAGGTCGCCGCCGATCTGCGCCAGGTCCCGATCGCGAAGTTCGTCGCGATTTTTCTGCCCTACTCGATCTTCTACTGCATCGTCGATTCTTACTGCCTGGCTTGGGTGGTGCGGCGTTTCAACGCGCCGATGAAGTGGCGCGACATTCTGCCGATTCGCGCCAGCATGTACGTGCTCGCGATGCTGAACACGGGCCTGGCGCAGGGCGGCGTCGCGTATTACCTGCATCGCAAGGGTGGCTTCTCGTTCCTGGCCGCGCTCAGCTCGATTTTGTTCATCGCGATGCTCGAGGTCTATCAACTGTTTCTGTTTTCGACGGTCGGGGTGCTGTTCTACACGCCGATCGGAGCCACGCAGGCGAGGATCATCGGAATCCTGCGGGTGGCTTATATTCTGGCGTGGGCGCTGCTTTTTGGCGTGATGATTTTTTTCGCGATCGTGCGCCGACGCCCGTGGATGCGCGATTGGGTCGAGCAGGGGCGGGCGGGAGCGATCGCGCGGACGTTTATCGCGGCGCGGCCGATCGATTACGCGGCGGTGCTGGCGATCAAGGCGCCGACCTTTCTCGCGTCGGCGGTCGCGCATTACTTCGCGCTATCGATCTATGGCGTGTCGATTCCGGTGCTGAAACTGATTTTGTTCCTGCCGCTGGTGTTTCTGGCCGGTGCGCTGCCGATCTCGATCGCGCATCTGGGCACCAGCCAGGCGGCGTGGCTGCTGTTTTTCGCGGGTAGCGCGGCGCCGGCGAAACTCGTCGCGTACAGCCTCGTCGCGCAATTCACCTACATGTTTTGCAACGCGCTGATTGGGCTCGTCTTCGTTCCGCGCGCCTCGCGGGAGCTGACCGCGATTCGCCAGAGCGATCCCGAAGCCTCCGCGCCAAGCCCAGCGCAGTAAACCGCCAGCGCGCAAAAACCTTGCGGTGCGCGTCGCGCCAATACCCGGTTTGCCGCGGACACAACTGGAACCTCACGGCTGAGGCTCGAGCTTTAGTCCACCGCGACTTCGTCAGGGAACAGAAAGGTGGTGGCTCCGTCGTCGAACTGCACAAGGTACATGTGCCGGTCCAGGTTGTTAACCTCGCGCAGAATGAGTGGTCTCTCGCCGAAACGATTGCGACCTTCGTGGTCGCGAACTGGTCTCAGTAATCGGCAATTTCGCCCCACCACCGCCTCGATGTTTGTGCTGGCCATCATTGTCATTTCCTCATCTATGCCAGTCCGGTCGTCAGATTCCGCATCCACCATTTTCTATTCTAGCAAGCATCGCGCCTAATATTTAGACGCTGTAGCACCCCAGCCAATTCGTTTTCCCCAGCTTGTGGAAATCTTTATATTCCAAGGAGAATGGCGCGTTTGGCGCGATTTCAAACGCCGATTGAGAGGGTAGAAGCTGGCTCCACGCTTGCTTTGGTTGCATTTTCGAGGCAGGTCTGTAACCCAACGCGTCGCACTTTGTTGCAACTTGCGAAGGTTGCCGACGCGCCAATAATTACAGCCCCGTGAGGTTCCCGATGCCTACCTTGTATCCGCTCGTGATGGGCCGTCAGGCCGTAATCGCCACGCAGCACTATCTTTCGGCCTCGGCGGGGGCGCGAATCTTCGCTCGGGGCGGAAATGCAATCGACGCGGCGGTAGCCGCTACTTTCGTCGAGGGTGTCGTCAATCCGCACATGCACACGATCGGCGGCGAAGCGCCGATGCTCATCTATTCGGCAGATGCCCGCCGAGTGGTCGCGATAAACGGCAACATGACGGCGCCGGCGCGCGCCACGATCGCGCAATTTCGCTTGCTCGGAAAGGATTTGATTCCCGCCTCTGGGCTGCTCGCCGCCGGAGTGCCGGCCGCCCTGGGCGCATTGATCAGCGCGCTGTCCGAGTTTGGCACGATGCCGCTGGCTCTGGTTCTCGAGCCCGCGCTCGAACTCGCCGAGGACGGATTTCCGATGCACGTCGGCCTGTGCGGCGAGCCGAAGGAATCGGGCGAGCAGTTTCAGGCCGGCGCGGGTGCGTCGCTGCGTGACTACGCCGAAAAATTCCGCACGCGATGGCCGTCGTCGGGGCGAGTCTATCTGCCGGGAGGCCAGGTTCCGCGACCGGGCGACATCATCAAGAACCCGGCGCTGGCAAAATTTTTTCGCCGCTTGCTCGACTCTGAAACCGCGGCGAAGCCGCAGGGCCGCAAGCCCGCGCTCGAAGCGGCGCGTGCGCGCTTTTACCGCGGCGATATCGCGCGCGATATCGCCGCGTGGTCACACGATCAGGGCGGGTTGCTGGACGAATCAGACCTTGCGAGTTTCACCACCCGAATCGAAGAGCCGCCGCGCGTCGATTACCGCGGCGTGACGGTTTTCAAATGCGGGCCCTGGTCGCAGGGTCCGGTGTTCCTCCAGCAGCTCCGCGTGCTGGAAGGCTTCGATTTGCGCGCGATGCGCCATAACTCGGCCGAGTACATCCATACCGTGATCGAGTCGGCCAAGCTCGCGTTTGCCGACCGCGAGGCCTATTACGCCGATCCCGAATTCACCCGCGTGCCGATGGACGGCTTGCTGTCGGCGCGCTATGCGGAGCTGCGCCGCGCGTTGATCGATCCGCGGCACGCCTCGATAGAGCAGCGGCCGGGCGATCCGGTCGCGATGAAAGCGCGGCGCGAATCGGGCGCCGGCCAAGCGCGTCCGTGGGGGGCGGGAACCGTTCACGTCACCGCGTGCGACCGCGCGGGAAATTTGATTGCCGTGACCGCCAGTGGCGGATGGATTCCAAGCTCGCCGGTGATTGACGCGCTGGGGTTTCCGCTCGGCACGCGGATGCAGACGTTTTACCTCGACGAGAATCATCCCAACGCTCTGGCGCCGGGCAAGCGCCCGCGCACCACGCTGTCGCCGTCGCTTGCGATGCGCGCGGACGAGCCGTATCTGGCGTTCGGCACGCCGGGGGGCGATCAACAGGATCAGTGGACCCTCCAGTTTTTTCTCAACGCGGCCGAGTTTGGAATGGACCTGCAGGCGGCAATCGAGGCGCCCAAATTTTCGACCCCGCACTTTCCGTCCACGTTCTATCCGCACAACGCGATGCCGGGCGTGCTGCGCCTCGAGGATCGCATCGATCCGCGCGTGCGCGCAGCGCTCGCGGAGCGCGGCCACAAGATCGAAGTGCGCCCGCCATGGTCCGAGGGCCACGTCCTGGCGGTTTCAGTCGATCGCGCATCGGGACTGGTTCGCGGCGGATGCGATCCGCGCGGACAGGCGCAGCCCGTCATGCCGGCGCAGGTGATAGGATGGTAGCAAGGCGGCCGATCGGTGCTGGCAAAGGGGCGACTATCGTGAGACGCGTGGCAATCGCATTTTCGGCTATAGTCATCCTGATGATTGCGAAGACGGGGTTCGCGGCCGAGGTGATTGATCCGGCCAGGATTATCGACCTGACCTACACCTTCGATGCGACTACGATCTATTGGCCGAGCGAGGGACACTTCGCGCACAAGTTCGAGACTTCCGGCGAAACGCCGGGAAAATATTTTTATTCGTCCGCCAATTACGCGGCGCCCGAGCACGGCGGAACGCATGCTGACGCGCCGATTCATTTCAACCGCGATGGGCTGACGCTGGATCAGGTTCCGCTCTCGAGTTGCGTCGGACCGGCGGCGGTGGTCGATTTTTCGGGTCGCGCCGCGAAAGATCGCAACGCCACTTTGAGCATCAGAGACCTCGAGCGCTATGAGGCCGCCTACGGCCGAATTCCGGACGGCGCGATCGTCGTCGCGCACTCCGGATGGGGCAAATTCTGGCCCGACAAAAAAGCCTACATGGGGACCGACAAGCCGGGCGACGTGGCGGGGTTGCGGTTTCCCGGCTTCTCGGCGGAAGCGGTCAAATGGATGCTCAAGAACCGCAAGGTCGCCGCGATCGCGATCGACACCGCCAGCATGGATCCCGGCATCTCGAAGGACTTTCCGGTGCATCGCGCGTGGCTAGGCGCCAACAAGCCGGGCTTCGAGAACGTGGCCAACGTGGACAAATTACCGCCCAAAGGCGCGACACTTTTCTGCATCCCGATGAAAATCGGCAAGGGAACCGGCGGGCCGACGCGATGCTTCGCCATCGTGCCGTGATTGACCTCGATGGATGCACGATTCCAATCGTGCTTAATTAGAATATCGGCGGCGATTAGGGTGACTTGATCGCGGGTCGATAAGATACGAAACTTCGGGTCCGGTATGCGCCCGTTGTTTGCGAGTCGAACCGGGTTCGCCGGGCGTCGAAACCACCCGGTCAGTGATGGAGGAGGGACGTGCAGCACTTCGCAGCTAAAACGATAACCGTGGTCCTTGCGGCTATTGCGCTTGCCGTAATGACCGGATGCAGCGGTCAACCGCTCTCAACCCGCGAGAAAGGCACGCTGATTGGCGGCGGCCTTGGCGCGGCTACTGGTGCGATCATTGGCGCTGCGGTCGGATCGCCCGGCGCCGGCGCGGCAATCGGCGGAGCCCTCGGCGGCGTGACCGGGTTTGCGGTCGGCAATTCGATGCAGAACCAGGAAAACGCCACCGCGCAGACGCAGTCCCAGATTCAGTCCCAGCAACAGCAACTCGAGCAGCAGCGCCAGCAAATTCAACAGCTCAAGCAACAAGGCGAAACCGAGTAGGGATTGGCGGAGTCTTATCTGGCAGGAGGCCGCTCATGCGCAAACCAGCGGTTATGACCGGAGCACTGGCATTGGCCGCCCTCTTTCTGGTGGCGGGATGTTCAGGCGATCCCCTTTCCACGCGTGAAGAGGGCACCTTGGGTGGGGCGGGTATTGGCGCCGCAACCGGCGCGATTATCGGCGCCGCCGTCGGTTCGCCCGGAGCCGGAGCTGCAATCGGCGGCGCGCTCGGCGGCGTCACCGGATTCGCAGTCGGCAACGCGATGCAGAATCAGCAAAGTGCCAACACCCAGACCCAGTCGCAGATTCAGTCTCAGCAGCAGGAGATCGAACAACAGCGGCAGCAGCTTCAACAGTTGAAGCAGTCGCAGGAAACCGAATAACCCAGCCTACGTATTGAGGGGTAGGCAAGGAGGCCGATCATGCGCAAGCAAGCAGGCCTTATAGCAGGAATTGCGATGACCGCCGCGTTGATCATAGCGGGATGCAGCGGCAGCCAGCCGCTCTCGACCCGTGAAGAGGGAACTCTCGGGGGCGCAGGAATAGGCGCCGTCGGCGGTGCGATCGTCGGCGCCGCGGTCGGCAGCCCCGGCGCGGGCGCCGCGATTGGCGCCGGACTTGGCGGCGTGACCGGATTTGCGGTCGGCAATGAGATGCAGAATAACGAAAACGCCAACGCCCAGACCCAGCAGCAAGTGCAGCAGCAACAGCAGGAAATCCAGCAACAGCGCCAGCAGTTGCAGCAGCTTCAGCAGCAGAACGAAACCGAATAGTTCGTTTCCGGCAACAATCGAATTTACCTTGAAGGACGCCGCCTGCGCGCGGCGTCTTTCTATTTCAGCATCTCATCCGGGCTTGCACAGCTTGCAGGCGCGCAATCCGGCGTCGCGCGCGTGCCGCGCGTCGGCGAAGATCAATGCCCGCGCGGGATCGGCGCGTTTCGCCGCGCTGCACTCGGGCCGGCAATAGATATGCGTATGGCGGTGTCCCAGCACGGCCGACGCCGGCATCCTGAGGCTCGCACCCAGCGCAAATCCTTCGTTGCGCAGCAACGTGACCTTGCTTTTGACCCCTCCGCCGTAATTGCCGATCGTTCCGTCGGAGCGAATCACGCGATGGCACGGGACGAAAATCGGCACCGGATTCGACGCCATCGTGTTGCCGATCGCGCGCTGCGCCGCGGGTTCTCCAACCGCGGCGGCCAATCCCTGGTACGTGATCACCGAGCCGATCGGAACCTCTCTCAGCCGGGTCAGCGCGCGGCGCTGGAACTCGCTCTCGACCAGGACCAGATCGACTTCGTGCGCCAGGATCGTGAAGTCGCCATGGAAGTAACGATCCAGTTGGCGATCGAGATCCGCGCGCCAGCTTTCGTTCTCGAGCAGATCGAAATTGCGCTTGAGCTTCTCGAGCGGGCGGTCGGCGTCCGACAGAGATAGAAAATGAATCGTGGCGAGACCGCGCGGCCCTTCGGCGACGAGCAGCCGACCGATCGGCGACGCTACTATTCCGACCCGCGCTTCGGGACGCCGCAGAATCTTCATCGCGCGGCGGATCCCGGTCCGCGCGGTGCGCATCAGCGCCTCGACGGCGCCGTCGTCGAAATCCTTTGAACCATCAGCCGAAGCGATTTGTTTGCTTGGGTTCATTGCGATGCCTTCAACTTCTTGAGCGCCTGGTACACGCTGGCCCGCGCGCTCTCGGGAGAACATTCCAGCGCAGTCGCGATCTCCGCGTATTCCATTCCGCCGAACTTGCGCATGATCAGCGCCTTGCCTTGCTTGCCGGGAAGCGCGGCGAGCGCGCGGCGCAGGCTTATCACACCGTCGGGAGAGTGGTCCGCGTATGGATAGAATCGTTCCGCTTGCGCCTCAGGGTCGCGGCCGTCATTGGCGATCACGCGCGCACGGCGCATCCGATCGCGCGCGCGATTGCGGCACAGGTTGGCCGCGATACTGAACACCCACGGCCGCAGTCCACTGTGCGAGCGCAGAGTGTGATAGGCGCGGTACGCGCGCAGCCAGGTTTCCTGAAAAAGGTCGAGGCTGTCTTCACGGTCGCGCGTGCTGCGCAGGATAAAGCGCATGATCTCGCGTTCGAGCGATTTCATCGCGTCTTCGAACGGCGGCGGAAGGTTGAGCTTGTCGGACGCGGACATTTCTGTAGCTATAACCCCGCGCCCGCGGATCTGTGAATCGGCGCGCCGCGGCTATCGGGAAGCCGCGGCCGGCAATCGGAACAGGCCAACCGCGTTGGCCGCGGTTTTCGCCGCCAGAGTATCCGGATCGGCGCCGCGCACCGACGCCAGCACCTCGAGCGTACGGCGCACGAATGCGGGCTCGTTGCGTTTGCCGCGATATGGCTCGGGCGCAAGATAGGGCGCATCGGTTTCGACCATCGCGCGATTATCGGGGACGATCCGCGCCGCCTCGCGTACCGCGGCGGCATTCTTGAAGGTCACGATTCCCGAAAACGATATGAAAAATCCGAGTTCGAGAAATCGCGCCGCCGCGTCCGCGTTGCCGGTAAAGCAATGGATCACGCCGCCCGCCGGCGGTATCGCGGTTTCACGGACTATCTCGATCACACGATCTTCGGCATCGCGGCAGTGAATCACGATCGGTTTTCCGAGTTCGGCCGCCAGTTCGAGATGCCGCCGGAGCGACGCTTCCTGCGCGTCGGCCGGAGAGTGCATGTAGTGAAAATCCAGCCCGCTCTCTCCGATCGCGACGACCTTGCGCGACTGCGCAAGCTCGCGCAGCTGCGCGATTCGCGCGGGGGTGGCGTCCTTGGCGTCATGCGGATGCACCCCAATCGCAGCGAAGACGTGCGCGTTGCGCTCCGCGATCTCGACGGTGCGGCGGTCGCACTCGATCGAGCCGATTGCGCCGACCGAAACGATCTGCGCTATACCCGCCGCGCGAGCGCGCTCGAGCACGCCGTCGAGATCTCCGTCGAGCTTGGGATCGGCCAGATGGCAATGCGTGTCGATGAGCGGGATCATCGGATGCGCGCTAGGCTTTTTTCTTTTCGATTCGCGGGAACAGCGGAGTCGCGGGTTTGACGCGATGCCCCGGCTTCAGCCCTTCGCCGAACGGTGCGCGCGCCGTG
>Ga0307372_10009174_pt1 | contig 13707 bp, 14 predicted proteins | sample OX1MG_FD_202533 | JGI IMG/M metagenome (GOLD analysis project Ga0307372, IMG submission 202533) | Soil microbial communities from Risofladan, Vaasa, Finland - OX-1 | ecosystem: Environmental > Terrestrial > Soil > Coastal area > Acid sulfate soil | place: Finland: Risofladan, Vaasa | collected...
GTTCCCGACGACTTCGATATCGACACGGTGCTCGGCGCCTCGTGGGCGATCTGGCAGGGCCCCGGTGGGGATCGGGTGGTCCTGCGCTTCTCACCCGAAGCCCGTCAGTGGGTCGACGAGAGCCCGTGGCCGGCGCACGCGCAGCGGACGGATCTGCCCGGCGGCGGGATCGAGGTGCGGCTCGAAGTTGCCGGCGAGGTCGAGATGCGACCGTGGTTGATGCGCTGGGGAGCCCACGTCGAGGTGCTCGCGCCGGCCTCACTCCGGCGCCACATCGCCGAGGCCCACGCGGGTGCCGCCGCACTGTATGCGTCGAGTCCGGCGAAACAGGGTAAAACCTGAGCACCATGGACGAGAAGGTCACCCTCACCGACGATGAGTGGCGTCAGCGCCTGACGCCTGAGCAGTACGCCGTGCTCCGCAAGGCGAGCACGGAGCGCGCGTTCACCGGGCAGTACGTGCACGTGGACGACAGGGGCGTCTACAGGTGCGCCGGGTGCGGCGCCGAGCTGTTCAGCTCCGACACGAAGTTCAACTCCGGTACCGGCTGGCCGAGCTTCTACGCTCCGCTCAACGACGGGGCGGTCGAGGAGCATCGGGACTGGAGCATGCTCATCCCGCGCACGGAGATTCGCTGCGCCAGGTGCGGCGGCCATCTCGGCCACGTCTTCCCCGACGGGCCGGAGCCGACCGGCCAGCGCTACTGCATGAACTCCTGCGCGCTCAAGCTGGACAAGTCGGCGGGCTGATGCCGCTCGAGCCCTCGCCTCGGGCTCGTGCGGTCCTCGAGCAGACCTTCGGATTCACGCAGTTCCGGCCCGGCCAGGCCGATGTTGTGGCCGCGTCAGAGGCTCGCGCCGACGTGCTCTTCGTGGCACCGACCGGCTCGGGGAAGAGCATCGCCTACTGGGTTCCGGGAATCGCCGGCGGCGGTCTCACCATCGTGGTCTCGCCCCTGATCGCGCTGATGGTCGACCAGGTCGCGCGCCTCAACGCGCTGGGCGTGCCGGCCGAGTGCGTGCACAGCCAGGTGAGCGCCGCGACCCGCTCGGAGTCGTTGCGGTCAGCCGCAAACGGCGCGCTTCGCTTTCTCTACCTCGCCCCGGAGCGCCTCGGCGCGCCCGGGTTTCTCGACAACCTCGGAAGGCTGTCCGTCGATCGCTTCGTCGTCGATGAGGCACACTGTATCTCGAGCTGGGGGCACGACTTCCGGCCCGACTACCGGCGCCTCGCCGACGCCATCGCGGCGTGCGGCCGCCCGCCGGTCGGCGCCTTCACGGCGACCGCAACCCCGCGCGTCCGCGAGGACATCGCGGCGAGCCTCGGCCTGCGGTCGACGGTGGAGCGGGTCACCGGATTCGTGCGTGACAACCTGACGATGTCGGTCGTCCGCTGCCGGGGATCGGCAGACAAGCGCAACGCGTTGCTGGATCTCGTCAAGCCGGGTGGGGGCCGGGCGCTCGTGTACTGCGGGAGCCGGCGGACGACCGACGAGATCACGGAGCTGCTCGCGGGTGCGGGTATCGCGGTCGCCTCCTACCACGGCGCGGTCGACGGGGAGACGCGACAGAACGTGCACGAGGAGTTCGCCGCGGGCCGGCTGCAAGCGATCGTCGCCACCTCGGCGTTCGGGATGGGCGTGGATTTCCCGGACATCCGCCGGGTCATCCATCACGACTTCCCCGGGAGCCTCGAGGAGTACTACCAGCAGGCCGGTCGCGCAGGACGGGACGGCGAACCATCCGAGTGCATCCTGCTGTACAGCCCCGCCGACCGCCAGTTGCAGGAGTTCTTCATCGAGCAGGCCCACCCCGAGCGCGACGTCGTCCGAGCCGTGTACCGCGAGCTCCTTCGTGAGGGAAGCGATGGGATCGACGATTGGCAGGCTCGGGGCGTCGCCGTCAATGGGGCGCGAGCCGCGCTCGACCTGCTCCGCCGTGCGGAGGTGATCCAGCCAGACGGCGGTATTCGACGCCTGACTGGGGCGCCCGTCGACTTCGAGGAGCAGGCGCTGCTCAAGGCCAACGCCTACGCGCGGGTGAACCAGGTCATGGAGTACGCCGGCTCGCGCAGCTGCCGGCATGCGCGCATCGCCGACTACTTCGGCGAGCAGGGCGTCGCGCGAACCTGCATGGCCTGCGACAACTGCCTCGAGAGCAACCGCGCACCGTACGCGCCGGTCGATCCAGCCGACGTCATCGCGGCGCTCGCGTGCGTGGCGCGCTTCGACAACCACCTGGGCGGCGTTCGCATCGCGTCGATCCTGCGCGGCTCGTCGGACGCGTGGACGGCATCGAGATCGTGGGTCACCGAGCTGCAGTGGTTCGGGGCGCTCCGCGGCTGGGAGCTCGAGCGCGTCCGCGAGCTGCTGGAACGGCTCGTCGAGCTGGGCTGCGTCAGCCGTGGCCACGGCGAGAAACCCACCCTGGGGATCACGCCACGAGGCACGGCGGTGCTTCGTCGCGAGGAAGCGCTCGACGTTGACGTGCGCGCGACGCCCTCCGTGCGGGGCGGTGGTGCCCGCAAGCGGCCGGCCGGGCGAGCGCCGGCGCTCGAGATGACGCCGGATGTTGCGGCACGATTCGAGGCGTTGAGGAGGTGGCGGCTCGAGGTCGCTCGGCGCAGCGAGGTACCCCCGTACGTTGTCTTCCATGACCGGACGCTCGCCGAGATCGCGCAGCGCAGCCCCGCGTCCGCAGATGCCCTCGGAACCATCCCGGGCGTGGGACCCGCCAAGCTCGAGCGCTACGGCGCGTCCGTCCTGGCCGCCATCCGGAACCGCGGTCCGCTCTAGACGGGGATGTTGCAGGTGGCGGCGATGCCGCGTCGCGAGAAGTACTTCTGGTGGTACTCCTCCGCATCCCAGAACCGTGTCGCAGGAACGATCTCGGTGACGATCGGGCGCCGGTACCGCCCCGACTCCTCCAACCGCTTCTTCGACGCAAGCGCAGCAGCTTCCTGCTCGGGTGAATGGAAGAGAATCACCGACCGGTAGTTGTCACCGACATCGGGACCCTGGCGGTTCAACTGCGTCGGATCGTGGTTCATCCAGAAGATGTCGAGCAGCGCGTCGTAGCTCACACGAGCAGGGTCGAACGTGACCTCGACAGCCTCGGCGTGCCCGGTGCGGTGCGAGCAGACGTCCTCATATGAAGGCGCCTGGGTGAAACCACCCGTGTAGCCGACCTTGGTCGCGGTGACCCCGTCGACCTGTTCGAACACCGACTCCACGCCCCAAAAGCATCCCGCGCCGAACGTTGCTGTTTCCATGGCCCGAGTATGCCTCGATACGCCCTCGGCAAATCACGATGCGGACAGCGCCAGCTTGACCTGACCGGTCGCGTACACGGGCGGCCAGACCACGACACTGTGGCGAGGTGCCTGCCACTGCCACACCACCGCCGCTGCCCGGACGTTCTGCCCGAGCTGGCCGCGCGCCGTCGAGAAGAGGACTCCTCCGCCGTTGGGAAGGGTGCCGCTCGGGAGATCGAGTCCTCGCGCGGCGGCCGCGATGCCCTGCGCGCTGTCATCCCCCGAGCGCCCGAGCACATCGGCGAAGAGCACCCAGGCGGCGCTGAAGCCCGCGATCCCCTCCTCGTCCGGGGCGGCCTCGCCGGTGCGCTGCTTCCAGAGGGCCGCGAATCGATCGTAGAGCGCCCGCGCCTGAGGATCGAGGGCATCCGGATTGAAGTCTCCCTGGGGACGATCCGACGCGAAGACACCGACGGCCGCCGAGCCGAGCACGTTGCCGAAGTCCTGGTCGCACTGCGCCATGGTCGTTCCCATGAACACCTTCACCTGGAGGCCGGCCGCGAGAAACGCCCGGCGAAAGGCGATGCCGTCCTGGATGTGCGATGAGAGCACCACGATGTCGGGCCTCGCCGCGGTGAGCGCGCGCATCACCGGAGCCCAGTCCGGCGTGTACGGGTTGTAGACCGCCTCTCCGCTGATGTGGACGCCGCCGGACTCCAGCGCGGTCCGCGTGGCATCGGCGACGGAATGCCCGTAATCATCGCCGGCGGTGACGAAGTACACGCGAATCCTGCTGACGGGGATCCCCATCCGGGGCACCAGCTCCTGGAGCATGAACTGCCCGGAGTTGCTGCCGAGCTCGGCGCCGTTGACGCCGACCCGGAACACCAGCGGCGATCCCTGTCCCGTGACCCGATCGGCGACCGCGCCCGTCTCCCAGTACACCATCCCGGCGGCCGACACGGCGGCGGCGGCGGGTATGGACAGTTGCGACGAGTATGCGCCAATCACGACAGGAACTCCGTCAGCGTGGAGGCTCGACACGGCGGCCGGGATCTGGCTCTGATCCTCGACGTCCCGGACATCCAGTGAGATCGCATGGCCGGCGACGCCCCCGGCGGCATTCACCATCTGCGCGGCGAGGGTCGCCCCGAGATACTCGTCGGTCGAGCCCGGAGCGGTGCTGCCGGAGAGCGGAAAGATCGCCCCGACCCGGATGGGCACCGGGCCGGCTGCCGCGACCGTCGCGCACGCCGCGGCGAGCACCGCCGGGATCAGCACGCCGATCAGCCCGAAGGGACGGGAACGCTCGGCGCGGGGGGCCTGTGGCACCGGCCGATCTTAGCCCGGGACGCCGCGCTGAAGGCCCTCGTCGATCGCACCGCTCGCCTCTCGCGACCTCCGCTCCGCCGCCCACTTCACGAGACGCACGACCGCGTACGCTCCGAAGGAGATCGCCGTGATGAAGAAGCTGACCGGGTACGGTGTGAAGTACGCGATGAAGAGCCCGATCCAGGTCGAGGCGAGCGCGATCAGAACGCCGATCACCAGCGCCTGCAACGGGCTGTGTGCGACCCGCTCGGCGATCGCGGCGGGGGTGACGAGCAGCGCGAAGATCAGCAGGACGCCGACGACCTGCACCGAGACGGCCACGGCGAGTCCGACGGTCGTCACGAACGCGATGGAGAGCAGGCGAACCGGGACTCCGCGCGCCTCGGCCACATCCGCGTCGACCGACGCAAACAGCAGCGGGCGGTACATGACGGCGACAAGCACGAGCGCGACCACCCCGATCACGAGCGTGAGCACGACCTGGTCCGAGGTGACCCCGAGAATCTCTCCGAACAGGATGGAGACGGCGAGGCCGGCGTTACCGCCCTTGTAGAGGCTGAGAAACAGAACGCCCAGGCCGAGAGCAAACGCGAGCACGATGCCGATCACGGTGTCGCGGTCGCGAAGGCGCTGACCGAGGCCCCCGATCACGCCACCGGCGCACACGCAGGAGACGATCAGACCGACGATCGGCTGCACGCCGATCACGGCTGCCCCGGCCGCGCCCGCGAAGCCGATATGCGAGAGCGCGTGCGCCGAGAACGCCGTGCGGCGAAGGATCACGAAGTAGCCCACCACGCCGGCCACGACGGCGACGATGCCGCCGACCTCGAACGCGCTGACCATGAACTGGTACGACAGCATCTGGCCGATGTCGGCAAACAGATTCCAGCTGAACACGCGTCAGTGCCCGGACGCGTGGGGGTGGGCCGTCTCCGCGTCGAGCCCGACAACGAAATGCCGGCCGCGGCTGTCGGTCAACACTTCGATGGGAGCGCCATAGAGCGCCGAGAGGACCGGGCCGGTGACGACTTCGTCGGGAGTTCCGGTCGCGACGCCGCCGCCGGCCACGTAGCAGACCCGGTCGATCACTCCGCGAAGCGGGTTCAGGTCGTGCGAAACGAGCATGACCGTGATGCCGCGAGCCCGCGCGACCTCGGCGATCACGTCGACCATCGCCGCTTCATTGCGCACGTCGAGGTTTGCGAGGGGCTCATCAAGCAGCAGCAGTTTTGGCTCGCCGACGAGCGCCTGCGCGAGGAGCAGGCGCTGCCGCTCGCCTCCGGACATCTCGTTGAAGCGGCGCGGCGCATAGGCTGTGGCGCCGACCGAGGAGACCGCCGAGGCCACCGCCGCGGCATGGCTCGCGCGAGACCGCAACGGCGAACGGAATCCCCAATGGTGACCGTCGATACCGAACCCGACGAGATCGGTGCCCCGGACGGCAGCCCCGGAGTCGAGGGTCCTTCCCTGCGGGACGTACCCGATGTCCGGGCTTCCCCGGCGTGGCGGCCGGCCGAGCACGAGCAGATCACCCGCGAGCGGTGGCAGCAGTCCCAGCAGCATCCGGAGCAACGTCGACTTGCCGGCCCCGTTGGGCCCGAGTACCGCAACGACCTCGTTCTGCGCTATTGAGAACGACGCATCCGACCAGACTGCGTGCCCCGGGTAGCCGGCGGCGAGATTGCGCGCCACGACCACAGGCGCGCTGGACGCCCTGTCCGTGTCCACCGCCGTGGCGTCGCGGGCGTCGCTCATCGGCCGGTCGCTCCCGCGTTCAGTCCGTCGATCAGCGAGTCGAGCTGACCGTCCATCCACTCCTCGAAGGTAGCGGTGGCCGGCTGCATTGTCTCCGAGACCCCGACGACAGGGATGTGCAACTTGATCGCCTGTTGGCTCAGCCCGGTCGTCAACGGCGTCACCGTCTGCACGTTGACGACCATCAGTCGAAACGCCCTAGTTGCGATCTGGCGGGTGAATGTGACGAGGCTTGCCGCAGATGGGTCATTGCCTTCGGAGACCGCGTCCATGAACGCGGCCGGGGTCACGAGGTCGAGATGGAGATACTCCGCCATGTACTGAAAGATGCTTTCGGTGGCCGCCACCGGCACGCCGCCGAAGCGTCGCTGGATGTCCGCGAGGCGCTGCCGGTACGGCGCAAGAAGCTGCTGGAACGCCGACGCCTGAGCGGCGAAGTACGCGGCTCCGGCCGGCTGCAGCGATGCGTAATCGGCCGTGATCCGAGTGACGACTGTGTCGACGAACGCCGGGTTGTACCAGAAATGCGGGTTGTCGCCCGGTCGCTTGCCGACCAGGTCGGCAACATCGAGGACCTTCCGCGCCGGCTCCGGCTGTGCCGCCAGCAACTGGTCAGCCCAGCTGTCGTAGCCCGCGCCATTGATGATCACGTAGTTCGCTGATGCCATGAGGCGGGCATCCGCGGGAGTGCTCTCGTACTCATGGGGGTCGGCGTTGGGGTCGCTGACGATGCTGGTGACCGCCACTCGTCCACCCCCGAGCTGCGCCGCGATGCTGCCCCAGGTGTTCTCGACTGCCACGACGACCAGGCGGGAACTGTTCGTCGGAGGTCCGACGCCCGCGGCGCACCCCGACGCCAGGAGGGACAGCATCAGCGCTCCGAGCACCATGGAACGGGACGGCGGACTGCTCATGAGACCCAAGTCTACATGACACTCAGTATCGTGTAGCTTCGGACCCCTGATCGGCCATGAGGCTGACCAGCTCGTCGTGGAGCCGGCCGTTGGTCGTGATCACGTTCCCGGAATCGATACGCACGGCGCCGTCGAAGTCGCTGAAACGCCCGCCCGCCTCGATCATGATCACCTGGGTCGCGGCGACATCCCAGGGGCTCACCCAGGCTTCGACGGCGACGTCGATCACGCCTTCGGCGACGAGCATGTGCGACCAGAAGTCGCCGAACGCCCTGACCACCCGCGCCCGCTCCAGCACGGTGCGGAATCCCTGCGCTCCGCGACGTGTCGCGAAATCGCGGATATCGGTGCACGAGACGTAGGCGTCCTCGAGGGTCGGCGTCCGCGAGACGTGGATTCGCTGACCCGAGCCGGTGAACGCCCCCTGGCCCGTCGCCGCCCACCAGCGCCGCCCCAGCGCCGGCGCTGACACTACGCCGCAGACCGCACGGTCGCCGCGCATGAGTGCGATGAGCGTCGCCCAGACCGGGACGCCGTTGGCGTAGTTCACCGTGCCGTCGATGGGGTCGAGAATCCACCGCCACTCCGCCGCACCGTCCCCACCGAACTCTTCGCCGACGATCTCCTGGCCTGGGCGGAGGCGCTGCAGCGCGTCGCGAAGGGCCTGCTCGGTCGTGCGGTCGGCGTCGGTCACCGGCGTGCTGTCGGATTTGGTGTCGACGCGAAGATCCGGGGCACGAAAGCGCGCCGTCGTGATCGTGTCGGCAATGTCGGCGAGCTCGAGCGCGACGTCGAGATGGGATGACATCGGAGCCGATAGTGTCGCGTTCCGCACCGCCGTCGTGCTCTGCCCTCGCGCCCATACCATGCGTGGATGGCCGGCCCCACCACATCCGCGGCGACCCCCGCAAGCACCGTCGCGTTGCTCCGGAACGTCGCGGGCGGCGTCCAGGTCTGCATGCTCCGCCGCCCGGGCCGGAGCAGTTTCGCCGCGGGGGCTTTCGTGTTTCCCGGAGGCGCCGTCGATTCTGCAGACGGCAGCGGTGACGCGGCCTTTGCCGTCGCCGCGGTGCGCGAGGTCTTGGAGGAGGTCGGCATCCTCATCGGCGGCGCGGCCGACGGCACCGCCGATGGCGACGTCGAGGAGCGGATCGGTGCCGCTCGGTCGAAGCTGCTCGAGGGAGGCGACCTCAACGCAACCCTCACCGAGCACGCCCTGGTCATCGCGCCCGAGCGGCTCGTCTACATCGGGCACTTCATCACGCCACCGCGCGAGGGGCGCCGATACGACACGCGATTCTTCGCGCTCGCGGCCGCGGCCGATCACGAAGTCCGGGTGCACCCGGCGGAGGCGGTCGAGGGTGGATGGCATCGCCCGGAGTCGATGCTCGACCTCGACTTTCCCGAGATCATGCCCCCGACGCGGATGCTGTGCCACGAGTTCGCCAGGCTCGGATCCGTCGATGCGATCCTGCAAACGCTCGGCGAGCATCCCATCGAGGTGACCGAGATCACCCCCGAGATCATCGCCGCGTGGATGTCGCTCCAGCACCATGGGGGCGGGACGTCGTGAGCGGATCCCCGACGCGCGTGCTCGCACCCAATCCGTCGGTGTTCACGGGACGTGGGACGAACACGTATCTGGCCGGCGGCCCCTCGGTCGTCTGCATCGACCCCGGTCCCGACGACGACCGCCACCTGGCGGCCATCCTCGACGCGGCCGGAGCCCGCGGCGGCCGCATCGTCACCATCCTGCTCACGCACTCGCACCCGGACCATCGCCCGCTCGCATTGCGCCTCGCCCGGCAGACGGGTGCGAGCGTGCGTTGCTTCGATCCGTCGGCCGGAAACGAGAACGCGCAGGCGCTCTCCGACGGCGACGTCATACGCGATGGCGAGCTCGAGCTGATCGCGATACACACCCCGGGACATACGCGCGACCACCTGTGCTTCCTCGACCCAGAGACGCGAACGCTGTACACCGGCGATCACATCCTCAACGGCACGACCTCGGTCGTCCATCCGGGCGACGGCAACATGTCCGACTACATGGAGTCGTTGCGGCGCGTCCACGCGCTGCGCCCGACGACCATATTGCCCGGACACGGCGAACGCGTCGACGACGCCGGCGCGCTGATCGCCGAGTACATCGCCCACCGGTTGGAGCGTGAGGCGCAGGTGCTGATCGCCGCCCGGGGCCGGTACGCATTCGCGCCGATGGACCTCGTTCCGACGCTCTACGCGGGCTACCCGGTCGACGTGTACCCGCTCGCCGCCTGGACGGTCCAGGCACATCTGGACAAGCTCGTGCGTGAGGACGCCATCGTTCGTGTCGACGCCGGGTCGGACACCGAGCCACCTCGATACAGTCTCCGCGGCTCCTGAGGGTTCACCGCCGGCGGATCTTTCCCAGTGCGGCGCGCTCGAGACGCTCGACCACGATCAGCTCACGCGGCAGCTTGTGACGGGACAGGGTCGCCGCCGCGTGGTCGCGGAGTGTGGCGAGCGTCGGGGGATCCGAACGCCGTCGTGGGACGACACGAGCCACAACGCGCTGGCCCCACTCGCGGTCGGGAGCCCCGGTCACGAGCACGGCGGCGACTTCGGGGTGGCTCGAGAGCGCAGCCTCGACCTCAGCGGGCCAGATCTTCTCGCCGCCACTGACGATGACATCGGCGAGACGCCCGTGAACACGGACGGCCCCGTCGGGCGCGACCTCCCCCCCGTCTCCGGTGCGCAACCACCCTCCGGGCTCGAACGCGCCCACCGATGCCTCGGGGTCGAGCCGGTATCCGCGCATCAGCGTCGGACCGCGCACGAGCAGTTCGCCCCATCTCGACGCGCGCACCTCCACGCCGGCGAGCGGCCGCCCCGCGTAGACGACCCCTCCGCACGTCTCGGTCATCCCATAGGTCGGCACGATGCGAACGCCGGCCTCCGCAGCTCTGGCGGCGAGCTCGGCGTCGACGCCCGACCCGCCGACGAGCACGGCCCGGAACCGGCCGAGGTCCGCGGCGGCGTCGAGCAGGCGGGTGAGCTGCGTCGGCACGAGCGAGGTGAACCGCGCGTCGCCGAGCCCGGCGACGGTCGCGCGCGAGAGGCGGCGCCGGAAGGTGATCGGAGCCCCGAGCAGCAGATGGCGCTCGAGCACCAGCAGCCCCCCGATGTGCGCCGGCGGCAGGCAGGAGAGCCAGCGGTCCTCGGCGCGCGCATCGATGGCGGTCGCCGAGGCGAGCACGGCGGCCTCCACCGCGGCGCCGGGAAGCTCGGCGAGGCGGGCCTGACCCGAGGTGCCGGAGGTCGCGATGACCAGCGCGATCTCGGGATCGATGGGCACCCCGTCCAAACGACGAACCCCCTCCTCGCCGGCGACCACCGTCGGCTGGGCCGCGCGGATGACCGCGGCGCGTTCGCGATCAGACAGGCGGAGATCGATCGGAAGCATCGCCGCTCCCGCTTCGCGGCCGTCCCGGAGCACCGCCAGCCACGCGGGCCCCGGCTGCAGCGCCACGGCGGCGAGATCGCCCGCACGCAGCGTGCGGCGGAGCGCTGAGGCGGTCATTCGGCGAGCGTACCCCGCCGCCCGCCCGGACCCCGGCGGGCTACCATCGAGAGCGATCGATTCGAGTTCAGCGTGAGGTGCATGCCATCGTGGAGTGGGTCGCGGCCGGCGAGTGGGAGGACATTCGCTATCAGACCGCCGGCGGCATCGCCAAGCTGACCATCAACCGGCCCGAGGTGCGCAACGCGTTCCGGCCGACGACGCTCTTCGAGCTGGCAAGAGCTTTCGAGCTCGCCCGCGACGACCCGGCGATCGGGGTCGTCGTGCTCACGGGCGAAGGGACCAAGGCGTTCTGCTCGGGCGGTGACCAGCGCATCCGCGGGGACGACGGCTATCGGGATCCCGCCGGCATCGGACGCCTCAACGTGCTCGATCTCCAGGTGCAGATCCGCAGGCTGCCCAAGCCGGTCGTCGCCATGGTCGCGGGCTACGCCATCGGTGGTGGCCACGTCCTGCACCTCGTGTGCGACCTGACCATTGCGGCCGACAACGCGCGCTTCGGGCAGACGGGGCCGAAGGTGGGCTCGTTCGACGCCGGGTACGGCTCCGGACTGCTCGCCCGGACGATCGGGCTCAAGCGTGCCAAGGAGATCTGGTTCCTCTGCGAGCAGTACGACGCGGCCACCGCAGAGCGCTGGGGGCTCGTCAACCGGGTCGTCCCTCTCGACAAGCTCGAGGAGGAGACCGTCGCGGTCTGCAACCGGATGCTCGAGATGAGCCCGCTCGCCCTGCGCCTGCTCAAGGCGGGTTTCAACGCGGACACCGACGGTCTCGCCGGGGTGCAGCAGCTCGCCGGCGACGCCACGCTGCTCTTCTACATGAGCGAGGAAGCGCAGGAAGGTCGCGACGCCTACGTCGAGAAGCGCAAACCCGACTTCGCGAAGTTCCCACACCGGCCGTGATCGCGGAGGCGGCGCCCAGGCCGGGTCCGCTCGCCGTCTGGTGGATGGGTGCGCGACCGCGAACGCTCGTCGCCGCCGTGGTCCCGGTGCTTGTCGGTGCGTCCTGGGCCGGGCGCGGCGCGATCTCGATTCCGCGCTCGCTGCTGGCGCTCGTTGTCGCCGTCGCGCTGCAGATCGCAGTCAACTACGCCAACGATTACTTCGACGGCGTGAGCGGTGTCGACTCCGCCGCGCGTCTCGGCCCACGGCGTCTGGTGGCATCGGGGCTGGCGCCTGCCGGCGCCGTGGCTGCCGCGGCAATCGTGATGGTCTGCATCGCCGCGGTGGCCGGCGTCGTCCTCGCCCTGCTCACAACTCCATGGCTCATCGCGGCCGGCGCGCTCGCCGTGCTCGCACTCGTCCTGTACTCGGGCGGACCGAAACCGTACGCGGCGAGCGGGCTCGGTGAGATTTCCGTGTTCGTGTTCTTCGGGCTGGCCGCCACGTGCGGCACGGCATTCGTGCAACACGGCCGGCTCGATGCGAGCGTGCTCTGGCTCGCGGTCCCGGTCGGGCTGCTCGCCTGCGCGCTGCTCATGGTGAACAATCTGCGCGACATTCCCACCGACGGTGCCGTGGGCAAGCGCACGCTCGCGGTCCGGCTCGGTGCACGGCGAAGCCGCACCGTGCTGATCGCCGTCGTGGTGATCGCGCTGCTCCTGCCGTCCATCGGCGCCGTGCTGCGGGCTCTTCCGTGGCTCGTCGCGATGACGCTGGTCACCATCCCACTCGCGTACGCGCCATTGCGCGTCGCCAGCACCGCCGAGGGCCGGGCACTCGTCCCCGCGCTCGTTGGAATCACCCGCCTCCAACTGGTGTTCGGCGTCGTGCTCGCGGGGGCGCTGCTCGCGTCGTGAGGCGACTGTCCTTCAGCGTCGCACTGCGTCACCCGGTCATGGGTGTGACCACACGCAGCGGCATTCTGATCGAAGGTCCGGCTGGATGGGGTGAGTGCTCGCCGCTGCCAAGCTGGAGCGACGCCGAGCGCAGTGCCGCTGAGCGATCGGCCGTCGAGGCGGCAACGCAGCCGTTTCCGGCATCGGTGCGCGACCGAGTCTCGGTCAACGCGATGATCCCGAGGCTGGCGCCCGATGTTGCCGCGGCGCTCGCGCTGCGTTCAGGATGCGCCACGATCAAGGTCAAGGTCGGCGATGAGCAATCGGTCGACAGGGTCGCGGCCGTCCGCTCAGCGTGCGGCCCCGGCGTGCGGATACGCTGCGATGCCAACGGTGCGTGGGGCGTGGAGGCCGCGATCCGCCGGATGGCGCAACTCGCCCCCTACGGCATCGAGCTGGTCGAGGATCCCGTGGCGTCGATCGACGAGCTCGCGGTCGTGCGCCGGCGCGCCCAGATCCCCGTCGCGGCGGAGTCGTGCATCAGGACCACCGCCGATGCGCGGCGCCTCCGCCAACTCGAGGCGGCGGACGCGATCGTGCTCAAACCCCAGCGCATCGGCGGTGTCCGCGAGGCGCTCCGAGCAGCCGAGGAGAGTGGCGTTCCGGCCATCGCGTCGAGTGCCCTCGAAACGTCGGTCGGGCTCGCCGCTGTGGTCGCGCTGGCGGCCTCGCTGCCGGACGCACCCTTCGCGCACGGCGCCGGTACCGCCCTGCTGCTCGCGTCCGACGTCGTCGCCGACCCACTCGTGCCGATCGACGGGTGGCTGACGCCGCGACGCCCGCGCCTTGACATGAGCGTCTTCGCCCCGGCATGAACGAGCCGACCGAGGGCGACATTGCGCTGTCCTGCGTGACTGCACTGATCGATGAGCTCGTGCGTGGCGGGGTGGCGCACATGTGCATGACCCCGGGATCGCGTTCGACACCCATCGCGCTCGCGGCCGCGCGCCATCCCGGCATCACCCTGCACGTGCACATCGACGAGCGGTCGTCGGCATTCTTCGGATTGGGGATCGCGTGTGCATCCGGACAACCTGTCGCGATGTTCTGCA
>Ga0307372_10009175_pt1 | contig 13706 bp, 10 predicted proteins | sample OX1MG_FD_202533 | JGI IMG/M metagenome (GOLD analysis project Ga0307372, IMG submission 202533) | Soil microbial communities from Risofladan, Vaasa, Finland - OX-1 | ecosystem: Environmental > Terrestrial > Soil > Coastal area > Acid sulfate soil | place: Finland: Risofladan, Vaasa | collected...
CCAAGCAGCCGCAAAACAGCGCCACGCCATCATGCGGCAAAGCCGCTCGAAAAAAAACGGCGTCTGTTGCTCCGAACACTAGAAAGCCGAATCTTGAAAAACCAGTAATTAAGCGGATCGTTGTTTTCTTTGGCACCAGCGCGTACCGGCGACGGAAAGCCTTTCCTAAAGGTCACTTACGACACTCAATCGGTCGCGCGCGGCTCAAGTATGCGAGCAACGCCGGACGATGCATTCGGACAGGGGCCCGCGGGGCGCCGGCTGATTCGGCTTTTACCGGCCGGGGTTTGTCCGTACAATGCCCCGCTCATGGCATTTTTCGAGGAGGCACGTCGTGCGCCACGTCCGCTGGTTTGGGTTGGGGCTGTTGCTCGCGCTGGCCACCGGATGCACCGGCCCCAACGGCGAGTCGCGCCTAGGCTTGCCCAGGCTGTTTGGTCCCGGACCGGCCGACTATCAGCGGCAGCGTGCGCAGCGGTTCGACCCCTATGCCGACCCTAACATGAGCGACGATAACAACGTCGGTGAGGTACGGCCTCGCGACTATCAACTCCCGCCGGCCGAACCGACCCGCGCCCGCTGGCAGCGATGGGTCTACCCACCCAGATACGGCACGTCGTAGCGTTTTTCGCGCCGGACTACCTGCCACTCCATCATACCACTCTCCTCCAGCCGCTTGGACCCGTGATCCGATCCCTGCCAGCTTGCCTGGCACGGTGAAGTAATCCAGCCGTTTTTCCGTGGTCGCCGGCCCGCTGCCGCCTACGGCGGCAGCGGGCCGGCGACCACGCGAACCGTTGTTGGGCGAGCCTCTTAGGCAGGGCGAAGAAATAATCTTTACAAATTTTAACGTCGGGGCTTGATGGAGTAGTTCCATTCACCGTGGAAATTTGCTCGCGTGATGCGGAAGTGCTCGAGTTCTTCGTCGCTGACTTCGATTCCAGTTTCGTATTGTCGTTGATCCAATGCGGCACGAACCGTGAGGCCAGTACAGGACATCAGTATACTTGATCTTGGCGGGGCGGTAGGCGTTAGGTTCGCCGCTCCTCTAACGCCTAACAAACAGGGGGCTAACGCCCCCCGCTCGCCTCCTAACGCCTAACTATGTAGCCGGGGCATCGCTTACGCTCTGCCACCAGCCACCACCTTACTCGTGACAAAATGTCTCATTCTTGGCCGCGTGCAGTTATAGATATATAGGATCCAAGACCCAAGGTTGAACGGATCGTAGCTGGCAAGCTAGCACGTCAAACGCTAAAATGATCCTTAAGCCGAACGAGGTGCTTCCGCCGTGCCTCGTTTCGTCCCAGACGGACCCATCCCAAGCAACGGACTGCCATGACGACCCGCCCATTCGCCCACCTCCATTGCCATAGCCACTATAGCCTCTTGGACGGAGCCAGCCCCATCAAGGGCCTGGTCGCAAAGGCCAAATCGCAAGGGATGACGGCCCTGGCCCTGACCGACCACGGCAATCTTTATGGAGCGTTGGAGTTCTACCAGGCCGCCAAGGCCGAGGGATTGAATCCGGTTCTCGGCTACGAGGCCTATATCGCGCCGGGCGACCGCCGGCACAAAGAGGTCGATAAGAACGAGGAGGCGAGCTTCCACCTGACGCTGTTGGCCCAGAACCGCGTCGGATTCCAAAACCTGATCAAGCTCGCCTCGGCGGCCTTCCTGGAAGGTTTTTACCGCAAGCCGCGGATCGATAAGGAGTTGCTCTCGGCCCACAGCGAAGGCTTGATCTGCTTGAGCGGCTGCGTGTCGGGCGAGTTCAGCCGCACTCTGCTGCGCGGGCAACAGACCGAGCCGGACCTGAAGGCCGCGATGGAGATCGCCGCCTGGTTCCACAAAGTGTTCGGCGACCGCTATTTCATCGAGATCCAGAACAACGGCCTCGAAATGCAACGCATCGCGCTCGAGGGGGCCGTCGAGGTGGCGCGGCGGATGGGCCTGCCGCTGGTCGCCACCAGCGACGCCCACTACGTCAACCGCGAAGACGCCGAGGTCCAGGACGTATTACTGTGCATCAACACCGGCCGCTTCCGCACCGACACGAACCGGATGCGAATGGAAGGCGACCAGTTTTACCTGCGCGGCCCCGACGAGATGTACGCCGCCTTCCCCGGCCTGGAGGAGGCCGTCGAGCAGAGCCAGCGAATCGCCGACACGGTCCATATCGAATTGGAACTGGGCAAACGGCATTTCCCCACCTTCAGTGTGCCGGCGGGGAAAACCGCCAACGATTACCTGCGCGAGCTGTGTCTCGAAGGTCTGAAACAGCGCTACGCCGGCGACGCCGAAATGTGCCCCCAGGGTGAACTGGCGCCCGTCGCGCTCGAGCGCCTCGAGCGGGAACTGGGCGTGATCGACACGCTCGGTTTCCCCAACTACTTCCTGATCGTCTGGGACTTCGTCCGCTTCGCCGCCTCGCGGAAAATTCCGGCGACCGCGCGCGGTTCGGGCGTGGGCGCGCTGGTTTCGTATGCCCTGGGGCTGAGCCACGTCTGCCCATTGAAGTTCGACCTGTTGTTCGAGCGGTTTCTCGACGTCAGCCGGCTGGAAGCGCCCGATATCGACATCGACTTCTGCAAGGACCGCCGCGGCGAAGTGATCCAGTACGTCAAGGACAAATACGGCGCGGCGAACGTGGCCCAGATCGGCACGTTCGGCTCGCTGCGGGCCCGTAACGCCATCCGCGACGTGGGGCGCACCCTGGGCCTGCCGATTCCCAGCGTCGATCGGATCATCGCCATGGTGCCCGACACGCTGAACATCAAGCTGACCGAGGCCCTCGAAAAAAGCGACGATCTGAAGCGGACCTACCAGAGCGACGGCGAGGTCCGCGAGGTCTTGGATCTGGCGATGAAGATCGAAGGACTCGCCCGCAACGTCGGCACCCACGCCGCCGCCGTGGTCATCGCCGACCGCCCGTTGACCGAGTACGTGCCCTTGCAGCGCGTGACCGGGAAAGAGGAAAGCATCACCCAATGGGAAATGGGCGACGTCGAGCGGGCCGGCCTGCTGAAAATGGATTTTCTCGGGCTGCGGAACCTGACGATCCTCTCCAAGGCGGTCGATTTGATCGAGCAATCGACCGGCCGGAGGGTCGACCCCTACCGCTTCCCGCTCGACGACAAGGAGACCTTCGCCCTGCTCTGCCGCGGCGAGACGAAGGGCATTTTCCAGCTCGAAAGCGGCGGCATCCGCGACCTGTTGCAGCGGATGAAGCCCGACCACTTCCGCGACATCATCGCCACCAACGCGCTCTACCGCCCAGGCCCGCTCGAAGGCGGCATGGTCGACGACTACATCCAGGTCAAGCACGGCCGCCAGCGGGCCGAGTACAAGCATCCCGTGATGAGGGAAATCCTGGAGGAGACGCACGGCGTCATGGTCTACCAGGAGCAGGTGATGCGGATTCTCAACAAGCTGGGAGGCATCGAGCTTTCCAAAGCGTACACCTGCATCAAGGCGATCAGCAAGAAGAAGCTGGAGACGATCGCCAAATTCCGCGAGCAGTTCGTCGAAGGCTCGACGGCCAAGGGGTTGTCGAAACGGGAAGCCGAGGAGCTCTTCGGCATGATCGAAAAGTTCGCCGGATATGGCTTCAACAAGAGCCACTCGACCGCCTACGCCCTGATCGCCTACATGACGGCCTACCTCAAGGCCCACCACCCGCTCGAGTTCATGGCCGCGTTGCTGTCGGGCGACATCGCGGATCGCAACTTCAAGAAGAAGGACTCGCTCGTCGAGCACATTGAGGACTGCCGCCGCATGAACATCGACGTTGTGGCGCCCGATGTGAACCGTTGTGACGACGACTTCACCGTGGCCGACGGGAAAATCATGTTCGGGCTTTCGTCGATCAAGGGCTGCGGCGGCCAGGCCGCCGAGGCCGTCGCGCGCGAGCGACGGGCCCGCGGAGCGTTCCGCGACCTGTTCGACTTCTGTGAGCGCGTCGATCCCCAGGGCGTCAACCGCACGGCGATTGAATCGCTGATCAAGGCCGGCGCCTTCGATCGTTGCGGCGGCGCGCGGTCGCAATGGATGAGTGTGCTCGAGCGGGCGTTGCAATCGGGCGCCTCGGCGCTGGCCGATCGCCGCAGCGGGCAAAAGGGCCTGTTCGACGCCGCCGAGGAGGAGCCGGCCGCCGCCGTCAAAGTCGCGCTGCCGGACATGCCCGAATGGGAAGAGCGGCAAAAGCTGGCCCACGAGAAGGAGGTGCTCGGGTTTTACCTGTCGAGCCATCCGCTGGAAGAGTTCCGGAAAACGCTGGAGGTCTTTTGCACGCACAGCACCTCGGCGGCGGCGGCCTTGCCGCACCGCAGCGAGGTGCTGCTGGGCGGAATGCTGGCCTCCGTCACGCTGAAGCACAGCAAGAACGCCCGGCCGGGCGCCCCCACCAAGTACGCCATGTGGGACTTGGAAGACATGTCGGGCGTCATCCGTTGCATCCTGTGGGCCGATGACTACGCGCGGCTGGGAGCATTGGTCGAGGCCGATCGCGTACTCGCGGTGCGCGGCGTGATCGACAAACGGCCGGGAAGCGAGGAGGCGAACCTGATCGTCAACGAATTGATTCCGTTGGCCGACTTGCCGGCACGCTACACCAAGGGTGTGATGGTGCGGATCGACGAACGCGCGCACGGGCCCAAGGCGCTGGAAGGCCTGCGCGAAATCGTCCGCGGATACCCCGGCAAATGTGACCTGCAAATCGTGCTGGCGCTGGCCGACGGGTGCAAGGTATTTTGCGAATGCGATTCGGTCCATGTGAATACCGACGCCGAGATGCGCGCGCGAATCGAGGAACTACTCGGGCCGGGCAATTTTCGCTGGCTCGCTTCGCCGCCCCAACTCAAGGCGGCCGCCAACGGCCGCGGCAACGGATATGGACGCTAGCCAGGATTATTCATGGTCCCGTAGCTGGCTTCGCAAGAAGTCAGGCCGTGGACACGAGTTACGCCAGAATTCTTGCGAATTCTGCTACAGCACAGTGCGCGAGTTCCTCCCCGGACCATGAATAATCCGGGCTAGCCCGGCCCGTGCAGCTTGGCTTCACGCAGCAGCTCGCGATGCCGCCGTTCGTGATGGTAGGCCAAACCAAGAAAAGCCACCCCCATTCCAACCACCAGCGACGCCAGCAACACCACCAGGATCAACATCAACGACGGCGATCCGTAGAGTTGATGGTTTTCGGGATGCGTCATTTCCGGGCCGAAGTTCTGATACCGAATGCCCATGCCCAGCGCGGTCAGCCCCAGGCCCACGAGCGCCCCGGCAGTAATGATAGCTCCGCAAATTGCGCGCATCGATTGTTCCTCGTTCTGGTGGACTCGAATGGTGAAGCCATCGCGGCTGGATTGGTTGAATGACGCTGGCCGCTCTCACACACAGGTTATTGGCCGAACATCCGCAGGCAGCCTCCCATGACCAGCAGGATGCCCGCCAAAATCATGAAGATACTGCTGCAGCCGCACCCCCCCCACGGGCCGCGGGGCCCCTGGGGTTGAAAAAAGCCGCCGCCGCCCAACAAGCCGCCTGGTCCCATACTCATGCGATGAACCTCCTGAAGCTCGATACTTCACGCGAGAAAGTGGTGGCTGGTGGCAGAGCCTAAGCGATGCCCCGGCTACATAGCCACCGGGGCATCGCTTACGCTCTGCCCCAGCCACCGTGAATGTCTCCTTCTCGACCGCGTGAAGCATCTAGGTTCGCAAGAGCACTTTGAATGCCAACGGTGATTATTCTGGAACGTGGCCCTCCCCGCGTGCCACCAGCCTGGCGGAGACGTGGGCGGTGGCTGGTGGCAGAGCCTAAGCGATGCCCCGGCTAGATAGCCACCGGGGGCATCGCTTACGCACTGTCCCAGCCACCGTGAATGTCTCCTTCTCGACCGCGTGAAGCGCACGTTGGTCGTCGATGTGCCAGGTTGGCACAATTTGTGCTCAATTAAGGGAGCGACATGGATTCACCACGACCCAGCCATCCATCCGCTCGTTCCAAACCGATGTTGCGGCTGGGTCTTTTGTTTGGGGTCATCTACTTTGTGCAGGGCATGAGCGAACCGACCACCGGCCTTGCCTCGCAGCCCGACCAATCCCTGTTGCGCGATTGGGGCAAGGCCGAGGAGGAGGTCACGTTTTTCGCGGCGATGCTCACGCTGCCCTGGTGCCTGAAGCCGTTGTTCGGTTTGCTCTCGGACTTCGTGCCTTTGGGAAAGTATCGCCGCAAGAGCTATCTGCTCGTGGCCAGCGCGGTGGGAGTGGTGGGCTTTATCGGGCTGCTGCTGACGCCCCTGCCCAGCGGCGCCGAACGCCCGTTGTTGTCGTGGTTGATGCTTGCCACGATCGCGGTCGTTTGCAGCGACGTCGTGATCGACGCGCTGATGATCGACACCAGCCGGCCGATGGGGCTGACCGGACGCATGCAGTCCGTCCAATGGGCCTCGATCTATGGCGGCGCCGTCGTGACGGGGCTCCTGGGGGGATTGCTCAGCGAGCACCACCAGCAGAAGATCGCCTTCCTGATCTGTACAGTGCTGCTCTTGATCACGGTGGTGCTGACGATCTTCGTCCTCGACGAGCGGCCCGCGGCCACGGCCGGCGGCGCCTGGCGTCGGGCGGCGCCGTCGCTATGGAAATCGCTGCGCTCGCCCGGTGTGCCCGTCGTCGGCACGCTTATGTTTCTGTGGAACTTCAATCCCTTCAGCCAGGCTGCCCTGTACCTGTACACCACGAGGGAACTCGAACTGAATGAACGTGTGTTTGGAAATATGACCGCGCTCAACGCGGTCGGTTCGCTGGTGGCCTGCGTCGCCTACGGATTCTACTGTCGCCGGGTTCCGATGCGCTGGTTGGTGCATGTCTCGATCGTGGCGGGGATCGCGAGCAACGGCGCCTATTGGCTTTTATCCGACAAACCCAGCGCCCTGACCTTGAGCCTGGTCGTCGGAACGATCTACATGACCGGATGCATGGTCCAGGTCGACCTGGCCGCCCGCGTTTGCCCGCCGGAAGCGACGGGCACATTGTTCGCGCTCTTGATGGCGACTTGCAACATGGGCACGGCCATTTCCACCTGGCTCGGCGGCGTCATCTATCGCTTCGGCGCCGATCGTTTCGGTCACAAGCTTTCATTCGGGCTGCTGATTGGCGTCAGTTGCCTCTTCACGATGGGATGTTGGCTGATCGTCCGCTTCCTCCCCGCTGAGGTTCTCGGCGTTTCGGCTTCGCCCACGCCCTCGGCCCAGGACACGCACGAACTCGGCGCCGAAGAACAGCACGGCGCTGGAGTAGTACATCCAAATCAGGACCGCCAGGAACGAACCGACGACGCCATAGGCGCTATAAAAACCGCTGATTAGAAATCGCGCCAGGATCTGTTGCCCGATCCTCCACACCAAGGCCGTCAGTAGTCCTCCGGCCAACGCATGCCGCCAGCGAACCGACGCTCGAGGCAGGACTTTGAACAGCACGCCGAACAGCAGACTGTTGCAAACGACCGAGAACGATTCCCGCACGGCCTCCCAGGCGTAGCCTCCCGCCGGCCAGGGGACGACCAAGGGGCGTGCCGCCGCCAACACCAGGTCGGCCAGCAGGACGACGACCACGAGTCCCCCAAACCCCAGCAGCACGATAAAGGCCGTCAGACGATCGACCAGGGCCCGCCGAACGGCCGCCCACACCCCGACTGCCTGCGAGTGGGCGCCTCCCCAGATGCGGTCCAACATGGAGTCAAATTGCTGGAACATTCCGATCGACGCGAACAGCAGCAAAATCAGGCCCAACGGGCCGCCCAGCGTCGCGTTGCGTTCCACTTCGGCCAAGACGGCGTTCAATTGCTCGGCCAACCAGGGAGAGGCGTTGCGGGCCGCCGTGTCGAGTAGTTGCTTGCGGGCGTCCTGGGCCGAGGAGACATGTCGCAGCACGGTCCCCAACAGCGCGATCAACACCAGGCAACACGGGAACAGCGAGCAGGCCGCGTAAAAGGCCATGGCGGCGCTGAGCAGACTGGCCTGGTCCGCGTTCCAACGCCGCCAGGTTTCAGCCAGCAATCGCCACAGGCGCAGGGTGGGCGCCGCCCACCATCCCAACGCACGCAAAAAAACACGAAATCGGACCCTAGTTGACGCCATTCAATCCACCCTTGGCTAAAGAACGATCACTTGGATATACTCCACGCGGCCGACAATGAGACATTCACGGTGGCTGGGGCAGAGCGTAAGCGATGCCCCGGTCGCTATTTGGCCGGGGCATCGCTTACGCTCTGCCACCAGCCACCACTTTCTCGTGGTAAAACGTCTCATTCTCGGCCGCGTGAAGTATAAGCCGTAACGCCGAATGCCGCTGACTTTGAAGACATACAGTCGCTTGGCACATGCTTTGCACCAGAAGCACGCCGGAGCGGACTACGCGGCGGCGACCCATGACGCGACACCGGCTGCCATTACCATTACTTCCATTTCCAGCGGGGAACAACCCATGAAACTTCGCGGCATCGTATTCCTAGTGACGGCGTTTTCACTCTTGGCGGGTTCGCCGCTGATGGCTGAGCGGCGCAAAGACGAAAAAACGACCCGAGGGACCGGCGACGAGTTCCAGTTTGAAATCAAGAAACTCGGCGGTTACGTCCACCGCGATCAACAGCGCCCCGGCAGCCCGGTGGTGGCCGTTGATTTGCGCGGCCCCCAAGTCACCGACGCCGCGCTCGAAATGCTCGCCTCGCAGAAGCAGTTGGAAACCCTGGTGCTCGTCGGCGCCAAGGTCACCGACGAGGGACTTGAACATCTGGCAAAACTCGACAAGCTCAAATCGCTTGATCTCGTCGGGCACGAAATCGGCGACGATGGTCTGGCGGCGCTCAAGAACCTCAAGCACATCCAAACCTTGGTGCTCAACGCGCCCCGAATCACCGACGACGGTTTGCAATCGCTCGACGGCTGGATGGAGTTGGAGTCGTTGCACATCCACGGCACCCAGATAACCGGCGCCGGACTCAAGTCGTTGGCGAGTCTTCCTAAACTCGAAGCGGTCGACCTGCGCGGGGCGCGGATCAGTGACGACGGCCTGGCGGCGCTGGCGGAATTACCCGCGCTCACCACGCTCGTGCTTGAAGGCACCCACATCACCGACGCCGGCCTGGCGCACCTCGAGTCGCTCACGAAGCTGGAGCACTTGGTGTTGGCCACCGTGAAAATCACCGATGCGGGGCTCGCCTCGCTGGCCGGCTTGACCAACCTCCAGACCCTTTCGCTGCACAACGACCACATCAGCGACAAGGGACTTGCCCACCTCAAGGGCTTGAAGCAGCTTGACACGTTGATCGTGGCGGGTCCGCGGATCACCGACGCGGGCCTCAAGCAACTCACCGGGCTGACCAAACTCGAGACGCTGGCGCTCGACGGCACCCAGGTCACCGACGCCGGCCTGGAACACATCAAGGGTTTTCAGCACCTTGTGTCGCTGCACATCAGCGGCCCGCGCGTGACTGACGAAGGGCTGGAGCATCTTGCCGGTTTGCACGAGCTGCGCGATCTCAACCTCGCCCAGGGCCATGTCACCGACAAGGGCCTGCGGAAGCTCAACGCCTTGTCGAACCTGCGGTCGTTGGCGTTAGGCGCCGATGTCACCGACGACGGCCTGGAAGAGCTCGACGGCCTGAAGAAGCTCGAAGCCCTCAAGCTGAGCCATAGCCATGTGAGCGACGCCGGCCTGGAGCGCCTGGGCAAACTGCCCAGCCTCAAGCACCTCGACTTGAGCCACACGAAGGTCACGGACGCGGGACTCAAGCAATTGCAGCGGCTGTCGAAACTGGAAACGCTCGACCTGGCCGGAGCGCCCGTCTCCGAGGCCGGCATCGAGAAGCTGCAGAAGGCCCTTCCCAAACTTCAAATTTACCTCTGAACAGGAACCCTATTCATGTGTCATCAACTGCGAACGTGCGTGTTGGTCTTTTTGGGAGTGGCCGGCTGGCTGGCCCTCAGCCCCGCCACGGCTCAAGCCCAGTTCGGCAGGGTGTTCGCGCTAGGCGCCGCCCAGCAATACCTGAACGGCGGCTATGGCTATGGCGGCTATCCGGGAGGCTACGGAGGCTACGGCTACCCACGCTACTACGGTGGCTATAGCGGCGCCTTCGGCAATGGCTACGGGAACCGTTTCGGAGCCGGCTACCCGCTTTACGGGTACAACAACGGCGGCTACGGGTACGGCGGCGGTTATCCGGCCTTCGGTTACGGCCTCCGCCGCGCCGCCTTCGGTCGTGCCATGGCCTATGGCTACTAGCCCGGATTATTCGTGGCTTCACATTGACTTGTACCTAAGGAGTCCGTCATGGGTCATCGACTTCGAACGTGTGTCTTGATATCAGCGGGGATGGCGGGTTGGCTGGCCCTCACCCCCGCCACGGCGCAAGCTCAGCGCGGCAGGGCGGTCGCCAACGCCGCCGCCAACCATTACATGGGTAGCGGCTATGGCTATGGCGGTACAGGTTATCGGGGAGGCCTGGGCAACCACCGATACTACGGCGGCTACACCACCGCCTTTGGTAACGGCTTCGGCAACGGGAGCGCCTGGAACAATGTTTACGCCAACGGTTATCCGATGTTCGGGTTCAACAATGGCGGCTACGGCTACGGGTACAACGGCGGCTATCCGGCCTACGGCAATGCGATGGCCCTTGGCCGCGGTGGCTATCGGCAAGGTTTCGACTACGACTACGACGATTGACCGAGCGCCTGTCAGGCCGGAAGCCGAACCGATCGCCGGGAATGAGACATTCACGGTGGCTGGGGCAGAGCGTAAGCGATGCCCCGGTGGCTATCTAGCCGGGGCATCGCTTACGCTCTGCCACCAGCCACCATTTCTCGTGGCAAAATGTCTCATTGATGGCCGCGACTCCGTTTCGCGCTGAACCAATCCACGTCGCCGCGCGACGCCGGATGCCTCATTGGCAATCGATCTGCTCATCCAAGGGACGCAATGCCCCTCGACGTCTCGATGCCCAGGTACGCCGTTTCCGGATGAACCGAAAAAGCCGGCTGGACAAGGAGCCTGATAGCGTGTATGGGTAGCCCAATCGGTGAGAATTCCGAGCGCTCGGCCGAAAACCCGGAACGCTCACGAGTTCCACCATGTGCCCAGTGAAGTTCCACGCGCCAGGTGAGGTTTCATGTCCGAAGTCGTCGTCAAGCCCGTATCGTCCAGGCGCGAGCGCCGGTCGTTCGTCGATTTGCCTTGGACTCTCTACCGCGGCGACCCGAATTGGATGCCGCCTCTGCGGATGAACCAGGAGGAATTGCTCGGCTACCGGCGCCACCCGTTCCACCAGTATGCCGATGTGCAGACCTTCCTGGCCTGGTGCGACGGCAATGTGTGCGGCCGGATCGCCGGCATCGTCAACCACGAGCATAACCGCGTTTACAAGGAAAACCGTGGTTTCTTCGGCTTTTTCGAGTCGGTCGACGACCCGCGGGTTAGCGCCGCCCTGTTCGACGCGGTGAAGCAGTGGCTCGCCCAACGGGGCATCCGCGACATTCGGGGGCCCACGAACCCGACGATGAATTACGAGTGCGGGCTTTTGATCGAAGGGTTCGACAGCCCGCCCGTCTTCATGATGACCTACAACCCGCCTTGGTACGCCAAGTTGTTCGAGGACTACGGCTTTCGCAAGACGCACGACCTCTTGGCCTACCTCGGCCGCAGCGAGCAACTTCCGCAAATCGAGTCCCAACTGGGACCGCTGGCCGAACAGGCCCGACAGCGCTCCAACGCGATCATCCGGCCGTTGAACAAAAGGCGGTTCCGCCACGACGTCGACCTGTTTGTCGACCTGTACAACCGCTCGTTGATCGCCATGTGGGGCTTCGTGCCGTTGCCGCCCGACGAAATGAAGAGCCTGGCCTTTTCGCTGCGCTTTCTGCTCGTGCCCGAGATGACGATGTTCGCGGAGGTCGACGGCGTCGCGGTCGGCGTCGTGGTGGGGTTGCCCGACTACAACCCGCGAATCAAGCGCATCAACGGCCGGCTGTTCCCCTTCGGATGGTTCCACTTGATGCGAAACCGCAAGGGAATGAAGCGCATTCGCGTGCTCAGTATCAACGTCGTGCCCGAGTACCAGCGCTGGGGACTGGGGTTGGTGCTGATGCGCAGCCTCGTGCCCAAGGCACTGGAAATCGGCGTCCAGGAGAGCGAGTTTTCCTGGATTTCCGAAGACAACACGATGGCCCGGCTCGGCCTGGAGAAAGCTGGCGCCCGGCACTACAAGACGTACCGGATGTACGACCTGGATGTGGAGGTCAGTGGTTAGTGGTGAGTGGGCCGGTCGGCGAGGGGACGTTCCGTGTGCCGCGTGAATTCCGTACGCCGACACTGGCCTGGCGCGAGTTCCGCCAAAGCTCGACGAGCGCGATCCGCAGGCTTGGGCATTCGGTCTGGCGGTAGGGCGAGTCGGCCGGAAGTTCTCGCATCAGACGGCGGTGCGCTTCGGCCAACGCGTGGTACGGCAGCGAGGGGAAAAGGTGGTGCAGGCCGTGGAACCGCAGGCCGACCGGACCCCAAAGGCCGGCGATCAGCGGATGGTTCGGATAGTTGACCGAGTCGAGCAACTGGTCGACGAACGACAGTTCCTCGCCCTGATGGCGGAAACGGTGCGCACCCAGCGTCCGCACATGGTTGAGCATGATGACGAACACGGCGGTCAGGTAGCCTTGCAAAGGCAAAGTCCAAGGCAAACGGCCGCTCCACAGCAGCGCCGCCGCGACGACGGCGAAGACGAAGCAGGCCGCCTCTTGAAGTCGCCAGAGCCGCAGTTCGCCTCTCGTGGGCAGCGGACGAACGTAGCTCGGGTCCATCACCATCGACGACGCGCGCCGGTGGACGAAGCGGCGAAAGCCCGGACTGATCCACGCGATCGGAGTGAAGATCGCGAACCGCAACACGGCCAGAAGCGGGATCAGCAGCGGCTGGCAAAGGTAGAGCAAGATGTCGCGCGGCGGGCCCGCGCCCAGCGGCAAGTACTCGCCGTCGTCGCGAGTGGCGTAGTGTTTACGGGCATGATGCGCGAGGTGCGTGTAATACAAGAACGAAGGCATGAGGAACGGAACGCCGAACAGCACGTTCCAGGCGACGCGAAACGCGCCGAACGTGCCGCCGCGCAAGTGGACCAGTTCGTGGATGAACAGCGCCGCGCGATACAGAGCCAGGCAGCAAACGACGTAGCTTGCCACCTGCGCGGGCGAAAACGGCGCGGCGAGGCGGACCATCCAAAAGCAAAACATCCCTAGCCCGATCGACAGCAGAAAATCGCTCCAGTAGATCGCCGCATTGGGCGCGAAGAGATCCTTCACGATCTCCCGCGCCTCGCGGATGGAAAAGTTCTTCGAGCAGTGCTGGCCTGGCAACATGGCATCCATCATCGTGGTATTTTGGTGCGGAAAAATCAAGACACCCGAATTCGCCTAGTCTGCCTATTCGACTGCCTGCGCGGCCGTCGATAACTATTTTCACGTCCGATCGGGCCGCTTGCCGCGTACCCGTGGGCAAGCTAGTATGAAACACCTAGGTCGTTGGGAGATAATGGTTTCAGCATGTCGAGAGCGCGGGAAGTCGTGATCACAGGGCTGGGCGTCGTCAGCCCCATTGGCATCGGCAAAACGGCTTTCTGGACTTCACTTTGCGCCGGCTCCAGCGGCGTGCGCCCCGTGACGG
>Ga0307372_10009176_pt1 | contig 13706 bp, 14 predicted proteins | sample OX1MG_FD_202533 | JGI IMG/M metagenome (GOLD analysis project Ga0307372, IMG submission 202533) | Soil microbial communities from Risofladan, Vaasa, Finland - OX-1 | ecosystem: Environmental > Terrestrial > Soil > Coastal area > Acid sulfate soil | place: Finland: Risofladan, Vaasa | collected...
GTGTGTGGGTTCGAGTCCCACTCCGGGCACTGTTACCGTGGGAGCCATGTCGTTTTCGTCGGCTCTCGCGTACCGCGACGACCTCGTCGCCCTCTTCCCCGGTCAGGGTTCGATCGCCCACGGCGCCGGATTGCCCTGGCGAGACTCACCACACTGGTCCACCGTCAGCGAAGTCAGCCACGCCAGCGGCGTCGACGTTGAACGCCTGCTCCTGGGGGCACCCGACGAGGAAGTTATCCGCACCGATAACGCGCAACTGGCCACCTTGGCGCTGTCCATGGTGGGTTTTCGCGATTTGCTCGAACGCGGTATACGTCCGCGTTACTACCTGGGCCACAGCCTGGGCGAATTCACCGCCTTGGTCGCGGCCGGCGTGATCAGTCTCGAAGACGGCGCCCGGGTGATTCGCGCCCGCGGTCAGGCCATGGCCGGCGCCGCCAAAAAAACCGGCGGATCGATGGTCGCGCTCATGGGACCAAGTGACGGCGCGCGCGAGGTACTCAATTCGATGGTGGATCTTTGGGTCGCCAACGTCAATGGCGAGGGACAGATCGTGGTCAGCGGTACCCAAGAGGCACTCGACGACCTACTGGCGCGCCACCGCGAGCTCGGGTGGCGTCGCGCCGCGGCCCTGCCGGTGGGTGGGGCCTTCCACTCGCCGCTCATGAGCCAGGCCCAAGACGACCTCGATGGCGCACTCGCCGACGTCACTTTTCAATCGAGCGCCGCGATCGTGCTGGCCAACGTCGACGGCGTGGTGCACGCCGATCCGGCCGCCTGGCGCGGACTGCTGTCTCGTCAGTTGACCTCACCAGTGCAGTTCTTAGCGGCGACCTTGGCCCTTCCCGAGACCGTGACGTCCAGCGTGGAAATGCCACCCGGCAACGTGCTGACGGGCCTCACCAAACGCATTCGTAACTTCCACCAGCAGTTTGCCCCCGGGAACCGGGACCAGATCCAGGAGATGCCCTTATGAGCCGCCACGTTCTTGTTACCGGTGCGAGCCGCGGTATTGGCGCCGCCATTGCCCAGCACTTCATCGACGCCGGTGATTCGGTCGTCGCCCTGTCACGTTCGGGCGAGGCGCCCGAAGGCGTCGCGCGTCGCTTCGCACTCGACGTGTCCGACTCCGCGGCCTTGAACGCCGCGGTGAAATTGGCGGTCGAAGAGTTCGGACCCGTCGAGGTCTGCGTCGCCAACGCTGGTATCACCCGAGACGGCCTCGCCGTTCGTATGTCCGATGAGCAGTGGCGAGAGGTGCTGTCCATCAATCTCGACGGCGCCTTCTTCACGGCGCGCGCCGCCTTGGCGTCGATGCTTCGCCAACGTCAAGGTTCGATCATCTTCATCGGATCCGTCAGTCCCTTCATGGGCGTACCCGGCCAGGCCAACTACGCCGCGGCCAAGGCGGGCCTGGTGGGGCTGGCGAGATCGCTCGCCAAGGAGGTCGCCACGCGCCACGTGACCGTGAACGTGGTCGCCCCGGGCCTCATCGAGACCGATATGACGAGCGATTTGGGAGCGGCCCGCGAGACAATGGAGGCAATGATCCCGATGGGCCACCCGGGACAGCCCTCCGATATCGCCGGAGTTGTGGGGTTCCTCGCCAGTAACCACGCGCGCTACGTGACCGGCGTCGTACTGAGCGTCGACGGAGGTCTTTCACTGGGGCACTAACGCGCCAGAGCACCCGAAACGTTTGGTTACGATAGAACGACAGAAAAGAGGGGTATCAACATGGACCGCAACGAAGCATTCGCGAAATTCTCCGAGAACGCTTGTGAAGTACTCGCCGTCGAGCCTTCCCAGGTGACTCCCGAGGCATCCTTCGCCGACGACCTCGGTGCTGACAGCCTGGACCTAGTCGAACTGGTGATGGCGCTCGAAGAGACCTTCAACATTGAGGTTGCCGAAGACGAACTCAAAGAGATTCGCACCGTCGGCGAAGCCTTCGATTTGATCTACGCCAAGCTGTAGTGCACGTCGCCGTCACGCCGTCGGGACCCGTCCAGGGTTACCGGGTCGCCGTCACGGGACTGGGCGCCATCACGTGCGCGGGCGTGGGCGTTGACGCCCTCTGGGAGGCGCTGCGCCAACCCGTCGCCCCCGCGTCGGCGCGCTTGAGTCCGTTTGACGCGTCGCATCTCGGCGGCCCGAAGGAACTTCGTCGATTTGACCCATTCACGCTCTACGCGTTGATGGCCGCGGACGAAGCGTGGCGGGCGAGCGGACTCGAAGGTCCCCTCGTCGACGCTGGTTCCATCGTCACGACCGGCATCGGTGGACTGCAGACGATTCTCGAACAGTTCCGCGTGCTCACCTACAAGGGGCCCGACCGAGTGTCGCCATTCATGGTGCCCATGATGATGCCCAACGCGGCCACCGCCGCGGTTTCGATGCGCTTTGGCCTCGGAGGGCCCTGCGAAACGGTCACCACGGCGTGCGCGGCTGGCACCCACGCGATCGGGAACGCGGCACGGCTCGTCGCCACTGGTCGCTGCAGTGTCGCCGTCGCGGGCGGCGCCGAGGCGGTCGTCACCGAGATGGCCATCGCGGGCTTTCGCAACATGACCGCCTTGTCCAGCAAGGATTTTTCTCGACCCTTTGACGTGGACCGCGACGGATTCGTGATCGGTGAAGGCGCGGGCGTCTTGATTCTCGAGGAGTGGGAACACGCTCGCAGCCGAGGCGCGACGATCCTCGCCGAAGTCATCGGCGCGGCTTCCACCGCCGACGCGCACCACATCACCGCTCCCGACCCACAGGGCCTCGGGGCCACTCGCTGCATGCGCCTGGCCCTGCAAGACGCCGACCTCACGACGAACGAGGTCTCGCACATCAACGCTCACGGCACGTCGACGCCGCTCAACGATTTGGCCGAATCCGTCGCGGTGCACGCCGTCTTCGGCGATTCGACGCCACCGGTCACGTCTATCAAGGGCCACCTGGGCCACTCATTGGCGGCCGCGGGCGCGCTCGAGGGCGTCGCCTCGGTGCTGACGTTGCTCAACCAGGAGATCCCTCCGACCGCGGGTACCACGGTCGTGGACCCCGCCGTTGGACTCGACGTGGTGATCGGAGCACCGCGTCAGACCGACGTCGAGGTCGTTCTGTCGAACTCCTTTGGCTTCGGCGGCCACAACGGGAGTGTGCTCTTTCGTCGCGTCGCGGGTTAGCCACCTCGTCGCCCGTAGCCAGCAGCGCCTGAGAGTACGTGGACTCCTCAGCGCGACGTTCTTGCGAGCAGCAACGTTCAATTCGCGGCCATGAGCAGCCCCGAACGATTTCGACTTAGACCTGCCACTCGTCAAAATGTCGTTCCACCAAGGAGTTCTCGTACGCCCATCGGGCGTTGGCGATGAACTGCCCGAGCTGCACCGGATCCTTTTGACCCGGGCTGCGCTCGACGCCTGAACGGGCCTCGACGCCAAACACGGGATAGTTCTGCACGATGTCAACGACGTTGGCGCCGTCAAGGCCGCCCGACGCCACGACGGGATGGCGCGTGCTCGATCGAGCGAAATGCTCGAGTGAAGCGTTGAGCGCGAAGGCGTCGTCGTCATCGGGCAAGACCAGGTAGTCGATTCCCGCGGCACCCGGCCCCGCTTCGGGACTCGTCAGTCGAAGCACGGTATTGACGCGTTCGCTGACGTACGCCACTTGGTCGCTCGTCATCGCACCTTCGAGTTGCACGGCGCTGAGTCCTAGCGTGCTCGCGATCTCCACCACCCGTTGGGGCAACTCGTTGCGAAACGATCCAATGCTCAAAGCGCCCTGGGGCAATCGGCGAATGATGTCATGAGCGGCGGCCGGGGCGATCTGGCGCGGCGACACACCGAAGTCAAAACCCACGGCGCTCGCGCCCAGACCGATCGCAAAGAGGGCGTCCTCCTCGTTGGTGATGCCGGCGATCTTGATGAAGAGGCCCTCTACGTTGAATCGCACGTACCCTCCTTGCCTTCAGGTTAGGCCGCCCCTCGCGTGACGAACTACCCGAGCGCGCTGAGCCGCACGCCGTCCACCTCATCGAGCTGCAAGATCGTGCGGTGAGCGATGCCCATCCCGCGAACGCCGTGTTCGACTCGAACGAGCGACGTGATGCCCTGGGGCCCGGCGGGGCCGCGCGAACGCAAAAGCGCGCCGACCGCGGCGGGGTCATCCGCTTCGAAGTAGACGACCCGCCACGGCACACTGGCGCCACGCGCGTCGAGACGTCCCACCAGTTCTTGACCCGTGAAGCAGCCCTTCGTGAAGGAGACGGTGGCGTTGACGAACGACTGTCCGTAGCAGTGCGGCGTCAGGTGGGCACCCAGCTCGCCCGCACCGGGCCATCGAGCGTCCAGTCGCTCTTCGATCGTGGCGTAGGGTCCGGCCACGTCGTCGACGAGCTCGAGCGAACACTTGGTGCGCAACAAGAACTTCTTTAGTCGCGCGAGTACCTCGGGCGCGAACTCTTTCGAAACGACCAAAGTGAACTCCCCCGCGGCTCGAGTGACGTAGGCCGCGGCAACGACGGCCGAATCAGGCGCGAGCACCAAAGTCCAGAGACCGTCGTCCCCGAGCCCATCGATATCTTGGCTGAGTTGACCTTGCAGATACGTCAGCGCCTCGTCGCCGCGCGCGATGATGGCGCTCCAAAACTCTGGGGAACGTTCGCTTTGAGCCGGGGTACTTGACACGAACCGTTACGCTAGGCGCGATCATGACCAATCCGTACACCGTGAGGACCCCATGAGTCTCCAGTCTGAATTGAATACCATCACCTCGACAATGAACGAACTCTCCGGGCGCATCACCGCCCTCGTCGAAGGCGAGGGTGATCACCTGCCGGTGGAGCTCTACACCGAACTCGTGACGGCCGAGCGAACCGTCGGAGCGTTGCTGCGTCGGCTCAATCGCGTGGCGGGCCTCGCAAAAGACCGCCAGTAGTCTTCGATCATGGCGACCACGTGGCGACGTTCGAGCGCGCTTTCCCCCGAGGAGCGTCTCGAGGTACTTGACCTCATGAACCGCCTCGAAACGCAACTGGGCCGTGAAGCCATTGACGAGGCTCGTCGGCGTACCGTCGTGCACGGCTGGTCGGGTGAGCACTGGCTTCGTTATGAGGGCGCTCGACTACGCGACTACGCGCTGGCCATGGGCGAGCCCGACGCGACCGTCGAAATGGTCGGCGGCGGCTTTAACGACGTGCTGCTCACCCACCTCCTGGCCGCTCACCCGTGCGTGGACTGGTGGACCCGTGGACCGCTCGAACGAACCCCGCCCGGGAGCCACGTCGTGCGAATGCTTCAGCTCATGCGTGTACGGCTGCCCGTGGTCCCTGTCGAGGTCCCCCCTGGCGCCATCTTGCGTAATTTCGAACCCGAGACCGACGCCGAGGCCTGGCTGGGCCAAAACAACGCCGCCTTCGCTGATCACCCTGAACAAGGGGCGTGGCGACTGGGCGACCTCACCGAGCGCACCCGTGAGCCCTGGTTCGATCCCTCGGGGTTCTTAGTACTCGAGATCCAGGGCCAACTCGCGGCGTCTTGTTGGACGAAGGTCCACGAACTGCACCCCGATCGCTTCGGCGAGATTTACGTGATATCGGTCGACCCCAAGTTCCAGGGCCGGGGGCTCGGGCGCGTGATGGTCACCCAGGGACTCGAGGCGCTGCGGCGAAAAGGCGTCGCTGACGCGGTCCTCTTCGTGGACAACTCCAACGAGTCGGCCAAAAAGCTATACGAATCGCTCGGTTTTACCATTCAGCGCGAGGACCATCTCCTACGATTTTGTGACTAGGCGACCGTTCCTACGCCCACGAAGTGTCCGACACTGAAGGTCACAAACGCCGACGCCGCGGTGATGAGTAGTTGGCGAAGCGCCCAACGAACGATCCCTCTTCGTGTGTACCAGCCAACCGCCCCACCGACGGCGACGGTGGCCAGGCCGCCGAGTATGAGTGACCAGACCATCTCGTTGCCCGAACTCGTCACGAGCCACGGCAGCAAGGGCACGAAGGCGCCCAGGGCGAAGAAGAAGAACGACGACGACGAGGCCCTCCACGGCGAACCCGTGGCCGTGGTATCGACACCGAGTTCCTCTCGAGCATGCGTGCGCAGCGCCAAATCAGGGTCGCGCATGAGATCCGTCGACAGCCTGTCCGCGAGTTCCGCGTCGATGCCGCGCCCGACGAAGAGGTCTCGGAGTTCCTTTTGCTCGGCCACGGGGCTGTCCGCGATCGCCTGACGTTCGACGTCAATCTCGTACTCGAAGAGTTCTTTTTGCGCGCGCATTGAAAGATATTCACCACTGCCCATGGAAAAGGCCCCGGCGACCAAGCCCGCCAGCCCCGCGAGGCGCACGACGCTGTGGCCGGGACTGGCTCCGGCGAAGCCAAGCATCAAAGAGATGTTGGTCACCAGGCCGTCAGAGAGACCAAAGAGCGAGGCGCGAAACCCGCCATCACTGATTTGACGGTGGTGCTCCTCGGGCTTCTTCTTGCTCACTTGGCCAATCCTAGAGGTGAATTCTCGCCCCAACGAGCGCTTCGGACGCGACGGTAGAGTTTCAATGGAGGTGCCTATGAGTACGCACGTGGCAGGATTCGATGAATTACGCACCAAGGTTGGCGAGCACCTGGGCTACTGCGACTATCGCACCGTGACCCAAGAACAGGTCAATCTCTTCGCCGAGGCGACCGGAGATCACCAATGGATTCACGTTGACCCCGAACGCGCCGCGCAGGGACCCTTCGGAGGTCCCATCGCGCACGGGTACTTGACGCTGGCGCTGATCCCCGTGTTGCTCGGCGGCGTGTTGAAGGTCGAGGGCGTGGCCATGGGCGTCAACTACGGCACCAACAAAGTTCGCTTCACCTCACCCGTACCCGTCGGCTCACAGATTCGCGCGGGCGCGACGTTGGCTTCGGTCGAAGACGTCGCCGGCGGCGTGCAAGTCGCCCTCGACGTCGTGGTAGAGGTCAAGGACGCCGCTAAGCCTTCATGCGTCGCCCAGGTCGTTTTTCGCTACTACAGCTAGCCGCGTGCCCACCACGCCACTCCCCCAGGGCGACGAGAAGACTCGCCAAGTTCGTACGATGTTTGACGCCATCGCCGGGCGTTATGAACTCGTAAACCGCGTCATGACCCTCGGCCTGGACGCGCGGTGGCGTCGTCGCGCGGTGTCCGATCTCAAACTGGTCGTTCCCAGTGTGGTGCTCGACGTCGCGGCGGGTACGGGTGACTTCACTCGCGAGTTGCGACGTCAAGGCCATAGCCCCGTCGCGACCGATCTCAGCTTTGGCATGCTCGCCGCCGGACGCGCCCTCACCCACCGAGTGCAGGCCGACGCCCTGCGGTTACCGTTTCCCGACGCCGCTTTTGACGGTCTGACCTGCGGCTACGCACTTCGAAACTTCACCGACCTCGCGGGGACGCTGCACGAGATGGGTCGCGTCGTACGCCCCGGTGGACGTGTCTCGCTGCTCGAAGTGGCCGAGCCGTCGCGAGGTCCCCTGCGGGCCGGCTTTCGGATTTGGTTTCGCGGGGTCGTCCCCTTCATCGGCTCGCTGCTTTCGGACCGCGCGGCCTATCACTACCTTCCCGCCTCGACCGCGTACTTGCCCAGCAGTGAAGAACTCCTCGCCCAGCTGCACCAAGCAGGCTTTCGAGCCGTGAATCATCGACGCGTGATGGGCGGACTCAGCCAGCAGTTCATCGCGACGAAGGCATCATGAAGTACGTACGTCAACGTGTCGACGCACCCGACAAGCCGGTGCTGCGCGCGTTGGCCGCGCGCGTGGGCTGGCTGCTTGAGAGCCCGGACTGCTTACGCGCGGGCTTCGGCGGCGCCTCGCTCACGATTGCCCTGGGTGAAGGACTCGCCCAAAATGCCCAGGCCAGCGCGTCCCTTCGCCACATTGACTTAGAGGGCGACGATGGTCCGGCCGGCAGCGGCGTCATGGCTTTCGCGACGCTGCCCTTCGACCGTCTCGCCCCCGGTCATCTCCACGTTCCTCGTTACGTGATGACCATCGAGCGCGGCGGCGGAGCGTGGATCAGTGCGCTCGACGGAGACCAGGGGTGGAAAACCCTCCTCGAGCACGTCGGCGAAGTCGTCCAAGAGCCCCAGAGCCTTCGGTCGCTCACCCTCCAACCCACGCCCGAGCAGTACGCGCATCACGTCGCACTGGCGGTGGAACTTCTTCGGCGCAAGGAAATCGACAAGGTCGTCTTGGCTCGCGCGGTGCTCGGCTCGGTGACCGAAGAGATAGACCCCGCGGCGCTGAACGCACGTCTGCGGGTACGCGAGCCAATCTGCACCCTCTACAGCCTGCCCACCGAAGACGGGCGGCGCTTCGTGGGGGCCTCACCCGAACTGTTGGTCCGCCGCGACGGAGCGGTCGTGCAGTGTCATCCGCTCGCCGGCACAATTTCCTTGCCCGCCAACGTCGCACCCGACGACTACCAGAACTGGTTGCTGGGCTCCACGAAGAACCTGCACGAACACGGAATCCTCGTCGATGAAGTCGTTCGCAACCTCTCACGCCACTACGACGACATCGTGGCCGACGCGCAACCTTCGATCGTGACCCTGCGTACCGTGGCGCACCTCGGCACGCGCATCACCGCGACGAGCCACGAAGTCCGCCCCCCCGACGCTCTTGACGTACTGCGTTTGCTGCATCCGACCGCGGCGGTCGGAGGAATTCCTCGCGAGCGAGCCGAAGAACTGATTCGCGAACTCGAAGTTCACGATCGGGGACACTACGGCGGGCCGCTGGGTTGGATTGACGCGAACGGCGACGGCGAGTGGTGGATTGGCATTCGCGGCGTGCTGGTGGACGGCGTCAATTTCGAAGCTTGGGCTGGTGCGGGCATCGTGTCAGAGTCCGATCCCATCGCGGAGCGCGAAGAGACCCGCGACAAACTTCAAAGCGTGCTTTCCTCGCTCCTGGTCGAACGGTTCTAGTGCGCGTCGAGGCCGACGACACGAAGCGCGGCCCACTTGGTGACGAGCCACAGCGCCTCGACGACGATGGCCCCGGACATTTTGGACTGGCCCCGCTCACGATCGCTAAAGGAGATCGGGACTTCGATGATGCTCGCGCCGTGTCGACGCGCGCGGTACGTCATCTCGATTTGGAACCCGTAGCCATCCGCGGTCACGGTTTCGAAGTCGATCTTCTCGAGGGCCGACTTCGAGTAGACCCGAAAACCGGCCGTCGAGTCGGCCACGCGAAGGCCGAGCATGATCGTCGCGTACTGGTTTCCTCCGCGCGAGAGGAGCCGGCGCGAAAGGGTCCACTGCGGAATCGACCCGCCGGGAACGTAGCGCGACCCGATCACCACTTCGTGATCGTTCGCCGCGCGCAGTAACGTCGAAAGTGCCGCTGGGTCGTGACTGAAATCGCAGTCGATTTCAACGAATCGGTCGTAGCCCCGTTCCAAGCCCCAGCGAAATCCCGCCCGGTACGCGCCACCCAGCCCACTCTTCGACGAGCGCTCCAAGAGCTCGATGGCGCCCAGTTCGCTCGCGATTTCACGCGCGCGCCGCGCAGTTCCGTCGGGCGACCCGTCGTCCACGACCAAGATTGAGCAATCGGGTGCGAACGTTCGAAGCGCGCGCAGCATCCTCTCGACGTTCATGATCTCGTTGTAAGTAGGCAAAACTACGAGCGTAGGCACCCACGGATTCTACGCAAGTATCAGCGAGCGGCCCCGCGCCAAAATGGGCGTTTGGGCGCGTTGCAACGCCTAGCGTTAAGAGCAATGTCTGACGCCACCCCAACGAACCGACTCGCGCTGCCACGAGAAATTCGTCTGATTTTGAGCCTCGGATCGCTCATCTTCGTCTTTTTGTACTTTGTGCTGCCCCAATTCGACTCGGCTCGTCATTCGCTCTATCTCTTAGGCAGGCTCAATCCTCTGCTGGTTATTCTCGCCATCGCCTTCGAAGTGGCGGCGATCTACGGCTACGTCGAGTTGACTCGCACGGTGCTGTTCCCCCACGCACCGAGCCTCTACAACACCACGCGCGTGACCTTGGCGGGACACGCGATCAGTCACGTAGTACCCGGCGGTACGGCGCCGGCGGGCGCGCTGTCGTATCGAATCTTCACCGAACTCGGGGTGCCGCGCGAAACCAGCGCCTTTGGCCTGGCGGTTTTGGGCACTGGATCGGCCGTGATCTTGAACATTCTCTTTTGGTTCGCGCTCGTGGTCTCAATTCCCCTACGCGGCTTTAACCCGGCCTACGGCTTCGCGGCCCTGGCGGGCGTCTTCTTGCTGCTCGCCTTCTTCGGGACGATTTTGCTGATCACGCGGGGGCAACGCCACGCCGACGCCTGGCTTCGTGCCGTCGCGAACAAGATCCCCGCCATCGACCCTGACAAGGTTTCGAGGCAACTCACCAAAGTCGCCGAGCGCGTGACGCTCCTCATCAACAATCGACGAACGCTCTGGCGCGCCTTCACGTGGGCGACACTGAATTGGGTGCTCGACGCGGCCTGCCTATGGGTCTTCGTGTGGAGCTTTGGCAGTGTCATCTCGCCCATTGACCTCTTGGTGGCCTACGGCCTCGCGAACATCCTGGCCGTGATTCCCGTCACGCCGGGGGGCCTGGGCATCGTCGAAGGCGTCTTGATCGGCACACTCGCGGGCTTTGGCGTTCCCCAGAGTCAAGCCATTCTCGCGGTGCTGGCGTATCGTCTCGTGAACTTCTGGGTCCCCATTCCCATCGGCGCGGCGGCGTACGCGTCGCTGCAATGGCGTCGCCCGGGCGAAGTTATCCCTGGACCAGCAACCGAGACCGGTCCATCTCTCGACGCTTGAACTCGACTTGCGCGGAGAAGTTGTTCACCGGTTGCAGTCGTCGCCAGCGACGGTCGGTGCCTAGGACCCACGTGAAGAGGTCGTCACGCCACGTGACTTCAAAGGCCTCGAGCAGGTCGTTCTGTAAGGCGAGGTTCTCAATAGGCACGCTCACTTCGACGCGACGATCAAGGTTGCGTTCCATCAGGTCGGCCGAACCCAAATAGAGCGAGAAGTCCCGGTCGCCCTGTCGGCCAAAGATGAAGAGTCGAGAGTGCTCCAAGAACTCACCCACTAAGGAGTGGACGTTGATGTGCTCGCTCAGACCCGGCACCCCCGGACGCAAGCAGCACAACGTGCGCACCACCAGGCGAATCTCGACGCCCGCGATGGACGCTTCATAGAGCGCGTCGATGATCGCCGGATCGGTGAGGCCATTGACCTTGATGTCAATTCTGCCCTCGCGACCACGGTCGCGCTCTTGATTGATCAACTCGATAATTCGCGTGCGAGTCGATAGCGGAGAAACCACGATCTTGGCGTAGTTCCCGATTCGCGAAAACCCGGTCAGATAATTGAAGAGTTCGCCGACGTCGCGGGCGATCTCCGCGTCACAGGTCAACAGCCCAAAGTCCTCATAGACCCGAGCCGTGCGATCGTTGTAGTTTCCCGTGCCGATGTGCACGTAGCGCGCGGTGGTGCCGCCCTCGCTGCGCAAGACGAGCGCGATCTTCGAGTGAGTCTTCAGTCCCACCACTCCATAGACCACGTGTACGCCCGCGTCCTCAAGCGCTTTGGCCCACTCGATATTGGCCGCCTCATCAAAGCGCGCCTTGAGTTCCACTAGCGCGACGACCTGCTTGCCGCGTTCGGCCGCCTGAATCAGCGACGCGACGATGGGCGAGTCGAGTGACGTCCGATAGAGCGTCTGCTTGATGGCAACGACCTTGGGATCAAGAGCAGCCTGCGCGATGAACATCTCGACGGAGTCCGTGAAGGACTCGTAGGGGTGATGCAACAAAACGTCGCCTTCACGGATAGCAGCGAAGATGTCGCCGACGTGATCGCCGTCGAGCAGGCGCTTGGGTGTGAGTGGCGACCAACCTTCACCCTTTAGATCGGGTCGATCCATCGCGTAGAGGCTCCAAAAGTCGTGCAGTCCCAGGGGCGCGTCCGTGACGTAGACGTTGGAGCGATCAATCTCTAGCTGGTCGATCAACAGGGCCAAGAACTCTTCGGACATGCCGCGTTGAATCTCCACGCGCAACGCCTCGCCAAATCGGCGGCGGCGCAGTTCAACCTCGAGCGCGACCATCAAATCGTCGGCCTCGTCCTCTTCCAAGGTCAAGTCGGCGTTTCTCGTGACGCGAAAGAGGTCGGCGCGACCAATCGTCATGCCGGAGAAGAGTTGATCGAGGTGCGCAATAATTAAATCTTCGAGCAGGCACCACCGGCCCTCACCCACGGGCAAGAACCGAGGAAGCGAATTGGGGACCTTCACGCGCGCGCTGCGCTCGTCCCCGGTGGTTTGGTCACGCACGATCACCGCCACGTTCAGCGACAGGTTCGAGATCATTGGAAACGGGTGCCCGGGATCGACGGCGAGCGGCGTCAAAACGGGATAGACGTTCTCTTCGAAGTAACCCGCGAGCTGGGCCTTCGTGAATTCATCGAGATCGCGATAGTGGACGATTGAGAGATCATTCGCGGCCAAGGTCGGCAACAGCACGTCAAGCACAAGCCGGTCCTGACGTTCAACGAGGGCCAGAACCCGTTCTCGAATCGTGGCCAGTTGCTGGCGTGGTCGCACCCCGTCGACTGAGGGCGTTTGAACACCCGCGGCGACCTTGTCCTCCAGGCTCACGACGCGCACTTGGAAGAATTCGTCGATCATGTCGGCGAAGATGGCGACGAACTTACAACGCTCCAAGATAGGTAGGGCCCCGTCCTCGGCCAGGTCCAAGAGGCGCGCGCCAAACTCCAAGCGAGAGAGCTCTCGACTGGAAAAGCGCTCCGGGCCAAAGGCCAACACTTCGTCGTTCACGTCGTGAGACACCTTTACGTTGTGGGTTTCGATTCTTTCTATGCTACGACTACTCTTTAAACGTGGCGAAACACGCAACGCTGGCTCGTGCCCAGGCGCTCGTTCGCCCTCGTAACGCTCGCCTGACCGAACTGTGGCTGATGACCCTGGCTTGGATTATCTCCGCGGCCTTTTACGTCTTGGCCTCACTGGGCGCACAGGGTCACATGCCGCCTCGGCTTTGGCTCTTTCTCGCGGCGATCGTGTCGGTTTCGCTCCTGATGCACGTGTCGATCCGGCGCTACGCGCCGAACGCCTCGGAGTTGCTCTTGCCCATCGCGACGTTGCTCAACGGCATTGGCTACGTTGAAATCGCACGCTGGAACCCGGTGCGCGCGGGCTACCAGGCCGTCTGGTTCTTCATCAGCGCCATCGGGCTCGTCGCCACGCTTAAATTCGTCCGTCACGTTCGCGACCTCGATCGGTACCGCTACCTCACGCTGGTCGCGGCGGTAGCCCTGCTTCTCGCGCCCCTCGTCCCCGGCATCGGAGTGACGGTCTACGGCGCTCGACTCTGGGTGCAGGTCGGGCCGATCTCCTTTCAGCCCGTCGAGATCGCCAAAATCTTGCTCGTCTTCTTTTTCGCTTCGTACTTTGCCTCCAACCGAGAGTTGCTCTCCACCCCGACCCAGCGCCTGGGTTCACGTAATATCGTCCCCCCCAAGGTGCTCTTGCCAATCCTCGTCGCCTGGGGCTTCGCCATGGCGGTCCTCGGCGCCGAAAACGACATTGGATTTGCCATGCTGCTCTTCGCGCTCTTCATGTCGCTGCTTTGGGTCACGACCGGGCTCAAGTCCTACGTGGTCCTCGGCCTGGGCCTCTTGGCCGGG
>Ga0307372_10009178_pt1 | contig 13705 bp, 12 predicted proteins | sample OX1MG_FD_202533 | JGI IMG/M metagenome (GOLD analysis project Ga0307372, IMG submission 202533) | Soil microbial communities from Risofladan, Vaasa, Finland - OX-1 | ecosystem: Environmental > Terrestrial > Soil > Coastal area > Acid sulfate soil | place: Finland: Risofladan, Vaasa | collected...
TTCAGCGTGCTGACCTTGATCAGGCGCATGCCTGCCGGCACAGCTCCGACCGTGTCAGGACAGTTGGCGGCGGGGGTCAGGAAGATCGTCGCGCCAGCCGCGCGGGCGGCCGCCATCTTCTGCTGGAATCCGCCGATCGGGTCCACCGCGCCACCGACCTCGATCTCGCCCGTGCCCGCGACGAATTTGCCGCCGGTCAGGTTCGACGGGGTGAGCTTATCGATGATCGCCAGCGCGAACATCATCCCGGCGCTCGGGCCGCCGATGTCGCCGACACTGATCTTGACCTTGAACGGGAACGCGAACGACTCGCTCACGTTGACGCCGATCACCGGCTGGCCCTGGTAGCTGGCAGTCGTCAGGGAAATGTGGCGAATCTGTCCGGATCGCCGGATCGTGAGCTGCACCCCGTGGCCTGCGGGCCGTGCCCGGATCAAGCTGGCCGCGCTCGCCCGGCAGGTCACGGGCTTACCGTCGACGGCGACGATCACGTCCCCGGCGCGCAGCACCCCGGCGGCGGGCAGGCCGCGGATCGTGCTGGCGATCGTGTCGGTCGTGGTGAACTTGGCCCCGAGCTGGCACAGCGCCGCCGCCGTCGCCGTCTGCTGAGAGTTCGCCATCTGCTCGGTGTCCTGCTTGATCACCTGCTGCTGCGTCTGGCCGGGCGGGAAGAGTTCCTGCTGCGGGACGACCGCCTCGTTCGGGCTGAGCCAGGCCTGAAGAGCGGCGAAGATGTTGAACGGCGGCTCGGAACCAGGACCGCCGATAAAGGACACCGTGACCATGTTCAGGTGGCCGGCGGCTGGATAAGTCCGGTGGCCCGCGATCGAGATGATCGGCTTGCCGTTCAGCGGGCCGAGCGTGTTGTAAGTCGGTCCCGGGATCAGCGCGACATAGGGCACCGGCAGCGCGGCAGCTACCACTAGCGCGCCGAGCACTCCGATCGCGGCGATCAGCAGGGTTATCGCTCGACGTGACATGGGGCAAGGCTACGCGCTATTCACCCATTCGCTGTCGCCGCCGGGAAACCGCTGGTGCTTCCAGATCGGCACGGTCTCCTTCAGGTCGTCGATCAGCGCACGACATGCGTCGAATGCAGTGGCCCGGTGACCGCTCGAGACGCCGACCACCACGGCGAGGTCACCGATCGCCAGGTCGCCAACCCGGTGCACGGCGGCGACGGCGATGACGTCGAACCGCTCGGCGATCCGTTCGGCTACGCGGCGCAGTTCGGCGGCAGCCGACGGGTGCGCGGTGTACGACAGGGCGGTGACCGCCCTGCCATGATCATGGTCTCGGACCGCCCCTGCGAAGAGCGCGATGCCTCCCGCGGCCGGGTCGGCGATCGCACCGCGGATCTCGTCGACGGACAGCGGGGTATCTCGCAGTTCGGCGAGCCTGATCACGTTCACCCGGGTCACGCTACCGCCGCGGGATGTGTGGTAGCAGGTCAGGTCTCCCGACGGCGCTTGCGCACCTGCCTGACGATGGCGGCCGTGCCGATCACCGCGACCGTCGCTCCGGCCGCGGTGATGGTCGCGTCCTTCCTCGCCAGCCGCCGGCCGGCCACCGCATGGTGACCCGCCCGCTGCCCGAGCAGGACCTGAAGCGCTTCGGTATTGCTGACCGAAGGCTGCCAGCCGGCCTCCCGCAGCCGCCGGCAGTCCACGACCCACGGGTACACCACGTAGTGCAGGTCGGCCACCGGAGCCGGGGTGATCCCGGCCCGGTGCAACCGCTGGGCCGTCGCGAAGGTCACCCCGGCAGGCAGTTCGATCCGGCGCAGCCCGGATAGTTCCTCCACTTGATCTTGTTCTAGCCAGCCGTCACAGCCGACGGCGACGGCCCCGGTCACCAGGCCGGCCGCGGCGAGTTCGACCGCCGACAGCAGATCCGCGAGGTGGCAGAACTGCCAACGCGGCGCGCAGCCCTTCACCGCCAGCAGCCGCGGCGCCTCGAAGTGCCGCGTGATCAGGGTGTCGATGCCTTCCCCGACCAGCGCGGCCGGGCGCACCACGGTGATCGCCATGCCCGGATTGGTACGCGGCGACCGCTCGGCGAGCTGCTCGATTTCCATGAAGTCCCCGACCACGCTGCCGTCGGGGTCTGCGTCAAGCGGCGCGTCTTCGTCGAGTGGCACGGGATTGTCCGGTTTCGCCCCGTAGACCATCGCACTGGTGAGCAGCACCACGCGGCCGACCCCGCCGGCCGCCGCGGCCGTCAGGACCGTCTGCGCGCCACGGACGTTGTAGGCGCGCCTGGTCCTGGAATCGGAATCTGCCGCCAGGTCCAGATCGGCGTGCACGATGACGTCGACGCCATGCAGTCGCCCGGCGAGAACCGGGTCGCGGACATCGGCGATCCGCCAGACGACGCCAGTCAGATCGCCGCGTTGGTCGTCGATCGCGATCACCCGGCTAAACCGGCCGGACTGCGCAAACCTGGCCGTCAGGGCGAGTCCGAGGCCGTGAGCCGCTCCGGTCACGGCCACGACCGGCCGGTTCGCGTAGTCAGCCACCAGTCCTTCCTGGCTGCTCGCCTGGTGCTCCTGGTCATAGCGCGTCGCCTGCTTGCGGCCGCGCTCGTTGCTCCGCCCTTGGCGAACCTTGGCCACTCGGTCGCTCACGGCGAAGCACTCCTGAGATAGCTTGGCGAATGTGATGCTTCCATCCTGCCCGAGAGGCCCGAGTGATGAGTGAGCCTCCCTTCGGCTTCGGCATGCCGCAACAGCCTGGAGATGAGCCGGACCGGGGTTCCGGTACTGGCGGGCCGCTCGGAGATCCGCAGCAATTCGCCGAGGCGCTGCGCCAGTTCGCCGACCTCATGGCCTACCAGGGCGGCCCGGTCAACTGGGACCTGGCGAAGAATATCGCCAGGCAGACGGTCGCGGCCAAGGGCGACCCCAGCGTCCTGGACAAAGAACGGGCGTCGGTCATCGAAGCGCTCAGGCTCGCGGACCTGTGGCTCGAAGATGCCACGACGCTGCCTAGCGGAATACGCTCCGTCACCGCCTGGAGCCGGTCTGAGTGGGTCGAGGCGACGATGCCGGTGTGGGTCACCCTCTGTCAGCCGATCGCCGAACGAGCGGTAGACACGATGGGCAGCATGCTCTCGGTCAGCCAGGATGACCTGGAGAACCTTCCGCCGGAGATGCGGTCGGCGATGGCCGCGCTGACCGGCGGCGCTGGCGGCCTCGGCGGCCTCGGCGAGATGATGCGCCGTGTCGGCGGGATGATGGTCGGCGGCCAAGCGGGCGCGGCTGTCGGCGCGCTGGCAGAGGAGATCATCAGCTCAAGCGATATCGGGCTGCCGATCGGCCCGCCAGGCACTGCCGCGCTGCTCCCGGCCGGAGTGGCCGCATTCGGAGCGGGACTGTCCGTGAACTCCGACGAGGTGCAACTCTTCCTGGCGTTGCGCGAGGCAGCACACCACCGGCTGTTCAGCCATGTCCCTTGGCTCCGGTCGCGCTTGCTCAGCGCGGTCGAAGACTATGCCAGGGGAATCAAGATAGACCCGGAAGCGCTGCGGGAGGCCATGCCGCAGATCGACCCGGCCAACCCCGAGGCCATGAACGAGGCGCTGTCGGGCGCGATGCTGTTCCATCCCGAGGAGACCGATGCGCAGAAGGCCGCACTCACCAGGCTGGAGACGTTGCTCGCTCTGGTCGAGGGCTGGGTAGCCACAGTCGTCGCTGATGCGACCAGCGACCGGCTGCCGCAGGCTGGCGCCCTGGCGGAGGCGATCAGGCGCCGCAGGGCGACGGGCGGACCCGCCGAAAGGACCTTCGCGACCCTAGTCGGCCTGGAGTTGCGGCCGCGTCGGCTGCGCGAAGCCGCGGCCATCTGGCGGGGCCTGACCGACGCACGAGGCGTCGACGGCCGGGACCAGATCTGGTCGCATCCTGACCTGCTGCCGACCGCAGAGGACCTGGACGATCCTGATGGTTTCGTTCGCGGACGCCCGGAGCTTGACCTGTCCGGTCTCACCGGTGCGGCGGCGGGCGAGCCGACGAAACCGGAGGGCGAACCGGGCGAGCCGCCGTCTGCCGAGCCAGCAGCCGACGACACGCCGCCAGACGACGGCAGTGCACCCGACAAGTAGTTTTCCACAGCGCGGAGAGCAAGAAAACCCTGCATGACTAAGGTGTCTGGCGGTATCCCGCCAGTAATGCACAGGGTTTCCCACAGATATCCACAGCGACACCCCGGACTCTCCCCATGCCTCGCACATTCTTGTCCACAGGGCAGCGATGGTCGGCCGGCAACTCCTGAGCACCCGCCAACTGCCCGGGCTCCGGCCAGCCCGGCAAGATTCGGGCGGGCTCGCCCGCACACCCATTAGCCATGCCGACAACCGAAGCAGCCACAAAACGAGCATGCCAGATAGAGGTAAACGCAGACAGATGGAAACGCAGACAGATATAAACCCAGATAGATATAAGCTATACACTATTTTAGGACGCAGCCTCGAATGCGGTTGGGGACGAAAGGCCAGACGCGATGGGTGTTCTTAGTACGAGGAAGTTCGTCATCGCGAGCATGTTGCCGCTACTCGGCGTTCTCGCACCGAACTCGCCGTCCGGCGCCGCGCCAGCGGGCACGACTAGCAGCCACAATCCTGCGCTGGCAACCCGCCTGCACGCGCTGCGGCTGGCTGATGTCAAACTGCCGCGCACCCACCTCCCCAGGCTTACGCCAGGCGCCGTTTCCTATACCAGCAATTGGTCCGGCTACGCCGTCCTGGCGGACCCGAAGGTGCAACTCCGGTTTGTGCGGGCCGATTTCACCATTCCCAGCGTCGATTGCAGCCTGACCAGGCTCGGCACTTCGGGATACGCCAATGCCAGCTCGTGGGTCGGGCTGGACGGCTTTAACGGGCACACGGTCGAGCAGGCGGGCATCGACGCCTTCTGCGACAGCTCCGGTGTCGCTCAGTACGACGCCTGGTACGAGATGTATCCGCAGCCTCCGGTCGTATTCTCCGGGGTGAACCCGGGAGACGCGGTCGCGGTCAGCATCTACTTCGATAGTTCTACCGCTACGTACTCCCTTGGGCTGACCGACCTCACCAGCGGCGGCTTCGTTGCCAAGTCCGGCCTGCCCTGTCCGTCCGGTTCTACATGCCGTAACGCCTCCGCCGAGGTGATTACGCAAGACCCTGGGGCCGGGGCACCAGTGATCGACCTGGCTGATTACGGCATGACTAACTGCACCGGCGTCCGGATGACCAGCCGCAACGGCACGCACGGAACACTGAGCACGTCACCGCTGTGGAAGTCCACCGAAGTCGTCATGGCGGACACAGCGAACACCGTCATGTCGCAGCCGTCCGCGCTGTACGGCGGTCAGGCGTTCAGCGACACCTGGCACAGCTCGTCGTGATCCGTCCGGCAGTGCGGTGGCTTAGCCATCGCACTGCAACCGGACCCCGGTTGCCGGGCCCCGGTTGCCGGACCCCCGGTTGTCGGACCCCCGGTTTGTCGGACCCCGGTGGCAGGCTTTGGTTATGAGACCAGCGCTCAAGTCAGGACTGTTACCGGTCTGGCGTGACCGGGATACCCTGCAGATCGGAATCGATCCGCGGCGAGCGATCGCACTTTCCGGGATGAGCCAGGCGGCGTTAGTCGTCGGCCTGCTGGACGGAAGCCGGGATCGTGACCAGGTAGTCGCTGCGGCCGCTGCTCGCGGTATCCCGGTACGCGCGACCGAGCGGATACTTACCGTCCTGGCCGCGGCAGGCGTGCTCGATGACTTTCCCGCGAGCACGTTACGGGGACTGCCGGCGCCGGAGCGCGCCCGGCTCGCCAGCGAGCTGGCTACGGCGTCACTCGCGCACGGTGACCACGATGGCGGTGCACGGTGCATCGCCAGGCGCCGTGCGACGTCGGTGCGGATCGACGGCGACCGGCGAGTCGCCCATGCCGTAGCCCGCATCCTGTGCTCCTCCGGGGTCGGCGAGGTACGGGTCGGGCCGCCCGGCACTGACTCATGCGATCAGACCTGCGCGCCGGACGCCGACGCATGCCGTCCCAAGGGCGCGCCGCACGCCGACGCATGCCGTCCCAAAGGCGCACAGCATACCGACCCAGGACGTCCCAACGGCGCGCCGCACGCCGACCTATGCCGTCCCAAAGGCGCGCAGCATACCGACCCGGGAAGTCCCAACGGCGCGCCGCACGCCGACCTATGCCGTCCGAAATGCCCGCCAGCCTCACCGCCAGGCTGGGGCCGGCTCCCCTGCCACCAGGCAAAACCCGGCTTCGTCGTGCTGGTGGGCCGATTTCCTCAGGACCTGGCCGCCAGACTGGTCGCAGACCGAATACCCCACCTTGCCGTGCTCGCCACCGAGGCGATCGGGGTGGTCGGCCCGCTTGTCATTCCCGGCAAGACCGCATGCCTGCGCTGCGTGGACTACGCGCGGGCGGGCAACGACCCCGCGTGGCCGCTCATCCTGGCACAGATCGCGACCAGGCGCCCGGATCCGCCCGCTTGCGACGCGGTCCTCACAGCCGCAGTCTCCTCCCAGGCGGCCGCTCAGGTGCTGACAGCGCTTGACAAGGAGCCGTCCGCGAGCGCCGCAGCCAACGGAACTCTGGAACTAGTAATGCCTGACTGGAGGTGGCGCCGCCGTAGCTGGTCACAGCACCCTGCATGTCCATGTGCCAGTCACACCGTGGTGTAGCCGACAATAGATATCATGAGTGACTTGCCGCGACGTGCCGTCACCCGGACAGTGAAGCTGGCGGCTCTTCCGGCTGGCCTGGCCGGGCGGACCGTAATCGGACTCGGCAAGCGCGTGGGCGGTCGGCCCGCCGAGCTAGTAGCGCGCGAGATACAGCAGCGGACAGCCGACCAGATCTTCCGGGTTCTCGGTGAGCTCAAAGGCGGTGCGCTCAAGCTTGGCCAGGCACTGTCCGTCTTCGAGGCGGCACTGCCGCCGGAGCTGGTCGGCCCGTACCGGGCGACGCTAACCAAACTTCAGGAGTCAGCGCCGCCGCTCCCAGCCAGCACGGTCCACCGGGTCCTGGCGGCGGACCTCGGCACGGACTGGCGTGACAATTTCGCCGAGTTCAACGATCACCCGGCGGCGGCGGCATCCATCGGCCAAGTCCACCGGGCCATCTGGCAGGACGGGCGCCAGGTGGCTGTCAAGATCCAGTACCCCGGTGCCGGCAAGGCGCTCCTCAGTGACTTCACGCAGATCAGCCGAGTGGGCCGACTGTTCTCGGTGCTCATGCCTGGTCTTGAGGTGAAGCCTCTGCTGGACGAACTGCGCGACCGGGTAGCCGAGGAACTCGATTACCGGCTCGAAGCCGTATCCCAGGACGCCTTCGCCGACGCCTTCGCCGGCGACCCGGACATCTTCGTGCCGCGGACAGTGCACGCGACCGACCATGTCCTGGTGAGTGAGTGGATGGACGGCACTCCGCTGTCCAAGGTCATCACGGACGGGACCCAAGAACAGCGCGACCGTGCTGGGCTGCTGCTGGTCAGGTTGCTGTTTTCCAGCCCGGCGCGCGCTGGCCTGCTGCACGCCGATCCGCATCCTGGCAACTTCAGGCTGCTCGACGATGGCCGGCTCGGGGTACTGGACTTCGGCGCGGTCGACCGGCTGCCGAGCGGCTTGCCGCCGCTATTCGGTCGCCTGCTCTGGCTGGTGCATACGGACGGGGACATCACTGCCATCGAGGCCGAACTCCGTCAGCACGGCTTCCTGCGCCCCGATGTCAACGTAGACCTGGATGCGCTCAAAGACTTCCTGTCACCGCTGGCCGATCCCTCCAAGCAGGAATCGTTCAAGTTCAGCCGCGCCTGGATGCGGACAGAGGCGGCTCGCGTCACCGACCTGCGCGGCGCTAACGTCGGCAGGCTACTGAACCTGCCGCCCTCCTACATTCTCATCCACCGGGTCTCTACCGCCGGGGTCGGCGTCCTGTGCCAGCTTGAGGCGAGCGGTGAGTTCCGCTCCGAAGTGCTGCGCTGGATGCCCGGCTACGGTCCCGCCGACGTCAGCGCCGACCCGCCGGACCAGGACGCCACCAGCGCCGACCCACCGGACCAAGGCCCGTAACCCCCGCAGCTACTCGCATCGATGGCCCGTTGGTGCTGCTATAACGTCACCAACGGGCCATCGATGCGGCCGCGACTCACTCAGGCAGCGACCTCCTCCTTGCGCGGGCGTCCCCTCGCCCGCTTCCGTGGCACGATCTCGCCCCTGATGAACAGTTCGCCGCCCCAGACTCCCCACGGCTCGCGGCGCTCGATCGCGCCTGCCAGGCAGCCAGCACGCACCGGACAGTCGCCGCACAGCGACTTAGCTAGTTCCACGTCATCGGGTGACTCGGCGAAGAACAGGTCTGGGTCGGCTGAGCACGGCAGTGCAGTTCCCCTTACTGTTCCGGTCGGCCCGGCCGGGCGCACCATCACGGCTACCGGCGCGGTCCTGGCGATCGCGGTCACCCGCACGTATTCCGCCTCGGCCGCCGCTGGGTCGTCAATGACCGCGGCGGTTCCTGGCAGGTACATCGGTGTCATCCCCTCTCATCTGCTGGTCGCAGAGTCCTTCGTTGGACTGACAAACGGTGGCCTCGCATGACTAAGGCCGCGGACCCGATATCGGGTCCGCGGCCTTTTGGGGATCTAGGCCGGTCTGGCTAGACCGGATCCCTCGCCGGATGCGGACCCATGGCACCGCCACCAATCGGGGCGATACGGGTCGTGTGGGCGTACTTGGGGCTGATGCGCTGCTGCCTGGCGAACTCCACCTGGCCAGCCGCCTGGGCGCCGTTCCCAAAGAAAGTGCTCGACTGCGGTCGCGCACTAGCCAGAACCGGAACAGTCGCTCCGGTCATCGCGAACTCTTGGGTACGGACGCGAGGAACGGCCACGCTGCCGCAGGTGAGCAAGGCACCCGGGGAGGACGGCATGCGCATGGGCGCTAGAACGTCATCGTTGGAGATAAGACTCATTGCGGGCACCTCCTTCTTTGCAGCATTGCTTGACCGCCGGGCCTAGAAGTAACTAGACCGACCTTAAGCAGGATGGCGGCAAGCAGGCAACTGATTTTCCGCTGACGTGTCCAGACGGTTATCGAACGGTGGCCGGCGGTTCAAGCTTGCGTGCGGATTAGGCCTTCTTGCATGACGGACACCACCAGATCACCACCACGGGTGTAGAGCTCACCACGCGCCAGTCCGCGCGCGCCGGCCGCCACCGGCGACTCCTGCACGTACAGCAGCCACTCGTCGGTACGGAATGGCCGGTGGAACCACATCGCGTGATCGAGGCTCGAGCCGACGGTCTTGCCGTCGGCCCAGGAGAGCCCGTTGGCGAGCAGTACCGAGTCGAGCAGTGTCATGTCCGAGGCGTACGTCATCATGCAGACGTGCAGCAGCGGGTCGTCGGGCAGTTCGCCGTCCGCACGCACCCAGGCCATGCTGTGCGTCACCCGCAACGACGGTTCCCTGGCTGCCTCGAAGCTCAGTGGACCCAGATGACGGATGTCGAACGGATGGTTGCCCATGTAGTCACGGGCCGATTCACCGAATACCTGCTCCATCCGCTCGAGCGCGGACGGCAGTTCCTCCGGTGGCGTCGCCTCAGGCATCTGGCGCTGGTGCAGGACACCGGTCTCCGGGTGGTGGAACGATGCCGACAGGGCGAAGATCGTCTTGCCGTGCTGAACCGCGGAGACCCGGCGGGTGGTGAAGGACCTGCCATCCCTGACCCGGTCCACTAGGTAGATCAGCGGTACAGCCGGATCGCCCGGCCTGATGAAATAGGCGTGCAGCGAATGCACCGGCCGGTCCGCTGGCACCGTCCGGCCCGCCGCGACAAGCGCCTGACCGGCCACCTGCCCGCCGAAGACCCGCTGCCGCCGTTCGCCTTCAGGACTACGGCCGCGAAAGATGTCGAGTTCGATCTGCTCAAGGTCGAGCAGTTCCACGACAGCGTCCAGCGCCTTGCTCATCGCCCGCCGCCACCTCCTGCTCAGTCCACGCCCTGCTCAGCGCCGCGCCCTGCTCAGCGCCGCGCCCTGCTCAGCGCCGTGTCCAGCCCGCGCCGTTGTCCAGCCCGCGCGTGCTGCCAGTAGTACCGCACCGTATCGGTCAAGCCCGGCCGGGCCGAACCCGGGACCCGCGGCCAGGCCGTGTTGATCATTGCCCGGCCCTTCGGACCGGCACGCGCAACTCGTCGATGAACCTGGACGGCTTCCTCGTCCTGCGGCCTTCCCGTGCGCGCGCCAGCGACCAGGAAAAGAAGAGCCGATCTCTGGCTCTGGTGACTCCCACGTAGAGCAGCCGCCGTTCCTCCTCGATCGCCTCCGCGCTGCGCGCGTAGACGATCGGCAGCGCGCCGTCGGTAAGGCACGGGAGGAACACCGCATCCCACTCCAGGCCCTTGGCAGCATGCAGCGAAGCCAACGTGACGCCGTCGACGTCCGGTGCGTGCCCGATGGCGTTCCGCTGGTCAAGCTCGGCAACGAGATCGGCCAGCCGCAGCTGCGGATTGGCGGCGAAGAAGTCGGCCGCCAGCTGGGCCAGGGCCTCAAGCGACTCCCAGCGCTCTCGCGCCCGCCCGCGCCCGGCTGGCGGAGCGGAGGTCAGGCCGAGGCCGGTCAGCACGGGCCGGATCTGCGATGCCGGGTCCTCGTCGGCGGATGCCGTTCGCGCGGCTACCTTGAGCAAGCCGACCGCCTGCTTCACTTCTGCCCGGTCGAAAAACCGCTCAGTCCCGCGCAGCTGGAACGGAATTCCGGCGGCGTCCAGCGCCTGCTCATACCCGGCCGTCATCGCGTTCGTCCTGACCAGCACAGCGATCTGACGCGCCGAGATGCCCGAGCGCACCAGCTCAGCGATCTGACCTGCCACACCGGCGGCCTCAGCCGTTTCGTCGGGATACTCGGTCAGCTGCGGTGCTGGTCCCGCAGGGCGCTGAGCCACCAGCTCCGGGGCCCTGCCCGAGCCGGCGAATACCCGGTTGGCCAGTGCGACCACCTGGGGAGTGGACCGGTAGTTGCGCACCAGCCTGATCATCGCGGCGCCGGGATACTGCAACGAGAACCTGGTCAGATAGGCAGGCGTCGCGCCGGTGAAGGAGTAGATGGTCTGCCGCGGATCGCCGACTACGCAAATGTCATCGCGGTCCCCCAGCCACTGGTCAAGCAGCAGTTTCTGCAGCGGGTTCACGTCCTGGTACTCGTCCACGACGAAATAGCGGTACCGCTCCCTGACGGCCGCGGCCGCGACCGGATGCGCGGCCAGAATGGCAGCAGTGAGCTCGAGCACGGACTCGAAGTCGACCAGATGGCGTTCCCTGCGCAGTTCTTCATAACCGGCGTACAGCGACGCCAGGCCAGCGGGCGGGAGCGATCCAGCGCGGTCTGCCTTCTCGCTGGCCACCGGGTACTCATCAGGCCGGATCTGGGTCACTTTTGCCCATTCGATCTCGGCTGCCGCGTCACGCAGTTCGGCCTGATCCATCCGCATCCGAAGCCGTCGCGCCGCTTCCGCCAGCAGTCTGACCTTGGAGTCAAGAACGGCCGGTGCTGGACCGCCTACCGTCGTCGGCCAGAAGTGCGTGAGCTGACGCAACGCCGCCGCATGGAACGTCCTAGCCTGAACCTGCCCCAGGCTGCCTCCCGGGACCGCGGCGTTCAGGTGCCTGAGCCTGCCGCGCAACTCCCCTGCTGCCCTGGTCGTGAAGGTCACGGCAAGCACCCGGTCCGGTCTTACCACACCTGTGGCGACCGCATACGCGATCCGGTGCGCGACCGCCCTGGTCTTGCCGGTACCCGCTCCGGCCAGCACGCAGACCGGCCCGCGCGCAGCCAGCGCTACCTCTCGCTGCTCCGGATCGAGCGCCGCGAGCACCGCATCAGGTCCCTGGTCCACCGGTGGCCCGGTAACCGGGGCCCGCTCCGGGTTCGCGCCCTGCCCGGGCACGGCGCCAACCTGCGGGACAGCGGCACGAGTGCGGATTGCGTTCATGCCCGAACCTCCTCCCGCGCAATCCTGCCCTACGGTGCCGACGGTCCTGGACTGCCGGAGCCGGCCGATGCGCGGCGGCCCGGTGGCACAATCAGCCGAATGTCAGCTAAATCATCCCGGCCGCAAGGAAGCAGGCCGTCGATGCCGACGTTAGTAGTGTTCAGGTGCGACAATGGCGGCCAGGGAGGACAACAGCATGACTCAGCCACTGACGATGTACACGACCACTTGGTGCGGGTACTGCCGGCGGCTCAAGAGCCAGCTTGCTCGGGAGGGCATCGAAATCACCGAGATCGACATCGAGCGTGACCCAGCCGCCGCCGGGTACGTCATGACGGTGAACGGCGGTTTCCAGACTGTGCCGACCGTGCTGTTCGGCGACGGCAGCACGCTGACGAACCCATCCGTGCGTCAGGTCAGGCAACGGATGGCGGATCTGGCTGTCATTCCATGACAGATTCCCACGGCATGGCGAAGAACCAAGGGGTCGCGGACAGCAATCAGGCTGATCGAGCTCCCGAGGTACCCGTCGCCCGCGCACTCGGCGCGGAGGAGGCCGCGGTTGTCCACCGGACCAAGGAGGGCTGGCGGGTCGGCGGCACCGAAGTGCCAGACCTCACCAGTGCCATGGTGCTCGCGGACCTGCTCGCGGCCGAAGCGTCCCCTGCGGCGTCGTCCGCCGTGGGCGCAGCAGGAGCCGACTCGGTAACTGCCGAAGGCACCAGCCAGGCCAGGGAGCAAGCTGCCAGCGAGACCAGCAGGCTCCGCGCCACCATCGGGCAGCTTGAGCATGCGCTCACCACGCGGATCAGGGTTGAGCAAGCCATCGGGGTCCTGGCCGAAAGGCACCGCATCCAGCCTCGTCAGGCGTTCGAGCAACTCAGGGACGCGGCGCGTAACCGCGGCAGGCGGGTGATAGACATCGCGACCGATGTCGTGGCCAGCGCCTCCAACCCGTTGCTGCAGCTGCCCGACGAGCTGTCAAGGCCACGATCAGCCCGGCACGGCCGTCACACCCGGGGAATCCTGCACAGCGAGTAGCCCCCTGACCCGCGCTACCTTCCCCGGGCGGGGCGCCTGCGCCCGTGGAAGGTAGCGCGGAACGCCACCCTCCACGGCACCTCCGCCGGGAGGCGGGGACGCACCACTGGCTACTCTTGGTTGACATATAGTGACGGAGGGTAGGCAACGGCTCAGAGACCGCGCCGCGGTCCAGAGCGAGGACCAGAGGGTGGACGACAGCGGAGAACCAGGTCGCCTGCTGATCATCGGCGGAGGCGAGGACAGGCGCTGTGGAGCCGGAGTTCTCGAGCGGTTCGCCGAGCTATGCGGCGGCGGCAAGGCGCGGATTGTGGTGATCACCACCGCCACTGACCTGCCTGGCCAGGTGCTCGCCGAGTACCAGCAAGTGTTCCGTAAGCTCGGTGTCCGGCATATCAGAGAGTTGCCGATCAGCGGCCGGGCGGACGCGGACAGCCCTGAGACGATCACGGCGCTCGACAGCGCCACCGGGGTCTTCTTCAGCGGCGGTGACCAGTCCAGGCTGCGGACCCTGGTGGGCTCTCGAGTCAACGATCAGCTCAGCAAAGGGCTCAACACCGGGCTGGTGGTGGCTGGAACGAGCGCCGGCGCCACCGCGCTTGGCCGGACGATGATCCTGGGCGGCAATGGCGCGGAAGTGTCCTCGGCAACCGTGCGGACAGGGCCAGGTCTGGG
>Ga0307372_10009179_pt1 | contig 13705 bp, 9 predicted proteins | sample OX1MG_FD_202533 | JGI IMG/M metagenome (GOLD analysis project Ga0307372, IMG submission 202533) | Soil microbial communities from Risofladan, Vaasa, Finland - OX-1 | ecosystem: Environmental > Terrestrial > Soil > Coastal area > Acid sulfate soil | place: Finland: Risofladan, Vaasa | collected...
CGTGCCATCGGGATCGGTATGAGGTACGTTGGTACCAGGGCCAAAGAGATGTCGCCAGGGCGCGTCGTGCAGATAATAGCCCCCAGCCTGGAAGAGCATGGCATAGTTGATGTGCTCGGGGGTGTAATAGTAGGGCGACCCATAAGGCCACGGCGAGTAGAACTCGACGTTCGACTCCTTCGCCATCAGGTGAAACACACCCTGGGGGGTGGGGAGTTGGGGCATGCCCGTGGTGACGGGCGTGGCGATCACCAGCGAGCGATTATCGTACGCCCAGAGCCATTCCTGCGAGATGCTGACAAGGATGACTTGTCCACCAATGTTAGGAACGCCAGCAGTGGGGTTGGGCACGGTGATCTCGGAACTGGTGCAGTGACAGTCGCCGACGGGCGTCGGCGTGGCGGATGTGGGCAGCTTACGGACGATGGTGATCGTCGTCACCGTAGGTGTGGCGACACCATGCGCATTGGCCAGCGAATTGCCCTGCCGCCCGACGAGCGTGTTGGCTAACAATGCGCTGCCCACGCCCAACAACGCCACACAGATGACCAATCCCATCAAGATGAGGTTGCGGCGGGTACGACGACGCGGTGGCCTGGGCCGAGGCGCAGAAGGCCGTGCAGGATGAGCGTCCAAAGGAAAAGTTGGGGAAGATTCCATTACAAAGTCTCCTTGTCTTAAAGATACGTCTACTCCTCTCAACGTTTGGCGCGCCGCTTGATCACGCGGGCGCCCAGGAAAGACCAACGACGCGGCGTTCCTAAACCACTACAGCAACCACGAACATTGGCGTCTCCCTTGCGCCCATCCTCGTAGCGGTTGTACTATCCACCCATACCCATACCCAGGGGATATGGGTATGGTGGCGAGAGGAGTGAGCGATGGGTATCATCAGCGCAATCGGCCAGTCACTACTGGCGGCGTTTGGTATGGCATGGGATGTCCTGTGGAGCCTGGTGTTGGGGTTTCTCATCTCCGGTATGATCCAGGCGTATATCAGCCGGGCGAAAATGAGCCAGGCGCTGGGCAAGGCGGGGTTAAAAGAGGTGGCGCTGGCAGTGGGGTTTGGCGCAGCCAGCTCGTCATGCTCCTACGCCGCCATCGCCGCCGCCAAGAGCATGTTCAAGCGTGGGGCGCATCTCATTCCGGCGCTGGCGTTTATGTTCGCCTCGACGAATCTGGTCATCGAGTTGGGGCTGGTGCTGTGGCAGTTGATGGGCTGGCAGTTTGCCGTGGCCGAGTGGTTCGGCGGTGTCGTGTTAGTGGCGATTATGGTGGCGCTGGTGAAGCTAACCTACCCTAAACGCATCGTCGAGGAAGGCCGCGCCCATCAGGAGGATCCGCGAGTAAATGCGATGGATCACGGCGACGAGCTTGCGCCGGGGCGTACGCTTTGGGAGAAGCTGCGGTCGCGCGAGGGCTGGGTCTACGTCGCGCATTATGTAGCAATGGACTGGTCTATGCTGTGGCGCGACATGATCGGCGGCTTTCTCATCGCGGGCTTCCTGGCCGTGGTGATCCCCAATAGTTTTTGGAACAGCCTGTTCATCCAGCAGGCGCCCTCGGCGTTGCGGCTGGTGGAGAACGCGGTGGTGGGGCCGATCATCGCCATCATCTCGTTCGTCTGCTCGGTGGGCAATGTGCCGCTGGCGGCGATCCTGTTCTCCGGCGGGATCACCTTTGGCGGCGCGATCTCGTTCCTCTACGCCGACCTGATCGTGCTGCCCATTCTGGACATCTACCGCAAATACTACGGGTGGCGACTCGCGGCGTATATCGCCGGTGTGCTGTTCGCCACGATGGTGGTGACGGGCATGCTGGTGGACCTGCTCTTCGCCGGTCTGAATCGGCTCTTCCCGTCCGTGCAACTCATCCCGCAGCCCAACCACCACCTGATTCAGATGGTCGAGCATATCTCCTTCAACTACACGACCATTCTCAACATCATCGCGCTACTGCTTGTGGGCTGGCTTATCTACCTCAATGTGAAACATCCCATGCGGATGGGTCACGACATGAGCGCCATGCGCGAGCTGGACCCAGCGCAACACGACGCGCCAGATGCACACGCCGCACATACGGGGCATGCAGGGATGGCAGAAATGGATCACGGCGCACAGCCGTAAGTGTCCATAGGACTCCCGTTCGTGAAAGTACCTTGCTGCTTGGCGATCCCGCAGTGGCGCGCTATACTGTGGGCATGGAAAATCGTGACAGCATATTCATCGCTCCTGCGTCGGACGAGGCGTCCGATCCCTTGTATGACGCGATGTTTCATGTGAAACACCCTGAACATTTTCGGATGGCGGCTCCGAGGCAGGCAAAGCAATCGAACAAACCACAGATCGGCACGCGCGGATTGGTGGTCCACGGGGCATGGGCGCCGACTGGCGCCACATCGAGAACCTTCGCGATCTGGGCGGAGGTGGAGAACACCGTGCGCCCGCGTCGGCGCGTGATGGACGAGACCGCCGAAGGCGCGTCTGCCAGCCACCCACTGCCGGAGCGACCCCGTTCGCATCCCTTCAACGCCCATGCCGACGAACTGAGCGAACTGTTTGCGCGCCTGTGGAAGACTGCGCGCCCCGGCGCGAAACCACGCACGCGCTACGACGAGCGACGGCTGACACTCTGGCTGCCTTCGCTGGCGACCCGCCCCTATCCGGCGCCAGAGCTGATCACGAACAACTGGGCGGTGGACCCTACGACGGTAGGCTATACCGTCACCGAGGCGCCACTTCAACTCTGGCGCGTCAACGCCTGCTTCATCGACGCCGAGGCGGCGGGCGCGTTGCTGGTTGGCCTACCCTACCACGCAGGCGCGACCCTTGCCAACGCGGTGGATGAGGACGGCGCGCCACTACCGACGGTACGCCTGGGCGCCGATCTGCGATACTGGGCGGCGGCGGCCATCTTCGCACACGATCTGCTGGCGCGCCAGCGCTACCTCCCCGGTGTGCGGGAGATTCTCGCGCCTGCGTACTATAGTGGGTACGGTGGGCCACAAGCGACGGGCATGTGGTATGCGGCGCTGGGCGAGGCGGATGTGCGCGTGCGCTTCGACGCGCTGGCCGAGGCGATGCCGGGCCTCTGCCGCGCGGCCATCTTCGACGCCGCGCCAACGGGACCCAGTTCGATGATGGGGCCGCGCCCGTTGCTCGAAAGCTTCGTCAACGCGGTCATCAACGACCGCATCGTCCACTGGGCCAGAAGCAACGGCGTCAAGATTGAGGTCCCGCGCAAGCAGGACGACCGGGCCTACATCTACAGTCCCTACGCCATGTATGGTGGTTTGGGCGAACGCTGGCTGCGCAGTCTGCTGACGCCGAACCAGCCGCTCTACCTCAGCCACGACGAGGCTAAGATGCTGCTGGCGCAGGGCAATCGCTGGCACGCGGGGGCAAGTTCCAGCACGACCGCGCTCTTCCGCCTGTGCTTTCGCATCTCGCCCCCCGAGGCGCCCGATGAGGCGCCGACGACTGCGGCCAGTTCCGATGTGGTGGATGATGCGCAGGATCACAGCAGCGTGGCGGAGGTAAGGCCCGCTGTGCAAACGACTACCGCACAAGCGGCCACCTCAGACGATGCAACGCCTGAGCAGCCTGAGCGGCGCGATGCGTCGCTCCTCATTGTAGACGCCACGTCGTCGGACGCCAGCGCGCCCGCGTGGCGACTGGATTACCTGCTGCAAGCCAATGATGATCTCAGCCTGCTGGTTCCGCTGGACGAGGTGTGGGGTACGCGCGAAAACGTGACACGCATCATGGGCCGTCGCTTCGAGCGTCCGCACGAATTCGCGCTGGCCAGCCTGGCGCAGGCCGGGCGCGTCTGCCCGCCCATCGAGCGCAGCCTGGCGCAGATGCGCCCCACCGGGTGCGAGTTGACGGGCGCCGAGGCGTATCTCTTCCTGCGGGAGTCGCTGCCCCGGCTGGAGGAGGCGGGATTTGGCGTGTTGGCTCCGGCGTGGTGGAAACGCGCGCCAGTCAAGCCGTCGCTCAAACTGCGGGTACGCAATTCACAGCAAACCTCGCTCGGCCTGATGGGGCTGGACGCAGTGGTGGCCTTCGATTGGAAGGTGGCGCTGGGCGGCCAGGAGTTGACCAGGGAGGAACTCGAACAACTGGCGGCGCTCAAAGCGCCGCTGATCCGCCTGCGTGGGCAGTGGGTAGAGTTGCAGAGCAAAGACGTGGAGGCGGCGCTGCGCTTCATGCGCAAACGCGGCGGCCAGATGGGCGTGGGCGAGGCGCTGCGCGTCTCGCTGACCGGAGAACTGGATGGCGCCAACGTCACCGTGGACGACACAGTGGCCGACGGCTGGATCGGCGATTTGCTGGGTCGCCTGCGCAGCGGCGAGACGTTCGACACGCTCACCCAGCCGGAGACACTGCACGGCACGCTGCGCCCCTACCAGAGACGCGGCATGAGCTGGCTCAACTTCCTCACGCGCTACGGCCTCGGCGCTTGCCTGGCTGACGACATGGGATTGGGTAAATCGATTGAGATGCTCGCTTGTTTATTACATCAGAAGGCGGCAGGGCAGTTGACGCGCCCGGTGTTGCTGGTCTGCCCGACCTCGGTGGTGGGTAACTGGGAGCATGAGGTGGCGCGGTTCGCGCCAGGGCTGCGGCTGCTCGTCCACCACGGCGCGGGGCGGATGGGGCGCGCCGACGCCAAACGCTTCGCCGACGAGGCGCCCAACTACGATCTGGTGATCACCACGTATAGCCTGCTGCCGCGCGATGAAGCAGCGCTGGCCGACATCCCGTGGGGTGGCGTCGTGCTGGACGAGGCGCAGAACATCAAGAACGCCGACGCCAAGCAGAGCCGGTCGGCGCGCAAGCTGCATGCGCCGATGCGCGTCGCCCTCACCGGGACGCCGGTCGAGAATCGCCTCGCCGAACTGTGGTCGATCATGGACTTCCTCAACCCCGGCTACCTGGGATCGCACAAACACTTCCACGAGCAGTTCGCCTTGCAGATCGAGCGCGGGCACGACGCCGAGGTGACGGCGCAATTGCAGACGCTGACGCGCCCATTCATTCTGCGGCGGCTCAAGACCGACCCCACCATCATTCAGGACCTGCCGGAGAAGGTGGAGATCAAGGAGTATTGCTCGCTGACGCGCGAACAGGTGACGCTGTATGAGGCGGTGGTGCGCGACGGCCTGCGCCAACTCGAAGACGCCGCGACACCCATGCAACGGCGTGGCATCGTGCTAGCGCTGCTGACGCGCCTGAAACAGGTCTGCAACCACCCCGCGCACTACCTGGGCGACGATAGCGTCTTGAAGGGTCGCTCCGGAAAGCTCACCCGCCTGGAAGAACTGATCGAAGAACTGCTGGCCGAGGGCGACCGCGCGCTCATCTTCACGCAATACACCACCTTTGGCGCGCGCCTGCAACCGTACCTCAGCGAACGGTTTGGCGTGGAGACACTTTACCTGCATGGCGGCACACCACAGAAAGAGCGTGTGCGCCTGGTGGATCGCTTCCAGTCTGAGGATGGTCCGCCGCTCTTCCTGCTCTCGCTGAAAGCCGGGGGCGTCGGCCTCAACCTGACCGCCGCTACCCACGTCATCCACTTTGACCGCTGGTGGAATCCCGCCGTCGAGACACAGGCCACCGACCGCGCGCATCGCATCGGCCAAACACGCCGCGTGCAGGCGCGCAAGCTGATCTGCTCTGGCACGCTGGAGGAGCGGATCGACACGCTGATCGACCAGAAACGCGACCTGGCGGAGAACGTGATTGGTGGGGGTGAGGGCTGGCTCACCGAACTCTCGACAACCCAACTGCGCGATCTGTTCAGCCTGCGCGCCGACGCCATCGAGGAGTAGCGCGAGTGGGGAAGGAGCTATCGCATGCCAAAGCAAACGACACCGACGCCGTGGGGGGCGCAGCGCTGGCTCTCTCTGGTAAACACCCTGGGGCCGGACTCACAGAGCGCCATGCGGCGGGCGCGCAACATCATCCGCGACAACCGCATCATGCGCGCCCAGGCGAGCGTGGGGTCCATCGAGATACAGTCGCCCGGCTCGTACTGGATGAACGCGACGACGCGCGTGCGGATGCGGCCCATCTCCGATCCCGTATGGGAACGCATCATCGAGGGGCTGACCGCCGAAGCGTCGGTTGCGGCGAGCCTGTTCGCTGGCGAGTTGCCGCCACAGATCGAACGTGTCTTCACCGAGGCGGGCGCGAAGCTGTTTCCCGAATCACTCGCCGACCTCAAATCCTCGTGCGACTGCCGCGAGTTCGATAACCCCTGTCGACATGTTATCGCGCTACACCTGTTTTTCGCCGCGCAGCTCGAGACCAACCCGTTTCTGGTTTTGTTGTTTCGGGGGCGTCCAGAGGCAGAGGTGACGGAGGCGCTACGGGAGCGCTGGGCTACCGCAGCCGCCGGAACGCCGACCGCGAGCGATGAGGCCGCCGACGACGGCGCGACGGCGCCCCTGCGGCAATCGCGCTTCTTCGTGGCTGGCCCTGCGCTCGACCAGTTCGCCGTCGCGCCGACGGAGCCGCAGACGCCGATGGCGCTGTTGCGGCGTCTGGGTCGCCCGCAGTTCGCTACCGAGCGCGAAGACCCGGCGACCACCCTGGCGCCCATCTATGAGCTGACCACGATGCGTGCGCTGCAAGCGTTGGGGCTGCGCGCCAAGTCGGGTCCGGTGGCGAAGCGCGACGAGCAGCCCTAATCCCCGGCCCCTTCCCACAAGTTGTGGGAAGGGGAGAGCATTCTAAGATGGGGTTTGTCTTGCCGATTGGTGTTGGAGTGCGATGGGAGATGGCGAAGATGGCGTTGCGGATAGGGACGTGCGAGGCACGGCCAGGGAAGATGACGATTGGCTACCTGGAGATGATGACGCACTTCGACGCCACGCCGGAGCGCCTGCCGGTCGTCATCGCGTGCGGGCGGGAGGACGGCCCATGTCTGTGGGTGACGGGGAACATCCACGGCGATGAGTATGTGGGGCTGCTGGCGATCCAGAGCGCGGTGACGCAGGGGCTGGCGAAACGACTACGCGACCTGCGCGGGACGGTGGTGGCGCTACCGACACTCAATCCCGCCGGGCTGCGCGTGGGGCGTCGCCAGCCCTACTACGACGCGCGAACTGACCCCAATCGCACATTCCCCGACGCCACTAAAACCGATCCCAATGTTTCACATGAAACATTGGCAGAGGAGAACGAGACGGACGAGGAAGCATACCCTACACCATACACGACAGTCAGCGAACGCTACTTTGATTTGATGCGCGCCTCGGCCAGCTACCTGATCGATCTGCATGCGATGGACATCCAGGCGACGCCGTTCACCATCCGCGACCACGTTCTCTACCGAGGGGAAGATCAGCGTCCAGCGGCAGAGCGACTGGCGGCGCAGGTGGATGGCCTGGCGCGAGCATTTGGTATCCCGGTGGTCAACGAATACGCGGCAAAGAAGTATGTTGCGCAGAAGTTGCATCGCTCGACGGCGGGCGCGGCGCTGCATGTCGCGGGCATCCCGGCTATCACGCCCGAATTGGGCATGAGTGGCGATGTGGAGCCGCTGGCGCTGCGGGCGGGAATCGCGGGCATCCATAATGCGCTGGTCTGGGCGGGCATGCTGCCCGATCCACCCATTGTGATCGACTGGATCGCGCAACCGGAGCTAGGCTACCCCGTGCGCCGCGAGTCACATCCGCGCGCCGAAGCGGCAGGCGTCTTCCACAAGCTCGTGCGACCCGGCGAGGTGGTCTTCAAGGATCAGCCGGTGGCGGAGCTACGCGACATCTGGGGACGTCCGTTGGGCAATGACCACGGCTTCATCCGCACACAGAAGGACGGTTGGGTGTTGAGCCTGCGCTCAGGTGTCGGCGTCTACCCCGGCCAGCCGGTAATGGACATCGCCGTGCGCGATGACGATCCGCTGGTCGAACCGTGGCCGGATGGCTCTCGATAGCCCCTCTGTCTGATCTATTTGGTCGCCGCCGCGCTTGCCGCATATACTACCCAGGAACCACTGTGGTTGCGCATGACCGCCGGACGTTTCATGTGAAACATTACCGCTCTCCTGTGCAGTAGCCAGAAGCTGGTGAGTGGGACCATTGGCGCTGTTCGAGCGTCTAGCATCCATACGAAATGCGCTGTGTAGAAACGACACTTCCCCAGGAGGCCAACCCATGAAACTTACCTGCAAGCAGCCCGACCTCGCCAAAGGACTCTCCACCGTCATCCACGCCGTCTCGAATCGGTCGTCGCTGCCCATCCTCTCGAATATCCAACTGACGGCGGAGGGCGAGCGTGTGCGCCTCTCAGCCACTAACCTCGAGATCGCCATCACCTGCTATGTCCCGGCCAACGTCCAGGAGCCGGGGTCAATCACCATCCCGGCGCGACTGATCACCGACTTCGTCAGCGGCCTGCCCGCCGCCGATGTGAAGCTGGACCAATCCGAGAGCGCAGGGCTGTCGGTGAAAGTCAGCGGCCAGGGAGGCCAGGCGACCATCCGTGGGATGGACGCCGCCGACTTCCCCAACATCCCCAGCGGCGACGAGGGTGAACAATCCACGCCGATTGACACCAGCGAACTCCGCCGCCTGATCGCGCAGGTGGCCTTTGCCGCCGCGACCGACGACGCGCGCCCCGTCTTCACCGGCGTGCTAGCGCGGGTGCGCGACGAGCGACTGACCTTCGCCGCCGCCGATAGCTTCCGACTGGCGGTGGCGACTGCGGAGTTGCCGGGCGTCGAGAACATTGGCGACGTGCTGATTCCCGCGCGCACGCTCAACGAACTGGGGCGCATCCTGCCGACCGAGGGGACGACGCAAATGATCGTCACCCCCAACCGCAACCAGGTCCTCTTCCGTGCGGGCGATGTCGAGTTGGTCTCGAATCTGATCCAGGGTCAGTTCCCCAACTTCGAGGGCATCGTGCCCAAGAGCCACTCGACGCGCGTCACGCTACCCACCGACCAGTTCCGCCAGGCGTCCAAGCGCACCACGCTCTTCGCGCGCGACAGCGCCAACATTGTGCGGCTGACGGTGGGCGCGGGCGAGCCGGGCGGGCTGACGCCGGGCGCCGTCACACTGGCGGCCACCGCCGAGGACGCGGGCGACACCACCAACAACATCGAAGAGGCGGCAGTGGATGGCCCCGGCATCGAGATCATCTTCAACGTCAAGTTCCTGACCGACGTACTCAGCGTGATCGAGACGCCGCAGGTCGTGCTGGAACTCAACTCACCCCAGCAGCCCGGCGTGATCCGCCCCGGTGGCGCGGATGGCGAGAAGTACACCTACGTCATCATGCCCATGCACAACACCCGCTAACTTGGGTTGCAGTGCATCACCTCTTTGCCCACATTCACTGGATCGTATGCTGGTGAATGTGGGCATGGTCTTTGTTCGAGACACCGCGCCTGGGCCGGGCAAGCGCCCGCGTGCTATAACCTGAGATGCGCGGTATGTAACGCCCGCGCGTCGTTCTCTACTGGTGGGATGCGAGGCGATAATGTCACTGGCCCAGACAATGCGGTCGCTTAGCCGACGCGACGATGCGGCGACTGAACTGCTGGACGAGGCGACACTGGATGACGCGGCGCTCCAGCGCAACCTCGCCGATATCCGCCACATCAACGCCATGCTGGGCTGGACGGCGTATACAGTCAGGTCCATTGCCCGCTATGTGCGCGGCCAGGGGCTGACCGGCTTCTCGCTGCTGGACGTGGCCTCCGGGTCGGCAGATATGCCGCTGGCGGTGGCGCGCTGGGCGGCGCGGGCGGGCGTGCAAGCACGCATCGTGGCCAGCGACATCAGCCCGCAGATCGTCTCCGTCGCGCAGGCGCAAATAGACGCGGCAGGCGTTGCGGGCGTCACCGTCGAGCGGCTGGATGCGCTGGCGCTGCCCTACGCCCCAGCAACGTTCGACATCGCGCTCTGCACGCTGGCGCTGCACCACTTCGAGCCGACAGCGGCGGTGACGTTGCTGCGCAGCATGGGGCGCGTGGGCAAGCGCGTGTTCGTCTTCGACGCCGTGCGGGCGCGGCTGGCGTATCTGGGCGTCATCGCGCTCACCCGCGCGACGTTCATGAACTACATGACCCAGCACGACGCGCCGGTCTCCGTCCGCCGCGCCTATTCGGCGCCGGAGCTGCGCACGATGGCGGCGCAGGCGGGGCTACGCGATGCGCGGGTATGGGTCGGCTTCCCCTACCGTCTCGCGCTCGAAGCGCCCAGCGGCGAATAAGTCCCACCTGCCTGCAGTCCCTGTAGAGGGGCGTTGTGGCCGTAGGCCTTCAGGCGCGAATTCATTCGCTGGCCGCCCGCTGGCTTGTGCTGGCCATCCGCTGGCCATCCGCTGGCCATCCAATGTTTCATGTGAAACATTGCCCATACGATCCACCCAAGTTAGAGGAGCGGACCACGATGCCCGCAACACCGATACAACCAACGGCGAACAAGGCCAACAACGTGGACGCGGCGTCTGGCAGCGATGGCGCTGTCTACGATGTCGCAGTGGTGGGCGCTGGCCCGGCGGGGTCGGCGACGGCGATCCACTTCGCGCGCGCAGGGCGGCATGTGGTCGTCGTGGACCGCGTAACCTTCCCACGCGACAAACCCTGCGCCGAGTATCTCAGCCCCGCCGCCGAGCCACTGCTCACCGAACTTGGCGTGATGGGCGAGATCGAGGCGACGCACCCAGCGCGCCTGCGTGGCTTCCGCATCTTCGCGCCCAACGGCGCCACCTTCCAGGGCGACTTCGCCAACACGCCAGGGCCGGATGGAAAGCCGCTGTTCGAGACGGGCCTCGCCGTGCCACGACTACGGCTGGATGCGATGCTCGTGCGGGCGGCGCGCGACGCGGGGGCCACTATCCACGAGGGGTGGCGGCTGGCGCAACTTGCCCGCGACCCCAGCGATGGCATGTGGACGCTCACCCCCGTCGCCGGGCAGGCGCCGATCCGTGCGCGGCTGCTGGTCGCCGCCGACGGACTGCATTCGACGGTAGCGCAACGGCTGGGGCTGCGGCTGCCGGGCGCGCTGCGCAAGATCGCGCTGGTCGCCCATGTACGTGGCATCACGGGAATGGGTGAGTATGGCGAGATGCACGTCGCGGGCAGGCGCTATGTGGGCGTCGCGCCGCTGGAGCCAATGGCGGTCGGAGACCTCTGCAACGTGGCGATGGTGGTGGACGAACGCCGCGACGGACGCGCGCTGGCAGGGCGCCCGGAGAAGTTCTTGTTCGAGGCGCTCGAGACGTTTCCGATGCTGCGTAGGCGACTGGCGGCAGCGACGGTGGAGCGACGTACGCTGGCGGTCAGCCGATTGAATGTGCGGGCGAAGCGGCTCTCCAGCGATGGCGTCTTGCTGGTGGGCGACGCCGCCGGCTACTACGATCCGTTCACCGGCGAGGGCATTTATCGCGGGCTACGGGGCGCGCAACTTGTCTTCGAAGTGGGGCAGGATGCGTTGACGGCGGGCGACCTCGGCGCACAACGGTTGGCCCGCTATGATCATCTCAACCGCCACGAGTTCCGGGGCAAACGCGCCATCGAGACGATTATCCAGAGCGCCGTACAGGTCCCTCAGCTCATGAACCTCATCGCGGGGAATCTGGGGAAGCGCAAGGCGATGGCCGATACCGTCGTCGCGGTGACAGGCGACTTCCAGCCAACCTCGCGCGTGCTGAATCCGGCCTACCTGCTGAGACTCGTGCTTTAGACGCATTGTAGCGCGTATCGTGAGGTGAGCGGTGCTGCTCCTCATCCTGAAACTGACGTTGACGCCCGCCCTCATCGCTGTCGCCAGTCTCATCGGCAGGCGATGGGGGCCGACGGTAAGCGGGTGGCTGGTAGGGTTGCCATTCACCTCCGGTCCCATCGCCTATATCCTGGCCGTATCACACGGGTCGGCCTTCGCCGCCAGCGCCGCCGTCGGCACACTGGCGAGCGTGCTGTCAGAGGCGGCGTTTGGCCTGGCGATGGCGTGGCTTAGCCTGCGACGTGGCTGGGTGTTGGCGCTGCTCAGCGGCTGTGTCGCGTTCTTCGCGGTAACGTTTGGCTTGCAGCAGTTGCCGCTGGCGATTGCAGTGATCTTCCCAACGGCGCTCCTGGCGCTGGCAGTCGCGCTGGGCCTCATGCCAACCAGCGCGCCATCGGCGCCTTGGGTCGTTGCGCGCCTGCGCCTATGGGCGACGCCTGCCGCCATACCAGCGTCAACAGCGCACGCTCCAGCGTCGGCGGTGAAGCCCAGTGGCGCCCTTCCTTGGTGGGACCTCCCCGCGCGGATGGCTATCGCAACACTGTTCGTCATCCTGCTGACCGGCGCTTCGTCGGGGTTGGGCGCACAACTCACGGGCCTGCTGGCGCCTTTCCCGATCTACGTGAGCATCCTTGCCGTCTTCGCCTACCGCCAGGACGGCCCGCAAGCCGCAGTGGGGACGTTACACGGCCTGTTGCTGGGCCTCTTTTCCTTTATCGCGTTCTTCCTCGTGGTAGCGCTGCTGCTCACCCAGCTTGGCGTCCTGGCGACATTTGGCCTGGCGATTGTCATCGCGCTGGCAATTCAGGGATGTTCACTCTGGGCGCTCCGCTGGGCAGCGCGCCGGGCGCCCCGCGCTAGCTAAACTGGCCGTGGCGCCCGGCGCCATCGGCGAAACGTTGTGCGCCCTCTTCGGCCCCAGTTTCCAGCGAGGCCAGCCCGTGGCGAAACTCGTTGGCGAGGGCGCCCGTCAGGCTCAGGTCGGCCTGCTCGTAGGCTGAGCGCCGGTCGTTGAGCATGCACTCGTTGGGGAACTGCGCGATCTCTGCGGCGAGCGCTTCTGCGGCCAACCGCGCCTGCCCCGACGGGACGACACGGTTGGCCAACCCCATCGCCAGCGCCTCCTGCGCGCCAACGGGGCGTCCGGTCAGGATCAGGTCGAGCGCGCGACTCAGGCCAATCAGGCGCGGGAGCCGGACTGTGCCGCCGTCTATCAACGGCACACCCCAGCGCCGACAGAACACCCCAAGCGTCGCATCCTCCTCCATCACACGCAGGTCGCACCACAACGCCAGCTCCATACCGCCAGCCACTGCGTAACCAGCGATGGCGGCGATCACCGGCTTGGCCAGCAGTAGGCGCGTTGGCCCCATTGGCCCGTCGCCGTCCGCCTCCAGGCGGTTGCCTGCGCCCGCCGCGAACGCCTTCAGGTCGGCGCCCGCGCAGAACTGGCCACCATCACCAGTCAACACAGCTATCCGCGCCTCGGAGTCCCGCTCGAATGCGCGAAACGCCTCGGTCAACTCAGTTGCCGTCTGGAGGTCCACAGCGTTGCGCGCCGCCAGGCGACTCAAGATCACTGTCGTGACGAATCCACGCTGCTCTACATACACAGCCATCGTCAGGCCCCTTTCGCTCATGGAGTCGCTCTAGGCTCGCACAACAATGCGGCGCTCGATGTATCAGGCGCACGCCTGGCGCCTCAAAGAGCGCACTGCCATTAGTGTACGTTATCATGCTCGTCAGTGTGCTATGCTTGCCGGGCGTAGGGAACCTTGCGGAGTGGAAAGGGAATGAGTATGAATATCGCCGTCTTCGCCGACATTCACGGGCGCGTGCTGCTGGCCTTCACGCTCTGCGCGCGGTGGGAACGCGAAACCGGAGAAAAGATCGACCTGATTCTTCAGGCGGGCGACCTCGGCGCGTTCCCCAACGCCGATGCGCTCGACCGGGCGACGCGAT
>Ga0307372_10009180_pt1 | contig 13703 bp, 8 predicted proteins | sample OX1MG_FD_202533 | JGI IMG/M metagenome (GOLD analysis project Ga0307372, IMG submission 202533) | Soil microbial communities from Risofladan, Vaasa, Finland - OX-1 | ecosystem: Environmental > Terrestrial > Soil > Coastal area > Acid sulfate soil | place: Finland: Risofladan, Vaasa | collected...
CGATGAGCGCGGAACTAGCCGCCGGAGTGGTCGAGCAGGAACTCGGGCTCCCGCCGGAGCGCGCGTTCGCGCAGTGGGATCCTGAGCCGGTCGCTGCTGCCTCGATCGGCCAGGTGCACCGCGCCATCACTCACGACGGACAGGCCGTCGCGGTCAAGGTGCAGTACCCGGGCATCGCCGAAGCCATCGCGGCCGACCTGGACAACGTCGCGCTGCTGCGCAGGATGCTGCGGATCACCGCGCCGGCCCAGGATGTCGACGCGCTCCTGGCCGAGCTGCGCGAACGGGTGCTGGAAGAACTGGACTACCGCCGCGAGGCGGCCAACCAGGCGCTCGTCGCGCGGTACTACGACGGTCATCCCACGATCTGCGTTCCGAAGGTCATCGGCGAACTGTCGACCAGGCGGATGGTGACCAGCGAACTCGCGGTCGGGGCCAGGTTCGCCGAGCTCGCGGACTGGCCGCAGCACGAGCGGGACCTCGCCGCCGAGACGATCTACCGGTTCGTCTTTCGTAGCCTGTACGAGGTCCGCGCCTTCAACGGAGACCCGCACCCGGGCAACTACCTCTTCCACGGCGACGGGCGGGTCACGTTCCTGGACTTCGGGCTGGTCAAGCACTTCACGGCGGACGAGCTTCATCCGCTGATGCAGATGGCACGCAACCTGTGCGTGCGCAACGATCCGCGGGAGTTCCGCCGGAGCATGGAACTGGCCGGCTTCCTCCGCCCCGGCGCGCCGCTGAGCACGGAAGAGGTCGTCGAGCATCTCGCGGTCTTCTACGCCACGATCAGGGAACCTGGCCGGGTCACGATCAGGCCTGACTACTCCTCGGCGGTGGTACGCAGATTCTTCGACGTCCGCAGCCCGGTAGCCGAGTACGTCAGCATCCCGCGCTCCTACGTCGTGCTGCAGCGGATCAACCTGGGACTGTTCGCCGTGCTCGGCGAACTGGGGGCCACCGCCGACTGGCGTGCCATCGCCGAGGAGATCTGGCCGTTCGTGCAGGGCCCGCCGTCGACCCCGATGGGCCACGCGGAAAAGGCCTGGCAGGCCAGCAGGGCCGGCCCGCCACGATCGCGGTAGGCGGATTGGTACCGGGAGGCCTGGTCGGCCGGCGCGGTGCCCGGCAGACTAGAGGCACTGGTGTGCCGCGAGCGCTGGAGGCTTCCCTATGACCGAGAAGATGCTGCCGGGCGAGCCGCTGAGCGCGCTCCTGGTGCGGTCCGACCCGTCCAGGCCGGCTCTGGTGGTGCCCGAGGACGGCCAGGTCCTGACGTTCGGGCAGCTTGCCGACCGGGTCGAGACGCTCGCCGGCCGTCTCGCCGCGGCGGGCGTACGCCGCGGCGACCGGGTCGCGCTCACGCTGCCCAACGGTCCCGAGGTAGTGCAGATCCTGCTGGCGATCACGGCGCTTGGCGCGGCGGCGGCCCCGCTCAACCCGGCCTACACCCGCAGCGAGTACGTGTTCTTCCTTGAGGACATCGCACCCCGGGTGTTCCTGATCCCGGCCAGCCGCCCGGAGGCGGCGGTCAGCGCGGCGGAGGCTTGTTCGATCACGGTGCTGACGGCGCAGGCCGGCGCTGACGGGCCGCCGGCGCTGTTCGTCGCGGGTAACGAACTTGGCTCGCAGTCCGGCTTCGAGCATGGTCAGCCTGACGACGTCGCGATGGTCCTGCATACCAGCGGTACGACGTCCAGGCCGAAGCAAGTGCCGCTGCGCCAGCGCAACCTGATGGCTTCGGCCAGGACCATCGCCGCGCACTACCAGCTCAGCCCGGCGGATGTCTCGTTCTGCGTGATGCCGCTGTTTCATGTGCACGGCCTGGTCGCCTCTACCTTTGCCGCCCTGGGCAGCGGCGGGTCGGTGATCGTGCCGCGGCGGTTCACCCCGCTCCGGTTCTGGCCGCAGGCGCGCGAGTACGGCGCGACCTGGCTGTCGGCCGGGCCCACCCTGCACCAGATGATCTTGGACCGGGCCGGCGCCGAAGGGCCGCCAGGCACGCTGCGGTTCGCCCGCTCGTGCAGCTCGGCGCTGTCGCCGGCGCTCTGGCAGCGAGCCGAGGTCGGCTACGGGGTGCCGGTGCTCGAGGCGTACGGCATGACCGAGGCGAGCCATCAGATGGCCTCGAACCCGTTGCCGCCGGGAGAACGGATCCCCGGCTCGGTCGGCGTCCCGACGGGCACCGAGATCGGCGTCGCCGATCGGGACGGGGCGCTGCTGCCCGGGGAGAACGCGGGCGAGGTGGTGATCCGAGGTCCAGGAGTGATGTCCGGCTACGTGAACAACCCGGCGGCCACCGCCGAGGCTTTCTACGGTGACTGGTTCAGGACCGGCGACCGGGGCATTATCCGTAACGGGTACCTGTACCTGGAGGGCCGGCTCAAGGAGATGATCCTGCGTGGCGGGGAAAACATTTCCCCGGCGGAGATCGAGCAGGTCTTGCTGGCCCATCCGGCGGTGAAGGACGCCGTGTGCTTCGGGGTCGCCGACGAGAAATACGGTGAGCTCGTATCCGCCGCGGTCACGCTCCAGGCCGACGCCGAGGCCAAGGCGCTGATCGACCACTGCCGGGAACGGCTCGCCGCGTTCAAGGTGCCGGCCAGCATCCATGTCCTTGACCAGATTCCGCGTACCGCGACCGGCAAGGTGCAGCGGCGGCGGGTCGGGGAGTCCATCACGGGGACCGCGGCGCCCGCGGCCGGGCAGCCTGGCTCACAACCTGGCGGGCCGGGGCAGTCATGAGATTCGCGGTGCTCGGCGCGGGGGCGATCGGTGCCTATGTAGGGGCGGCGCTGCACCGTGGCGGCGCGGACGTCACGCTGATCGCGAGGGGCGCGCACCTGGCGGCCATGCGCGAGCACGGGGTTCGGGTGCGCTCCCCGCGCGGCGACTTCGCCGCCCGGCCGCCGGCGACCGATGATCTCGGCGTGATCGCCGGTGCCGACGTGGTCTTTGTCGCGCTGAAGGCGTACAGCCTGCCCGAACTCGCGCCGCGGCTGGGCGGGCTGCTCGCGCCTGGCGCCGCGGTGATCTGGGCGCAGAACGGCATCCCGTGGTGGTACTTCCAGGGCCTGGCGATGCCGGGTGCTGGCGGGCCGGGTGCGGGCTTGCCGGGCGCGGGCTTGCCGGGCGCGGGCTTGCAGAGCGTGGACCCCGGCGGGGTGATCGCGGGTTCGGTCCCGCCAGAGCACAACATCGGCTGCGTCGTCTACTGCTCGACGGAGATCGTCGAGCCTGGCGTGATCGCGCACATCGAGGGGACCAGGTTCAGCCTCGGGGAACCGGACGGCTCGGCGAGCGAGCGCTGCGCGCGGATCTCGGCTGCCTTCGCCGCCGGCGGGCTGAAGGCCCCAGTCGACGCCCGGCTGCGCGACCAGATCTGGCTGAAGCTCGTCGGCAACGTCGCCTTCAACCCGGTCACCGCGCTCACCAGGGCGACACTTCGCGAACTCGGAACGACCACCGAAATGCTCGACCTGCTCAAGGCGGTCTTCGCCGAGTGCGCGCAGGTGGCGGACCAGCTCGGGATCAGGTTCCCGGTGTCGCTCGACCGGCGGCTGCAGGCCGGCCTCGCGGTGGGCGATCATCGGACGTCGATGTTGCAGGATCTTCAGGCGGGCAAGCGGCTGGAGCTGGACTGCATGACCGGTGCGGTCATCGAGATCGCCGACCGGCTCGGCATCGCCGTCCCGCACCTGCGCACCGTGCACGCCTGCGCGAAGCTCCTTGACCAGGTGAACCGAGGTGAGCGCGGTGACAGCACCGCGGCCTGAGAGCGGAGCCGACCACGGCATCGGCCCGGTGCTGCTCGGGCCGGACGAGCGTGCCGCGCGCGCCGAGCGGGGACACGAGGCGGCCAGCAGGCTCGCCGACCACGAGGTCGCCATGGTGGCCCTGTCCTGGGTCGACAACGCGGGTATCGCGCGGGCCAAGGCCATCCCGCTCGGGCGGCTGGAGCGAGCGGCCGGCTGGGGGATCGGGATGTCGCCTGTCTTCGACGTGTTCGTCGTCGACGACAGCATCACCACCAGCAAGCACATCGGCGGCCCCGGCGGGGACCTGCGGCTGATTCCCGACCTGGACCGGATCACCGTACTGGCCGCTCAGCCTGGCTGGGCCTGGGCACCAGTCGACCGTTACACCCAGGACGGCCGCCGTTACGCGGCCTGCCAGCGCACCTTCGCGCGCGTGATGACTGCCCGGGCCGCGGAGCAGGGCCTGTCGGCCCGGCTGAGCTTCGAGATCGAATGGGCGGTCGGCACCGGCGACGACGACGGCTTCCGCCCGGCCTGCTCCGGCCCGGCCTACGGGCTGACCAGGATCATCGAGCTTTCCGACTACGCACGCGAGGTCGTGCAGGCGATCGAGCAGCAGGGCATCGTGGTGGAGCAGCTTCATCCCGAATACGCGGCCGGGCAACTGGAGATCTCGGTCGCGCCGAGCGATCCGGTCGGCGCGGCCGACGACAGCGTCCTGGTCCGGCAGACTATCCGGGCGGTGTCCGCGCGGTTCGGCCTGCGGGCCTCGTTCGCCCCGGCGGTCGTGGTCGGCGAGGTCGGTAACGGCGGCCACGTGCACCTCAGCTTGTGGCGGGACGGGGCGAACCTGCTCGCCGGCGGGCCGGGCAGGCATGGCCTGACGCCCGACGGCGAGGCGTTCGCCGGGGGAGTCCTGGCTGCGCTGCCCGCGCTGACCGCGGTGGGTTCGCCGAGCGTGTCCAGCTACCTGCGGCTCGTGCCGTCGCACTGGGCGGGGGCCTACCAGTGCTGGGGCCGGGAGAACAGGGAAGCGGCCCTGCGCCTGGTGACCGGTTCCGCCGGGGAGCAGGACGTGCGCGCCAACCTGGAGATCAAGTGCTTCGACCTGTCCGCCAATCCGTACCTGGTCGTCGGCTCGCTGCTGGCAGCCGGCCTGTCCGGGATCTCCCGCGGCGCGAAGCTGCCGCCGGAGACGGCGGGCGATCCGGTGCGGCTGTCGGCAGCCGGGCTGGCCGAGCGCGGCGCGCGCAGGCTGCCGCAGTCCCTGGCCGAGTCGGCTGACGCGCTGGCGGGCCACGACGTTCTACGCGCGGCCATGGGCGAGCCGCTGGCCGAGGCGTTCCTTGCCGTCCGGCGCGCCGAGGCCGAGCTTTTCGCCGACGTCAGCCCGGACGAGGTCGTCGCACGCACCCGGTGGCGATGGTGAGCTCGCCGGTGCCGGAGCCGCTCCCGCTGATCGACCACCACGTCCACGGCGTCGTCACCGGCGAGCTTGACCGGCAGGCGTTCGAACAGCTGCTGACCGAAGCGCCTGGGCCGCCCGCACCAGGCAGCACCAGGTTCGACGGCCAGCTTGGTTTCGCGGTGCGGCGCTGGTGCGCGCCGGTGCTCGACCTGGAGCCGTTCGCGCCGGCCGAGCGGTATCTGGAGCGCCGTGCCGAGCTCGGCGCCGCGGCGGTGAACCGGCGCCTGCTCACCGCGGCCGGGGTGGCTTTGTGGCTGGTCGACACCGGCTACCGGAGCGACGTGCTGACCACGGCGCAGGAGCTTGCGGCGGTGAGCGGCGCGCCGGCCAGGCAGATCGTCCGGCTTGAGCCAGTCGCCGAACAGGTAGCCAGGGCCGGGACGACCGCCACCGGATTCGCGGGCGCTTTCCGGGCAGCGCTGGCCGACGCCAGCGCGTCCGCCGCGGCGGTCGGGTACAAGTCGATCGTCGCCTACCGGTTCGGCTTCGGTTTCGACCCGGCCAGGCCCAGCGAGCCCGACGTCGCGACGGCCGCGGGCCGGCTGCTCCGCGCGCTGGCCGCTGACCCTGCCGCGCGGCTCTTGGACGAGGTCTTGCTCAGGTACCTGATCTGGACTGCCGTGGACACCGGCCTGCCCGTGCAGTTCCACGCCGGGTTCGGCGACCCGGACGTGCGCCTGCACCGGAGCAACCCCTCGCTGCTGCACGACTTCCTGCTCGCGACGCAGGCGAGCGGCACTCCGGTCATGCTGCTGCACTGCTACCCGTACCACCGGGAGGCCGGTTACCTCGCGAATGTCTTCCCGCACGTCTACCTCGACGTCGGGGAGGCGCTGAACCATGTCGGGGCGCGGTCGGCGGTCGTGCTCGCGGAGGCACTCGAGCTCACGCCGTTCCACAAGATGCTGTACTCCTCCGACGCCTTCGGACTGCCGGAGCTGCACTACCTGGGCGCCGAGGGATTCCGGCGCGACATCGCGCGAGTGACCGGGCGGTTCGTCGCGGACGGCGCGTGGTCGGCGGCAGACGCGGACCGGGTCGCCGGGCTGATCGGCTCGGCCAACGCGGCCCGCGTCTACCGGCTCGGCAGCGGCGGCCCGTCGATCCGCCGGTAGCGCCGGTCCGCCGGTAGCGTCGACCCGCGCGTGCGGGGCGCGGCCACACGAGATCGGTGCGGGCGCTGCCTCGGTGTCAGTCGGCCGCGCTGGGGTCGATCGGCTGAATGCTGGTGCTTTGGTAGCGGAAGGTTTCTACGGACAAGACCACCCGGCCGTCCGGGTGGACGGCGCTGGGCAACGCGGCGGCGACGGCCTGGGCTATCCGCCAGTCGACGCCGTCGCCGATCAGCCGGCCTGCGGGAATAGCCGCAGATAGTTCCAGTGGTTCGATGTCGACCGGCAACATGCCGACGTGCTCGGAGATTCCGGGCCGTTGTGCCTCGGCGGCGCTCAGGCACAATGCGGGCACTGCCAGTAAGGCCCGCCCGGCAGCGGCATCGACGATGAGCCCGGACAGCGCCGGATACCCCTTGCCCAGTGCCAGCACCGCGCTGTCGTCGAGTAGGCAGGCGATCACGCGGCCGTCCTTCGCCTGGCGATCGTCTGGCGTAGCCGCGCCGCCGCCGCTAGCTCGGCGTCGGTGACCTCAACGCCGAAATGCTCGGCAAGCACCGCTCGGGCCCGCTGTTCCCGCTCGGCGAGCTCGGCAGCGGTCGGCATCGCTGCGGCCAGTTCCTCGACCATCTCTTTCAGCGTCGTATGCCGCTCAGCCGCAAGCCGGGCCAGGCGTTCCCGAGTCTGCCTGGAGACCTTGATGCTCGTATCGTCGTCAGCCACAGCGGCACTCTACCAACAGTAGAGCCAACCGCCCGGCGGCGTTCATGATCGCGGTCGATTTTCAGGCGCAGCACCTGAAAATCGACCGCGATCATGGAACGACTCCTGCCCGGCGACGCCGTTGGCGGAGCGCCTCATCCGCATCCGAGGCTGAACGCGCGAGCCGCATCGCCCGGCTTGCTGAGTGCTGGACCAGCGGTCAGCGACACGCCTGTCCCGCACTGGGCGCTGGATGCCGATCATCCAGCAGCCCGGCGCCCCGTCAGGTGCCGGTCTCTGGCGTGCCGGTCTCTGGCGTGGAGGCCTCTGGCGTGGTGGGCGGAGTCGGGGCCGGCGGCGGCGCGCCCGCTCGAAGGAACGACCAGCCTGATCTGGAAATCATTACGATGAGCGTGACACCCGAGGACCGGTCAAGAGATGAGAAGACGACACATGAAGGCACGCCTGCTCGTCATCGGGGCTGGAGCAGCCGCTATCGCCGCGCTGGCGGCGCTGACCGGCCCCGCGTCCGTGCTCGCCGCGCCCCGCACGCCGGGTGTCGCCCGGATCGGCATCCTGCCGCCTCGCAACCCTGGCCACAACGTGCGGCCGAGGCCCTTCTTCCTCGGCATGTCCGCGTGCCGGCGGGGCAAGGACAGCGGCAGCTGTGACCGCGCGGTGCTGTCTGCCATCGCGCATGCCCGGTCGGTTCTCGAGGGCATGCGCGGCATGTACTTCACGGTGGCTGCCTACCGCAAGCTGACTCACGCCGAGCAGCTCTTCGTCACGGTGAACCTCGAGCGGGTCGCGAGGCACCTGCCACCGGCGGTCGAGCTGACCAGGTCGCTGGACAAGATCGCTCAGGCAGGCGCGGCCAAGGACGACGACCCGCCGCTCGGCAGACTCCCCCGCCACCTGCCCGGTGGCGGGTATCCGGTGGCAGCAGGGGGCAACTGGGCCGGCGGCTTCCTCAATCCGCTCGGCGCGGACTACGGGTGGATGTATGACGACGCCGGATCCCGCTGGGGTCATCGCGACAACATCCTCGGCACCTTCGTGACCAGATCGAGCTGCCGCGCCTCCCACCGCGCGCTCGTCATGGGGGCTGGCTACATCGGGTCCGGCATGGCCTACGGCGATAGCGAAACCGAGCTGCTCGTCGGCGTCTGCGGCCCGTCACCCACCGACACCGTCTTGACCTGGACCAGGGCCAAGGCACTCCTGCGCATCACGTTCTGACGCGTCAGTGCCCGGACTGCGGACCGCGGCACGGAACCAGGAATCCAGGTCCCTGCGGCCTCGCGGCCGCCGGGTGCTGAGGCCGCACGTCAAAGACGGTGCGCGGCGGCTTTCTCGACAGCTAGCGACAACCATTGTGCTGGGCGGTAAAATGGCTCATCCTCGTCTAGATAGTCGTAGATCGGAGTATCTAGACGAATTTGAACACGTTGAGTTTGGCGTCGAGATGTGGAGGCTGCGTCATGGTACGCGAAGATAATGGCGAGTTCGACGTGATCGTCGTCGGCGGCGGACCCGCTGGATCGACCGTGTCCGCTCTGGTCGCCATGCAGGGGCATAGCGTGCTGCTGCTGGAGAAGGAGCAGTTTCCGCGCTATCAGATCGGCGAGTCACTGCTGCCGGTCACGGTCCACGGCATCTGCGGGATGCTGGGCGTCTCGGACGAGATCCAGCAGGCCGGTTTCGTGCCGAAACGAGGAGGGACGTTCCGGTGGGGGAAGAACCCCGAGCCGTGGACGTTCTCCTTCGCGGTCTCCGAATCGTTCTCCGGGCCCACCTCGATTGCGTACCAAGTCGAGCGGATGAAGTTCGACCAGATCCTGCTCGACAACGCACGCAAGAAGGGAGTGCAGGTCAGGGAGAATTGCTCGGTGGCCGACGTACTGGAGGAAGGCGACCGGGTCTGCGGCGTGGCCTTCACCGGCGAGGACGGGGTGCGGCGCGAGGTGCGCGGTAAGTTCGTGGTCGATGCCTCCGGCAACAGAAGCCGTATTCACGGCCGCATCGGCGGGACCAGGCACTACTCTGAATTCTTTCAGAATATCGCCATGTTCGGCTATTTCGAAGGCGGCAAGCGGCTGCCAGCGCCGAATTCAGGCAACATACTCTGCGCAGCCTTTAAGTCGGGCTGGTTCTGGTACATCCCGCTCAGCGACGACCTGACCAGCGTCGGCGCAGTAGTCCGGCGCGAGGCACTGGAGCTGGTCCAGGGCGATCCGGCGCAGGCACTGGCGAATCTGGTCGACGAGTGCCCGCTTATCGGGGAGTACCTGGCCAATGCCCGGCGCGTGACCACCGGGCCGTACGGGGAGGTCCGGGTGCGCAAGGACTACTCCTATAGCCGGGACAAGTTCTGGCGCCCAGGGATGGTGCTGATAGGAGATTCGGCATGCTTTATCGACCCGGTTTTCTCCTCGGGCGTCCATCTGGCCACTTACAGCGGACTGCTGGCGGCGCGCTCGCTGAACACGGCACTCCAGGGGGAGATCACGGAAGAGCGCTGTTTCGCGGAGTTCGAAGCGCGCTACCGCAAGGAATACTCGCTGTTCCACGATTTCCTGGTCGCCTTCTACGACATGCACCAGGACGAGGAGTCGTATTTCTGGAACGCGAAGAAGGTCACGGGCAGCCAGGCGGCAGGCCTGGAGTCGTTCGTCCAGCTTGTCGGTGGCGGTGCGTCCGGGGAGGGAGGGCTGCTGGACGCGGGATCTTATGCCGAGCAGCGCGCTCCGATGTTCGCGGAGTTCTCCGAACTGATCGACCGTCCGGCCGATTCCGACGGGACGAACCGGAAGCTGTTCCAGGGCGCGCTCGTCGATGCCGCGCTGCAGGAGAGCGCCAAGATCCAGTTGCTGGCCGTGCTCGGCGAGAGTGACGAGGACGCACCGGTGCTGGCGGGCGGCCTGGTGTCGGCCGCGGACGGGATGCACTGGACGCAGGCATAGTCCTGACCATGGCCCCGGACGGCGAGACCATGGTCAGGCGGAGGTGCCCGGGGCTCACACCGCCCGCAGGTGGGCCAGGAGCGGGACGAGCACGCAGATGTGGGTGGCGTACTGGGTGAGCATGAACACGCGGTAGGGGCGGCGTCGGCGGCTGCGGTTTCCCTGCGATAGCGGGGCGTTGCTGAGCGCGGCCAGGCACACGGCGCCGGCGAGCATGGCGGCGGCGGGAACGCGCAGCGCCGGGCTGACCAGGAGCGCGGCCAGTCCGAACGCGGTGGCCGTGGTGATGGCTGTCCCGGACAGCAGGAGGCGTGCTTTCCGGTCGCCGAGGTGGGCCGCCGCCGAGTTGCGCCCGGCCGCCGTGTCGCCGGCGATGTCGGGCAGGTCCTTGGCCAGGGTTCCGGTGAGCCCCATCCAGGTCGCGGCGCCGATGGCGAAGCAGGTGAACGTCAGGGCGGCGTTGCCTGGCCTGGTCACCGACGGGCTGGTCAGCCCGGCGAGATAGGACAGCAGGCCGCCGGCCATGCCGATGGCGGCGGTGCTCGCGGAGTTCCGCTTGAGGTAGCAGGGCGGGCCGGAGTAGAGGTAACCGAGCAGGACGAGGACCGGCACCAGCCAGGCGGTGGCTCCGCCGAGAGCCAGGGCGCCGAGCACGGCCGCGGCGGCGGAGGTGAGGGCAACCGCCAGGGCTACGCCAGGGTCCAGGCTGCCGCGCGCGATCGGGCGGCCCGAGCCGTTGATCCGGTCCTCGTTCAGATCCGTCACTCCGTTGAAGAGGTAGACGAAGAAGACCGCGAGTTCCCAGACCAGCGCCGTGCCGCAGGTACGGCGGAAGTCGCCGCCGGCCGACGGCCAGCCAAGTGCGGCGCCGGCGGCGAAGCGGAGCAGGAAGATGGCGAGCACCGCCGGCCGCGCTTCGGCAAGGCACAGGGCGAGCGTGCGGCCAGGGCTGATGACCAGGAGCTGTCCGGCTCGGCTGGGCCGCGGCAGGCTCGGCGCGGGCGGCGGGTACCCGGGAAGGCAAGGATAGGTCTCGACGCGGCCGGACTGAGCGGGCCGGAAATTGCTTAGGCTGAAAATGGCTCCGTGATCTCGCATGTTTTGATTGTTTTCCGTCTTTCGGAAAACCTTCAAGAAGCACGGATGGTAACGTCAGATACTCTGCTGGTAACGGTCGATATCGCGGCCTGCAACTTTCGATACTCAAGCCGATCTTCCGGATATTAATCGGCTCTCCCCGGCTCTCAGGTACCGGCTTGTTTGTTGTGTCCGCCGTGTGTCGGTCCAAAGCGGGCGGCCTATCCGCCGGTAGCGTACCGTGCCGGATAGTGACGGTGCGTGACGGGAGTGGGGCTGAGAAACCGCCGCTCTGTCAAAGCGGGTCAAGCCCGACACCCGCTGCCGCTGCGCCGCGAATGAGTGAGTCTCGCCCCCACCAGGTGGGGGCGAGACTCACTCGCTAGGGATTAACCGATCTGGCTGATCGGCGCCTGGCCTAGATACAGGGCGTCGACGGCTCCCGGGCTCAGCGCGTAGGGGAACGCCTGGACTTCGGTCACTTCACCGGGGAAGTAGTCCTGGAGGTTCCCTGCCCACAAGGCCCGCCCGATGTCGAGTGGCCCTACGGAGGCAAACCCCGCAGCCGAGACGGAAGCAGCAAACTGGCCGTTGACGTAGAGCTGAGCGGTGCCAGTGGCCGAGTTGTAAACACCTGTCAGCTGGGTCCAGGTGTTCGTCTGAACGGTGCCAGGGGCACTGATGGCGTTGTACATGCCCGTCCCGGTGGCATCCGTCGCGGCCATGACAAAGGCCCAGCGGTTATTGCCGTCATAGGCGTTGTTGAATTGCAGGTAGAAGCTGCTGTTGACGTTGCCTTGCTCGGAAACGATGGTGGAGTTGTGAGTGGGTATGGCGGGCAGCTTGGCCCAGGCAGAAACCGTGAAACTGTGTGTGGTATCGATAACCGGGCCCGCGCTGGCAGGAGTTTCGGCGTAACCTGACGAGCCGTCAAGGTCGGTGACGGTGCCGAAGTACTTGTCGACGGGGTAGGTGACCCCTCCGCCCGGGGTGGCCGAGTATCCGTCTCCGGTGCCATCGGCCAAGACTCCGGTCGAGTCGGGTCCGTTGAGTGGCAATGAGGCGGCGGGTGCCTGATACAGGGCCTCGGCCTGGGCAGCGCTCAGGCTGTAGCTGTACACCTGAACGTCCTTGATGTCGCCGGGGAAGAAGTCGCTCTGGCTGCCGTCCACGAGATCCCGCCCGATGACGGTCGATCCGGTGGAGGCAAACGGCGTTGTGTCAGTGGTGGTGCCGACCTGCTGACCGTTGACGTACAAGGTCTCCAGGCCAGTGCTGGCGTTGTAGGTGCCGGTGAGCTGCGTCCAGGTGTTCAGGTCCGAGCTTGTGAGCGCGGCCGAGCTGGCATAGTCCACGGCCGATCCCGTCGTGTTCGCTGCCGGGCGGGCGAACACCCAGGAGTTGGTGTCCAGCCGGTACATCAGCTTGAAGGAGCTGTTGTGTGCGCCGCCGCTGTCGCTAGCTGAGGTGTCCTGGCTGACGGCGGTGGCCCATTGGGTGTTGGTGGTCAGGTACACCCAGGCCGAGACCGAGAAGCTGTTTCCGGATCCGGTAGCTAGTGCGGGGCTGTTCGTTGAGACATAACCCGTCGAGCCGTCGAAGCTGTCGACCGTCGGCGGGTTGGGTTCGGTGGCGGGCGCGGCCGGGTCGGCTGAGCAGGTGGCCCCTCCGTTGAGCGTGCCGGTGTTGCCGTTCCCTGAGGTGTCAGCGGCGGTCGTGCATGCGCCGCCGTCGTTAAGCTGCCAGGAGCCTGACGGACTGAGCGCGGAGAAATAAAGCTGCCGGTTGCTCGAGATCGGGCTGGTGCCTGGCTGGCCGGAGTAGTACCAGATGTTGCCGGAGGAGTCGATGGCGTACAGGCCGGCGCAGTAGTAGCCGGGGTTGCCGGTCGCGCATCCGCCGGTGCCGGTTGCCAGCGGCAGCGCGGCCGTCAGGGTCGGGTATGCGGCCTTAGTCAAAGTGGGTGCACCCGAAATCGCCGTTCCTGTCGTTCCGGTTCCCTCGGCGGGAATCGGACTGGACGGCGTCGTCGGGTTCAGGGTCGGGACCTTGTTGGCGGAGATGACGAACGGGTAGCTGTAGAGCGTGCCGGTGCTGTTGTCCCTGGCCCACAGCACGGTGGTGCCGTTGACGGTGCCTGGTGCGATCACGGTCATGTTGCTCCAGCCGGATGCGCCGAGCTGGATCGGATCTTGCAGCTGACCGCCGCCATTGCCCTGGAACAGCCAGAGCTGGCCGCTCTTCGACACCGCAAGCAGGCTCGGATCCCCGTCGTCCTGGGTGATCCCCTGGGTGCCGAACGTGCTGGCGCTGAACGGGTTGGCCCCGACCCACGCGTCGCCTGGGGCGACGATCTGACTGATCTGAGACCAGCCGGTCGGGTATCCCGTGCAGTTGGCTGAGTTGTCGGGATCGGTCTCCATCAGCGGCGTGGGACAGGAGGGCCAGTTGACAATGTGGGCGTTGGCCGTGTTCTCGAACTGCGGCGTCGTGCCTGCCTGGGTGTTGTTCAGGTAGCGGTACAGGATGGCTCCGCGAAGCGCGAACACGTCGTCGACCGGGAACTGGCTGAACGAGCCGCGGTGCGTGATCTGGAAGTTGTTCCACCCGGTACCCGGCACCG
>Ga0307372_10009182_pt1 | contig 13702 bp, 16 predicted proteins | sample OX1MG_FD_202533 | JGI IMG/M metagenome (GOLD analysis project Ga0307372, IMG submission 202533) | Soil microbial communities from Risofladan, Vaasa, Finland - OX-1 | ecosystem: Environmental > Terrestrial > Soil > Coastal area > Acid sulfate soil | place: Finland: Risofladan, Vaasa | collected...
ATATGAAAAAGGCATTAAAATAAGTGATGAAGAAATGAAAAAATTAGAAATGAAAAAACATAAATTTCATGGTGAATGGAATTATACAATAAAACCAAAGTTGTAAATGTTATTTTGTCCCAATTCCTTTGTTAATTAATAGTGATGGCGAGGTTTAATTTTTCCATGTTTAAAGATTTTCTAAAATTTGTTTAAAGAATTTTTAAAACAAATGTAAAAATAATCCTTAATAATCCATGATAATCCTTTTTGTGTTTCGGCTGTAATTCAGTGTAGAAAAGGAAAAGCCGCGTTCATAGCGGTTTTCGTGATTTATACTGTGTGATCCGGCTGGGACTCGAACCCAGGACCCCAACATTAAAAGTGTTGTGCTCTACCAACTGAGCTACCGAATCAAAATTTTTGATACCCTTTTTCAAAAGGAGTGCAAAAATAAGTGAAAAACACTTTGATGCAAAAAGTTTTAAACAGAAAATTGGTTGGAACTCTTGCAGATGCAGTTAACAGCGACATTAGGCTAAGAATTAATTATTTTCGGGGTTAGTGTCTTTATATTTTCAACCTAATTAATAAGTTTAAAAAGTTGCACGCTTTTTGTGACTATTAATGTATGCCCCGAATCCTAATTTTAGATGACGATAAAGACCTGCTTACAGTAGTAAAATCTTTACTGCGCAAAAAGGGATTTGATGTATTCGCTTATTCAGAATGGAACTTGGCATGGGACGCAGTAAAAGTCTATAAACCTCAATTGATCCTTTTGGATGTTTTTCTTCCCGGAACAGATGGTCTTGATGCATGTAAGAAAATAAAATCGTGTTCATTTTCCAGGAATATTCCTGTAATCATGTTTTCTTCATACCCAAACATTGCCGAAACTGCTATCAATGAATTTGGTGCAGATGATTTTTTAGCAAAACCTTTTGAAACATCAGAAATTATAAAGAAGATACATCATGTTTTATCTAGGAAACAGGCTTCTGCATAGAAAATTTTATGGTATCCTTTTAAGAAATCTCTTTCTGTAGGAAATTCTCAATAGTTGCACAAGGCACAAAAAAGGGTTTTTCGGTTATCACAAGATTTAAAAACTGTCCCGAAACTCTATAATTTCCTTTAATAGTATTTCCAAAAATAGTTACTTCAAAGAAACCGGAATTGGTATCACCGCTAAAAATTCCATTCTGACTTTCTATGGCTGCCCGTGCTTTTTCTACTGCAATTGCTGCAGGCTCGCTAAAGGACAAATTAAAATCGCAAGTTGACATATTTTTTGAAAATTTGTGGGATAATGAATGTAGATCGGGATTTTTATATGTGGAAATGATTACACAATCACACAGCGTGTAATATTTACACTGTTTTCGAAAATGGTAAAATTTAATTTTTAAAAATATCTTTAGTATCTCTCTTTATCCTTTTTTTCTGACCATTCTTTGAAAACTTTCCTGGCTTCTTTCCTGCCAATGTTGATGGCCGGTATTTTTCTTTTATTTAAGTTCTTTTTAATTTCATCATAGATAATAGAATCATCAAACCCGATCTCAGCTGCATCATGCCGGGTATTTGCATAATAAATAATTTGGGCCCTGGCCCAGTAAATTGCTCCCAGGCACATTGGGCAAGGCTCGCAGGAAGTATAAATCTCACAACCATCTAATTGAAATGTTCCGAGATTTTTGCACGCTTCTCTTATGGCAATAACTTCCGCGTGCGCAGTAGGATCATTGGTACTGATAACTTTATTATGTCCCCTGCCAATAATTTTATTATCTTTTACTATGATGCATCCAAAAGGGCCACCCTCATTTTCCCGAACTCCTTTTTCAGAAAGAGAAATGGCTTCTTTCATAAATTTTTCTTCTCTTGTCATACACAAATAAATATTTGTAAAAAATTGTTCCAGGCTTTTTATTTAGAGGCCTTTGGCTAAAACAATTAAAACACGAATTTGATGCACTAATTACAACAATTGGAATATACCTTCTCTATCCATCTTCACAATATATACCAAAGAACGGTTAATTTTAATCTACGGTATTCTGAATCTCCCTTTTTATAAATACCTGAAGTTTTTCAGAAAAAAAATAAAACAATGAAAGATAACTTTTCGAAACAAGCACAATTCTATTCATATTTCAGACCAGGTTATCCGCAGCAATTATACGATTTTTTGATTCATCATCTTCCTGATAAAAAACTGCATGGGATTGTGGAACAGGAAACGGACAGGTGGCAGCAAAACTTGCAGAGTATTTTGATAAAATATATGCTACGGATATTAGTACCAACCAAATTGCAAATGCGGTAAAAAAAGAGAGCATTTTTTATTCAACAGGAAAAGCCGAAAAAACTTCTTTTGCTGATGGTCAATTTGATCTAATCACTGTTGCGCAGGCAATTCATTGGTTTGACTTTGAAAAATTTTACAAAGAAGTTAACCGCACATTGAGCAAAGATGGGCTTTTAGCAGTTTTCGGATACAACCAGTTTAAAATAAATAAAGAGATTGATTTTATTATTGATGATTTTTATAAAAATATAATCGGGCCTTATTGGGATAAAGAAAGAAAATATGTTGATGAAAAATATGCTACCATTCCATTTCCTTTTGATGAAATAAAAACACCGGATTTATTTAATGAATACAAATGGGAATTCGAACACGTTATCGGTTATCTTAATACATGGTCTTCTGTACAACATTTTATAACAAAAAATAATAAAAATCCTGTTGACTCCATTATGAATCCATTAAAAAAAGCCTGGGGACATGCATTGAAAAGAAAAGTTTTCCCCAATTTTTATGAGAGTGGGCAAAAAATATTTATGAGAACAGCAAGGAAATAAAAAATAAAAAGTTTTATTTTTTACTTGTGTTTTGAATCAAAGAAGTTTAAAAAAACATTCTCAGTAAACAGACAAATAATACAGAAATTCATTTTTCTGAAATCCTTTTTAGCTAAATACTGGTATCATTGTTCATGTTATAGCAGTGTCGGGATGCCTCAACAGCCTGAATCGTAAGGAGGAGACTAGACATATATCCTCCGGGCCGAGGAAGACTAGCGTCCTGACTGGGAGAATTCTTCCACTATGGTTCGGTTGTGTCACGAATGAATAGAATAGATAGTTCTTTTCAACGCTGTATAAAAGATGGGCCTACCTAATAGGCTGTACAGACGGAGTATTCAAACCACTTGAAGATGCTGCAATAAAAAGTTGCGGTGCTGAACGTTCAGGTTATAAAACATAAAAGTAAAGAACATGATATTTTTAATAAAACATCCTAACTTCGTCAAAAAAGGAAATGGAGTTTTCCTTAATCAAACTGTCCATATACATGGAATAATAACTCCTGTTTAGTTTTAAAAAAAATTCTATGTACAGGTATTTAATTTATGTAATTATTGGTAGTTCCATAGGCGGCGCTGCCCGTTATCTCTCCCAGGAATTCGTTCAAAAAAATTTTCCCTCTTTTATTCCATTAGGCACTTTAAGCGTTAATATTGTTGGCTCTTTTATTATTGGAATTATTTATGCACTTGCAGAAAGAAGCAAAATTTCGGCAGAAGTCAGGATATTTATTGCCACCGGTTTCTGTGGCGGCTTCACTACTTTTTCATCATTCGCTTTTGAAAATGTAAGACTATTGCAGGACGGTGAATATTTTAATACCGCGCTCTATGTGGTGTTAAGTCTTGTCATTGGTTTTATAGCCGTATATCTTGGAATATTATTTACCAAATTAATTTTTTAATTATGGAACTAAGCCGCGACTCAAAATTACTTCGCATTTTTATTGGATCAACAGATCACATTAAACATCAACCTCTTTATGAGGCAATTGTTTTCGCAGCTAAAAAAAACGGCCTTGCCGGGACTACCGTAATTAAAGGCATTATGTCTTATGGCGCTTCTACCCTTGTGCATACATCAAAGCTCATTGATATTTCCGTTGATATGCCCATTATAGTTGAGATTGTAGATCTCGAAGCAAGGATCAACGATTTTGTGGGTATTGTGGGCGACATGATGGAAAAGGCCGGTTGCGGAGGTTTAATCACCCTGGAAAAAGCTGAAGTACTTTATTATAAATCAAAGTATAAAAAATAATTATGTCAGATTCTCTGTGATCATCAAGGCAATTGCCATAGTAACTTTTATAATGATTGTTTATAATTATAAAAATAAAATCCGGATAGATTTAATGGAAAAAACAAATATGATTCATTCAAAATTTTTAACTAAGCCAATTAAATAAATATTATGAAAATTACAAAAATTCACGCAATTGAAATTCTGGATTCAAGAGGTAATCCAACAGTAGAAGCACAAGTTGTTGTAGATGATAAATATACGGGAAGAGGTATTTCTCCGTCCGGAGCAAGCACCGGAGAAAAAGAAGCCGTCGAGTTAAGAGACGACGATAAAAAACGTTATGGCGGTAAAGGAGTTTCCAAAGCAGTTGATAATGTAAACAGGATTATTGCACATGCGCTTATAGGAAAAGATGTTAGTGTACAAAAAGAAGTAGATGATATCATGATAGTCTTTGATGGCACGCCTAATAAATCGAACCTGGGCGCTAATGCCATGTTAGCAGTTTCGATCGCATTTGCAAATGCCTCGGCCGCTTACAAAAAAGTTCCTTTGTACAGGCAATTTAATAATCAATCAAAGTACATTATGCCGGTGCCCTGTATGAATGTAATCAACGGTGGAAGACATGCAGATAATAATGTGGATTTCCAGGAATTTATGATTGCGCCACATAATGCGTCATCATTCAAAGAAGCCATACGCATGGGTGAAGAAACTTTTCATTCATTAAAAAATATTTTAAATAGCAAAGGATATTATACCGGTGTCGGAGATGAAGGAGGATTTGCACCTAATTTAAAATCAAATGAAGAAGCCGTAGATGTAATACTTGAAGCCATTACAAAAGCAGGATATGCACCAGGCAAAGACATTTCATTATGCGTAGATCCTGCCAGCAGTGAGATGTGGAAAGATGGAAAATATGTTTTCTTTAAAAGTACCAAAGAAGAAAAGACGAGTGGCCAGATGATTGCACTCTGGGAAAGCTGGATATCGCAATATCCTATCATCTTATTAGAAGATGGCCTGGGTGAAAATGACTGGGAAGGCTGGCAGGATTTAACGCAACAGTTAGGCAGTAAAGTTGAATTGGTAGGTGATGATATTTTTTGCACCAATCCACAAATTTTAAAAGAAGGTATTAAAGAAAAAATAGGCAATTCTGTTTTAATAAAATTAAACCAGATTGGAACGGTAACAGAGACTTTGGAAACAATTGATTTAGCATTTAAAAATAATTATAATTGTTTCGTCTCTCATCGCAGTGGCGAAACAGAAGACACTACCATAGCTGATTTGACAGTTGCCACAGGTGCAGGACATTTAAAAACCGGCAGCGGTTGCCGCGGAGAAAGAATCGCTAAATTCAACCAGTTGTTAAGAATAGAAGAAGAACTTGGAAGCGCAACCACATTTGCCGGAATCAAAACATTTAAAAATCAATAAAAATTTTATGATAGCAGTACAACATCCCTGGCACGTATTCATTGGAGATAAAGCACCAGAAATAATTAATGCCATAATAGAAATTCCCAAAAACAGCAACATGAAGTACGAACTTGAAAAGACTTCGGGACTTTTAAAATTAGACCGCGTTTTATATTCTGCTGTGCATTACCCGATGAATTACGGTTTGGTACCGCAAACTTATTTTGAAGATGGAGATCCGTTGGATATTTTGGTAATGTGCTCAATGGATATAGAACCACTGTGTATTGTAGAGGCAAGGGTAATTGGGATTATGCGGATGGAAGATGAAAATGGTTTGGATGATAAGATCGTTTCCGTTGCTGATAAAGATCCTGCTTACATGCACATTAATGATATTGATGATATTCCAAAGCACACGCTAAATGAGCTTAAAAATTTCTTTGAATATTACAAGGTGTTGGAAAATAAAAAAGTGCATGTTGGGGAGCTTTTGGGAAAATCACAAGCCTGTGAATGTGTAAAAGATAGCATGAAATTGTACAATAAAAAATTTGGTATTGAAAACTAAAGGAATAACAGAACAACATTGTCTTCTTTCATTTTGCATCTTGGGTCTTGGAGATGCGTATGATCATTTTTTAAAAAACGGGGAATAATAAATCTTTTAAAAATTAGTTGGGAAAAGCAATTCACAATGAATTATAGTTCTCTTTTTTTCAAATGAATAAGTGAAGCTGGATGTACACCTTGAATTATTTTTTTACAATTCGGGGCACCGCAATTACAAATAAAACTTTCCATTTCGTCATTCAAAAAAGTAGTGTAGTCTAAGGTTAGCTCCTCCCCTTTTTTAATATTTTTGTAGGCTATTACGTTCAATCCAACATATTCTGTGTTTGGCTCACATGAATGATTCTGTGGCGCCCATCCTGTTGGGTCTTCATCCCACAACACATATACATCATTGCCTACAGGCCAGGCATATTTCCTGAAAACATTGATCTCTTCTGCATTCCAGTTTTTATCAACATATTTCTTAGTAATGAGCCTGTGAGGCTTCCCTTCATTCTGAAAAATAATTTCGTCTTTCGAAATATTCTTATTTGCATAAATTCCATAACCGGAAATGGCGTTTCCTTTTAAGAAATACTTTTTTTGTTTTTTTTGATGGCGATAAATCCCTTCAGCAATAATGTGTTCCAGGAAAGCCCGTTTTCCGCCAGGCTCGTGCATGAGGACATAATCAGCAGAACCTTCATAACCGTCTTCATAAAATACAGAACAGGTAAAATTAATTTCAAGAAAAAATATTTCCATTTTATCATTTACGCGAAAATCCATTCGCGCATACCCCACTCCGTTAAATTCTTTGAATATCTTAGAGGCAGCCAGTTTCAATTGTTTCGAAAGATATTCATCTTTGCATGCGATATTACATTCCTTATGCAACTCTGAGGTTTTTAGAGAATACGTTTTAAATTTCTTCCCCTCAGGAAAAACAAATTCCAGCGGAGTATAAACTGTACAATCATTAGAGCCGGCATTGGCAGCTACAAGCACAGTAAATTCTCTTCCGGCAATATATTCTTCTACCAGGATTTCATCATATTCTTTTAATAAAAAATGAATCCTTTCAAAAAGTTTTGTTTCATTATTCACCAGGGAATCGTCATCAATCCCCAGGCTATCACCTGCTTTGGCAGGTTTTATAAAAAGAGGAAACTTTAATTTTGAAGTTATATTCTCATTTGCATTTTCTTCAGTTACTTTTATATAAGCAGGTGTATTTACACCACAGCAAAAAGCAACATATTTCATTAATTCTTTAGAAGGATCATAAAGAACAGCATTGGGCCCCGTATAGGGAAGATTTAATAATTCAAGACAATGAATAACATCTATAGAAGGAACCGACCAATCAAGATATCCTTCACACAGATTTACGAACACGTCATACTTTTTCTTTTTCAATTCCCGCAATTGGCGATATACAGAAAGCTTGTTTAAAAAAACATGATCTGTTTCACATTCAGGAAGTAACGTTGCTAAATATCTTGGTGGATCATAATTTTTATAATCTACATCAGAGGTGGAATAATCCGGTTGCAACACACAAACTTTTATCATAAAATCAGGATGAAATTATTTTTCAAAATTGAAATTAAATAAGTTCCAATTGTTTTGCTAATTTCTTTTTGGGTTCCGATTTTCTTGTTAAAGTATCGGTAATAATTTCTATAACTAATGAGGCAAATGAATTTCCGGAAAGACGTAAAATAGCGCCAATAGAAGTAAAGTTTTCATCTTCAGATAGCCCACATTGCGCATTCACTTCCAGTACAAATAATTTTCCCGTGTGCTTGTCCATTCTTAGATCCACTCTGCAATATCCTTTTCCCTTTACCGCTTTGTAAGCGTCGAAACTTACCTGGCAAATATTTTGCAAAAGAGAAGCATCCGGAGTTTGGTAATTGTAAAAATCTTCTTCATTATTTATCGGAGATTCTAATTCATACATTTCCCAAAGCCTGTCGAAAGAAAGAAATTTTTCATGGGGAGGTAATGTTGAATTAAAAACTCTTTCTACCGGGAGATAAATTTTACAATCCCTGGGTGAAGAACTATTACCAACAATAAGTGTGGTAAACTCAGGCCCGTCAATAAAACGCTCTGCTAAAACACCACCATCCACAAGATTCCATCCATGATATCCTTCCTCTAATTTTTGAAATTGTGTAATAAGTTCCGAATTATCTTTCACTACAGAGTGAATGCCAACACCAAGGCTGCCACCAGAAATGGCGGGTTTTACAATTACAGGATTTCCCAATTCTTCAAATAGTTCCGGATCATTTTTGTTGTCATCCGTAATAATTTTCCAGGGAGCTGTGGAAATATTTTTTAAATCAAACATCTCCTTCATTTTTATTTTTGAAGTAGAAATTCTATAAAAATATTCATCTGCTCCTGTGAAACATAATCCGCTTTTTTTAAGATATTTAATCACATTTACTCCCGGAGCATTATTGATTTCATCACCATCGCAAAGATTAATAACAATTATATTTTCAGTTTGAGATTCCTCGTGTATCCTGTCAATGATCCATTTATAGTTATCATTAGTAACCTGTTGCCATTTCCAGGAAATATCCAATTCATCAAATGCTTTTGAATACTCCTGAATACTTTGAGTGAAGTCGTAATAATAATCAAGGTTTTCATTTTGAGTTTCTACGAGGGGCGCTAAGACCCATACAAAAAGATCCTTTGGAATTGGCTTCATAATTTTTTTGGTAACATCGTTTAAAAATCAAACTATTTGAAGATGGGATATATTTAGTTTTTGTAAAATAAAATCAGTAAACTTATACCTGGCAACCGTTTCAGGAGATAAAAAGGAAGCACCCTGAATTTTATGAAGACAATTAGACTCTCCGCAAAAACAATTAAAGGGTGATTCCATATTCCATTCGGTAGAAGGATAAAAAAACGTAAACTCATCCCCCCTGGCAATATCGCGAAGCGCACTTAATTCAAAAGTATTGGTGTCAAAAAAAACATTTGGGTTACAGGAATGATTGATGTATTGCAAAACCTCCGGGCTTAAAATGATGTGTGTATTTTCGTTTACCTGTACGGTATATTTATTAGGCTCAGTCAATATTTCCGACGCTTCAAAAGTGCCGAAAATATTCCCCGCTTTGATGGGTATGGCCGCAAGTAAAGATTTTTCTCCGGTAATTTTGTTTTGATAAAGTGTCGCAAAACTATGATGCGAAATTTTGGTTAATTCGGGTAAAGAAAGTGCTTGATAATTCATTGAAACTGTAGGATAAAAAATGAATAAATTGATTTCATTAACTAAAGTATTATAAAAAGAAATGTAAATACAAATGAATTAGTTAAAACTTATACACAAATGTGAATAGTCACTATTAAATGAATTATTATTTTATTAAAAAATTAAAGAAATCAGGATTATAATTCTTTTCGAATGAGAATTACATTTTTTAATTTTTATCATCAAAATGCCGGGTTAGTTCTTATTTTGAAACAAAGGATTTACTTTTAACATAAATCAAAACAGATAAAATGTCAGAAAACGATACAAAAATCCTTGCTATTGATATTGGCGGGTCACATATTAAAGCTACCATTTTAAACATGGAAGGCGTATTTCTTAAAGAGTATGAAAGAGAAAATACTCCTCAACCTCCATCACCTGAAAAGGTAGTTTCATTAATAAAAGAGTTAGCCAGTAGATTTCACGAATATGATAAAATCACTGCTGGTTTTCCGGGTTATATAAAAGAAGGTATTGTAAAAACAGCACCGAAACTGGGAAATGAGCTCTGGAAAGATTACAATTTACAAAAGCAGCTCGAAAATACTTTGGGCAAACCCGCATTAGTAATTAATGATGCCGATCTACAGGGATTAAGCTTAGGGAAAGGGAAGGGATTCGAAATGGTTATCACGCTAGGCACAGGATTTGGTTCTGCAATGATGAAAGATGGAATCCTTCTTCCTCATCTTGAGATGTCGCAACATCCCATAACAAAAAATATGAATTATAATGATTACATAGGAGAAGCCGCTTTAATAAAAAAAGGAGAAAAGAAATGGAATAAAAGAATGGCAAAGGTGATTCAAATATTAAAAACAGTTTTTAATTACGATCATCTTTATATTAGTGGAGGCAATGCAAAATTGATAACTTTTAAATTAGACAAAAGCGTAACTATAGAAAACAACAAGGATGGAATAAAAGGAGGCGCTGTATTATGGAAACAAACCTTAGTAAAGGCAAAGAAAAACTCTCAATCAAATAAGAACAAATAAAATTAATAATATGAAAATAGGTATAGCCTGCGACCATGGTGGTTTCGATTTAAAAAATACGCTGCATATATATTTAAAAGAGAATAATTATGATGTAAAAGATTATGGCGCTTATGAATTGAACAAAGCTGATGATTATCCTGATTTTGTAGTCCCTCTCGCCAGAGCAGTTGCGCTCAAAGAAGTGGATCGTGGCATTGCCATCTGCGGAAGCGGGGTAGGCGCTTCTGTTGCGGCCAATAAAGTTCCCGGAGTAAGATCTGCGCTTATTCATGATCATTTTTCTGCACACCAGGGTGTAGAAGATGATGATATGAATTTATTATGCCTCGGAGGAAGAGTTACGGCTTATGCCGCTGCTGAAGAATTGGTCTCTGCTTTTTTAAATGCAAAATACGTAGGGAACGAACGTTTTAAAAGACGATTGGAGAAAGTAGCTGCTTTGGAAACAAAAAATATATAAGCTGGCAGGTCTTTGTTCTCAATTATCTTTAAAAGATATTAGTTGCTTGCTTAAAGATTTGCCACTCTATTTAAAAAATATTCTCATTTTAAATTAAAATTCAAAGATGAAAAAACAATACAAGATCTTATTCTCAGATATAGGAGGCGTGCTTCTTAGAAATGGATGGGGGCACGAGTCAAGAATGGCTGCCGCAGAAAAATTTAAGATTGATTACAATGAACTGGACATCCTGCATAATTTTATTTTCAATGTTTGGGAGATGGGGAAAATATCTATGGATGATTACCTAGATACAGTCATCTTTCACAAGAGAAGAAATTTCTCAAGAAAGGATTTTAAAGATTTTATGTTCGAACAATCTGAACAGTTGCCGGAGATGCTTCCCTGGATGATTAAATGGAAAAATAAAAATGAGAATATAAAAGTAATTTCCATCAACAATGAGCCGCGTGAATTAAACCAGTACCGCATCAATAAATTTAAACTGCATGATTTTTTTGATGCATTTATTACCTCATGCGAAGTAGGTATGCGCAAACCTGATCCTGGAATTTTCCTTCTTGCGCTGGGAATCGCCCAGGCAAAACCTGAGGAATGCATTTATTTTGATGACCGTGATATGTTGGTAGAAGCCGCAAAAAAAGTGGGTATTCATGCTCATCATCATACAGATTTTAAAAGTACAAAGAAAATTATTGATGAAATATAAGAAATGCACAAATAAAGTTGGTTGATACGTTTCAAAATAAAGAAAGAGAGATGCCCATAGAATACGTTATTGTGAGAAGCCGATCTTTATGTCATCAGAAGGCGCATTCTTAATTTTATTTTTATAATGAATGTATTTGACGACCAACCTGTCTCGGGCTCAGCAATTTTCGTGATGTTCATGATAACCTAATTCAATTTTCTTCTTTTCATGTAAAGTGTGAATTATTGGATCCTCTAAAATGCCAGATCGTTATTTTGTTTTAAACAAACCTTCAAATATGGTTTCTCAGTTTGTGAGCAGCCATGATGTTCTTTTATTGGGGAATATTAATTTTTCTTTTCCTGAAGGCACACATGCTATTGGCAGACTGGACAAAGATTCTGAGGGATTGTTATTGCTAACTACGGATAAAAAAATTACCCGGTTAATTTTTTCGGGGAAGAAGCCCCATAAAAGGACTTATCTTGTAATGGTACAAAATGAAATGACAGCCGAAACCTTTAAAAGGTTTTCAGAAGGAGTACCCATTAAAATAAAAGGCGGAAATGAATACCTTGCACGTCCTGATCAGTTATCTCGTGTAAGCGATGCCGTTAGATTGTATCCATGGGCGGCAGATTTCCGTGAAATCTATCCTCATACCTGGTTACTCATTACACTTACTGAAGGCAAATACAGGCAGGTGCGTAAAATGATGCTCGCTGTAAGGCACCGCTGTCTCAGGTTGATCCGGTTAAGTATAGAAGATATCACAATCAATGACATGCCACCCGGAATGGTTAAAGAATTGAACAAAGACACTTTTTACCATCTTGCAGGGATTATATCTACGGATTAATTAGTAGGGTTGATATCTACCCTTTTATTATTATGAAGTGAAGAAATTAAATAAACAAGCCAATAACTACTCTATCCATCTTGCTGGTTCATTTCAATTAATTTTTCCAATTTTTTATCTAAATCCTCATGGTCAGGAAGTGACAATAGAAAAGTATCCTCAAGCACTTCCCTGAATTCTTTCACAGTGATAAGTATTTTCTTTTCGGTACCTTTTTTAAGATTATGTACCGAAAACTGGTTGTTCATTAAAGCATACCTGCATTCATTTGCAGTACGTGATATCATCAGGTTCGTCAAAAAATGAGAAGCAGGATTGGTAGCGACAAACCAGTTTTTGAGTTCATAATCAATTAAAAACTGTTGCTGCAAATCAAAATGATAAAGAGGCTTCCAATTCTCCTGAACAAAAGCTTCCAGAATATAATGGTCACTATCATAAATTAACCGGAATGGTTCGAGGGTGGTCTCCTGTCTAACGCCCGTTTTAAGCAATAAAGGCATGGTGGGTGTCATACCTCCAAACCCTACATCTACAATAAAAATATTTTCATCCAACGTTACTAGTAAAAGCATGTGTGTCCGCGCAGGAAGTCGATCACTACTATTGTTAAACACTACGCGCGCCTCCAGGCACTTTACCTGGAATCCTATTGTTTCCAAAACATCTCTGAATAAATTGTTTTGTTCAAAACAATAACCACCTCGCTTTTCTGTAATCATTTTTTGTTGAAGAGATTTGATATCCAGTTTTACAGGAATTCCAAACAAAGGACTTAAATTTTCAAAAGGAATCGTTTGTGTATGAAGTTCCTGTAGCGCCCTTAGAGTTTGCAGGTTCACCAATGGAATTGCATTATAGCCAATTCGATGGAAATATGCCTCCAGGTTTATTTTATCCATCCACACATAAAGTTTTACTTACTTAAATTTAAAAATTAATTTCTTGGAAATAGGAAATTTTAGTTTAGAAGTGTTTACTACTTCAGATAGGCACCACGATCCCAGAATAGAAATCTCTTTGTTTTGTTTGTAGTTCCACAAATTATTTGCGAAGTTTGAAAGGATGGCCGCGGCCAGCTTTGAAAGGCGGCACTACAGTTAAAAAAGATAAAATACTTATAATTAAAATATTGTTTAGGCGCAGTCTGGTGCCAGGTGTACATCTTTAGATTACAAATCTTTGATCGTAAACAATTAGTTAAAACTTAAAATAAAAAATAAGTCAATGCAACGTTTTGTTTAATGTTTGTGTCAAATATGAAAAACATGATGAAGACTTTTTTGATCTTATTCCTTTTTAGTGCTCT
>Ga0307372_10009183_pt1 | contig 13702 bp, 12 predicted proteins | sample OX1MG_FD_202533 | JGI IMG/M metagenome (GOLD analysis project Ga0307372, IMG submission 202533) | Soil microbial communities from Risofladan, Vaasa, Finland - OX-1 | ecosystem: Environmental > Terrestrial > Soil > Coastal area > Acid sulfate soil | place: Finland: Risofladan, Vaasa | collected...
CCGGGCGCGCTGTTCGATGTTCTCGATGCGACCACTGTGCGGCGAACACGCCATTTTGTCCAGCGATATTATCCGAACGACCGGGTGCGCGATTCGCGGGGACACGAGATACCAGTTCAATTCCCGACGCCCCACGTTCAAGCCATCAATTATACGCTCGACGACCGCCTACCCGGCTTCTTCGAGGACTTCAAAGCGGCGGTGGCGCCTGAGGAAGGCGAGGCGCAGCTAACGCTCGCGCGGTATGGTTCCGGCCAATATCGTCGCGGTGCTCCGCCAGATCCAAGCGAAGCCGCGCTGATTGGCCTGCTACGCTCCGCTTTGCTCAAGCGATTCGAGTCGTCCGGTCATGCGTTCGCCGCGACTGCGGAAAAGATGGCGCGAGCGCACGACGCATTCCTTGAAGGCCTCGACAAAGGGGTGATTCTGACGGCAGAAGCCATCGAAGAATGGGAGCAAACCGACAACGACGAGGCCCTCGACGAACTCATTCGAACGACGGGCGCGGTAAGTGTGAAGGATTATGAAGTCGACCGTCTCCGTGTCGACGTGCAGCGGGATCGGGATCTGTTGCGGAATTTCGCCAACCGCGCGGCAAGCGTGAAGCGTGAAACCGATCCCAAGCTCGAATGTCTGGTCAACGCGCTGGTGGAGATCGAGAAACACGCGACAAAAGAAGGGCTCGATGAACAAGATACCCGCAACAGGCGAAAGGTAATCATCTTTTCGTACTTTGGCGATACCGTCGATTGGATTACCGAGCATCTGAGAAACGTACTTGAAACCGACCGCCGACTCGCCGCATATCGCGGGCGCATGGTCTCGGTGGTGGGCGACGAAACCCGCGATGGCATTTCGCGCGCGAGGGCGGTGTTCGGATTCGTCCCGGAATCGAGCGATGCCCCGGCCGGCGCCGATCAGGATCTCTACGATATTCTTGTGACGACCGACGTGCTGGCGGAAGGCGTCAATCTTCAGCAGGCGCGGAACATCATCAACTACGACCTGCCTTGGAACCCGATGCGCCTGGTGCAGCGGCATGGACGCATCGACCGCATCGGCAGCCCTCATCGCGACGTGTATGTGCGATGCTTTTTCCCTGACAAACGACTCAATGACCTTTTGGATCTCGAATCGAGGATTCGCCGAAAGCTCAAGCAGGCCGCCGCGACTATCGGTATCGAGCACGAGGTGATTCCGGGCGCGGCGACTGGCGAGCAGGTGTTTGCAGAAACTCGTGAAGAAATCGAAAAGCTCAAGAACGAAGATGCAACGATCCTCGAAAACGGCGGTGAGGATCCCTTGGCGCACTCGGGCGAAGAATACCGCCAGGAACTTCGCAAGGGACTGGAGCGATACGGCGAAAAGGCGATTACGGAGCTTCCGTGGGGGGCAGGTTCAGGGTTCGTAAACGGCCGCGCGAGTGGCCATTTCTTCTGCGCAAAGGTGGGGGATCGCGTTTTTCTGAGATTCGTGCCATCCGACGGCGCACCGATCGTGAAGGATACCCTCGGCTGCCTAAAGCTCATTGCGTGCAAGGAAGATACGCGCCGTGACGTTCCCGACGCTGCAAGAGAAGCAGCCTACGCCGCTTGGGAGCGCGCTCGACGCGACATCTTCGAGGAATGGAAGTTCGCCACGGACCCCGCGAATTTGCAGCCTCGGGTCAAAGCCGGAATGAAGACGGCGGCTGATCACGTTCGGAAGTATCCGCCACCCGGATTTACCCAAGTGCAAATCGATCGGCTGATCGAATGTATCGAAGCTCCCTGGGGCGTCCGCTATGAGCGGCAGATTCGCGATTGCCTCAAGGGAGCAAGCGGCGCCGCAGCCTCAATCGCGATTGCGGCCAAGGTCAAGGAACTCGGCCTCGAACCATTCAAGCCGGCAGCACCGCTACCGCCGATAGAGGAAGAAGAAATCCGCCTCGTCTGCTGGCTGGCGGTAACAGATCGGCCAACCGAAGCGACTTGAGGATTGCAGACTGGACGACAGCAGTTGTCTCTGAACATGGATAAAGTTTCGACAGAATAGTTAAGGATGACGTAATGGGTTCGAGTTTTGAACAGGAATTGAGTGCTCTCGAGAATCAGCTTGCGGCGGCCTCCAAGGCCGCAAAACTTGCATTGTCTGAGCTCAAAAAGGCCCAGAGTGGTGCAAAGGTCGGTCAACTTCGCGATCTGAGCAGGAGCCTTGCCGAGGGACGTAATGCTGCCAAGCGATTCTTGGAAGAAATGGCAAGCGCGGATTCCTCGTGGAAGTTCGAAGTTGAGCCTTACTTTGCGGAAGGAGGGTATCTTAAAGAGTTGCTGCAGGAAGCCGAGCGTGCCGGCCTGAAACTGTTCGAGCGAGACGGCCGCCTTTACTGTTTCCCGATGTTGCTAACTCTTTCGGCCAAAGACATGGCTGTGATGGTGGATCGTAAACCGGAACGCCGTCTGAGGCCGCGTGAACTGGTTAGGGTGCTGCTGGCGCGGCAAAAGCGGCCACAGCGCTTTAACGAGCAGAAGCTGCTGGACACTCTATTTGACGCATACTGCTGGCTCGACCGCCGAGTACTGCGTGATTGGACGCCGGAGGTTCGAGGCAATGGTCCCGTAGTGCCACTAATCAAGATATATGAACTGCTGACGCTCCTGCCGGGTTCCGAGCGCGAATATCCAAAGGAGGAATTCGCACGCGACATCCACTTGCTCGACAGGCAACCCGATCTGCGTACGAAAGACGGCCGGCGGTTTGCCTTGCCTGCCGCCACTGGCACGAAGGTCGCTGGTCAGCGCCTGACCGTAGTTGATCAGCAAGGCGTCGAGAAGATTTACGTTGGCATCAGGTTCGACAAGGAGTGAACCATGGCCGTGAAGCTAAAAGAGTGGCTCGAACTGATCGACAAGGAATACCTCTGCGACTTCATAGTTAACGGTGGAGCAGCGGTTAAGTTCTTGGTCGCGGACGAGACTAGCATTGGCACCCTCAACGCGGGCTTGATCGGTCGGGCCGCAGAGCACGGCCTTGTCTTGATCAATATCAGTAGCGCCACGGCCAAGCTTCACATGATTCAGGACGTGTTCTTCGCGGTATCTCGACAGATCCCTTGGGAGGCGGATGCGCAGCGTTTCGTAGAAGGGCTATTCCAGCGCCAGGGATATCGATGGCCCAGCCCAGGCGAGCCCGTCGCCCTGACGGAAATTGCCGAGGCCAATAAGGTGGACGCTACTATTCTGCGCCGTGAATTCAACAGATGGCTGACTGCCGACTTGATGAACGATACCAGCATGGCGCAGGATTTTCGCATTGCCGTCATGCAACTGTGCCTCAATCGCCTGGCCCCGGCGGGACATGGAGGTGAGGAAGTAGCACCAATCCTGCAATGGTTGCGGGGTGAGCTTCGAGTGCTCAGCCCGCTCAAGAACGCGAACATCTACTCGCGGATCACTAGGCATAATGCGCGGGCTATGTTGCGGTCGCTGTGCCGGTGGCTTGCTCTCGCTGGCCACAATGGTTTGCTGCTTGCCGTCGATATCCGCCAGTTGACGCGCACTGCGGCGCTAGTGGCTGATGGTATGCGCTATACATCGGGTGCGGTGATGGACGCTTACGAGGTTTTGCGCCAGTTGGTCGACGACGCGGATCTGTTCGAGCGCTTTTTCGTAGTGGTGTTTGCCGACAATGCCTTCATTGGCGACGATCGCAAGCGCAGCGTCGATGCGTATACCGCGCTGAAAATGCGCATTTGGGACGATGTGCGTGCCCGAGCGCAGGATAATCCTCTAGCGCCGATGGTCATCATAGAACCGAGCAATTGAGCGGAAGGAGAAGATCCACCGATGAGCGACGAACGTCGGGCTATCGAGGCATTACGGGCAGGCGTACCTAATCGCGCGGCGATTCGACTGCTCGGTACGGCTGAAAATGAAATCAGTGAGCGTTTTGTGGAGAATCTCCAGTTCTGCCGGCAGCGACTCAAAGATGGGGAGCAGCCGACTGGCCAGGTCATCGCCGGCGGGTTCGGCGCCGGCAAGTCACATCTGCTCGGGTATCTGAAGGAACTGGCGCTGAACGAGAATTTCATTGTCAGTTGGGTGGTCATCAGCAAAGAGACCCCGCTATTTGATCTCCGAAAGCTCTATGTTTCCGCGATTCGGAATGCCGCCGTGCCGAACCTCAATGACGATGCTATGACGGCGGTGCTCTCCAAGCTTCGACCCAAGAGCGACGCTTATGATGACCTCGCCCAGTGGGCCGAAAGCGCGGAGGCGGAACTCTCGCCGTTGTTCCCCGCTCTGCTTCATCTGTTCCCGCATCCAAACACGAACCCGGAACGGATACAGCAAATGGTCCGGTTCTTCTCTGGCGGCAAGCTCAGCTTTGCCAACGTCAAGCAATGGCTACGTGAGTTGGGTGCGGTGAAGCTCTTCCCACTTAAGACTATTAAGCAACCAGATCTGACCCGCCAGCGGCTGCGCTTTGTGCCGCGCCTGATAGCAGCTGCGGGATATAGCGGCTGGGTGCTGTTGCTCGACGAGGTCGAGCTTATCGGCCGCTACAGTGTCCTACAACGCGGGCGCAGTTATGCCGAACTGGCTCGCTGGTTAGGTCTCGATGCCGAGGAGAAAGTCCCCGGCGTGGTAACGGTGGCGGCTATCACCGATGACTTTACGAGCGAGGTAATTGGCAAGCGGCGCGACGACGAACAAGTGCCGCTTAAGCTGGCGAGCAAGAACGAGCGGAAAATCGCCGAGCGCGCTCGGCTCGGGATAGAGACTCTGGAGAAGAAGCAGGTGTTGTTGCGGACTCCCAATCCCGCACTGTTGGAGTCCAGCCTCAATAAGATACGCGGCTTCTATTCCGACGCCTATGGTTGGAATGTTGCCGCAGCTGACGTAGGTGAAATCACAGCAGCGAAGTCTATGCGCCAGTACATCAAGTCGTGGATTACGACCTGGGACCTTGAGCGGTTGTACAATAGCCGACCTGAGATCGAAACGGTGAATGTCGCTCCTGACTATGAGGAGAACAAGGACATGGAACTGGTGGCCAAACTGAGCGGCGACGATCCGGACGACGAATGACTGGCCCCGCGCAGACGGTCGGCATCGCCGGCGATTTCGGGCTGACCTGGCCGCACCCTCTTTTTCCATTCCAGCAGACCGGCGTCCGCGCCCTGATCAGTAAGCCGTCGTTGTTGCTTGCCGACGAAATGGGACTCGGCAAGACGATCCAAGCCATCGCCGCGCTACGGTGCCTGTTCGCCGCCGGCGCGGCGCGAGTGGTGCTAGTGGTGGCACCGGCTGGGCTGCTCCTGCAATGGCGGCGCGAATTTCGACTCTGGGCGCCGGAACTCCGTCTGCTCACCGTGCTTGGAACCACCAGCGCAAGGGCCGCGATGTGGCGGGGGGAGCCCCAGGTGTTCATAGCCAGCTACGAGACCGTACGCACCGATCTCGGCGACGGCGGACCCGTCAATCATGGCTGGGATGTCGTGATAATCGACGAGGCACAGCGCATCAAGAATCCGGACGCTGAAATTTCTCGGGCAGTTAAGCGGCTTCCACGCCGGAGCGGATGGGCGCTGAGCGGGACGCCACTTGAGAATAGTCTGGATGACTTGATTTCAGTTCTCGACTTCGTTGCTCCCGGTCGCTTCCGTCCAGGCACTTTCGTCCGGGGTCTGCGTCGGTTATTAGGCGAGGTTCAGTTGCGGCGCCGGCGGGCCGACGTGCTGCACGATCTGCCGCCGAAGCTCCCAGTAGAGGTGCTCCTCGATCTTGAGCCGCGACAGCGCCTGGCTTACGATCGCGCCGAACGGGAAGGCATCATCCGACTCACAGCTCTCGGGGCCGATCTCCGGATCAAGCACGTGCTGGAACTGATCCTGCGGTTGAAGCAGATATGCAATTTTTGCCCGGAGACAGGCGCGTCGGCCAAGCTAATCGACCTGCGCGAACGTCTGAAGCAGCTCGTCAGCAGTGGAGAGCGTGCTCTGGTCTTTTCACAATTCGCCGCCGAGCCGTTCGGGGTCAAACGACTTGCTCGAGAACTGGAGGAGTTCCATCCGCTGGTGCTCTCGGGTGATCTTTCTCTTGACACCCGGGCCGAAGTGATTCGGGAATTCGAGCGGACGCATGACCGCAAATTGCTGCTGCTGTCACTTCGCGTCGGTGGGGTCGGCTTGAATCTTACCGCGGCATCGTACGTTTTCCACTTTGACCGCTGGTGGAACCCGGCAGTGGAAACGCAGGCGGAAGACCGGACCCACCGCATAGGGCAGGTGAGACCAGTGCATGTTTACTCTTATCTTTGTGCCAACACCGTGGAGGAGCGAGTCGCAACCATATTGGCGGAGAAGCGACAATTGTTCACTGATGTCGTGGATGGCGTCTCACTCCGCCATATTCGCCGATTCGACCTAGCCGATCTACTTTCGACGGTCAGGTCGCAAACTACATGACCAGTTCCTGGACAATGTAAGCCCCAAGAGCCGAAACTCTGCGGCGAGCACCTCACAGTGGGTGGGCAAAACGTCGAGCATCGAAGTCGGCCAGATCGGATTGTCATAATCGAATGCATCCGCGCGCGCCGGTGGCGCGGAGAAGTTAGGGTCAGATCTTGTTGGTTGTCCTGCCGTTTGTCGCGGTGGTGTTACCGCTTCCGTGGCGAACAGTTCCCGTATTTATCGGCGTGGTATTCGGGGCGCGCGCAGGAATGACGGATGTCGCGCGGACGTCTTTCGGTGCGGGGACACGCTGCGCTGCGTCAGGGCCGAGATTGCCGAGCTTCTGGGTCTCTCGCCCGAAAGTCATCGCACTGACCCAGCCGGCGCCTTCGGCTGATTTGTTGCCGCCGGAGCTACCAATCTGTGCGACCTTGTTGAATCCGGTCTGGAGCGCACTCGTAATCGGTCGAATGACCGATTGAGCGATGAACGCGGCCTCGAAAGCGTGGTTGAGCGCGAGACCAATCGTTCCTCCTGCGATCCCGGCCGCCATGTGAGGCACCGCGATGCTGACAATCATGAAGACGATCGCAAACGCGGTATACGTGAGCATGTCAGAGACAGGGAGACTCGCAGAGCAAACAGTGGTCATTATCGAACCGGGCGCTACACCATAAGTCGTCCACCACGGTAGGGTTGCTGGAATGGGCTTACACGCGGCAGTGAGGGCTGCGCTCCACTGACTGGCCATTTGCACGCCAACCGCGAGTACCAGGTAGAAGAAGAGCAACCGAACGCCCACCCGGAGGACATATCCAAAGTATCCTTCGGCAGCGGGAGCGGTGAAACGGTTGGCCCCAAGGCCAAGCAGGAGCACACCTCCGCCAACGACCAAGTAGGACTCGATCAACGCAAGGAGAAGCATCGCGGCCGTAATAACGAAGGCAAGCAGCACTACAAACGCGGATACGCTCTGTACGATCGCGAGTTCGAAGTTCGTCATTAGGCTCGCGGTGGCTGGCGCGTCAAAGATCGTCGTCGCCATATTTCCGCCAAGTTGCAGAACGCTCTGTGGGCTTAACGAAGGGAGACCGGTAATCGCTGCTCCAATGGCGGAGAAGCTCCTGATCACTGCGGTCATCCAAGTGAAGGCGTTTACGATCATCAGGTAAACGAACCCACCACTCAGGATGTGCTTTATCAGCCGCCCTAAGAAGTACGATGCATCAAGCTGGCCTTCGGCGCTGAACTGTATCCAGCTAACCAAGACGTCAATCAATAGCAGGGCGAAAAACAGCTTGAGCGCATATGGTTGAACTGCGGCACTGTATTTGGTGCCCGCCGTGTAAAACTGAATAGCGATCGAGTCAAGACCGTTCATTTTTTTCCTCCTCGTTCTCGGATGAGAGAGCGCAACGGTTCATGGCGGCAACGGTGATGCTGCCGGTGAAGCGTGCAATAGGTCAGGAACACCGGGGGATACAGAGGCACCGAATCGAGCGCGGGTCTCGCCCTCCGCTAATTGCCTCTGGTAGAGATGCCAAGCGCCGTATAGGACAGCGCATACTCCTATTATCGCGAATGTAATGATGAGCGGGTTTCTGATCGTCTTCATATCCTTCGTATTATCCTACGGCTATGGCGGAGGAGCCGGACTCGCATGCAAAAGATCCGGAATTCCCGGAGATACTGGTGCTGAAAGTATCGCCTCTGCCTCGAGATTGCTCTGCACCTGACTGTTCACCCGATTCGCTGCCGCGACGTTTTGCGAGTTCATCATGGCCATTACGAGCTGGCGGAGCATCTGGACCTGCTGCACCTGCGCGAGCGCGATCTCATTTCCAACTTGGACTGCCTGAAGTCTGCCTACCGCCGTCTGGTTGCGGAGTTCAAGACCTTGCAGGCTTGCCTGCTCGGCTTGAAAGTCCTGGGCCTGGGCCTGCGCGGACGCGAGCGCTCCGTTCAGGGTGTTGAGCGTGCTTTCTGTAGTCGCCTGAGGACTTTGCACGCCTGCCGTGGTCGCAGTGTTGTATCCGGGATAAAGTTGCTGGAACTGCTGCGTCAGGCCTTGTGTCGTGTACGACAGGCCTTCCTGCTCGTTGATCATATTGCCGAGATTGGTGAGCAGGTTCTGGTTTGATTGCCAGACTCCAGCGCCGCCGCCGGTGGTATTCTGGACCATGTATTGGAGTTGCTGCCCCAGAGTTACGACCATCTGGGTTTCCTGCTGAAGCTGCTGGAGTTGGCTCGCGTACATCGTAGGGTCGAATACTTCGTCGCCGACGCCGAACAGAGCATGCGCCGGCACGAGTCTTCCGAACAGACAAGCCAACGCGGCCAGGACCGCGAGGAACCGACGAAAGTGTTTCGTGCAATTCATTGACGTATCTCCCCTGGATTGAGTCTTCCGTTGGCATGGAACGAATTCCCGTTCGCTCCGATCATCGCTTCGACCGGTGAAGCAACTTTCCCGTAGAGCTTGTCGAGGTACTCGGCCCAATCGCCCAAATCTCGGGAGCGAAGCCATTCAATGGTCCAGCGCTCTCCGTGCCGTTTGATCATCCGCCGCGCGGTCAGGACATCGTCTTTCGAGCCCGCACCGATGAAGGCGAGCGCGGCGGGCCCGAGTGAGAACTGGAACAGCCGCCGTCCGAGCGGCGAGGTGTAATAGTAGTGCCGTTTCGGCGTGGCCTCGGCGATTATCTCGACTTGACGATCGGTAAGTCCGAAGCGCCGGTACATCTCGCGGCTCGCGGCGTTCTTCGCCTCGGGGTTGGGCAGGTAGAGCTTGGTCGGACAGCACTCGAGGAGCACGTCGCGATGCGGCGAGTTGGCGATCTCGCTCAGGCTCTGGGTTGCCAGCACAACGGCCGCGTTCTTCTTGCGCAGCGTACGCAGCCATTCCTCGATCTTCGCGCCGAAGACGCTGTTGGTGAGCATGATCCACGCCTCGTCGAGAATGATGAGCGTGGGGCGGCCGTCGAGGCGCTGATCAACCCGATGAAACAGATATGTCGCGACGGGCACGACGACCTTCGGACCCATCGCCATGAGCGTTTCAAGCTCGAAGGTGACGAAGCGGCCTTCGAGCATCACGTCACTATCGGCGTCGAGGAAGCGTCCGAGTGGTCCTGCGAGTGAAAACGCGCCAAGTCCGTCGCGAACTGAATTATCCTGCACCTGGGTGACGAGGTTGCTGATGGTGCGCTGCTCTGCCGGTCCCTCGGCGACGAGCGTGAGCGCGTGCCATAAGGCCTTGCGCTGATTCGGAACGAGCCGCACGCCGTGGAGTTCGAGCCAGTCTTCGAGCAGCCCCTGCAGCTTCATCCGATCGGTCTCGTCGTCGATGCGCGCAAGCGGCTGGAGCGGAACCTCGTCCTCGCCGAGATCCAGATGCTGGCCGCCGAGTGCCTTGGTCAGCACATACGCGGAGTAACCTTTATCGAAGAAGAACAGCTGCCCATCGGGAACAGCGAGAAAATTCGCGGCGATCGTTCCGAGCGCGACGCTCTTGCCGCTGCCGGTCGGTCCGTAGATTCCCGCGTGGCCGGTATCGCCGACGTGGAGGTTGAAGCGAAAGGGCGTGCTGCCAGTGGTCGCGCCGTAACAGAGTGCGGGCGTTTCCTCCGGATAATAGGGACAGGGATTCGTCGCAAGGCCCGGCCAGATGCTGGTCAGCGGCAGGATGTCGGCGAGGTTCTGCGTGTTAACCAGCGGCCGGCGGATGTCGTACCAGCCGTGGCCGGGTATCGATCCGAGCCACGCTTCGACCGCGTTGATCGACTCGATGCGCGGGTCGAAGCCGATATTTTGGCAGACCTTGAAAACCAGCTGCGCGTTTTCGTCGGCCATATCGGCGCGATCCTCGGTGATGATCACTTTCGGAGTAACGTAGCAGTAGCGCAACGCTCCGCCCTCGGCCTCTGTAATCGCTTCGTCTGCGTCCGCCGCCATCCTGAGCGCGTGCTGATTCTGGAAGGCTGCGCCAGCGCCGGAGCCGAAATGTTCGCTGATCACGCCGCGCAACCCGAGCCGCTTCTGGAACCAGTTCCGGCGATAGACCGACAACTGGCTGATTGCGGTCCTCGGGCCGACCGGAATTCCGCGAATCGAGTAGCGGTAGCAGATCGGCAGTTCGCTCAGGAGCGCCGCCATCTCCGAGTATGAGAATGGCGGGAAGCCGGACAGCGCCACGACGCGAATGTGTCTCCCGCCGATGCGTGGCTTGAAGCCCGCAATAAAGTCCTGATTGCCAAGCACCGCGTCCAGAAAGATCGGTGGTCGCGGCGCGGCGATATCGCACGTCCGGCCGATGATGCATGTCGCGAGATGCGAGAGCAGCGCGGGCATGTCGAGCGGCGTGAGCTTCCAGACCGAGCCGATCGCGTCGGCGAACTCACGCAGCCGCTGCTTGAACCAGTCGAGCTGGCGCTGCCAGTCGACGCGCTTCGGCGCTCCCGACAGGAAGACTCCTGCAATCTTGGTCTGCACGTCGGCGGGCGGCCGGTACGTGATCGTGAGGACGCATGCGGTCTCGAAGTGCTGCCCCTCAGCCGAGTAGTGGACTTCGCGCTCGCGATCGAGCATGGCGCTTACGGGATCGGGAAACGTCCTGCTCGGATACTCGACGCTCGGGTGACGGATGAGATCGACGTTGTACATGAAGCCGTCGTCCAGGCGCGCGAGCGCGCGATTCGCCTGCGCGCGATGTGCGTCGAGTTCTTCAGCACTGGCCGAGTTGAGGTCGAGGCCCGCACATTCGAACGCTGACAGGAACGCACCGTCCTTGAGCGCGATTGTGTAGTCGTCGACAGGAATCGCATAGTTAAGCTGGTCGGGCAGCCCAAGGAGCTTCGAACGTTTGCGTCTGAGATCGGTGAATTCTTTAAGAAACATGACTGGTCCCCCTGGCCATCAGGCGCGCATTTCTTTCGGCGTAGGCACCGATGGGCGGATGCGAGGTGGCGGAGCGGAAATCGCCGCGCGCGCCGGATAGTAGTCCTGGGAGCGAACGTGGCGGACGTAAACCTGGCTGAGGTGCGGATCGAACTTGGCGGCCTGAACGAGAGCCCAATGTCCGACCGTCACAAGGAGAACGCCCATCGCAATCGTGTACCAGTGCAACCCGCAACCAAGGATCAGCGCCGCCGCTGTGATCCAGTTGGCGATCGCAAGCTGGCGCTCCGCGCCCGCGAGTAGGATCGGACGGGTGAGCGATTGATGAATCGCGCTCACCCGCCGTTCGCCTTGCGCCATCGTCCGATCCTCCCGCGCCTAAAAGAGCGCCCCGCCCATCGGGAAGAGCGTGGTCATCAACTGGGTCGCGCCCAGCGCGCATGAACCGCCGAACGCGAGCGCAGACATCTTGCGCACGCCGGTGCCGTGTTCGGTGACCGACCACATGATGCCTGCGCCGATGATCGCCGCAGTCGTGACGGCGTGGGCGACCGGCCCCTGCAAGTCAGTCTGCAACGTTGTGAGCGGCATATCCCACGGCAGCGCGCCGCCCACCGCGATGGCGGCGAACGCCTTCACCGGCCACGCGATCGTTATGACGCCATACGCGTATGCGATGCGCGTGATCCATTCTCTGCGTGTTTCCGAGATTTCCAGATGTTTCATTTTTCGAACCTCCTCAATTCCGTTCTGCTTGTTGCGACTATCTTGTGCCGAGCAAAATCACTTGCACGAACAGCATCCCGAGACTTCCGAGAGCGATCCAATCGAGCAGGCCCGCTTTGGGTTCGCTGCTGACTCTGGCGAACATCGACGCGACTGCAATCGCGCTGAAGACATAGAGCGTCTGGTATTCAGGGTTCATGGGTTCACCTCCACGGGCATAAGGCTAAATCCGTCGCGTGCGTCGTACCTTTCGACGCGGACGAGTTCCTTCACTCGCCGTCCCGCCGGCGTGCGGACGATGTAAGCGAGGAGATTGATCGTCTCGGCGATAAGTTCCGGCTGCGGCGGGACGCCCGCTTCCTGGACGAGGCTCGATAGCCGCGTGAGCGCGGCCCGTGCGCTGTTGGCGTGGATCGTCGTGACTCCTCCCGGATGGCCGGTGTTCCAGGCTTTGAGCAGGGCTAGTGCCTCTGCGCCGCGGACTTCGCCGATAATGATTCGATCGGGGCGCAGACGCATCGTGGTGCGGACCAGCCGCGTCATGTCTGCACTCTCGGCGGTGTGAAGCTGAACCAGGTTTCTGGCGCGGCACTGGATTTCGAGGGTGTCCTCGATGATCACGTAACGCTCGTTGGGGTCGGAGCGCTCGACCATCTCGTTGATCAGCGCGCCCGCGAGCGTGGTTTTGCCGGAGCCGGTTCCGCCGGCGATGACGATGTTCAACCGTTCGTCGATTGTCTTTCTGAAAACCTCGGCGTGCGCTTCGCTCAAAATTCCGTCGCGGACGTAATCGTCGAGTGTGTAGAGGACCTGGGCGGGCTTGCGCATCACGCAGCAAGGCTTTCTCGCGACCGGCGGAAGCAGGCCCTCGAATCGAATGCCGCCAATAGATAATTCGCCTTCGACGATCGGGTTGTCGGGGTTTGCGACAGATCCGAGCGACGCGGCGACGGTGCCGATGAGGCTTTCGATCTGCGAAGCGGCGAGCGTCAGTCCCGCCTCGTGCATGCCTCTGCCGTATGACTCAAACCACACGCGGCCATCCTCGTTTACGATGATCTCGGTGATCTTCGGATCGCCGATCGCCGCGAGAATCCGCGGACCCAGTTGGCGGCGGAGCAACTCGTCCAGCCGGCGCTCCTGAAGTTGCTGTGCCGCGATCATGGGTGTTCTCCGTTTTCGATGAGCGCCTTCTTCCGTGAGGGCTGCGGTGGCTCCATCTGCTTGAGTGTCTCTTCGACTTCGGCGCGCCATCCGCGATGCCGCCGCGCGCCCGACACGAGCGCCTGCTTGCGCTGCGCTTCGGGAATCTCCGGCAGATGGCTCAGCATGCTGAGCGCAAACTGATCGAGCATCGCGAGCAGGGTCGTGAGTTGCTGCGCGACGGGCTTCTGGCTCTGTGTCGCGGAGACTCGACCCGCTTCGATGATTCTCTTTTCGGCCGCGGCCAGTTGCGCGTCGGAGAACGTCAGTCCGCCGCCGCCGTCGGACTGAAACAGCCGCTCTTTGATGTAACGGGAGAGAGTGATACCGCGTTCGTCGGCTTCGTCGCGAAGCCGGACGAATTCCTCTTCGCTCAAGTAGGCGGTCACTTGTCGTCTCACAGAAGTCTCTCCTTGCCGTCCTGGCTACTCGCCATATCGTCGG
>Ga0307372_10009188_pt1 | contig 13697 bp, 10 predicted proteins | sample OX1MG_FD_202533 | JGI IMG/M metagenome (GOLD analysis project Ga0307372, IMG submission 202533) | Soil microbial communities from Risofladan, Vaasa, Finland - OX-1 | ecosystem: Environmental > Terrestrial > Soil > Coastal area > Acid sulfate soil | place: Finland: Risofladan, Vaasa | collected...
AATCGCCCGCTGACGTTCGAGGAGTTCGAACATCGCATGAACCAGGTGATGTACGTTTCCGCCACGCCCGGCCCTTACGAGCTCACCAAATCCGGCGGCGCCGTGGCCGAGCAAGTGATCCGCCCCACCGGGCTCGTGGATCCCGAAGTGGAAGTGCGGCCCGTGAAAGGGCAGGTGGACGATCTGCTCGAGGAAATTCGCGTGCGCGCGGCGCGCAACGAGCGCGTGCTAGTCACCACCCTCACCAAGCGCATGGCCGAGGATCTCGCCGAATATTTCGCCGAGGTGGGCGTGCGCTGCCGCTATCTGCATTCCGAAATAGAAACGCTCGAGCGCGTGCGCATCCTCCGCAGTCTGCGGCGCGGTGAATTCGACGCCCTCATCGGAATCAATCTCCTGCGCGAAGGGCTCGACCTTCCCGAGGTGTCGTTGGTCGCGATTCTCGATGCTGATAAGGAAGGCTATCTGCGCAGCGCCACCTCGCTGATTCAGTCCATGGGCCGTTGCGCGCGCCATCTCGAGGGCAGGGCCATTCTCTATGCAGACCGCATGACGGACTCGATGCGCCAGGCCATCGGAGAGACCAGCCGCCGCCGCGCCAAGCAAGAAGCCTACAATCGCGAGAACAACATCACTCCGCAATCCATCGTGAAGTCCGTGGATATGCAGCTCGCCGCCATTGTGGAAGCGGATTATGTCACGGTACCCGCGGACGATGCCCTCGTCGGCGATATCAATAACGAGGAACAGCTTCTTCAGGCCATCGCGCAGCTCGAAAATCAGATGCGCGAAGCAGCCAGGAATTTTGAGTTTGAACGTGCCGCCGCCCTGCGCGACCGCATCCGCGCGCTCAAGCAGTGCGATCTCGGCGTGATCGCCTCCACGCCGCTGCCTCTCGCTCCCGGTCCCGCGGAATCGCCCGCAGCGGCAGCCGCCGAGAAAATCGCCGTGCCCACGTCGCCGTCCAGAACCCGTCTTCGCCGCCGCTGAGCGCAGTCGGCTACACCACGCCGCGCTTCAGCTCTTCCAGCGGATAAAATGTTCCGCGCCACACAATTCCCCCTTGCCATAGCGTGATAATCGTCGAGCGGGCCAGCATCCACGCGAAGATCAGCGCCCCCACCGGATACGTCAGCGCATACAGCGGCGACACTCCAAATTCCAGGCACACTCCGCCCTGCGCCACCACCGGCAATCCCACCGCGATCAGATCGAACGCGCGCGCCCATCCATGCGCGAACGGCAGCGCGGCCACCGGAAACACGCACAGAAGCAGCAGCGCGGATACCTGCACGAAAATAACCGGCAGCCGGAAGCCGGAAGTCGCGAAGAAATTTTTCGTTGTGCCGCGGATGATGTTGCCGATCCCCGCGTGCCAGTGTACGCTCACCGCGTTGCCCGCCTTGGCCACGCCGGAGCGGATTCCCGCCTCCTTGGCCAGTTTCCCGAGCTTCATGTCGTCCACCACTTCCATCGCCAGCCGCCGGTGCGTCCCCATCGCTTCATACGCTTTGCGGTGGATCATCTGGAAAGCGCCCACTCCCGCGTAGAGGCGCGACTGTGGATCGCTCACGCGCCACGGCCGGATGCCCACCAGGAATCCCAATCCGAAAAATGTCATCACGATTTTTTCGCCGATGCTCACCATTGTTGCGGTCCCGAGCAGCGTGAGATGTCCCCAGCCTTTTTCCTCCGCGAGCGCCACCGACCGGCGCAGCAGGTCCGGCTCGAAATGCACGTCCGCGTCGGTAAACACAATCCATTCCCCGCTTGACCGCTCGTAGGCCTGCTGCAAGGCGTGCGGTTTGCCCAGCCATCCGGGCGGAAGCGAATCGACGCGCGCATGTTTCAGCCGTGCATCTCTTCGCGCGGCGTCTTCCAGTATCTTTCCGGTGTCGTCTTCGGAGCGGTCGTCCACCGCGACAATCTCATAGCGAGGGTAATCGAGCGCCAGCAATGTGTCGAGAGCGCCGGTGAGCTTCTGCGCTTCGTCCCGCGCCGCGAATAGAATCGACACGGAGGGGCAGTCCTCGTCGCGCAGAGGAGTCACATCGGCCAGCGAGGGCATGGAAGGAATGCCCCTCGCAAACTCGGCGGCCTGCAGTATCCACACGAGTGCGGCGATTCCCAGCAGCGTCGTCCCCAGGATGTGCAATGCCGAATTTCCTCCAGCGCAAAAAGATCGAACACGTTATGCTATCACGTTGAATGATTCGGACCCTTTCCATTGTTGGCGCGTGGGCGCAACTCTCGCAAGGCGCCTGCGGGAATTGGGTTGGAGGATTGGCGCAGTCGTCACGCGGTCGGCGGCCACGCGCCCCCAGCTGGAGCGCGCGCTCAGAATTTCCAGGGGAGGCCAGAAGTGAAGAAACTTCATATTCCCGTTGAACACACGATGCTTGCGAACGGTTTGCAGGTCGTCGCGTCGCCGGACCGTTCCGCCCCGGTTGTCACGGTCGGCGTCTATTATCAGATCGGCTTTCGTCTCGAGCCTCGCGGGCGCAGCGGCTTCGCGCATCTGTTCGAGCACATGATGTTTCAAGGCTCGGAGAACGCCGGCAAGATGGAGCATATCCGGCTGATCAATTCCTCCGGCGGCCTGCTAAACGGCACCACGCATTACGACATCACCAACTATTTCGAGGCCGTGCCCTCGAACGCTCTCGAACGCGTGCTGTGGCTTGAGGCGGATCGTATGCGCGCCGTCAAGGTGGACGAGGAAAACCTGCGCAACCAGCGCGAAGTGGTAAAGGAAGAGGTCCGCGTGAACGTCATGAACCAGCCCTACGGCGGGTTCCCCTGGCTCGATCTGCCTCCCGTCGCATTTCGCAATTGGCCCAACGCCCACAATTTCTATGGCGATTTTGCCGATCTCGACGCGGCCACGCTCGCCGACGTGCAAAACTTCTTTCACACCTATTACGCGCCGAATAATGCCGTGCTCTTGATGCTGGGGGATCTCGACCCCGCCGAGGCTTTTGCATTGGCGAAGCGTTACTTTGAAGATATTCCCGCGGGCCCCATGCCGCCGCGCGCGGACGCGAGCGAGCCTCCTCAGACGGAGGAGCGCCGCGGCAAGGTGGACGAAAAATTCGGTCCCTTGCCCGCGATTGCCATCGGCTATACGCTGCCCTCGCGCGAAACCCGCGACTGGTACGGCGCGGGCATGCTCGATCGCGTCTTGCACGGCGGCCGCGCCGGGCGTGTCCATCGCCGCCTGGTGCTCGAAAAGCAGATCGCCGTCGAGGCCGACGGCAGCGCGGAACTTTTCGACACCAACGGCCCCACGCAGATGGTCACGCGCATCTTCCATAAGCCAGAGTTCGCTTCGGAAGAGACCATCGGCGTCTATGACGGCATGATTCGCGAAGTCCAGGAGCGGGGAATTCCGGAGGACGAGTTGGACCCGGTCAAAGTAAAATTCCGCGCCGATTACTATTCCATGCTCGAAGGAGGGATGGGATCTTATATGCCGCGCTTCGGCCTGATGCACTACCTTGCATGCTTCACTTTGTTTGACGGCGATCCGCAGCGCGTCAATACCGTGCTCGACGGCTTTCTGGCCGTCACCCCCGCCGAGGCACAAGCCGTCGCGCAAAAATACCTCGTTCCGCGAAATCGGGCCGTTCTTGTGCGCCAGCCCGTGAAGTTAGGAGTGGCTCAATGACAGTCACCAACGCCAGCCTCACCCCCGCCGATCGTTTGAAAACGCCCCCGGCGCTCGGCCCCGAGCGCCCCGTGGCGTGGCCCAAGCGAACGGTTCGCAAACTTTCGAATGGGATGCAAGTGGTCCTGGCCGAAAGCCACGCATTCCCGAAAATATCGGCGCAGCTTTTCTTCCGCAACGGCAATGCCATCGTCGCTCATCGTGTTCCCGGGCTGGCCGATATGACGGCTACCGTCGTTCGCATGGGCACCGCTTCGCGCTCCAGCCGCCGCATCGAAGAGGATCTGCGCCGCATGGGAGCCGACCTGGGCACGCATGCGGGCGCCGATTCGAGCACCATTTCCGCTTCCGGCGTGGCGGAATTTTCCGGCGGCATACTTGAGCTGATGGCCGATCTGGCCCGCAATGCCTCGTTCCCCGACGATGAATTCGAGCGGGAGCGCCGGCAGCGGTTCGAGGAGTTGCGTGTCGAGCGCACCACGCCGGGGTTTCTCGCGAGCGAGCGGCTGCGGCGCGTTCTGTTTGGCGAGCATCCCTACGCCATCGTCGCACCCACCGAAGAGCAGGTTGCTTCCTATCGCCGTGAGCAGCTCCTGGGTTTCTATCGCCAGTATTACGTCCCGGAAGATGCGCTGCTCATTGTCGTCGGCGACTTTTCCACCGAGGCCATGCTCGGCCAGATCGAAAAGACGTTTGGCGATTGGAAGGCTCCGCGAATCGAGTCTCCCCAATGGCCTGCGCCGCCGCGCACTCGCCGCCAGGTGCACCTGGTCCATCTGCCGGGAACGGTCCAGACGCAAGTATTGTTGGGCAACCTGGCCATCACCCGCAGCGACCCCGATTGGCACCGCCTGGTGCTTGCCAACTCCATCTTTGGCGGCGCGTTCCATTCCCGCCTGGTCATCAACATTCGCGAGCAGAAGGGCTACACCTATAGCCCGCGCAGTGGCGTCAATGCGCTTCGCCAGTGCGGATATTTCAGCGTGCATGCGGCTGTCCGCAACGATGTAGTGGCGGCCACGCTCACCGAAATGTTCTATGAGATGAATCGCATGCGCTCCCTTCCGGTCACGCCGGAAGAGCTCGAAAGTGCGCGCAGCTATTTGACCGGTGTTTTCTCGCTGGGCGTCGCCACTCAGGATGGCCTGATCGGCCAGCTCTCGACCGTCTATCTCGACCGCCTGCCGGAAACCTACCTGGAGACGTATCGCGAGCGGATTCGCGCTCTCACCGCCCAGGATGTTCTCGACGCCGCGCGGCGCTACTTCGATTCCGCGAACGCCGAGATCGTGCTGGTCGGCGACCGCGCGCAGGTCGCGGAGCAAGCCGCTCTTTTTGGCGATGTCACGGAGTACGATTCACAGGGAAACCAGGTGCGGTCCGCCGCGCGGGGTTGAGATGAGGAATGCGCAACGGAGGCGGACCCGGCGGCAGGCTGCGCTCGCCTTCGCCTCCGTTTTTCTGTTTCTCCTGGCTGCTGCCTGCGCTTCCGCGGCGCAGAAGCGCCCGCCGGCCAAGCCTGTCGATTTGAACTGCGCCACCGCCGAGCAGCTTGCGCAACTCCCTGGAATTGGACCCGCCACCGCGAAGGCCATCGTGCAATTCCGGGAGAAGAGCGGCCCGTTCGAGCGCGTGGAGGATTTGCTCGCGATTCACGGCGTATCGAAGAATAAAATCGAGAAGCTCCGTCCTTACGTCACCCTTTCGCCGCCGCCCCAGCACCACTCGTCGTAGCGGTACACGCCTGTCACATCACCTGGTGATTTTTGCTTTTCGCACCGATCGCAAGGGGCACTTGGTCCGCGATCTCCAGGCCATAGCCTTCCAGAGCCACAACCTTCCGAGGATGATTTGTGAGCACGCGAATCCGGCGCAACCCGAGATCGGTCAGAATTTGCGCACCGATTCCGCTTTCATGCTGGATGAGCCGTTGCCGTCCCAGATCCGCCTCGATCTGTTCGCGTGTATGGTAGATGATTCTCGGGAGTTCGTCGCCTTCTTCGGCCCGGCGTCCGATCTGGAATCCGCGCCCCGTGTGGTGCAGGTAAACGAACACGCCGCGATCTGCTTTGGCAATCGCTTCGAGCGACCGCTCCAGGATCGCGCGGCAGTCGCACGTCGTCGAGCCCAGCACGTCGCCGGTCAGGCAATGCGAATGGACGCGCACCAGTGGCATGTCGTTTTCCGAAGGCGCGCGCCCATCGCTCTGCAAGTCGCCCCGCACCAGCGCCACATGCAGCTCGCCGTCCACGTCGCTCGAATACGCGATCATCCGGAAGTCTCCGTATTTCGTGGGGAGCACCGATTCCGCGATCCGCCGTACGTACCGTTCATGCTGCATCCGGTAGCGGATCACGTCCGCCACCGTCACGAGCTTCAATTGGTGCGCCGCGCAGAATTCCATGAGCTCGGGGATGCGTGCCATCGTCCCGTCGTCATTCATGATTTCGCAGATCACTCCGGAGGGCTCGATTCCCGCGATGCGCGCCAGATCGACGGACGCCTCGGTCTGCCCGGCGCGCACCAGCACGCCGCCGCTCCGCGCCCGCAGGGTATACACATGCCCCGGACGCGCCAGGTCTTCGGGCCGGGTTTGGGGATCGGTCGCCGCCAGGATCGTCGTGGCCCGGTCGGACGCGCTCGTGCCGGTTGTCGTTCCGCGCCGCGCGTCGATCGGCTCGCAGAAGGGCGTCCCGAATGCGGAGCTGTTCCGTGGCGAGATCGGCGCCAGTCCCAGCACCTCGCAGCGTTCTTCGGTGAGCGTCAGGCAGATCAGCCCGCGGCCGTATTTCGCCATGAAGTTGATGGCTTCCGGAGTCACCTTCTCCGCCGCCATGGTCAAATCGCCTTCATTCTCGCGGTCCTCGTCGTCCACCAGCACGATCATGCGGCCTTGGCGGATTTCTTCGACGGCTTCCTCAATGGTTGCGAAGGGTAGTTTGTGTTCGCTCATGTCCGTATTTTGTCCGGGAAAAAGAAAATCAAACAGACCGTCTGCCGCAGTCGGCGTGCCACCCTAATAAATCTAATGATAAATCAATCCCGGTTCGAAAGTATTGCCCGGATGCTGTCTCGCCCCGTTTCCGTGTTCCTTTTAGGGTATGATCCCCGATTCGAAATGAGCGCTCCGGCTGATTGACGTGGCGACCACCGATCTGAAAATCGACAATCCCCTGCGGCCGACCGTGTCCTCGTGGCAGGCCTGGTGGCCCGTCGTGATGATGATGGGCTGTTCGTTCCTCAGCTATTTTGACCGTCAAATCCTGGCCGTGCTTTCCCCCATGATCCTGTCCGACCTGAAACTGAACGCCGAAAAGTACAGCCAGATCATCAGCGCGTTCAGCGTGGCGTACATGCTCGGCAATCCTATTTGGGGCGCTGTTCTCGATCGCATCGGCCTACGCCGGGGTATGACGCTGAGCGTCAGTATCTGGACCATCGCATGCGGCGCTCATGCCATGCTCGCCGGTTTTCTCGGCTTTGCCGTCGCGCGCGCCGTGCTCGGTTTTGGCGAAGGCGCCACGTTCCCCGGCGGCCTGCGCGCCGCCATGGACTGGCTCCCACCCCAGAAGCAGTCGCGAGGCATCGCCGTGGCCTACAGCGGAGGATCGCTCGGTGCGATTCTCACCCCTGTGGTAATCACGCCGGTCGCCATTGCCTACGGTTGGCGCGCCGCCTTTATCGTCACCGGAATCGCCGGCCTGCTTTGGGTGATTGTCTGGCGCCGTACCGTCAACTTCTCCCTGGTGGCGTCCAGTCGCCAGGCCCAGACGATCATCCTCCCCGATCTTTTCGAGCGCCGCTTTTGGAGTCTCGTATCGTCCTACGCGCTGGGCGCTCTGCCGTTGGGACTCATCCTGTACCTTGCTCCTCTCTATCTCGCGCAAGTGCTCGGCTTCACGCAATCCTCGCTCGGCCGCATTCTCTGGATTCCGCCGCTGGGCTGGGAGATCGGCTATTTCTTTTGGGGATGGTTTGCAGACCGCTTCGCGGCCGCCAACAGGCGCCCTGCGTGGCTGATCTTCCTCCTGGCATTGTTGAGTTTGCCTTTCCTTGGCGTCACCGCATCCCTCAATCCGGCCATCGTGCTCGGGCTGATGTTTTGGTCCACATTCATCTCTTCCGGTTTCGTGATCGTGGCTCTGCGCACCAGCGCGCTCGCGTATCCGCGCGAGCAGACCGCCTTGGTTGCTGGCATTGGAGCCGGCTCCTGGTCCGCGTTCGTGGCCATCGTACTCCCCATTTTAGGCCGCATGTTTGACGCCGGGCATTACACCACCGCCTTCGTTTTCGTCGGTGTGATTCCCTTGTTCGGAGCGTTTTTCTGGTGGCTGCTCACGATGCCCAACGCTGCCTCCGCTCCGCCGGCTTCTAGCGCTTCCTGAGTTACCCAGGTGTTTGCTTTCCCCGCCGCCCGCACACGCCCAAAGAAAAAGGGCGCCCCGGCAGTTTGCACCGGGACGCCCTGTGAATGGGCCGCTGACACGCGGCCGCTTCGGTTTAGTACATGCCGCCCATGCCGCCGCCACCCGGAGGCATACCGCCCCCGCCGCCTGCGGCCTTCTTTTCGTCTTCCTTGATGTCCGCCACCAGAGCTTCGGTGGTCAGCATCAGGCCGGCAATCGACGCTGCATTTTGCAGCGCCAGGCGGGTCACCTTGGCTGGATCGATCACGCCGGCCTTCACCAGGTCGCCGAACTCGCCCGTATCCGCGTTGAACCCGAAATTATCTTCCTTGGATTCACGGATGCGGCCTACGATCACGGCGCCTTCATGGCCCGCATTGTGAGCGATCTGCCGCATAGGCTCTTCTAGCGCGCGCTTGACGATGTTCACCCCGATCAATTCATCGCCTTCCAGCTTGAGCTTTTCCAGAGCCGCAATGCAGCGAACCAACGCCACGCCGCCGCCGGGGACAATTCCTTCCTCGACTGCCGCGCGCGTTGCGTGCATGGCGTCCTCGACGCGAGCCTTTTTTTCCTTCAGCTCGGTCTCGGTCGCCGCGCCCACCTTGATCACCGCCACGCCGCCCACGAGCTTCGCGAGCCGCTCCTGCAGCTTCTCGCGGTCGTAGTCCGAAGTGGTGTCCTCTACCTGTGTGCGGATCTGCCTGACGCGGCCCTCGATCTCGCTCGACTTCCCGCCGCCCTCGACGATCGTGGTGTTGTCCTTGTCGATGGTCACCTTCTTGGCTCGCCCGAGATCTTCCACCTTCACGTTCTCGAGCTTGATCCCGAGATCCTCCGTGATCGCCTTGCCGCCGGTCAGTGTGGCGATATCTTCCAGCATGGCCTTGCGGCGGTCGCCGAAGCCCGGTGCCTTCACCGCGGCGCACTGCAGCGTTCCTCGGAGCTTGTTCACCACCAGCGTCGCAAGCGCTTCGCCTTCGACGTCTTCCGCGATGATCAGCAGTGGCTTGCCCATCTTGGCGATCTGCTCGAGCAGGGGAAGCAGATCCTTCATCGAGCTGATCTTCTTTTCGTGGATCAGAATGCGCGCGTCTTCCACCACGCACTCCATCCGCTCCGGGTCGGTGACGAAGTAAGGGGAGAGATACCCGCGGTCGAATTGCATTCCTTCGACCACCTCGAGCGTCGTCTCCATCGTCTTCGATTCCTCGACCGTGATCACTCCGTCCTTGCCGACCTTCTTCATTGCCTCGGCAATGATCGACCCGATCTGCCGGTCGTTGTTGGCGCTAATCGTGCCCACTTGCGCGATCATGTCGCCCTTCACGTCCTTGTGGAACTTCTTCACTTCTTCGACGGCCACTTCCACCGCTCGTTCGATCCCGCGCTTCAGGGCTGTCGGGCTTGCGCCGGCCGCCACCGTCTTCACGCCTTCGCGGAAGATGGCCTGTGCCAGCACGGTTGCTGTGGTGGTGCCGTCGCCCGCTACGTCCGACGTCTTGGATGCGACTTCACGCACCATCTGTGCGCCCATGTTTTCGAGCGAATCAGGCAGCTCGATTTCCTTCGCTACCGTGACGCCGTCCTTGGTGATGATCGGCGCTCCGAACTTTTTCTCGATCACCGCATTCCGCCCCTTCGGGCCTAGCGTGATCTTCACGGCGTCGGCCAGTTGGTTGACGCCGCGCAGGATCGCCTGGCGCGAATTCTCGCCAGTCACAATTTGCTTTGCCATGAGTCCTCTTCCTCCTCGATCGTTCTCTGGATGGTTTTTCGGACGGCTGGCGCCGGTCCGGGTTTAGGTTACTTCTTGCCGCCGGCCGCTTTGGCCGAGCTGCCGATCTTCGCGAGGATCTCGTCTTCCTTCAGGATCATGTATTCCTCGTCGTCGATCTTGATGTCGTTGCCGCTGTATTTGCCGAACAGGATTCGATCGCCGGCCTTCACGTCGAGCTGGATCCGTTCGCCTTTTTCATTCAGCTTTCCGGCTCCAACGGCGATCACTTCACCCTCTTGCGGCTTCTCTTTTGCCGAGTCCGGGATGATGATTCCACCCTTCACGGTTTCTTTCTCTTCCAGCCGCCTCACCAACACGCGGTCGTGTAGCGGTGTGATGTTTACAGCCATTTGGGCAGTCCCTCCGATAAGATACTCAGATTGTCTGAGACGCAGGGCCGGTTGGCACTCTTCTCAGGCGAGTGCTAATATAGCAAATCAACGTCGCGTGTCAAGCAAAACCGGGTAAATCCACGGTCGCCATGAGCTCCGAACCAAAAATTAACGATAATTATTGCAATAGGTTACAACCTATCCTACATTTTTGCTGAGAGCGGTTCCCGAAAGGCTGCGCGTGCCCGATCCTTCGACCTCCGTTGCTGGCTTTGTCCTTGCGGGAGGCGAAAGCTCGCGCATGCGCCGCGATAAGGCTCTCTTGGAAATCGATGGCGTCCCCATGCTTCTTCGCACAGCTCGCTTGGTGCAATCCGTATCTGCCTCGCTGGCCGTGATCGGTGCATCCGAAGCGTATCAACCTCTGGGATTGCCGCTTTTACCCGACGACTGGCCGGGAGCTGGACCTCTTGGCGGCATCGCCACCGCTCTCCGCGCTTCGACCCTTCCGTGGAATCTCGTCGTTGCCTGCGACCTTCCCCACCTTACAGCCGCATGGCTCGCCTATTTGATCGAGCGTGCTCTCGCATCCCGCGCGGATGCCGTACTGCCCATGAACGTCCGCGGCGCCGAGCCTTTGTGCGCGATGTATCATAAGCGGTGCGAGCCGAAGATTCGCGCCGCGCTTGCTCGCGGCACGAGAAAAGTCACCGAGGGGTTTGCCGGCCTTTGCGTCGAGGCCATCGAACGCGCCGAATGGAAATTCTTTGATTCGGACGGAGTCCTGTTCAAGAATATGAATTCCCCGGCCGACTACGAAGAAGCGAAAGCGAGGCTCGGCAAGAGTCCAAAGTCCATCTCGTGAAGGCGGGGTGCCGGAAGCCGCGCTCACCCAGACATGCACAATCATTATTTCGAGTTTCGCAGCGTCTTCAAGTCTTTCGACGACCATGCCGTTCTGCGCGACGTCAGCTTTCACATCGAACAGGGCGAGACGGCCGTGATTATGGGCCGTAGCGGCGTCGGGAAGTCGGTCTTGCTGAAGCTGCTGCTCGGGTTTCTTAAGCCCGATCAGGGCCGCATCATTGTTGCGGGCCAGGACGTCACCGATTGGACGGAAAAGCAGTTTGCCGAAATTCGCCGCCGCGTGACCATGGTGTTTCAGTCCGGCGCGCTTTTCGATTCGCTCACCGTCGCCGAAAACGTCGCCTTTCCTCTTACGGTCGATGGCGGCCGTCGAGACGAAGCAAAGGACGAGAAGCGGGTAAGAGAATTGCTCGAGATGCTGGAGGTGTCTCCCTTCGCGGACCGCCTGCCGGACGATCTCAGCACCGGCAGCAAGCGCGCCGTCGCCATCGCGCGGGCCCTCGCCGAAAATCCCGATGCCATTCTTTACGACGAGCCCACCACCATGGTCGATCCGCTCATGGCCGTGCATATCGGCGACCTGATCTTGAAACTCAAGCAAACGCTCCACAAGACCGCGATCGTCGTCACGCACGACACTCATCTGGCGAAAAAACTTGCCGACCGCATCATCTTTCTGCAGGAAGGCCGCGTCTCCTTCTTCGGCACTTGGCCCGAGTTTGCAGCGTCGAAAGATCCGTTCCTTCACAATTTCCTTCTCCAGGACGAGCTTATCCCCGCTCTGGACGCCTCGGTGTGACCCTTCCCGATTCATCCTCAGCCAATCCCAGGAAGAATCTTCTCCGCGTGATGGGCGTCTGGGATGTTCTCCTGTTCAATATCGCGGCGGTGTTGGGTCCGCGGTGGATCGCCGCCGCCGGGCACAACGGCCCTTCCTCCATCAGCATTTGGATCGTGGCCGCTCTGTTCTTCTTTCTACCCACCACCTTCATCATCGTCGAACTTTCCACCCGGTTCCCCGAGGAAGGCGGCCTCTACGTCTGGTCAAGAGAGGCTTTCGGCGAATTTCACGGGTTTGTGGCCGGCTGGACGTACTGGATTTACACGTTTTTCTATTTTCCGGGTCTTCTCATGGCCAGCGCCGCGATGAGCGCCTACATCGGCGGCAACGCCACCGCATCCCTGGCGCAGAATCGCATCTTCCTGCTGGTCGTTTCTTTTTTCGTTTTATTTATTGCCGTGTTTTTGAACATCATCGGCCTCAATGTTGGCAAATGGCTGCAAAACGCGGGCGGCGTCGGCACTTACGTTCCGTTGTTGATGCTCGTGGGCCTGGGCGGATATCTGTGGTTCACGCGCGGTCCGCTCACCCATTTCACGTTCTCCAATATGCTGCCTGTGTGGAACTGGAATACCGTCAACTTCTGGCCGCAGATCGCTTTTGCGTTTGCGGGCCTTGAACTATGCTCCGCCATGAGTGAGGAAATTCGCGAGCCGCGCAAGACGTTTCCTCGCGCGGTGTTTGGCTCCGGGATTCTGATCGCTTTAATCTACATCGCCGGGACGTTTGCCCTGCTTGCGATTCTCCCCGCCGGCGCGGTGGACCCCAAGAGCGGCGTCTTTCAGGCCATCACCGCCTGTTCCACCATGCTGCGTGTCGGATTTTTCGGCGTCATTGCCGCACTTCTCGTCACGGTAGGTAACGCGGGCGGGGTGGGTTCCACGGTGGCGGGCGTCGCCCGCATTCCGTTCGTTGTGGGCATCGACCGATATCTCCCCGCGGCATTCGGGAAGATTCATCCGCGGTGGAAGACGCCGTGGGTTTCCATCCTCGTTCAGGCCGTCATTTCAGGCGTGATTCTCCTGCTGATCCAGGTAAACGAGACGGCCAACAGCGCCTATCAGATTCTCGTGGACGCGGGCACCATCCTCTACTTCATTCCGTTCGTCTACATGTATGCGGCGGTCATCAAGCTCGCCTATCGCGCCGACCGCGGGAAGAGCGAGCAAGCCGTGCTGATTCCCGGAGGTAAATTCGGCGTCTGGCTCGCCGGTTCTCTGGGATGTCTCGTCGTGCTGGCGGGAATTGTCCTCTCCCTCATTCCGCCGGGCGAGTCTACCCACAAATGGCTCTTCGAATCGAAGCTCGTCGGAGGCACCCTGCTGGGAATCTTGATCGGTTTGACGTTGTATTATCGCGGCGCTCGCCAAAAAGCCCGCGAGTCCGCGCTGCTTTCCTCGTAAAACCAACTGATGCTAATGTTGCTAATTCTTAGCAGCGGACTCCCCCTGACCAGCCCGAGTTTTTGTACCAAGGCGAGTGAGAGAGTTTACATCACAGACAGGGCCTGTGAAATTGAGTATGGTGGAACCAGGGGGGCTACAGGCCGCCGGCGGCCTGTAGCCTAGCGCCGAATGAGGTCGCCTTGTGTTGTATTCCACTCGCCACTTCTCGATCACGATCTGTGCCTCCTTCAACGAGTAAAAGATCTCTCCATTCAAGCATTCGTCCCGCAGCTTCCCGTTGAAGCTCTCGCAGTAACCGTTCTCCCAAGGACTGCCCGGCTCGATATACAACGTTCCCGTCCCCACATTCCCCAGCCACTTCCGCAGGTCCTCGGCCACGAACTCTGGACCATTGTCTG
>Ga0307372_10009189_pt1 | contig 13697 bp, 11 predicted proteins | sample OX1MG_FD_202533 | JGI IMG/M metagenome (GOLD analysis project Ga0307372, IMG submission 202533) | Soil microbial communities from Risofladan, Vaasa, Finland - OX-1 | ecosystem: Environmental > Terrestrial > Soil > Coastal area > Acid sulfate soil | place: Finland: Risofladan, Vaasa | collected...
TCGCTCCGCTCACCTCGCGGGGACCCGATCCTCGAAAGTCTTCCGGGGCACTCGCCCCGGGTTGCACCCTCGCTCCGCTCACCTCGCGGGGACCCGATCCTCGAAAGTCTTCCGGGGCACTCGCCCCGGGTTGCACCCTCGCTCCGCTCACCTCGCGGGGACCCGATCCTCGAAAGTCTTCCGGGGCACTCGCCCCGGGTTGCACCCTCGCTCCGCTCACCTCGCGGGGACCCGATCCTCGAAAGTCTTCCGGGGCACTCGCCCCTGGCTGCACCCTCGCCGGCAAGCACGGCGTGATCCAGGCCACCGGGTTTGAGGGGGCCGGCCCGTGGGCACAAGCGAAAAGGAAACCTCGAGAGCCGGCGCTGGGTATTGTATAGCGACGGCGCGGGTATTGTTGTCGCCGATGACGTCTATCGCGAACGAGGAGCAAACGGTGGATCTGCGTGCGGCCTTGGCGGAGAAGTTCGGATACGCGAACTTCTACCCGGGCCAGGAAGAGGTCATGTCCCGGGTGATGGCCGGCAAAGACACGCTTGCCATCTTGGCCACGGGCGCAGGCAAGAGCCTCTGCTATCAGCTTCCCGCGCTCCTCCTCGAGGGCACCACGGTCGTCGTCAGTCCGCTGATCGCTTTGATGAAGGATCAGGTGGACATGCTGGCCGACCGCAACGTGCGCGCCGTGACGGCTCTGAATTCCACGCTCTCCGAGGAGCAGGAGGCCGACGCGCTCGAGCGCATCCGCGGCGGCCGGCTCAAGATCGTCTTCGTCACGCCGGAGAAGCTGGAAGACGAGACGTTCGTGGATCTGCTCAAGGGCCTGAGGATCCCGCTCTTCGTAGTCGACGAGGCGCACTGCATCTCGGCGTGGGGCCACGACTTCCGTCCCGCATACCTGGGTCTGGGCCACGTGATCCAGGCGCTCGACCATCCCACGGTGCTGGCGCTCACCGCCACGGCCACGCCTGCGGTGCGCGAAGACATCCTCCACCAACTGGGCATCCCGGGCGTCAAGCCCGTCGTGAAGGGGTTCGACCGCCCCAACCTGATCTACGAAGTCTTGCGGGCGGAGAACGAGCAAGAGAAGCTCAAGCAGCTCAAGCACTTCTTCCAGAACGAGCTCGACGGCACGGGCATCATCTACACCGCCACGATCAAGAATACGCTGGCGGTGCAGACGTATCTGGTCGAGCAGCTGGGCGTCCCGGCGGCCGTTTACCATTCCAAGCTGCACAAGCGCGAGCGTGACACCGTGCACGAGCTCTTCATGGAGGAGAACATCCGCGCGGTGGTCGCGACCAACGCCTTCGGCTTGGGCATCGACAAGCCCAACATCCGGTTCGTCATCCACTACGACCTGCCGGGGAGCGTGGAGGCGTACACGCAGGAGGCCGGCCGCGCCGGGCGCGACGGGAAGCCCTCGCGCTGCATCCTCCTCTATCGCATGAGCGACACGCGCGTCCAGCACTACTTCCTGACGGGCAAGTATCCCGACGTCGAGGAGGTCCAGAAGATCTTCGGGACGCTGGAGATCTTCGAGGGGCAGGAGCAGGGCGTCTCGCTCACCGACCTGCGGCGCATCTCCCAGATTCCGCTGACCAAACTGAAAGTCATTCTAGCCCTCCTGAAGAAATCGGGATTCATCGTCCACCGTACGCGCTCGACGTACGCGCTGGCGCCGTTCGCGAAGAAGAATCCCGACCTCGTGCTGAACCTCGCCAACTACGAGACGAAGAAGAGTTACGACCAGTCCAAGCTCGTGATGATGCTGCAGTACTGCGAGACGCAGTCGTGCCGGCGTCGCTTCATCCTCAACTACTTCGGCGAGGACTACGATCAGGAGAACTGCGGGGCGTGCGACAACTGCTTGGCCAAGAAGAGAGCCGCGCTGCGGCAAGGGAACGGCGCGGCCGGACGTCCGCCCGCCGCGGAGTATCCGCTCACGGGATTTCGCATCGGTGACGCGGTGACGCACACGAAGTACGGCTCCGGCACCGTCGAGCGCGTCGACCGCGATTTGGTGACGGTGCTCTTCCCGAGCGTCGGGTACAAGACGCTCCTGGCATCGGCCGTGCACAAAGAAGCCCAGATCGCCTGACGCAGCGCCCAATGCGACGCGATCTGCCTGCGACCCTCGCGGCCTCTCTCTCCGTCTGCGCGCTCGCGCTCGCGCTCGCCGCTCCAGGCGCGGGGCAAGGCGTCGCGCCCGCGCCGGTCCAGACGCCGCCCGTCGCCTCCCCTCTGCCGATGGAGACCGCGCCCCCGGGATGGGCCACGCCCGGTCCGACGACCTCGCCCGGTCCGATCGCCTCGCCGACGCCCGCCCCCGCGGCGACGCCGACCTACCCGCCGATCAGCACGGATCCCACTTCCGTCGACCTGGTCTACCACCAGACGGCCACCATCCGCGTCATGGGAGTCCTCGGCCAAGTTCACGCCACGTCGACGGAGCCGCAGATCGTGCAGATCCAGGACGTCGACCATAGCCGGCAGCAGATTGCGATCTACGGCGAGAAGCTGGGGATCGCCCACGTGGTCATCGCGGACGACCGCGGCGTCTCCACCAGCGTCTGGGTCCGCGTTGCCTATCAGGCGGGCTTTCCCGCCGACTACGTCGAGACCAAGATCACCGGTGATCCGGCGACGGCCGATTACGTGCGGCGCGCCGCGGCCGCAGCCGCCGCCCAAGCCGCCTCGAACCTGCGCCCCGGCGCGAAGGTTCAGGCCGTGCCCGGAGAAGTGCAGGGCGCGCGCGACCTTCCGCTCGACGACGTGGAGACCGTGCGCGTGCCCGTCGCCGTGAGCGGCGATCCGTACATCACCGTCCGCGGCACGACGACGGTGCGCGTGGAGAACTACGCGCAGCCTCGGATCAAGCCCATCTCGCTCCTCGTGAGCGACTATCCGGAGACGATCACCGAGAACGGCGTGCTCTTCTCGGAGACGCTGCAAACCAACCAGCCCGCGCGCTTTCTCTACTACCACTACAACGAGCCGGGCTCCGCCGACCGGCGCATCTTGCTCAAGCTCACCAACGACGGCGATCAGCCGGCGCTGGTCCAATACATCAGCGGGCCCGCCGCGCCCACGCCATACGTTCTGGAGGGCGGTCACCTCTCCACGATGCGCTTCCTGGTCCATGTGGCGCGCAACGAGGGCACGGTGGTCACCGTACCCGCGAAGAGCACGATCAACCTGATCGACCAGGAGTTTCCCGCCGGAACGCTGATCTCGAACCTGCTGCAGCTGCGCGAGCTGAACGGCAAGCCGCTCCAGCTCACCTTGCTGGTCCAGAACTTCGACGCTCCCGTGGACTCCATGCCGGCGGGCACCACGCTCCTGCAGTCGAAGGTCAAGCACGCGCGCGGTGTCTACCCGATACCGGAGTTCTTCTTCGACTACACGTACTTCGTGGGCAGCAGCAGCCTGGAGGTGCCGATCGGCGAGATCCCGTTGCCGAACCTTCGCCGCGGCGAGGCGCTCGGGGGCGACTACGGGGTGTTGCAGTCGATCACGATCACCATGGTCAATCGCACCAACCAGGCCGCGCCGCTGGCGCTCTACGAGAACCCGCACGGCGGCACGGCGACGGCAACCTACGTCATCGACGGCAACGTGGTGCTCTCGCACCCGGTGAAGGCATTCACGAAATATATGGTGCGGCAATATCTCGTGCCCGCGCATGGCTTCGTGCGCACCAAGATCACCACCATGCCCGAGGGCGGCTCCTCGTATCCGCTCTACCTGATCGTCGCCCCCGATGACGGCAGCGTGGCTCCCGGGGCCCCCGGCTCGCCGATCAGCTAGCCCCGAGGGCCTCGCGGTAGCACGCAGCCACGCGCGACGCGGCCCCGGCCCACGCAAAGCGCTCGGCGGCGACGGACCTGCCGGCATCGCTCTCGCGCTCGCGCTGGTCGCGGTCGTCCAGGAGCGCGCGTATGGCGGCGCTCCACGCATCCGCGTCGTCGACGGGGAGCGCGGCCTGCTCCGGCGCCACCTCGACCAACGAGCTGGAGCGCGCGGCCAGGAGCGGCACGCCGGCCACGAGCGCTTGCGCCGCCGCCAAGCCGAAGCCCTCGTAGCGCGAGGGCACCAGCGCCAGCGCGGCCCGCGCGTAGAGATCGAGGAGCTCCTCGCGGTTGACGTATCCGCGGATCTCCAGGCGGTCTTCAACCGCGCATGCTCGCGCGATCTCGCGGCAGCGCTCCACGTACGGCGTCGGGGGCCCGACGCTGATCAAACGCAACGCCGGCACGTCGCGCAGAGCGCGGATGGCGACCTCGAGGTTCTTGCGCGCCTCGACCGTGCCGACCGCCAACGCGAACGGCCGGTCGTCCGCGCGGCGCTCGATCCGGCGGAACTCCTGCGCGACGCCCGGGTAGATCACGCGCACGCGCGCGGGATCGACTCCGGTCAGCGCCACCAGCTCGTCCCGCGAGAACGCTGAGTCCACCATCACCAGGCGCGCGGCGCGGTACCGCGCCGCGGCGAACGCTCCGAAGTACCAGCGGGCGTACGGCTTCGCGTGGCGCTGCTCGCGCAGCCACACCACGTCGTGCACGGTGGCCACCACCGGCACCGGCGCCACCAGCGGCAGCGTCCCCGAGGCGCAGTGGAGCAGTTCGACGCCGGCGCGGCGCGCCGCCAACGGCAACAGCACCTGGTCCCAGAGGAGGCGCCGGTCGAAACGCCACGGATCGAGCCGCGCGCTCGAGAGCGCGCGTACGTCAACGCCCCGCGCGCGCAGCGCGGCGGTGAGCTCACGCACGTACTCGCCGATGCCCGTGGCGGTGCCCACCGCCAGCTGGGCATCGATCCCGACGATCACCGCGGCTCGAGCGCCCGGAGCGACGGCGGGACGAGCACCGCGGGATCGATCGCGCGAGCGCGCTCCAGGTAGCCGCGCGCCTGGCCGCGCCCCCCGCGCGCGGCGGCGATCGCGGCCAGGCCCACGTATGCGGGCGCCGACGTCGGATCGTCGTGCAGGGTCCGCCGGAACCAGCGCTCCGCCTCGGCGGCGTCGTGGCGCGCATACCACTCGTGCTGGGCGTAGCTGAGCGCGTAGAGGCCGGCGTACGGCGAGAGCGCGATGGCCCGGCGGTAGGCGCGCGACGCCGCCTCCAGATGGCCGCTGCGCGCCTCCAGCTCGCCCAGGCGCCAGTTGGCCCCCGCGCGCGAGGGCGGGCGCGTGGGATCGCTCTCCAACGCGGCGACCACGTGCCGCTGCAGCGCGAGCGCGCGCGGCAAGTCGCGCGCCGCCAGCGCATCGACGATGCGCGCGAGCGCCTGCGCGTTGCCGTCGCGCAAGTCGTAGCTCACCGCCCTCTCGGGATCGCCGCGCCGCTCGGCTATCGTGGCGCGCAGGTCCATCGCGTAGTCGTCCTGCGGCATCCGCGCGATCCAGAGCGCCGCTAAGGGCACGTCGCCGCGGGCCAGCGCCGCGCGCGCCACGGCTTCGGCATTCCAAGGCGTGGGCAGCAAGCGGTATGCGGTCTCCGTCAGCGGCAGCGCCCACGCCGCCGGCAGCGCCCGCGGCAGCGAGAATGGCGCGGCGACGTCGCGCAGCAATGCGGCCGAGGCTAATTGGGTGACGGCGAACGCGATCGCGAGGTAGCCGGCGGCGACGGCAACGAGGAGGGACGCGGGGCGACGGAGCGTGCTCAGGTCAGACCTCCACCGCTAGAACTTGACGGTGAAGTAGACGTTCTGGCGCGTCTGGTCGAAGTTCAGCTGCGGCAGGATGTTGTCGGTATAGCGGTAGCGCAATGCCTGGACCGTCACCGACGAGTTCGTCTTGGGGATGTGGTAGGTGACGGCTCCCGAGTAGAGATCCTTGCGCGCGTCGATGTTGTCGCCCAGCAGACTGCCGTAGCTGCCGCCGAAGTGCTGCGTCGAGTATGCGAAGTCGAGCTTGACGTCGTGCGAGACCGGGATGCCCGCTCCCGCCGCGAATCCCGTGTGGCGAATGTCCACGTAGTTGGGGGCGAAGGTCACCGGCTGACCGCCTGCGGCTTGCGCCTGCTGGTACGCCGCCAGCGCCGAAGGATCGAACGTCTGCGTCGCGGGATCGAACGGCACGTAGCTCTGCAGGCTGCGGTCGTCGCGCGTGAGATGCTCGTAGAGTCCCGAGACGCTCACGTCCACCTGACGGCCGAAGACCGGCAGCTTCACCTGCGCCCCCGCCGTGTTCGACTGGATGTGCTCCGGCACGGTGGTGGGATAGAGCGAGCCGTAGACGGGATTGCCGAAGGCGTCCGGCTTCACCTCGACCAGGCTCTGACTGCCGAAGCGCAAGTCCACGCGTGTGCCGGCGACCTTCACCGGCACGCTGAGCTCGGCGCTGATCCCGCGCGTGTCCGGAACGTATGCTTGATAGAAGTACGGCCCGCTGCCCGAGAACGGATTGAAGGCCGGGTAGGCGTACGTCAGCGCCGGGTTGCCGGACGTGTTCGAGCTGCCCGCGCCCAGCGCCGCGTTCACGTGCTGGTCGAACGTGCGGTTGAGCTGCAGGTCGTTGGCCACGCCGATGAAACCCGGCAGATACGGCAGGCCCGAAGCGTTGTAGACGGCGGGATTGGGGCCATAGAACTGCAGCGGGGCGCCGTCGACGAAGTTCTGCCCGACGGCCCGATACGCCAACGTCAGCGAGAGCGCATTGATGTGCAGCTTCAAACCGGCCACGCCGGCGCCGTCGACCGTGGCGGGCAGCGAGCCTGCGTCGCTCGTGTACTTGCTGGTCGCCACCTCGGCGAAGAGCTCGGGCTTGCGGGCTCCGCGCACGAACGTCAGCGGCACCACGGTGTCGATGCCGAAGACCGTGTCGCTGACGAGCGGCAAGCCCGACGGCGAGGAGTTGAACGCCACCGCGACCCCGTCGTTGCTCACCATCCCGCCGTTGTCGAAGACTCGGTTGAAGGTCAGACCCAGCTCGAAGCCGGGATATCCCTTGACGTGGTGGACCAGGCGGCCGCCCATCATGTACCGCTGCCAGTTGGTGTTCTGCGTCGTGCCCAGAGCATCGTAGGCCAAGCTGACGCCGGTTCCCGCCGGCAGCGGCGAGGTAAAGGCCACGCTGTTGGTCGTGGAGCTGTAGACGAAGCTCGGCGCCTGTTGTCCGTTCGCGCACGTGCCGTTGGGGTTGCAGCTCACGCCGTTGACCTGCGAGACGTAGACGCTTCCGAGCTGACCGACGTGCGAGAGGTAGACCTGCCCCAGGCCACCCGCGCCGGCCGTGAAGGAGTCCGTGGAGAGCCCGCCGGGCGGCCCCACCTGCAGGTAGCCGGACTGCGGCGGCGTGATCGGCTGCAGGAAGCCGTTGGTATCGTAGCCGGTGGGATCGAGGGCCCCCACGATGGTGTTCAGCATCACCGGCGCGACGCGTTGCGCATACGCCTGGAAGTCCGTCTCTCCGAAGACGGTGCCGGCGATCGAGATCCCGCGGCCGAACGGCTGCAGCGGAAGGGCGCCGGGATCGTGCGCATCGTTGGGCGCCTGGAAGGCCAAGCCCGTCAGCGAGCTCTTCAGGTTGTCGAGCAGGCCGCCGCGCAATTGGAGGTTCGAGAAGGGTCCGGCTTGACCGACCGTGATCCCCAGCGTCGGCGTGTAGTCCACGTGCCCCCCCTGCCCGAAAGCGCCGCCGAACTCGTAGCTCAGGTAGCGGATCGGCATCGAGAGCGTGATGTTCGGCGTGGCGTGGTAGCCGATCGTGAACTCGTCGTCCGTGCGCAACAGATCGCCCGGCTCGTTCTCCGTCGAGAACGGACTGTTCGTCGCATCGGTCTGCAGAAAGGCCGTCACGAACGGGTCCGCGGGGGCCGCCTGTCCCGGGGCGACGGTCGCGCCGGACGGCGTGGTCTGCGTGGTGCCCGTCGTGTTGACGATCGTCAGCGGGAAGACGTCACGGCGGCGAGCCGACGCCTGCTGCGCGAAGGCGCCGTGGACGAAGAGCCCCTGCGCGAACGCGGTGCGCCGGTCCAGCGCATCGACGCGGTCCTCCAGATCGGTGGTCCTCACCCCCAGCGCGTCCAGCTCGTCCTTGAGCGCGAAGGTCAGCTGCTGCAGCGTCTCGAGATCCTTGCGCGAGGCGCCGTGCGCGCGCACGTAGGCCAAGGCCTTGGCCACCACCTGCGCCATCTCGTAGCGCGTCAGCGGACGCTCGCCTTTGAACGTGCCGTCGGGATAGCCTTGAATGATGCCGTCGGCGTCGAGCTGCGCGACGGCTTGGGCGGCCCAGAAGTTGGAGGGAACGTCCGAGAGCGGCGATGCGGCGGCGGGGCGTGCGAGGCTGCCCGCGGCCCCGATGCAGAGGGCCGCGCCCAGTAGCCAGCCTACCAGACGCCTCATCGTAGCCTCCACCGCGCCGAGGCCGGTTGAACTCGGGCGCCGCAGTTCGACCTAAAGAACGAAATGTCGTTTTAGGTGCCCTTTGCCTCGACTCCTCTGCTCTAGGAATCGGCCGGCGATCACCGCGGCCGCATAGCCGTCGAGCGCCTCCGGAGGGAACAGCATGCCGCGCGGGATCAGGCGCAGAAGCCCCTTGGGCGGGTTGAGCCGCCAGTAGAGACTCCGGGCTTCGTACGACGAGTCGCGCTCGTCGATCGCGTGCGGGCCGAGCTCGGCCGGAAGGGCCGAGCGCAGGGCCGCGGTCACGCCGCCGGCCCCGGTCTGGGCGCCCACGGCGACCGCCTGCACGCCGTGAAGCCGGCAGAGCTCGAGCACCCGCGCCGGCACCGCCTCGAGGGCGGCGACTTCCAGGTGCAATGGACGCTCCACGCCCGCCTCCACGACGGCGAGGCCGACCTTTCGCGTCCCGGGGTCCACGCCCAGGACCCGCATCACTCCGCGCGCACGAGTTGGAGCTGGACCACCAGCGGCCCCAGCGCGCGCACGTTGGCCCCGGCGCGCGCGACCAGCTTGAACTTGCCTTTGGCCTTGGCCAGCTGGCGCTGGACGGCTTGGAGGTTGGCCGGGCTGCCGAACGGCTCCGCTGTGTAGGCCGGCATGCCGTGATCGGCCGCCGCCTGCTGCGTGAGCGCCAGCAGGTAGCCGATGTTCGGCACCGAGCCTCCCGGCACGTTGATCGACGCGATCTCATCGCCCTTGGCGTAGACCTGGCGGTTGCAGGCGATGTTGAGGCTGATCGCCACGTTGTCGCCGCGGAAGAGGTTGTGCGCCGCCACCGGAAAGACGATGCCGGCGGCGGGATAGCACTTCTTGCGGATGAAGGTCGCCGCCTCGTTGTACTTGGTCTCGTGATCGGCGTCGTCGACGGGCTTGGCGTACGCCTTGAGCCCCAACGGCACCCACACGCGATCCGCCTCCTGTACCGCGTTGGCGAAGATCGACTTGACCTCGTCGTGGATGCGCTGCACCGACTGGCCCGACGAGACCACGGCGTAGGTGGGCGTGATCGGCTGGTTGTTGCCCTGGATCAGGTTCTCGTTCTGCGTGCGCGACAGCTCCTGCTCGCGCTCCTGCACCTGCTTCTGCAACGAGGCCACCTGCGTGTTCAGCTCTCCCAGACGAAAGAACGCCGTGCGCGCGTAGTGGGAGGCGGCCAGAAAGGCCAGCGTGACGCCCAGCGCGATCAGCATGCCGAAGCCGACCGCCACGAGGGTGGACGTGTGCTTGGGACGCAGGCCGAAGAGGCTCAGCCGCTTGCGCCCCACTTGATGGCCCACGCGATCGCCGATGAAGGCGATGATGCCGGCCAGCGCCATGACCATCGCGATCCGCAGAATGCCTAGGAAGGTCTCCATCACACGCTCCCCGCGCGCCGCAGCATGATCCCGCCCAGCGCCGTGAAGATCACGTTGGGCGCCCACGCCGCGGGGACGGCCAACGCCGTGGAGATCGATCCGACCGAGAGAAAGACGGTGGAGACCACGTAGTATGCGAAGACGATGACGATGGCGATGCCGAAGCCCAATCCCGAGCCGCCTCCGCCGCGCGCGGGGCGCAAGCCGAAAGGTATCGCGATCAGCGCGAAGACGAACGTCGCGAACGGGCGTGCGAGCTTGGACTGATACGTGGCGTAGTAGCTGCGTATGGCGGGAGCGGTGAGATGGCCGTCCAGGATCACGCGCATGATCTCGCTGCGGCTCATCTCTTCGGGGTTGTTCGAGCGGACGCGCCGGATGAACTGCGCCGGACGCTCGCCGATGTCGACGCGCATGGAGGGGAACGTGCTCACCGTCGTGCCCTGGGCCTCGAAGTGGTAGACGGAGGCGTTGGCGAAGTCCCAGGCGTCCGTCTGGAAGCGCGCGTGGTCCGCCACGATGATCTGGACGGGGCGCTGGGCGCGATCGTATTGGATGACGGTCACGTTGTCCAGCGTTTGGGTCGACGGCTGGAAGGCCGTGGCCGCCGTCACCTGCCGCCCCCCGCCCGGAAGGCTCTGCGAGGTGACCAGACTCTGCGGCACCGCGCCGACCTGCTTGATCACCTCCTCGCGGACGTAGACCGCGCGGTCCTGCGAGATCGGCGCGACTTGCTCTTGCAGGAAGAGCGCCACCAGCGATCCCAGCGCCCCCACCACGAGCAAGGGCATCGCGACGCGGTAGAGCGAGATGCCGCCGGCCTTCAAGGCGGTGATCTCGCTGTCGCCCGAGAGGCGCTGCATCGCCAGCAGCACGCCGAGCAAGAGCGCCATCGGGATCACCAGCACGATGATCCCGGGGAGCTGGAGGACGAAGTACTCGACGGCCGCCAGCAGCGGCGCGTGCTCCTCGGTGACCAGCTTGGCGATGTTGAGGATCTGCGTGATGACGAAGATCAGGGTGAAGGCGGAGAGGCCGAAGAGCGTCGGGGGTCCGAGCTCCGACACCAGATAGCGGTCCAGCGTCTTCACAAGCGGAAGCCTTCGCCCAGGTAGAACTTCCGCGCGACGGGGCTCTCCGCGACCTCTTGCGCCGTCCCCGCCACCTCGATCCGTCCGTTGTTCAGGATGTACGCACGGTCGACGATCGCCAGCGTCTCGCGCACTTGGTGGTCGGTGATCAGGATGCCGATGCCCCGCGCGCGCAGCTGCCGGATCATCTGCTGGATGTCGGCCACCGCGATCGGGTCGATGCCGCTGAAGGGCTCGTCCAGAAGCAGAAACGCGGGCGAGATGGCCAACGCTCGCGCGATCTCCACGCGGCGCTTCTCGCCGCCGGAGAGGGCGTCGGCGCGGATGTCGGCCAGATGCGTCAGTCCGAACTCCGAGAGCAGCTCCGGGAGCTGGCGATCCTGCTCGGCGCGCGGGACGCCGTTCATCTCCCAGATCAGGCGAATGTTGTCGGCGACGCTCAGGCGCCGGAAGATCGAGGTCTCCTGGGCAAGGTAGCCGATGCCTTGGCGGGCCCGGATGTACATCGGCTCGTGGGAGAGGTCGACCGCCTTGCCGTCTTGGCGCAGCGAGACGTTGCCGGCATTGGGCTTGATGAGCCCCACGACCATATAGAAGGTCGTCGTCTTGCCGGCACCGTTTGGACCCAAGAGGCCGACCACCTCGCCCACGTTCACGTCGAGCGAGACGCCGTCCACCACGGTACGCTGGCCGTACCGCTTCACGAGGTTCCGAAGCTCGATCGTACTCCCTGTCATTTCAACGCTCACGGAGAGACCGTCACCAGTTCGAGGCGGAGATCGCCTTCGAGGTGCCCGCCGGTCAGCACGTCGTTTCCCGAGACCATGCGAACATCCCCGTCGCCCACCACATGGTCCGTTTTCGTGGAGTACACCAGCCGCCGGCACGTCAGCACGACGCCGTCTTGGCTCACCGCGCGCACCCCGCCGTCCATCGTCACGGTTTGCGCACGGTGGTCGATCACCGCATGCGGGGCGTCGACGGTGAGGCGCCGCCCCTCTCCGTAGAAGACGACGTGCGTCTGTTGAAAACGCGCGAGGCCGTGGGCGTTGTCGTACGTGGCGCGCTGGGCCTCCAGCCGATAACGGCGCTGGCCGTCGGGGCGAAAGCTCTCGATGACGACGGGGACTTTGCCGCTCGCCTTGGCGGTCACCCGCAGCGGCGGGAGCGTCGACGCGGCGGCGGGCGCCGGCGAGGCGCTCGCGGCTGGAGGGCTGGGCGTGGGCGACGGGAGCGGGGGACGCTGGCAGCCCGCGGCCAGCGCCAGCGCCGCGATGGCCGGCGCGATCGCCTGCCGCCTCACGGCCTCTCCTCCTCGAGCAAACCGACCGCCATGCCCATGAACGGGATCCAAAGCGCCACGAAGACGACCGTGACCAAGTCGATCGTCCCTTGGACCCAGGTGGCCACCATTCCGGTGACGATTGCCGCGACCATGCCCCCGGCGCGTTCGCCGCAGCGGCGGAGACCTCCGCGCACCAGGCCGGCGAAGCGCCACCAGAGCGCCAAGAACGCGGCCAAGCCCACGATCCCCGTCTCGGTGGCCACGGCGAGAGAGACGTCGTGGGCGTGGACGAGATCGGGGTAGCCGTCGGGGGGGCGCAGCGAGGGGTAGAGGCTCCAAAACGTCGCCGGACCGCTGCCCAGGAGCGGCGACGCCTCGACCGCCCGGATGCCCGCGCGCCACGCCGCCAGGCGCGTGTAGTCCTCGTCGGGGTTGTGGTGGCGCTCGCCCACGATGGCGAAGACCAGCACGCCCACGAGCATCACCGCGGGAACCGCCAGCCGCACCCGCCCCCGGCCGAAGGCGGCCGCGGCGAACATGGCCGCGACGATCGCGGCGACCCAGGCCGCCCGCGAGAAGCTGGCCCCCAACGCCGCCACGCCCAGGATGGCTGCGACCCACCCTAGGGCACGCGTCGATCCCAGCCGCCCGAAGCGCGCGGCACCGAAGCCCACCGGAGCGAGCATCAGCGAGTAGCCGGCCAGCTCCCCGGGATGCAGGAAGGTGCCGATGGCGCGCCCGTGGCCGAGCGCGTAGAGCGCGGGCGGCGTCCGCGTGAGCGCCATCACGATGGCCGCCGCCGCGCCGAGTATTCCCGAGATCAGGAAGGGCTCCAGGAACCATCGGTCGCCGCTGCCCTCGCGGAATGCGGCGGCCGCGACCAAGTGGACGAGGACCGTCGAGCCGATGAGGGCCACCATGAAGAGGCTGCCCACGGGGTTGAAGCCGACGATCCCGGAGAGCCCCCACGCCGCCAGCATGACGGCCAAGCTCTTGCCGAGCGGTGAGCGCAGGCGAATCGCGCCGGGCAACTCGCTGATGCCCAGCAGCGCGAACGCCGCGGCCAGCGCGAGCACGAACGGCCGCGGAACCACGTTGAGTCCGGCGGGCGTCAAGGGCTCGAGCGTGATCAACGACGGGAAGAGCGGAATCGCCAGCGCGAAGCAGAGCAGACCGAAGCGCTGGTAGGGCGTCGTCTTCATCCCGCGCCGCCCAGCCGCGCGGCCACGGCTCCAACGATGGCCGCGGCGCCCCCCGGAGCGCCCATGCGCTCGCGGCCGATGGCACTCATGTGCGCGCGCCGTGCCTCATCGTCGAGCAAGCGCGAGACCTCTTGGTGCGCGCGCTCTCCGTCCTTCTCGATGACCAGGAGCGCGTCGCCCAACAGCCGCTGCTGGCGCATGCGGTACCAGCCCGTGCGATGGGCTCCGCCCGGTTCGAAGGCGACCACGGGGACCCCGGCGCCCGCCGCTTGCTCGTTGGCGGTGCCGGCCTGTCCCAGCGCGAGCACGGCACCCTTGAGCACCGAGCCGATGCGGCCGCGCCAGCCGTAGATCCGCGCGG
>Ga0307372_10009191_pt1 | contig 13693 bp, 13 predicted proteins | sample OX1MG_FD_202533 | JGI IMG/M metagenome (GOLD analysis project Ga0307372, IMG submission 202533) | Soil microbial communities from Risofladan, Vaasa, Finland - OX-1 | ecosystem: Environmental > Terrestrial > Soil > Coastal area > Acid sulfate soil | place: Finland: Risofladan, Vaasa | collected...
TCTCCGCCGGCCACAGCAGGCAGGCCGCCGACATCATCGTGACCTACCTGGACGGGATCCGCCGGGTACTCGGTGATGCCGCCGTGCAGCGCGAATGGCGGCGGGTGTGGCGCGGCTACGCGTCGCTAGCCTATTTCGTCGAGCACGCACTGCTCAGGCAGGTTAAGGCGCAGCAGGCGGGGCCGCAGCCCGAGCAGGAACCTGCCCAGGCAGGGGAAGAGTCAGCCAGCTTTCTCATCTGAGTCATCGCGCGCGCGAGCACCTGCCGTCGGGCGGACTTCCTGCTGGCCGCGACGCGGCCGTCTGCCGCCATTTCGGAATCACGACCTGATTTACTCGTGCTTGTGAAGTCGTCGATCAAAAAGGACTGAAATGGAGCTTCTTGTCATAGCACGCCGACGCCTAGCCGTCGTCGTCACGGCCATGGCGACGGTTGCCGTCCCTGCGATAGTGGTCGGGACGGCGGCACCTGGCGCGGCCGCGACCAGTCTGCCCGCGCTCCCGGCGGTGGCCGGCCAGATCAGCACCGGGTCCGGTGGCGGGAACTGCGTGGATAACACCAGCGGCATAGATCCGGCCCAAGGCTCAAGCAACGGGGTCGAGTTGGCGACCTGTAGCGGGAACCCTGGGCAGCAGATCTGGACGGTAGAGCCGAACTCGACAATACGGATGACCTTTTCCTACAGCGCGACACGGCAGAGCAACGGCCAGCAGTCCACAGGCGCCTTCGAATGCCTCCACACATCGGCTGACAGCAGCGTGCAGATTACCGACTGCGACGGATCCTCCTGGGAGGACTGGATCTTCCAGGCTTCGACGAGCGGTAACGCGAACGAGTACATGCTGAAGATGTCCGGTACCTATACGTCAGGTGGCGGCGGCACGGTGACCAAGTGCCTCAAGGCGCCGACCTCGACTGGCAGTCCGCTCATCATGGGATCCTGCAGCACGTCGGATGCGGCCGAGCAGTGGTATCTGCCGCAGGTCACAGACGTGACGCAGGCGGCGGCCGCCTTCATGAACCTCAGGTCCGACTTCGACAAGAGCGGCGGGCTGTTCGTAGATACGGCCTCGTCGCCAGTGACCTGCAATATAGGCACGGGAATTAACTACATCACTAACACGACAGTTTCGGAATACGGCGGAAACTGCTGGTGGTGGTCGGCCAACTCGCTTTCGGCGATGAGCACGTTCCTTCAGGACCCGGCCAGCAGGGCATGGGTAGGATCAGGAAGCCTCTACGGCGACGTCACGGGTACCTTCGAAGTATTCTGCGTCGATCCAAGCACTGGCCAGGATCTGTACTGCCCGACCAATACTCTGGCCAACCAGGATCATTCGATCAAAAACCTGTTCCAGAACGACTGGTTCGACGACACAGCGAACTGGGCGCTCTCGTGGCTTGAGGCATACGAGTACACGGTATCGACCGGCAGCCCCGATGCCCAGTACCTGTATATCGCGGAAAACCTCTGGTACTACATCACGCGATGGGGCTGGGACCACGGGACGAACCCGTGGACCGGGCAGCCCAATCCGTTCACCTGCGGTTACAAGGGCGGGGTAATAAATTCCTACCAGGCTAACTCGCCGTCGAAGACACTGGGCGTGAACGCGATGTACCTGCGGCTGTCCGCGTGGCTCTACCTCGTCACCAGGGACACAACCTACCGTGACGGGATAAGCGCCGGGTATAGCAGTGACTACGGCGGCTATATTCAAGAGGCCAACTGGCTGCTGCCGAATCTCGCGAAGCAGACCAATGCCATAACGATGTATAATTCAAGCACGTTCCCGAACGTCCCGTTGCTCTTTGCCAACGGGATCGATCCCGCCACCTGCGCGGCAGGGACCGGGCCTGATGAGACTCAGCACGAAGGCATGATGCTGGGGGCACTAGCCGCACTGCACGACGTGGCGGTGGTCAGCGCATCGGGGCCGAACGGTTCGCTGAATTACTCGCCGTCGTTCTACCTGACGGTGGCGGACAACCTGGCGCAGACGGCCCTGACCGACACAGCGGCCGCCGGCTATACGGGAACGCCGATGATCGAATTTCTCTCGAATGGCAACGCTATCCTGAACGAGAGCGCTGACCAGAATAACGCCGAGCCGGACAACTCACAGCCCTGGATCATCGGCAAGGGCATCTTCATGCGGAATCTTTACTGTGTCAGCCTAGAACCGGCGCAGACCAGCACCTTGCCCGATATCGCGACTTTCCTTCGCGACAATGCGGCGTCGGTACTGCAGAACGACGAGAACGAGACGACCAATCCAAGTAACAAAGCACTCAACTACAACCGGCTCGGCTACTGGTGGCAGGGCGACCCGAACAGCCCGGGTTCGCTCGGGCTGCTGAACTTCGCCATGCAGACCTCGGCTGATGACGCGCTCAGCGCCAGCATCGACTCCGAGCAGGCCAGCCAGCCGTCAACGATGTGTTAGCCAGCCTCTGACTCACGCTGGCCGGCTGCCAGCCAGCAATGCCCGGGGTGCGGCCCTGGCGGGAAACCGCCCTGGCCGTACCCCGGGCACTGTCAGTGTCGATGATCACGTCCCGGGACGAGCTGCGGCCGCCGCCCGGCTGCCCCGAGCTGTGGAACGCCGCGGACGGGTGGCTATGGACCGCCGCGTCAGCCACCACACTGCGGCAGTACGCGCCCGACCCCGAAGACCCGGACGCTCTCAGCGGCCTCGTGTACCTGTCATCGTCCTGGCGGGCACTCGTGCTGCGCGACGGCATCGGCTTCCTCGGCCTGGCCCCCGACACCGGAGACACAGCCGCGTTCTACGCCTGGGGCGAAAGCCACGTCCGGTCCCTGTATACCGACGTCATGCTGCTCGCCGCGCTGGAACGCGATGCGCTCGACGGCTTCGCCGACAGGCTCACCCACATCGGCAACCGGTTCGAGAAATCACGCGAGTTCCGCAGCCTGGTCAACGAGGTGACTGAGTTCAGGAACGTGTTCTGGTGGGAAAGCGTCACCCGCCACGGCAACGCCAACGCCATCCTCGAACGGCTGCACCAGGCCCACCGCACCCAGCAGCTCTTCCACCGTGTCATCTCCGACATCGACGCCTTCCGGCAGCAAGTCGAAGCCCAGGCGCTGGAGAAATCCGTCCAGGTCCAAGAGGCAGAAGAACACCGGTCGCGCACGTTCGAGCACGCCGCATCGATCGCGGCGATCGCGGCGATCGCCATCACCCTGTCCGTCCTCATCTCCACCGCCCTGGCCCTGCCAGTGCGCGGCATCACCTTAGGCGCGTTATGGGGGTTCGTTAGTGCTGGGTGAGGCAGACGTGGAGCAGGGTGTGGGCGGCGATGGTGGCTGCGGTCCTGGTGAGGAGGCCCCGGAAGGTGCGGGCGCTGTGCCTGGCCAGTTCCATCCGCACGGTGATCTCGCTGAAGGTGGTCTCGATGCGGTTGCGCCATTCCGCGATGACCTTGCGCAGGATGGAGGGTATGGCCGCGCGCTGTTCCTTGTCCGGCGGGACGAGGACGGCGGTGCCCCGGGCGGCCTGGGCGGCGGCGAAGCCGCGCCCGCTGAAGCCCTTGTCCGCCAGCAGGTCACGCGGGGCCGGGCCGGCGTGCAGCAGGTCTCCGGCGACATCGCGCTCGCTGACGGCAGCGGGCACGATGGACCAGGCGCGGACGATCCGGCTGCCCAGGTCGGTCTTCACGGCGAGCCGGAAGTCATAGAACCACTCGGCGTGGGCGGCGTCGCGGCCGAACCGGGCGGCCAGGTCGTTGCCCGGCCCGGTCCGCTGGTCCGGGCCGCGGACCCGGGACGGGTGCTTCACCGGCAGCGCCGTGGTGTCCGCCTGCTGGCAGTCATCCTCCGGCAGCCGGGTCGCGAGCGCCGTCCTGAGCTGCTCGAACGCGCCCCGCAGCCAGCGGGTTCTCCGGTTAGCCTCGCTCTGGCACGGCAGGACCGGGAACAGATGGCCCCAGTCCCGGGCGACCTCGGCCAGGAACGCGGACTCGCTGCGCCGCCCGAGCATGTGCCGGACCTGCGCGATCGCCAGCAGCTCGGCATCGGTGCAGGCGGGAGCCGGTCCCGGCCGGCGCGGGATCCGGATCGCCCCGGACAGGACCAGGTCGTGGATCAGCACGTAGACGTAGACGAACAGGTCTTCAGTTGGCAGCATGGACGGACGGCCTCTGCGGACAAGGGACTTCGACAATCACTTGTCTTCCGCAGAGGCCGTCCTCGTCTCAAGCCGACACGCCAAGATCAACCCACATAACTCGCCTCAGACGGCCACGACCTGTCTGCATGGCTCGTCCTGTTCATCGGACTGTCGTCGACCATCCTCGGCGCGGTCGCCGGAGCCGTCGGAGGCCGCTGGATCTCCAAACGAGAACCCTGATGCCGAGCTGGCCAGATGCTGGAGGGAGACTGTGGCACCTGTTTGGCTGGAGGCTGCTTTCGGTTGCGGGTCATGCGGCAGGAGGTGATCAGCCGGGGCCGCCAGACAGGGAGTGCAGGCCGGCGTCGGCTGTCTCACGGCCGAATTCCTCGATCTGCTCGTCGAGTTCGCGGGCCGGTGCGGAGCCCCGGAAGACCGGCGCGGCGAGTTCGGCGCGCACGAGGCTGAGCTGGTGGGTGAGCTGGCTGACCCGTTGCGCGGGTGCGAGGGAGAAGACGTTGCCCAGTGCGGCGGTGGCGGCGTCGAGCGCGCCGGACCGGAGCCGGACGACGGCCAGGTCGATTCCCGCGAGCGCCTTGCCGCCGAACCAGTGCTCCTCGCCTGGATCTGGCCCGGCGTCATACAAGCCGATAGCTCGCTGTAGTTCCTCGGCCGCCTGGCCCTCTGCGCCCGGAACCGCTGAGAGCGCCCTCCCCGCGTCGCTGTGATGCGTGGCCAGGGAGAGGGTGAATGAGTGGCCGATGTCCTGCAGGTCGTCGTGGTGTTCCTGGCTGCGTGCCTCGTGCGCGGCGATGACCGACTGGCGGGCCGTGTCGGCGTCGCCCAGCGTCGCTGCCGCCTGTGCGTGCTTAAGGTACAGTTCGGCGCCGCCCGGTCCTGCGGATAGGTACTCAAGGCCGCTGGCGGCCAGGTCACGGCTTTGGATGGTTCTGCCGCGCAGGTACTCGACGTAGGACAGCTGATAACGCAGGTGCGCGAGCAGGGGCCGGTGGTCGATGACGCTGGCGTGTGCCCAGCCGGCCCGGCTGAGTTCTTCTGCGGCGTCGGGGTAGCCGAGGCGCCTGGCGCAGACTGCCATGAGGCCGTTGAGGCAGCCGAGGAGGAAGTGCAGGTCGGTTTGCTCGCGTGGCCACAGGGGGCGTTCGAGCAGGCGGTAGATCCGTTCGCGGACGCGGCGCAGGTCGAGGTAGACGGTAAATGGCTCGCCGGTGTCGGTCAGGTGCGATAGCCGCACGACGTCGGCGCGCAGTTGTTCGGATGTTGCCTGGCCGATGCCGTGCTGTTCGGCTTGCTGGGCTTGGTCGCTGGCTTCGTGCGCGCCCATCAGTACCTCTTGCTTGATGGAGGAATGGTCCGTTGCGGGCTGTTGCATTCCACCGTAAGCGATGGCGGCTGGTAGCGGCAGGAATGGTCCTGCCGGGTTGGGTGCTGGGTGCGGGGCTGGGGCGGGCAGTGCGGCGGCGGGTGATCCCGACTCGGTGGTGGCGGTTCTTTGTGGTGGCAGGGTGCCGGGCGGGGGTGGCGGGGCGGTGCCGAACTGGCTGGGCGGGATGGCGAGGGCTCGGCAGTAGTGGAGTTGGTAGCGCTCGGACGGGGTGTCCTCGCCGCGTTCCCACCGGTACAGGTTGTGGCACATGCTGTCCAGGCCGGGCACGGACTTGTCGCCCGCTTCCTGGCCGGCCCGGATGAGCTGGCGGGCCATCTCGGGCCTGGCCCAGCCGCGGGCCTGGCGTTGCTGGCGCAGCCATGCGGCGAGTTCGGCGGGCATGATTTCTTCCTTTCTGTGCAGGGGCGCTGTGTCCGGGCCGGGGCCGCCGCGTGGCGGCGTTGCGGTGGCTCAGGTGGCCCGGCCGGGTGCTGTGCGTGTCCGAAAGCGCCCGCGGCTGCAGCCGGGCTGTCCCCGGGCTTGCTTGCTGTCCGCGGCTGTGCGGGTGTTAGTGGTTAGCTGATGAGGTCGTCGGCGAGGCCGGCTTTGGCGCCGTTGATGAACGCGGTGATCTCGTTGGGTTCCAGGATCAGTGCGGGTCCGGCCGGGTCGGTGGACTGGCGCAGGGCGACCTGGCCGCCGGGGAGTTTTTTGGCTTCGAGGCAGTCGCCGCCGTTGTCGCTCCATGGCTTGCGCCAGCCGCCGGGGCCGAGGTTGCTGGCGGGCATGCCGTTGCGGATGTGCTGCTCGCGCATGGTCAGGTCTCCTTCATGAGGTTGCGCAGGATGGTGATGGTCTGGTCGGGGGAGGCGGCCTGGGCGCACATCCGGTCCAGCGCTTCGGCGTACCTGGCGGTCTCGGCGGGCTTGTCGAGGTAGCTGGCGCTGGTCAGGCCCTCGCAGTAGACGATGTCGGGCAGTTCGCTGCCGGGGAACCGGAACAGGGTGAACATCCCGTACAGGGCGGGGTGCCAGCCGGCGGCGAACGGGATGACCTGGATGGTGACGTTCGGCAGCGCCGAGGCGCCGATGAGGCGGCTGATCTGGGCGCGCATGACCGGCGGGCCGCCGACGGGGCGGCGCAGCACGGTCTCGTCCAGCACGACCCAGTAGCGGGGGGCGCCGGGGCGGGTGAGCAGTTCCTGCCGGGCCAGGCGCAGCGCGACCCGCCGCTCAGTATCGGCTCCGAGGGCTGCGGGGAAGCTGGCTGCGGTGATGGCCCGGGCGTAGTCCGCGGTCTGCAGCAGCCCGGGAACGACCTGCGGCTGGTAGGCGCGGATCAGGCTCGCCGATTCTTCGAGCCCGACCGCGATCTTGAACCAGGGCGGCAGCACGTCGTCGTAGCTGTGCCACCACCCGGCCTTGCTGGCCTGGCGGGCCAGGGACACGAACGTGCCGATCTCAGCCGGGTCGGTGACGCCGTATGCCTGCAGCAGGCTCTTGACGGTCAATGGCTTCAGGCCGCCCTCGGCGCGTTCCATCCGGCGGATCGTCCACGCAGACGACAAGATCGCGTCAGCGGCCTGCTCGTAGGACAGGCCGGCTTTTTCCCGCAGGGCCTGGAGTTGCCTGCCCAGGATCATGCGCAGCACGGTCGGGCTGCCCGCTGACGGTTTCTCGCCCATCCTGCCTCCCCGCAGCCGTTCTTTGCTCGTATGGTGCCACGGCCATTATGCCTGCGCAATCCCGCACATTCTGACCGTCATGGAGCGTCCCTATTCGTAGATCAATCGTACGTTGAGATTTGCAATTTGCATGAACAAAAGTGGAACCAGCTAACCCGCCGGCGGCTGACCGCTATGGCCGGTCTCCCGGAGCCGCCCGCCACCCTGATTCCGAGGAGGACATGTGCCAGCCACCGAGACGATCGGCAATCGCGCGGTCGCGGCCAGCGCGATGCCGCAGCCTGCGGGCACCGCCGGGTCCGGCGCAGTGCCCGCCAGCGGCAGCGGGGCGGCTGCGGCACCGGACGCTGCGGACTCAGCGACCCGGAACGGTGCCTGCGCGCTGACGGTGACGGCGGTGTTCGGCGCGCCCCCCGGCCAGGTACGCCACGCCCGCCGTTTCGCCGAGGCTGTGCTGGCTGGCTGGCCGGCGACAGACGACGCCGTCCTGGTGGTCTCTGAACTCGCCACGAATGCGGTGCTGCATTCGGCGAGCGGCCGGGGCGGCCAGTTCTGGGTGCACCTGACGGCATGCCCCGGCGAGTACGTCTGGATCGAGGTATCCGATGAAGGCGGCCCCTGGACCCGGCCAGGCGGATCTGACGGGCGGCCCCACGGACTGGACATCGTCGCCAGGCTGGCCGCCGAATGCGGCGTGGACGGCGACCCGCACACCGGCTGGACCGTCTGGGCACGCCTGGAACTGGCCAGGCCCGGCATTGCGGCAGTGATGATGCCTGCCGTCGGGGCGGCGGCGGTGGCGAATGGTTACCGGCGTGACCCGGACGTGGCCGGTGGCCACGGCACGCCACTGCAGCGAGAACTCCCGTGACGCTGCCGGACGGCATGCCCGGCAGCCAGGAGCCTGCCGGAGACCACAGGAGCGGGAAGGCCCTGCCGCCCGGCCATCATCATCCCGGACGGTTCGGCCCGTCCTCACCGCCATCCCCGGCGGCCGGCGACCGTGCTCCTGCGGACAACCCGCGCCCCGATACCCGGGAGCGAGCCCTGGGCGGCACGGCATGGCCGGAGCGGCTGGGACTGGCGGTCGCGCTGCAGCAGAGCCATCTGGCCGCCGTCACCCGCTGCGGCGGCACGCCAGTCCCGGCCGGCGGTGAGGATCCGGCCGGGAGCGGGTACCGGGCCGGGTCGTCACGGGTGTTCCCGGGCACGGCCGGTCAGCTCGCGGCAGTCCGCGGGCACGTCCGTGCCCAGCTCGCCGGCCATCCTGCTGAAGACGATGCCGTGCTGGCCGCGTCGGAGCTGTCCGCCCGCGCGGTCACCCAGACCGCCAGCGGGCATCCCGGCGGCCTGTTCCTGGTCCACGTGGCCGCGCTCAGCCCCGGGCAGGCCGCGGTCCTGGTCACCAGCCAGCAGCCGCACCCGGCCCGGGTCCCGGCCGGCCGCGTGGATCTGGTGGCCGCTGTCGCGGCCACGTTCGGCCCGTTCAGCGGCACCAGCTCGTCGAGCACAATCCTGGTCATCACCGGCCAGGATGAACGCACTCAGTTACCGCCCCGAGGAGAAGCCATGTCCGCCTGCTCGCCGTGCACCCGCGTTGCGCCCTCGCGCTCGGCGTTAGTCCTGCTCGCCGTCGCCACTGCCGTCATCGCCGGCTTAGCCGCCCGCGGCGGCCTGCGCACGCTGCGGCCGCCCGCGACCGCGGACCGCAGCCCGGCGCCTGTCACCGCAGCCCGCCCGGTGCCCGTGCCCCGGCTGGCGGTCATCGCGGTACCGTACGGCACCGGGCGCGGGCCCGGCAGCCACCTGTGCCCGGTCCCGGGCTGCCGCAAGACGGTCAGCCCGGCCAGGTCTTTCGGCCGGGGCGCTCTGCTGTCCGGGTGCCACAGGGGGGCCTGGACCAGGCCCGGGTCGAGCAGGTCGAAGCCGTCGAAGTACGTGGCGATCTCGGCGCGGGTGCGCAGGATCAGCGGGGCGGTGGCGTTCTGGTAGGCGGCTGCGGCCTTGTCTGTGGTGCCGGGCGGGTGGAAGTCCGCGGTGGCGTGGGACAGGACCACGTAGCTGCCGGCCGGGAGCGCGTCCCGCAGCGTGGCGATGATCCGGGACGGGTTCTCGGTACTGGTGATGAAATGCAGGATCGCGACGAGCAGCAGGCCGACGGGCTGGGCGAAATCGATCCGGGCACGCAGCACCGGGTCGGCCAGGATCGCGTGCGGGTCCCGCAGGTCGGCGAGGACGACCGAGGCGGTGCCGCTGCCGGTCAGCAGCGCACTCGCGTGCACGTGCACGATCGGGTCGTTGTCCACGTAGACCACGCGGGCACCGGGGGCGGCCTGCCCGGCGATCTCGTGCACGTTCCCGGCGGCGGGGATACCGGTGCCGATGTCGAGGAACTGACGTATCCCGGCCTGGCCGGCCAGGAACCGGACCGCCCGCCGCAGGAACGCCCGGTTGGCCCGCGCGATCAGGCGGACTTCGGGCCAGGCGCGCAGGATCTGCCGGACAGCTTCCCGGTCCACGGGATAGTTGTCCTTGCCCCCAGGTAGGCGTCGTACATCCGTGCCGGGTGCGGCCTGCTGGTATCGATCTGCGAAGCGGCGAAACCCTGACCCATCGAACCCGTCCTGTCGGTAGCCGGCGACCTGCTGCCCTTACCGTGCACCAGGCCCCGGCGCTGCAGGAAGGCTACGGACGGGACACCGCCGGACACGCTGCCTGCACGGCGCCGCGTCCTCGTCCCGCCAGAGGCCGGCGGCGGTAACCCGGCGGTGCGAAATGTTCTTGACTCGAGAAGTACCTGCCATAAGCCGGGATCGGTGAGGCTGGAATAGACGGCGTCAGCTTCGAGGCTGTCGCCGGACGTTTGAATGCCGATGACGTACAGGCCCGCAGTTGTCGCGGAGCTTATGCCTTGCTGGGAGTCCTCGATCGCGGTGCAGGCTTGCGGCCTTTTGCCGAGGAGGGCGCACGCGGTCCGGTAAGGGTCTGGAGCCGGTTTAGGTGCGGGTACATCATCGATGCCCACGACCGCCTGGAATCTGTCCGCCAGCCCGATCTGAGAAAGGTGGCTCCGTACGATCTTGCCGGGAGAGTTGGATGCCACTCCCAGCGGCGTCTTGCCGGCCAGGGCGGTGACGAGCGGTACCGCGCCTGGCATCGGGCTGACCGGCCGGCCAAGGTTGCAGGTGACCAGGGAGGTGATCTCGTCTGCGAGTAGGCCGGGCGGTGCGATGCCGCCGAGCAGTTCCGCCAGGGCATGCCCTAGTGCTGTTGTCCCCAGCGTCGCGAGCCGGCGCCTGTCGGCAGGTGCGGGCTGGGCTCCGTAGCGGGCGAATAGTGCGGCATATGCCTGGTCCCATAGGCCGTGGGTGTCGGCGAGCACGCCGTCGTAGTCGAATACGATCGCGTCGAGCGGCGGGCGATTCATCATTGCAGTCCTCCGCTGTGATAGATGCGGGCGGTGCACTCCAGGGAGGCGCGGTCATCGTGGCCTGCATGGTGCCGGCGCGGTCTTCCGTGGCCTCGCCTGGGAACGCGCCCTGGTGCTATCGGGAGTGTTAGCGCGGGGGCCGGGACAATGGCTGGCGGGTGCATGATCGTTTTCTGCCAGGTGACTTCGTCGTGGAGCCGGCGGATGCTGCTCAGGGCTGCCCGCAGGTCGGCATTCAGCTGCCGGAGCCGTCCGGCTGCTGCGGGCAGGCCGGGATGGCGGAGGCAGGAGGTGATCTCGCGGGCCGTCACGAGCGTGACAGCGACCCAGAATCCGGCGAGCCGGCGAGGCTGCGTGCTGACCGCTGAGGCGATGGCAGCGCGGCTGCTGGGTGAGGCGGCGAGGAATACCCACAGTTTCGCCAGGTCGTATCCGGCTGGTCGCCACGCTGTGCATTCCAGGTCAACCAGCGCCACGCCCGCCGGGGTGGCAAGAGCGTTGGCCAGGTGGGCGTCTCCGTGCTCTATCTGGAGGGCCGGCATGGCCGTGTCGCACAGCCGGGTGATGCACCGCAGGTCAGCAGGGGGTATCAGATCGCACGCGATCCTGGTGAACTGTGCCGTGTAGTCGCTGTCGTCGGGGAATGCCGGAGACGGCCGCCAGTTGTGCAGCAGCCTGAGCGCCGCCAGCATGCTGGTGAGCGTGCCGGCGGACGGGCGTGCTGGCGGGTAGCGGCAAGGATGCAGCGGCCGGCCGGGAAGCCGTGTCATGACCAGCAGGGGGTACCCGGCGTCGGCGGTGACCAGCGCTGGGACTGGTAGGGGGACCGTTCCCTCGCGGGCGAGGGCCTGGTAGACGGCGATTTCGTGCCGGCACCGGTCCTGCCAGAAGGGCCGCGGATCGACGGGGTGCTTGGCCAGGACCGGGACGCCGGCGACGCGGCCCGGCAGCAACAGCGAGGTCTCGGTGCGGATGTACCGGCCGTCGGTGGCAAAGCCCGGGCAGGCCTGCCGGACGGCGTCGAGCATCTGGCGGGTGTTATCGCAGGTCATGTCGTGCTCCGGCTGCTGAGGCGGGGTGCGGGCACCGCGGTGCGCCAGGACGGGAGCGGGGGCACGGGAGTCAGGCCGGCCAGCCAGTTGAGGGCCATGGCGGCTAGCTCAGGCGGGCGGGCAGTGCCGTCGAGTTCCAGGCATCGCCCTCGCGGCAGGGTGTCCAGCCAGATGCGGCAGGCGCGGTCGGTTTCCGCGGCTACCGGGCCGCGCAGTTTCTGCCGGGCGGCGGTGACGTCGTCAGGGACCGCCAGGTACAGGTAAGCATCCGGCGAGAGAATCTGGCCAGCCTCAGCCGCGGAGCTGTATATCCCGGCTGCGCCCGCCGGATCGCATGGCAGGCCCAGCGCGGTCATGCCGCATTCGTGCGCGATCAGGGTGAGCGGGCTCCGGTCGAGCAGCACGACGGGAGCCTCGGCTGCCCGGGCAGTGAGCGCCCGCTGGCGTTCCAGCCGCAGGGAATTGCCCAAGGCGGCGGTGACAGTCACCGAGGTGCCTGGGCGGGAACGGCGGCAGGGGCGCGAGGTCGGCATATTCGCTGATCACAGCTATGTCGGCTCGGCGGGCCAGGGTACGGGCCAAGGTGGTCTTCCCCGCGAAGCACAGTCCCTCGATGGCGATCACCCGGGGATCGCGGCGTGCCGGGCGGCGGGACTGGAGCTTCACGGCGCGCCTCCGACACCTGATATCACCGGTCCGGTACAACCAGTCGCGTGCCGGTCCTCGTCTCGCCTTCGTCCGTGCAGGTGCAGGCCGCGGAACGGGAGCTTGTGGCGCAGGTCTGCTGCTGGTTCGGCCTGGGTGAGCCGGTCAGGGTGAGACGGGTGGCCGAAGGGCTGATGAACCGTAACTGGCAGGTGGTCACTCCCGCCGGAATGGTCGCGGTCAAGCAGGTCGCCGATGCCAGTGCCGCTGCTGTCCGCGCCCAGCATGCGGCGGTGACCGCGCTGGCGCGCGCCGGGCTCCCGGTTCCCGCCCCGGTCGCCGGAACAGGCGGGGTGACGCTGCTGGAGCACCCGGCCGGGCTGTTCGCGGTCTTGCCGTGGGCGGCGGGCGAGCACCGCAGCGGCTTGAATCTCAGCCACGGCGAATGCCGCGTGCTCGGCGGGCTGCTGGGTAGCCTGCACGAGGCGCTGGCCGGCGCGCTGCCCCCGGCACCGGGCCAGGCAGCGGTTCAGGTCACGGAGGTAGCGGCGGCACGGGAGCGGATCGGCCGGTACCTGGGCCTGGCCAGCAGCCGGCGGCCGCCTGATGATTTTGACCGGCTCGCGGTGCGGCGGCTCGGCCAGCGGGCCGCTTTGCTGGATAACCTGGCGCACCTGCGGCCAGCCGGGCAGGAACCGGCTGGCCCGGCTGGCTGGACCCACGGTGACTTTCACGACCTGCAAGTGCTCTGGGAGGACGGCCAGGTGTCGGCGGTGCTGGACTGGGACCGGCTCGGGGTACGCCCGCTGGCCGCAGAGGTGGTGCGGTCCGGGACGTTGCTGTTCGGCTACGGGAATGAGCGTGGCCTGGACACCGGCCGGGTAACTGCTTTTACCTGCGGCTACCGCGAGGTCGTGCAGCTTGCCGACGCCGATCTGGCGGATGCGGCGCACCGCCTGTGGTGGGAGCGGCTGTGTGACTGCTGGCAGCTGAAGTGGCATTACGAGCGTGGCGAGAAGTCTTGTGATCACCTGTTCGCCTCGGCATCGGCGCTGCTGGAGTGGTGGTGCGCGCATCGCGGCGAGGTCTGCGGGGCATTCACCAGCCAGTGACCGGCGGCTGGCCGGTCCCCTGGCAGATACGTGTCAGGATCCGCGTCACCTGGCCGGCGTCGGCCTCTGGGCGGGCTGTGCCGGTCAGGAATCTGGCTGCTCTGCTCAGGCCGGATCGCCATGCCGCTTCCCTGGCGCTGCGTCCGGGTGCCGTGGCGACCGCCAGCGAGTAAACCTGGGCATTCTCCACGAATTCCCTCCACGTCCGGATACCCCATGCGGTCGCGCCGTCCGCGCTCCGGCCGGCGA
>Ga0307372_10009195_pt1 | contig 13689 bp, 7 predicted proteins | sample OX1MG_FD_202533 | JGI IMG/M metagenome (GOLD analysis project Ga0307372, IMG submission 202533) | Soil microbial communities from Risofladan, Vaasa, Finland - OX-1 | ecosystem: Environmental > Terrestrial > Soil > Coastal area > Acid sulfate soil | place: Finland: Risofladan, Vaasa | collected...
CAACCCTCACACAAGGCAGTAGTTTGCGCCGGGTGAGATGCGCGTGCGGACCCAGGGATCCAATCAATGGCCCGCTAGAGTTCAGCATAGCCGACAAGAGACAACCGAGAGGAGGTTCGGAAACTAGGAAACTACTCAGCCCGTTGCGGTTCAGGCGGACTGATGCCGACGGCTTTGATCCCAGCCTGAGCCCGCCGTTAGCGCCGTACGTGATGCCACATCGCCATGCTCGATCCGCTCTTCGGCTCGGTTGATCGACCATAGAGGCAACCCGTCGATGACGGCCTTGACCTTAGCCTGGGCGACGAAAGCGAGCGCGAACACAGCGATCGATAAGATGGTCATCCAAGCGATCTGCTTGCGTGAAACCTTGGCATGGTCCGCATGGCCTTCATTTGATGAGGCGAGCGCTGGTGGGGGCGTGGCATGTGACGGAACGCCTGCTTCGTACGCGGCCTCAGGATGACGCACCGTCATCATCCCGTGTTTCAGTCCCCTGGCGACCAGCCACCAATTGATTGGATAGGCAGTGAGGAAGCCGGAAAGCAGCGCCATGCTCATGACAAACCAGAATTCGGGCGTCAGCGGGCTGAATCTTCCGCCGATCGCGTTCCGGCCCAACGATGCAATCAACATCATCCCGGTCATGACCAGATTCATCGAAAGGAACTCAGGCACGAAGGTGGATGCGAGGGCGCGTCGGTAAGAGCCACCGGCCATGTCGCGCATGAATAGCGCCTGAAAGATCGTCCAGCCGAACCCGAACCCCAGCCCGTATTCAAGCGCGATTTCGAGCGGACGATTCAGGGTCAAATACGAAGCGACCACCGCGCCAGCAAGTATGCCGACGCCATCGCCTGCTACGCAGTGCATGGTGGAGCCGAGTACCTGGCGCCAGCGCGTGGCAATATAGCGCTCATGGAGACCGGATAACGGTTCCCGGCATCCCAGGACGTAAAGGAATGCACCAATCGGCCCGGTGTAGGCGGTCAGAAGAACAAACCCCCATTTCATTACCGGCGGCACCGGTGCTGCGCGTATGTCGATCGCGACAAACCCGAGAGCCATCGCCGTCAATACAAACCAAAGGAGCATCACTCCGTTTAACATCGCGTCCCTTCGGATCAGCGCGGCCCGTCTGCAAACGCGCTGGGCACTCAGCCGTTACGGTCCAGGTCTCACAATCGGGCCGCCCTCAGCCGCAACGCATTGCCGATAACCGATACGGAGCTTAGTGACATCGCTAGCGCGGCCACAATCGGGCTCAGCAGGATGCCGAAGTTGGGATAGAGCGCCCCGGCCGCCACCGGGATTCCGATCGCGTTGTAAGCGAAGGCGAATACCAGATTCTCGCGGATGTTGCCCATCGTCGCGCGGCTGAGGGCGCGGGCGCGCGCGATGCCGGCCAGGTCGCCCTTCACCAGCGTCACCCCGGCACTCTGGATCGCAACCTCGGTGCCCGTTCCCATCGCAATGCCTACATCCGCCTCTGCGAGCGCGGGTGCGTCATTCACGCCGTCCCCCGCCATGGCGACAATCTTGCCATCGGCGCGCAGCTTGCGAACGATGCGGTTCTTATCCTCGGGTAAGACATCCGCCTCGACATCGTCGATGCCGAGCTGCCGTGCGACAGCTTCGGCTGTGGTGCGATTGTCGCCCGTGAGCATAACGATATGCAGGCCGCTTTTCCGCAGGCTGTCGAGCGCAGCGCGGGTCGTCGCCTTGATCGGGTCCGCGATCGCGATGATCCCGCCCGGCTTGGCGTCCACCCCGACGTATAGGACCGTGGCGCCTTGTTGGCGCAACTCATCGGCCCGTGCGGCGAGGTCGCCCAGTTCGATTCCTTGGTCCGCCATCAGCTTGGCGTTGCCCAGTGCCACAGGTCGCCCGGCGACCTTGCCAGTGACGCCCTTGCCGGTGACAGAATTGAAATCGCTTAGCTCTTCGCCGGCAACCTCCTTTTCCTGGGCCGCCGCGACGACGGCCGCGGCGAGCGGATGTTCGCTCGAATTCTCCAAGCTGGTCGCGAGCCGCAACACATCGCCTTCCGTCATTCCCTTCACCGGGACCACAGCGGTGACCTTGGGCTTGCCCTCAGTCAGCGTACCGGTCTTGTCCACCACCAGCGTGTCCACTTTTTCCATGCGCTCGAGCGCTTCGGCCGACTTGATCAGCACACCCGCGCCGGCGCCCTTGCCGACACCAACCATGATCGACATCGGCGTGGCCAGACCGAGGGCGCAGGGGCAGGCGATTATGACAACGGAGACCGCCGCGATGAGCGCGTAGGCGAGCGCAGGCGGCGGGCCCCATACAGCCCAGGCCGCGAAGGCGGCGATGGCGACGGCGAGTACCGCCGGGACGAAGTAGCCCGCGACCGTGTCGGCGATGCGCTGAATGGGAGCACGGCTGCGCTGCGCCGCGGCGACCATGGCGACAATGTGGGCCAGTACGGTGTCCGCGCCGACCTTCTCAGCCCGCATAACGAGCGAACCGGTGCCGTTGACGGTGCCGCCGATAACCTTGTCCGGCGGCCCCTTCGGCGAGGGCATCGATTCGCCCGTGACCATGGACTCATCGACCGCGCTTTTGCCCTCCAGCACCACGCCGTCCACGGGAATGCCGTCGCCCGGACGGACCCGCAGCCGATCCCCGATCTTGACCTCGTTCAGTGGGATTTCCTCGTCATCGGCTCCGTCGCGCAGGCGTCGCGCGCTCTTTGGGGCAAGATTGAGCAGCGCGCGGATCGCACCGCCGGTCTGATCGCGTGCCCGAAGTTCCAGCACCTGACCAAGAAGGACCAGAACCGTAATGACCGCGGCGGCTTCGAAGTAGACTGGAACGGTGCCGCCCATCGTCCGGAAGCCCGCCGGGAAGGAGCCGGGAACGAAGGTGGCTGCGAGGCTATAGACATAGGCCGCTCCCGTCCCGAGCGAGATCAGCGTGAACATGTTCAAGTGGCGGCTGACGAGTGACGCCCAGCCGCGCTGAAAGAACGGCCATCCCGCCCACAGGACGACAGGTGTCGCCAGCACGAACTGGATCCAGATGGAGATCTTCGGGGCCACCATGGCATCCATCCCAAGACCCGGGATATGGCTGCCCATTTCGAGAATGAAGACTGGCAGGGTCAACGCGAGGCCGATCCAGAAGCGCCGCGTCATGTCGGCGAGTTCGCGGTTCGGCTCGGCCTCAGCGGGCGCGGCCAATGGTTCCAGCGCCATGCCGCAGATGGGGCAATGGCCCGGACCATCCTGGCGGATTTCCGGGTGCATCGGGCAGGTGTAGACGACGCCGGCCCTGGCGGGTTCCCGCATAGCGACGTCTGATTTGAGATACGACTGAGGCGAAGCGACGAACTTCGTCTGACAACCAGCCGAGCAGAAATGGAAGATCTTGCCACCGTGCTCGAAGCGGTGCTGCGACGTGGCGGGATCCACCTTCATCCCGCACACTGAATCGATTTCCAGCATGCCAACGGCCTCCATGTGACGGCGGTCGGGCGGGCGGTCATTCATGACAAGGTCCGGCATTATGATAATAGACATCATAACCGGCTGCTGTATCAGAGCCGGAATCTACCTAGACTAGGCAGGTCCTCCTGCCGATCGCACCTCATGTTCTCCCAAGAAGGTGGCCCTCTCAAGCTCCGTCATGATGACGATCGTCGAATGGGTAGTTTCCGAGCCTACCGCAACCGGCTGCGTTTGGTATTCTCCTCCAGCCACCGAAGGGTCAGTCCCTATCGATGCCGAAGCGGACGCCCCGTACTCCAGCGTCGAAGGCCACACCGACATGCTTTCCGCCACGCTTTATGTCATTCCAATTGTTCTGATCCTGGCTTTGGTATTGATCCAGGCCAGCGTGAGGGTCCTGCGGGAATATGAGCGGGCTGTCGTCTTCACTCTGGGTCGGTTTCAGACGGTCATGGGACCCGGTCTCATGTTCATGATTCCGTTCGTCCAGAAAATGGTGCGAGTGGACTTGCGCATCCAGGTCATCGAGATACCGAGCCAAGATGTAATCTCGCGCGACAACGTGTCGATGAAGGTCGACGCAGTGCTTTATTTCAACGTCGTCAACCCCGAACGCGCCATTATCCAGGTGCAGAACTATATTCCGGCCACGATGATGCTCGCGCAGACGACCCTGCGGGCGGTTTTGGGGCAACATGAGCTCGACGAAATGCTCTCCGAACGCAAGAAGCTCAGCTCGGACGTGCAGAGCATCCTGGACACACAGACCGAAACCTGGGGCATAAAGGTCACTAACGTCGAGATCAGAACCGTCGAGCTCACCGACAACATGGTCCGCGCCATCGCCAAACAGGCAGAAGCGGAACGCGACCGGCGGGCGAAGGTCATTCACGCGGAAGCAGAGTTCCAGGCATCACAGACCCTTGTCAACGCCGCTAAAATCCTCGGCAGTATCCCGGCTGCCATGCAGCTTCGATACCTTCAGACACTTACCGAGATCGGTGCCGAACAGAACTCGACAGTCGTCTTTCCGATGCCAATCGACATCATCAGGCCGTTCCTCGATCTTCTGGAGCAAGCTGGCAAGGTGCCCAACGCGAATGGGGCCATTCACGCTCCACTCGTTGCCGAAGGCTCGTTGCAGCACTGACGATAGTTTCTGATAAATCCTGAGGCGCCCGATACCAAATCAGCGGGTTATCGGGGATATTTGGGGAGAATTGCTTTCGTGGTCCTTCCCTGTCGCGAATGGGGCCGAAGGGCGACCAGAGGAGACACAATGAACCAACCACGGATTTGGTACGTCGTCGCCGATGGCGGGCGAGCACGCATCGTCCAGAAGCGCGACCCTCAGGGCGACAGGCAGGAAGCGTCCGACACCCTCCAGGAGATGGTTTCAGCCGATATCCATCGCGCGACGCACGATCTCGGCGCCGAACGGCCAGGGCGAGTGCGCGAGAGCGCGGCGTCGGTGCGCCATGCGATGCAGCCACGCCAGGATTTGCACAGGGCCGAAAAGCAGAACTTCGCGCACGAGGTTGCCGCGTGGTTGAATGCGGCGAACACACAGGACGCGTTCGACGCGCTGGTTCTGGTTGCGCCAGCGCATGCGCTCGCCGATCTTCGGCAGGCGCTCGATGAACCCACCCAGCGCAAGATCACGGCTCAGCTGCAGAAGGACCTCACTAAGGTACCCAACGCCGGTCTGGCGGCGCACCTTGCCGATGTGAGCAACGCTTGAGAGGCGCCGAAGAGCAGCATGGTCACCGATCAAACTCAGCCCCACAAAAAGATTGGATGTGGTCAGCGCGATGAAGGAAGGCGCGGTTCTGATCTCCTTCATCTATACGGAGAAACGGCCCCGCGCTGGTGCAGCGTCTTTTGGACAAAAGGATCACCTGCTTCGCGTTGGAACGCGTGACGCGTATCTCACGGGCGCAGGCAACTACGCCATCAAGATCGGCTGGGTCGACGAACTTCTCGCTAAGGCCGCCTCGCCCATGCTGGTAAATTATGCGACGAAGCGGGCGATCACGCGGCTAATTCCAAGCAAAGCGTCGTCGCCTGAACGGGACAATCGCCATCACAAGGAGGAAAGGATGCAGATCCAGATCCATACGGACAGCAGCATCGAAGGGGGTGAGAAGCTCATCGCCCATTTCAGCAGTGTGGTGGAAGGCGCCCTGGAACGATTCAGCGATCGGATCACCCGGATGGAAATCCACCTCAGCGACCAGAACGGCGACAAGAGCGGACAGGATGATAAGCGCTGCATGATGGAAGCGCGCATCGAGGGCCGCCAGCCCATTGCCGTCACGCACCAGGGGGCGAGCCTGGACCAGGCCGTTGACGGCGCGGCCCACAAGTTGACCAGGTTGATCGAGGGCACGCTCGGGCGCCTGGCGTCGAGACCATAACGACGTCCGACTGCATAGCGCAATCGGCAATGAAGTGCCTATGGCGCTTCATCGGACGACCGGTAATCCCGGCAAGCCAGCCGTCCGATCAAGCCGAATTTTCCGGCGCCGCGTGGTCCAGGGGTGAGGGCAAGCGCAAAAAGCCGGAAAACTCTATCTTCCGGCGATCCAAGGATGGGTCTCAGAGCACTCTCTAGCGGATAGCGGGCGCGATATCAGAGAGCGCGCCCTGGTCTTTCTTGGAGGATGAATTCCTGACAGCAACTATCAGCTGCTATCTGCGCTCGCGGCCCTCCTACAATGCGCGGCTATCCCCTTCTAAGCGGCGAAGCTGCCTATGAACCACGAGACTTCATCCATAGCCGTTTTGACGGGCCTGAGCGAAAGCGAGGCGCAGGCCCGCCTAAAGTCCGAAGGGTTCAACGAACTGCCGCGCGGCGACCGGCGCACGGTGTTTCGCATCGTTCTCGAAGTCATGCGCGAGCCGATGCTGGCGCTGCTGCTCGGCGGCGGTGTCATCTACCTCGCGCTCGGCGATCTTCAGGAAGCCCTGATCCTGCTGGTCTTTGCCTTAGCGTCGATTGTGATCACGGTTGTGCAGGAGACCCGCACCGAACGCGTGCTGGAAGCGCTGCGCGATCTCACCAGTCCACGCGCGCTCGTTATCCGTGACGGTGCGCGCAAGCGCATTGCGGGACGGGAGGTCGTGCGCGGTGACATTGTCGTCCTTTCGGAAGGCGACCGCGTTCCCGCCGACGCCCTGCTATGGCAATGCCAGGAGTTGCAAGCCGACGAATCGTTGCTGACCGGCGAGTCGGTGCCGGTGCGCAAGCTGGCGCGCGAGGCCGCCGTTCCCGACGCTGCGGCGCGGCCCGGTGGCGATGACCTTCCGCAGGTGTTTTCCGGGGCCTTAATTGTTCGCGGCACGGGCGTCGCCGAAGTGACCGCGACGGGGGCGCGCAGCGAGATCGGCAAGATCGGGCAATCCCTGAGCACGCTTGAGCCCGAACCGCCACGCTTGCAGGTGCAGACACAGCGGCTCGTCCGCCTGTTTGCGCTGGTCGGCGGCGCCGTGAGCGTGCTGGCGGTCGTGCTTTACGGGCTGTTTCGCGGCGGCTGGCTCGACGCCATGCTCGCGGGCATTGCGCTGGGCATGTCCATGTTGCCGGAAGAGTTTCCGGTGGTGCTCACCGTGTTCATGGCGATGGGGGCGTGGCGCATTTCCCGCGCCCGTGTGCTCACGCGGCGCGCAGCGGCCATCGAGACGCTCGGCTCAGCAACCGTTCTCTGCACCGACAAGACGGGCACATTGACCGAGAACCGCATGTCGATCGCCGAATTGCGCCTACGGGACGGCAGCGCGTTTACTGTGAAGGCGTCCGGAGACCAACTCCCTGGCGCCTTTCACAACGTTCTCCGGACCGGCATCCTCGCGAGCGCGCCGGAGCCCTTCGATCCCATGGAAAAGGCGTTCCATGAGCTGGGCCGCCATGCGTTCGCAGGGAAGCCCGAGGAACGCCGATCGCTTGTGCGCGCCTATGGCTTGCGGCCAGAACTGCTCGCGATAACTCAGGTCTGGCAGAACGATAACGAATTGATCGTGGCCGCCAAGGGCGCGCCCGAGGCGATTGCGGATTTGTGCCGAGCCTCGACTGGTGAGCTTGCTGCCTTGAAGACGTCAGTGGACGCCATGGCGGCCGAGGGCCTGCGCGTACTTGGTGTTGCCCGGGCGCGCATTGGCGGCGGGGAGTTACCGGAAGACCCGCACGGCTTTGGGTTTGAGTATCTGGGACTGGTGGGATTGGCCGATCCGCTGCGCACCAGCGTGCGCGATGCGGTGGCCGAGTGCCGTTCCGCCGGCATCCGTGTCGTGATGATCACGGGCGACTATCCGGCGACAGCCAGAGCGATCGCCAGACAAGCGGGGCTGGAGTCATTGCAGATCATGACCGGGAAGGAATTGGAGCGCTATGCCGATGCAGAGCTGGCGCAGCACGTCCGGGCGGTGACGGTCTTCGCCCGCATCATGCCCGAGCAGAAGCTCCGCATCGTCAATGCGCTCAAGACCAATGGCGAGATTGTCGCCATGACCGGCGACGGCGTGAATGACGCGCCTTCTTTGAAGGCGGCGCATATCGGCATCGCCATGGGCGGACGCGGGACCGACGTGGCAAGAGAAGCGTCCTCGATCGTGCTGCTCGATGATGATTTTGGGTCCGTGGTCAAGGCCGTTCGTTTGGGACGGCGCATCTACGACAATCTGCGCAAGGCGATGGGCTTTATCTTCGCCGTGCATGTGCCGATCGCAGGTCTTGCGCTGCTGCCGCTGGTCTTCGGACTGCCGATCATCTTCAGCCCGATCCATATCGCGTTTCTGGAGATGGTGATCGATCCGGTGTGTTCGCTCGTCTTCGAGGCGGAAACTGAAGAAGACGATATCATGCGTCGTCCGCCGCGGGCGCCGGAAGAGCCGCTGTTCTCAACACGGTTGATACTCTGGAGCCTCTTGCAGGGCCTGCTGGCATTTGCGCTGGTGGCAGCGATCTATGTGATCACCTATCGGCGCGGCATGCCGGCGGACGAGGCGCGGGCGCTCGCCTTCTTCTCGCTGGTGACGGCGATCGTCGCGCTGATCTTCGTGAACCGGAGTTTCAGCGCATCGATATGGTCGGCGCTGCGGCGGCCCAATCGCGCCCTCAAGTATGTGCTGCTGGCCGTGGCGCTGATATTGGGCCTCACGCTGCTGTGGCCGATGGCTAGTCACCTGTTCCGCTTCGGCCCGCTGCACGCGGACGATCTTGCTTTAACGCTGGGGGCTGGGATTGCCGTGCTCCTGGTTCTTGAATTCTTAAAGCCGCTCTGGCGATTGAGGCTGCGGTTGTAGAGCGTTGGCGCCTCAAGCTCTGGGCTTGCGCCCCGAGCCTGGTAAGTGGTCTCCGTCACCCCCCCTGAGCATCTCGACGCTCAATCGCCAGGTCGCCAAGTCTGTGGCCAAAATACGAAACTGTAGCTCGTTTTTGCCAATCGCCCGCCTGCTATCGGCTACTATCGGTCACTAGCAATTCCCGGAAGTATCCTACCGCACTCCAATCTACTCCACAGTACTCCCCGTAACTCCCACTCGATCGTTTCCACGCATCGTAACGCGCTGATTTCTATGCGCAAAAGTTTTCTCCTGACGGTCTAAGCCCGACTGTCAGTCCGTCAAATTTTTCCGCTCTTGATTTCAAGGGGAAAATCGGACGGTTCGAATTTTGCGTGGTTTCAACAACTATCGCCAACTATCGGCCAATTTATCGCGTCGTCAATCGCGATGCGCACCCTGGCCCAAGATCAAAAAAGACCGTCGGCATCTCTAGCACCAGGCGTTCGCGCCGGCCATGTTTATGCTCTGCTGATCACAGACGAACCAAGCCTATTAAGGTTGCTGGACGACAACTGATCCATATAGCCACACTTGGCTGCGGCGGTGTTGAAGGATATACGGCCGACGAAGGTCTGAGATGGTGACGAGAAGGCAACGGCGTGACGGGTCGGTGCGCTAAGCCCATCCATGAGCCGGCTTCGAGTCCGTCTCGCTGCAATGCGTTGGCCTCAATAAGACCGAGGCGCGTGCGCCTCGGGTGTAAGGTGCACCTAGGCAATTCCCAAGCGCCGGAAGACCGGAACCTTCACCAAGTCCAGGAGGATGGCAAAGGCCGCGGCAGCCGCGAGCGTGCAGGCGACCACCCAAGCAGGCAACGGCGCCATGGCGATGCCGCCGATGGCTAAGGTCGAGGCGATCAGGATATCGGCAACCGACGACACGAGAAGCCAGACGCTGGGTCGGGATGACCAGAGGTGACGGCGCTCACGATTGGTGTAGGTGGTGGCTTGGTTGCCGAACACGATAACGAGGAAGGACAGGGTCTGTAGCGCGCCTATAGCCAGCCCTAGCCGATACGCGCCGAAGGCCAGGATGGAGGTGCAGAAGATCAGCTCACCGAGTCCCATGGTCACCCCGGCGATCGTCAGATTGCCAACGCGCCAAGCGTTTGGCTGCGGTGACGGCCGGACATGATCGGTCGTCAGTGACATGCCGAGGAAGTCGCCTGTGATCATGATCAGGACCATTAGCAAGGGCGTCAGAATTGCGTGGCCGGTAAGGAGCAACCCGATCGCCAGAAACAGTACTTGGACGGTTTTCTTCGTGATGGAGTTCAGGGCGTAGCTCAGGATGCGCTGGAAGGTAATACGACCTTCCTTGACCGCGGCGACGATGCCGCCAAGCCCGGCGTCGGTCAGGACCATGCCGGCGGCCGACTTTGCGACATCGGTCGCCGTCGAGACCGCGATCCCCATTTGCGCCTGGCGGAGCGCCGGAGCATCATTGGCGCCGTCGCCACACATGCCGACGGTGTAACCTCCCGCCTGGAATGCCTTGACGAGCTTAAATTTATCCTCGGGTAGGACGCCGGCGAAGACAGCGAATTGCTCTGGGTGGACGGCATCCGGGATTGGGCCGGGCGGGCAGACGGCGCCGTCAAGTCCCACCGCCTTCGCAACGATCGCCGCCGTCCCCGACGCATCACCCGTCACCATGACGGCACGGACGCCCAAGTCGTGCAATTCGGCGATCAGGGCGGCTGAATCGTTGCGCGGCGGATCGCTGAGCGCGATGAGGCCCGCGAGCTTCATTCCGGCCGCCAGCCCGACGGCGACCGCCAACACGCGAAAGCCCTTGTCTTCGAGTTCCTTGGCAGCGGCGACAAGGTCCGGGGAGGGCTGGGCGAGCGCGCTCACGACAGAGAAGGCGCCCTTGACGATACGCTCCGGGTTTCCCGTTGCGTCTGTCGTGGTCGCCTCAGACATCTTCTTGGCCGGATCAAACGCGGAAAATTTGACCAACTTCGGTGCATCGGAGATGGGCTTGCGAATCGCCGCCGCGCGAACGGCGCCGTCGACCGGATCCTGCCCGCCATCCGAGCTGGCCAGCGCCGCCAGCGTCAAAACATGTGCCTCGTCAAATCCGGGCGACGGACAAACCGTCGTGACCGTCAGGGCGTTTTGGGTCAGCGTCCCGGTCTTGTCAGCGCACAAGACCACCATTGACGCCGCCTCATCGACGGCAGACAGGCGGGTGGGAAGGACTCCCAACTTCGCTAGAGCCCTCGCGCCGATTGCCGACGCAAGGGTGAAGGTGGCCGGTAGTGCGACGGGTATCGATGCCAGGATGGCCGTCAGCACGAGGGGCATGATCTCGGCAACCGGCATCTTGAGAAACCAGGCATAGGCCACCAGCAGCACGATAATCGCGCCGTTGAAGGCAGCGAGATTGCGCACCACGCGCAGCACCGCCTTCTGTTGCGTGCTCACGACATGAGCGGTTCGAACGAGCTCGGCGGTTCGTCCGAATTTGGTGCGTGTACCGGTTGCGGTAACCTCCGCCTCGGCCTCGCCGCGCCGAACCAACGCCCCTGCGAAGGTTTGAAGCCCCGCGCCGGCCTCGATCGGCACGGATTCGCCCGTGAGCATGGATTGGTCAAGCAGAACTTCGCCGCTTGTGAGCTTGACATCCGCCGCCACCACGGCGCCTAGCGAGAGCTTCACCAGATCGCCGGGGACCAAGTCGGTGGCAGGAACGGTTTTCCATGCTCCGTCCCGTTTGACCGAGGCGGAGAGCGCAAGTCGCGACTTCAGCGCGGCCAGCGTCGCTTGGGCTCGGCTTTCTTGGAAGAGTCCAAGCGCGGCGTTGAACAGAAGAAGAAGGGCGATGATCGCTGCTTCGACATATTTGCCGAGCACGAGTTCAAGCACGATCGCCGCTTCGAGCATCCAAGGCACGGGCGCCCAGAACTTCTGCAGCGCCATGCGCAACGGATGTGCGCTGGTATCCGGCATCGCGTTGGGGCCGAATTTCTCCAGCCGACCGCGAGCCTCGTCGCTTGTCAGGCCATTTTGCGGTACCGGCTGCCCGGGCTTGGTAGGTTTGGCTGACGAGATGTTCACCGCGGATAGCTGGCTCGCCATGCTCCGACTCTCTTCTGATTGGGTACGAGTTGAGCTCAGCCAAACAAATCTCAGCGACAGTGGACACTGCAAGGCGATCCTAACGGACACCCCGCGGCGCCTTGCAAGGTCTGCTTTCCGGCGAGCTGTCCTTCAGTCCCTGCGTTAGAACGCGCGCTCCGTTGCAACGTCATGGGGGTCTCCGTCGCACCGAGCGCTCCATCCCCTTCGAGGCAGTCATCGAGACTTTCTCAACATACCAATTTCAGACTTCTTTAGCCCTGCTGGCTATGCCTAATCTCAATCCTAACTGACTAAAAGCTCATCGGAGAAACGTAGAAATCATTTCTCCTTGGCATGGCGGGCGATGAGAGCCTGCGCATCGCGCTGGATCTGCCGGAGATGCTCCTCGCTGCGGAAGCTTTCTGCGTAAATCTTGTAAACATCCTCGGTTCCCGATGGCCGGGCGGCAAACCAGCCGTTTTCAGCGACCAGCTTGAACCCGCCGATGGGTTCGTTGTTGCCGGGCGCTTTCGTCAGCTTCGTTTCGATCGGCTCGCCCGCCAGGTCCTTCACATCAAGTTCGGCGGGGTCCAACTTGGCGAGACGTGCCTTCTGCTCTGGTGTGGCCGGCGCATCTATTCTTGCGTAGAAGGATTGACCCAGGTCCTGCGTGACGGACGCATAAAATAAGTTGGGATCATGGCCGGTGCGCGCGGTTATCTCCGCGGCAAGCAGGCCCATGATCGGTCCATCCTTGTCGGTCGTCCATACCGCCCCACTCCTACGGAGGAACGATGCGCCGGCGCTTTCCTCGCCGCCGAACGCCAGCGATCCGTCGATCAGGCCGCTGCTGAACCATTTGAAACCGACCGGCACTTCGACCAGCTTACGTCCCAGTTTCGCCACGACGCGGTCGATCATGCCGCTGGAGACGACGGTTTTGCCGATGGCGCTGGCGTGGCGCCACTGAGGCCGGTTCGCGGATAGATAGGCAATGGCGGCCGCGAGAAAGTAATTCGGGTTCATCAGTCCGCCCGACGGGCAGACGATGCCGTGCCGGTCGGCGTCGGTGTCATTGGCGAAGGCGATGTCGAATTTGTCCTGCAGCGCGATCAACCGCGTCATCGCATAGGGCGAGGAGCAGTCCATCCGGATCTTTCCGTCCCAATCCACTGTCATGAAGCGAAACGTCGGATCGATGGCGTCATTCACCACGGTCGCGGCGATCTTGTAGCGCTCGATGATAGGCTGCCAATACTGTACAGCGGCGCCACCCAGCGGGTCGATCCCGATGCGCACGCCCGCTGCACGGATCGCTTCCAGATCGACGACATTGGCGAGGTCGGCGACATAGGGCGTGATGTAGTCATAGGCACGAATGCACGCCGTCTTGTGGGCGCGTTCATAGGGCATGCGCACGACACCACCGAGTTTCTTGACGAGGAATTCGTTCGCGGCTTTCTCGATCCAGCCTGTCACATCGACATCCGCCGGGCCGCCGTTGGCCGGGTTGTATTTGAAGCCGCCTTCGTCGGGCGGATTGTGCGAGGGGCTGATAACGATCCCGTCCGCGAGCCCCGTCTTACGGCCCAGATTGTAGGTCAGGATCGCGTGCGAGATCACCGGCGTCGGCGTGTAGCCGGCGTGCTGGTCGATCATCGTTTCGACGCCATTCGCCGCGAGCACCTCGATCGCGGACGCGAAAGCAGCTTCCGACAGCGCGTGCGTGTCCATGCCCAGGAACAGCGGCCCGTCGATGCCGGCGTGGCGGCGGTAAAGGCAGACGGCCTGGGCGATGGCCAGGA
>Ga0307372_10009197_pt1 | contig 13687 bp, 15 predicted proteins | sample OX1MG_FD_202533 | JGI IMG/M metagenome (GOLD analysis project Ga0307372, IMG submission 202533) | Soil microbial communities from Risofladan, Vaasa, Finland - OX-1 | ecosystem: Environmental > Terrestrial > Soil > Coastal area > Acid sulfate soil | place: Finland: Risofladan, Vaasa | collected...
GGCGTACATCAGGAACCAAGAGAAGGAAGATGAACGGTACGATCAGATGAAGCTGGGCGTCTGACAAGCCGCCTTGGGCGGCTCCCGTGATTTAAGGCGCCTTTGAGGCGCTCACCAATAAAGCCCCTGGCTTTGCCGGGGGATACTTACTGTAGACAACGGCAGCTTCCGACCCACCGAGCAGCGTCTGGCGATCACCTGTCAGCGGCATCCGGCGTTTCCGCGCGGGCCAGCGGTCCTGGTCCGGTTGATCAAGCATCTGCGCAAGCGTCTGCACGACGACGCCAACGCGCTGGACCAGGCCCAGGCGAACCTGGCCGCGGCTGAGGCCAGTGCGCGTGCTACCGGTGCCAACATCAATTCCGCGCTGGCCGCGGCCCACGCGCGCCATACCGAATACGAGATGTACATGGCGCAAGCGCAGCGCCGCCAGCAGATGGGCGACCTGATCGCCAAGGAAGACCGCAGCAATGCCGTCTCCACTGCCAATTCCGGGCTGGCCACCTGGCAGCAGGCGAAGGCCAGTGGCAACCAGGCTGACGCCGCGCGCGAAGAGGCCCTGGCCGCGGTTGAGCAGGCCCAGGTTGAGCTGGATCTGGCGCACCTGAATCTGCAACGCACCGAGGTACGCGCCCCGGTGGACGGCTATGTCACTAACCTCGACGTCCGTGTCGGCGACTACGCGGCCACCGGCAGCGCGCAACTGGCGCTGATCGATGAGCACAGCTACTACATCTACGGCTACTTCGAGGAAACCAAGCTGCCACAGCTACGTGTGGGCGATCCGGTGGCATCCGCCTGATGGCCGGTGGCATCCATCTGAAAGGCACGATCAGCGGCATCGCCCACGGCATCGCGGACAGCGACAATCCCACCGGGACTGACCTGCTGGCTGACGTCAATCCCACCTTCAACTGGGTGCGGCTGGCCCAGCGCCGGTGCGCATCAGCATCGACACCAGCCAGCTGCCCGCCAATACGCTGATTGCGGCCGGCATGACGGCGACGATCGAGGTGCAGCCGCGACCATCGGGTCATGCAGCTGCCGGCAGGCGTGATGCTGCCGGTCTCTGAGATCGTCGTCCGACCGGTCAGGCGATCGGACGGGCCGTTGGGCCTTCTTCCGCGCCGCCATACCTGGGCTCCCATCCCGGTTGCGTATTCCGGCTTTGTTTGCAGGAGCGCACCCTGTGCGCGAATGCTCTAATGCCTGAGCGAGGCCAAGAGCCATCGCGCACAGGGTACGTTCCTGCAAGGTTTTCAACGCTGCCCAACCTTCGCTGGCGTAGCGGAGCTGTTCGAGGTTCCCGTTAGGATGTGACATCCCATCCACGGACCTCATCCATGCCAGTGCGGCTCTCCTCGACCGGTCTGGTGCTCGACGGCCAGGCACCGGTGCAGAACCTGTTGCGCTTCCTCGACACCGTCTTGCGCGGCATCGGCCAAGTCATGCTGCAGAACAACAGCTACGCAGGCCTGCTGTTCCTGCTCGGCATCTTCTGCAACTCGGCGCTGTTCGGTTGTGCGGTGCTGGTCGGCACCATGGTGAGTACGATCACAGCCATCCTGTTTGGCGCGAAGCCAGCCCTCGTGCGGGATGGCTTGTTCGGTTTCAACGGCGCGCTGGTGGCGATCGCGGTGATCTATTTCCTGCAGCCGGATGCGCTGACCTGGGCTTACGTGATCCTGGCGGCCGCCTGCACCACAGTGCTGATGGCGGCGATGCTGCGCCTGTTCGACACCTGGAAGATGCCCGTACTCACCGCGCCGTTTGTGTTTACCGCGCTGTGCTTCCTGCTCGCGTGCGCGCGCTTTGGCCGCCTGCAATCGACGCATGTGTTGCCCACCGCCGGCTTGCCCAAGGCCGCCGCCATCGTCGAGGGCATCGTGACCACCTCAACGGTGCTGGAAGGCCTGTTCAACGGCGTGGCGCAGGTGTTCTTCCAGGGCAGCGTGATCACCGGCGTGCTGTTTGTGATCGGCCTGCTGATCAGTTCGCGCCGCGCCTTTGTCATGGCATTGCTGGGCTCCCTCACCGGGCTGCTGGTGGCCTGGCTCATGGGCGCGGCCGAGCCAGCCATCCGCTCCGGCGCGTTCGGCTTCAACAGCGTGCTGACCGCGATTGCGTTGGGTAGCGTGTTCTTCGTGCTGGACAAGGCCGCCGCCGCTTACACCCTGCTGGCCAGCATCGCCACGGCAGTGGTGTTTGCCGCCATCTCCGCGGCACTGGAGCCGCTGGGCATGCCGGCGTTGACGCTGCCATTCGTGCTCGTGGTGTGGTTGTTCGTTCTGGCTGGCGCGGTTTTCCCGGCGCTGCGTCCAGCGACGGTTGCGTGATGCCAGGAACGGGGTCAGGTCACTTACTGCTTGTGGGGAAAGTGAACCTGACCCTGTTCTTGAAACCAGTGGTAAATTGCTGAACAAAAATTAACTACGATTGCACTTTGGATGGGTTCAATAGTCTTTCTCCAATGTCGAGGACAAATTCAGTGGAATTTGGCGACGCGCGCTGAATGAGTCGTCGCTGAACGCTTTGACACCAGAACTCATTGAAAAATGGGCTAGCGACAAGATTCTCATCAATCCAGTTGCGAAGCTTGCAGATGTCGGGGTCTTCCATCCGACGCCGTGTATTGTCCTGACCGTCGAAGGTGGCAAAGCATGCTTCCCGACCATTCCGGTTTCCGGCGACGAGAGTTGGCAAGTAAGGCGAAAACAACACGACGATCAAGCCGCTCTTTGGGACAAGGTCGAGTGGTTTATGCCGCTATGGCTACCGATGGGTGAAATATCTAAGCTGCTTGCTTCCGTCAGGCATGTGACGAGAGAGCGGGCGCTCGATCTTTTCAAATATCACACGTCAACGCTTTATACATTGCCCTTCCAGGCGGTTTACATCGAACAGATCTTGCCTCTTGCTCACAGCCTTAAAGAGATCGTGCCGTTGGCGCGGGAAGCTTATCTAGGCGCATATAGCGGCTATTGGGCTACCAGTGTCGGAGCGTTGATACCGGCGATCGAAGGTAGTCTGACAAGAATTGTTTCTGATCTCGGGTCTAAAGCTACTGCCCCGGACAAGATTGATCATGCAGTGAACCGCGCGATCGAAACTGCTGCACAACTCCATTTTGACCGCATGTGGGTGCCGCCAGAATATAAAACTTGTGACTATCTATTCGGGCAGGACGAGCGTGTTTTCGCCTTTGAGACGTTTCGTAGGTGGCTCAAGAATCATTTTTTCTGCAATACCGACGAATACCGGGGGGTGACCTGGCTGAATCGGCACATGTTTGCGCACGGCACCGCGGCGTCATGGCAGCAACCGGCGAATTTCGCTCGGATGGTGGTCGCGTTTGCGACATTTGCAGCCATCGAATCTTGGTACGACGCCTCTCATAGCGTCTCATTTTTTCTCCCTGACATGAATGACGACAGCACCTTGCTATGGCAACAGGCGCTGCTTCGGGGCGATGTTCAGATGAAGATGAAGCTCGCCGAACAGGATCATTTTCGAAAACATGGGCGCCTGGTTCCACCATTGCCAGCAGACAATGGCGCCCTGCTCCGTAAGGGGCTCCTTTCCCAGCAATGTATGACTGATTTGGTTCGGCCTTTACGCGATGCTGGCTGGAATGTGAAAGTCAACGAGCCTGACGATGAGGCGCTCTATATGACCGTCGATGCTTCCCACGGCGAGAAACTTTTCAGTGTTGCGTTGCTATACAGCTGCGGAACTGAAAATGGTATTTACAAAATGCTCGCTAAAGAATGCGTGGCTATCCTCTATTGTGGACCTCCTTATAAGCAGGACTCATTCGCCTACGGAATTTCGGTACATGTCGGGCCTGTTTTAGGCTGGCAGCCACCAAAAGCAGGTTGAATGCGTGCGATCAATTATCGGGAAGCGTCTGAGCGACGGCGCGAGCGAATGACCGCTTCTGGCCGACAGCCGTCCGTGCCAAACGCAGCGTTCGGTCAGCACCAGCGTGCTGGTAGTGCTTGCCCGCGCCATGGCCAACGATTGCCGGAACGGTGGTCAACAACGACCAGCGTGTGTACTCAGTGCTTTCCCGCATCGTGCCGGCTCTCCGCTGTATCCGGTGCCGGAGGTCGTGCGAGGGGCAGGTGCCAGCCGTGCCGGATGGCCATGAAGCGCAGCGCGAAGCACAGGAGGCCGCCGGTCACCGTGGCCAGTGTCGGTGGCAGGTGCAGCAGGTGGGCGCTCACCACCACGCCGGCGCCGGCCAGCGCCGCCAATGCGTACAGGTCAGCGCGCAGGACGATCGGAATCTCGGACACCAATACATCGCGCAGCATGCCGCCGCCGATGCCGGTGAGCATGCCAAGCAGGGCCGCCATCATCGGAGCGATCCCGTGGATCAGGGCTTTCTCGGCACCGACGACCGCGAAGAATGCGAGTCCCACGGCGTCGAACCACAACACGTCTTTGCGTAACCGGTTCGTCGCCGGATACCAGAGGAAGGTGATCAACCCGGCCAGGACGGACACGCCGAGATACTTCCAGTCGGCAATCGCCGCGGGTGGCACCGCGCCGATCAGCAGGTCACGCGTGATACCGCCCGCATTCCCCGCTGCGAACGCCAGCACCAGCACACCGAAAACGTCGAGCCGATGTTTGACCGCGACCATCGCGCCGCTGATGGCGAACACGAAGGTGCCGCCGAGATCTAGCACGAGCAACAAGATATGCAGCATGGTCTGGGTGGCTACGGCCGGATGTTCCATGCTTCAGGGCGCGCCGACAGCCATGCCCGCGCGGCCACCATCAAGGTTTCCACACCGACCTCCAGGGTTGGATGGAGCACCGGCAGAAAGCGCGGGTTGTGGTTGGTCGGGATCTCGTTGAGCCGGTTTTCGGCCTTGGCTTTCGCGTAGGTGTCCGCGCAGGCAAAGGGGACGGAGGCAATTAAGCCACGAACTGCATTGCCATGCGCCTACCTGTATCTCTTCTTCCGCTGGCTGGAACATCCATCGGTGAGCGCGACGATAGAGACATGCCGCACGTTAATTATCGATTTCAAGGTTTAAACCACCGGCTTTAGCCGGTCAGCTTTAGCTGCGAGGATTGCCGCGATGAGGAGGAGCGGCATGGACTACAGATATGGAAGGCATACGGTTTATCAGATTGAATATCATTTTGTGTGGGTAACGAAATACCGATACAAAGTGCTGTCAGGCGAACTGGCGGCGTCATTTTTGGGCGAGGGGATATTTTTGCGCGGCAGTAGGGCAGATGACGGAAGAGATGATCAAACAATATTTGGAACATCACTTTGAGCCGAGGCCGAACGACGACTTCAAAATGGAGCCGGACTAAGACGCGTCGTTCAGGCGACGCGTATCCGGACTTTTAGTCCGTAACACTAACCCACCAGCTTTAGCTGGTGGTTGTTGAGTGCCTCCGTCCCCTTTGCGTGCTGTTCCAGATCGCCGACATGCTGCCGCAACGCGGGGGGCGCACGCGCGCTGCGCAACCTGCAAGCGTGCAATCGGTGGATATCTGCTGGCCGCTGGCCGCTGGGCGGTTCCGCGGCGACCACGCCTGAGCCACTGTGTCGCCAGCAGCGCACCGCATGGGTACTCGATGACGCGATCCCGCCCACGTTCGCCGAACGCGATCTCGGTGTCTGGTCATCCGGCCTGCTCACGCTGCGCGTCAACCAGCACGGCCAGCGGTTGAGCGGCGCCTGCCATGCCGCACACGAACACACAGTCCGGATCGCGCGTTGGCCGGTACTGGCGATGCCCTGGCTGAGCGTCGACGACCGCCGTGCCTCGACGCTGCCGCCGCTCGCTCCCGGCTGTGCGGCCGACTCACTCGACGTCGCCAGTCCGATCCGCATTGCAGGACTCAACCCCGGTGTTACCCTGCGTCGTGCGTCGTGCGTCGTGCGTCGTGCGCCGAACAGCGAACATCCGCTGCGCGTGAGCCTGAACGTCATGGGGACGCAGGGTCTGGTGCAATGGCTGCTCAACGGTCGCCTGCAAGGCAGCAGCGAGGGCGCGGCGCCGATCCTGATCACGCTGCAGAAAGCCGGCGACTACCGCATCACCGCACTTGCTGCGGACGGCGCCTTCGCCACCCTGGCTTTGCACGTCGCTGGTTGAATTCGGCCTTCAGTCGGGCAACGGCCCGGACTCCGACGGTTCCGCGGCGCGCACCACCAGAATGTCGCTGGGGACTGACTGCACGATGCGCCGCGCGGTGCCACCGATCAGCATGTGGAAGGTCAGGCCGCGGCGTAGTGCGCCGATCACGGTGAGGTCGGCACCTTCTTCCAGCACGTAGTTGCGCAGCATGATTTCCGGGTGGCCGTGTTCGACCTTCGGCCGGATCCGCTGGCGCAACGGGTCGGGCAGTCCGGTGTCGTCGAGAAAATCCCTGATGGTGGCCAGTTCCAGTCTGGTGAATTCCTCGCGGCGGGCGGGGTCGAGCCACAGTGATTTGTAGGGAATATCCAGCGCGTGCATCAGCACGAAACTGGCCTGCGGGAACCAAGTGCTGGCGACGCGCAGGCCATGTCGCGATTCGGCGGTGAAATCCGTGCCGACCAGGATCTGCCGATAGGTATCGCGCGGGCGGTTCTTGACGACCAGCAGCGAGGCCGGCGATTTGCGCACCAGCGCTTCGGCGGTCTTGCCCAGAAAACTGTGGCCGGCGCGCTCGTGGCCGGCGCCAAGCGCGATCAGGTCACAGGCTTCCCGCTTCGCCACCTCGAGGATGACGTCGGCGGGTTTGCCCTCCGCGACGTGGATGGCAAGCTGGTCGACGTCGTGGCCGAGGTCGAGGCGGATCTGCCGTTCGATTGCTGTGACCGTGGTCGGGGGTTGCCGCCACGACGGGGTGTCGTCGGTCGCTGGCCAGCTCGCGACCGCATCATGCTGGATGGCGTGGACGACCAGCAGCGGCACTTGCCACTCGCCGGCAAGCTGGGCGGCACGGTCCAGCGCGCGGTCACAGCGTGTGCTGAGATCGGTGGCCAGCAGGATCCTGCCGGGACGGGCGATATTCACCGTGGGTGCGCTCATGTCGGTCTCCCGCCGGCGGCCGTCTCGCCGCCCGGCATCGGCTCGACCATCGCATAATCCGCGGCGTACTGCGACCATCGGGTATCTGCCCGCCGGTCGAGTCGCCTTGATAGACTCGGGCCAGCAGCGTCAGCAGCGCTTCGTGCCACCATGGTGCGTGCGGCGCAAGCGCTTCGCTTGCGTGAGGTAGGCGGAAGCTCACGACTGCCTGAGTTGCGCCTCCGGTTTCCGGCCGGGGACACCACCGACTGTTCTTCCAATGAGCGCCTGTGACTGATGCCACACCACGCCGTGCCAGCCGTCATCCTCAGCCTGCCCTTCCTGGCCGGCCTGCTGGTGCTTGCGCTGGGTGGACGCGATCGCCGCGCGGCGACGTGGTTGATGACCGGCACGGCGCTGCTTTGCCTGCTGCTTTCGCTGTGGTTGTATCCGGCGATCATCGCTGGCGGCGCACTGCGCCAGGCGATTCCGTGGGTGCCCGGACTGGGCCTGGATCTCAGCCTGCGCGTGGACGGCTTCAGCTGGTTGTTCATGCTGCTGATCTGCGGCATCGGCATGCTGGTCGGTGTCTATGCCCGCTACTACATGCCGGCGGAAGATCCGCTGTCGCGCTTCTTCGCGCTGCTGCTGGCGTTCATGGGTTCGATGCTGGGCATCGTGATGTCGGGCAACGTGATCCAGCTGGTGTTTTTCTGGGAATTGACCAGCCTGTTCTCGTTCTTGTTGATCGGTTACTGGCACCACGGTGCCTCGGCGCGCGACGGGGCGCGCATGGCGTTGATCGTCACCTCCGGCGGTGGCCTGTGCCTGTTCGCCGGCGTGCTCCTGCTGGGCCATATCGTGGGCAGCTACGACCTGGACACCATTCTCGCCGCGGGCGACGTGGTGCGCGCGCACCACTGGTATACGCCGACCTTGCTGCTTATCCTGCTCGGCGCATTCACCAAGAGTGCGCAGTTCCCGTTCCATTTCTGGTTGCCGCAGGCGATGTCGGCGCCCACTCCCGTCTCGGCCTATCTGCATTCGGCCACCATGGTGAAGGCTGGCGTGTTCCTGCTGGTGCGCTTCTGGCCGGTGCTGGGCGGCACCGCCGAGTGGTACTGGATCGTCGGCGGGGTGGGCCTGGTGACCTTGCTGCTGGGCGCCTATGCGGCGATGTTCGAGCAGGACATGAAGGGCATGCTGGCGTATTCGACGATCAGCCACCTGGGCCTGATCACCATGCTGATCGGGCTGGGCAGCGCGCTGGGCGTGGTGGCGGCGATCTTCCACATCGTCAACCACGCCACGTTCAAGGCGTCGCTGTTCATGGCCGCCGGCGCGGTCGACCATGAAACCGGTACGCGCGACCTGCGCAAGCTCGGCGGCCTGCGTCATGTGATGCCGATCACCGCGACGCTAGCGATGGTGGCGGCGGCGGCGATGGCCGGCGTGCCGCTGTTGAATGGCTTCTTGTCGAAAGAGATGTTCTTCGCCGAAGCCCTGGCGGCGCGGCAGGGGCCGCTGCTGGACATTGCCTCGGTGGCGATCGCGTTGGCGGCCACCACCTTCGGCGTGACGTATTCGGTGCGCTTCGTGCGCGAGGTGTTCTTCGGCCGGCTGTCCGCCGAGCTGCCGCGCACGCCGCATGAGCCACCGTTGTGGATGCGTTTCCCGATTGGCCTGCTGGCGCTGGCCTGTCTGCTGGTGGGGATATTGCCGGCGTTGGTGATCGGGCCGTCGTTGCACGCCGCAGTGGCGGCCGTGCTGGGGGCGGGCAACGTGCCGGCGTACAGTCTCGCTGTCTGGCACGGCGTGACTACGCCGCTGCTGATGAGCATCTTCGCTTTCGTCGCCGGCTGCCTGTTGTATGCGCGGTTGCGCCGCTATCTCGCCACTTGCGAGGTGACCCCGTTGATCGGTCGGATCAGTGGCAAGCGGGTGTTCGAACGGGTGCTTGACGCGCTCGTCACCGATCTTCCGCGCTGGTTCGAACGCTTCTGGCCGAGCCGGCGCCTGCAGCCGCAATTACTGCTGATCGTGCTGGTTGCACTGCTGGCCGGCGGGCTGGCTGCGGGCGGTGCATCGTTTGCCGTGCGTCCACGCTGGTCCAGCGTCGATCCCGCGTTTGCGCTGCTGTGGCTGCTCGGTGCAGCCTGCGCGATCGGTGCAGCGACCCAGGCAAAGTTCCATCGCCTCGCCACGCTGATCCTCACCGGCGGCGCGGGGCTGGTCCTGTGCATCAGCTTCGTGTGGTTGTCGGCACCGGACCTGGCGGCGACCCAGTTGCTGGTCGAAGTGGTCAGCACGATTCTCATTTTGCTCGGCCTACGCTGGTTACCCAAGCGTATCGAGGGACTGTCGCCGGACCACCGGCTGCATCGCTATCGCCGCTGGCGCGACGGCCTGGTCGCGGCCGTGGTCGGCCTCGGCGTGGCCAGCCTTGCCTATGCGACGATGATGCATCCAGTGGCCGATTCGATCTCGCGCTTCTTCCTGGAGCAGGCCTACGTGCAAGGCGGCGGGCACAACGTGGTCAACGTGATCCTGGTCGACTTCCGCGGCTTCGACACGCTGGGCGAGATCACCGTGCTGGCGATCGTGGCGCTGACGGTGTTCGCGCTGTTGCGCCGGTTCCGTCCGGCGGTCGAGAGCATCCACGCACCGGTGCAGCAGCGTCAGCAGATTGCGGTCGATCCAGTCCAGCTCAACCCCAACGTCGATCATACGTTGGCCGACTCGCTGATGATTCCCGGCCTGATCGTGCAGCTGATGTTCCCGGTGATCCTGCTGTTCGGCCTGCACCTGTTCCTGCGCGGGCACGACCTGCCCGGCGGCGGCTTCGTGGCCGGGATCACGGTGTCGGTGGCACTGATCCTGTTGTACATGGTGCGCGGCGCGCGCTGGGTGGAAACCCGCCTGCGCGTACTGCCGATACGCTGGATCGGCGCGGGCCTGCTGCTGGCGGTGGGCACCGGCATCGGCTCGATGTTGTTTGGCCGTCCATTTCTCACCTCGCATTTCCAGGTCGCGGACGTGCCGTTACTGGGGCATGTACCGCTGGCTTCGGCGGTGCTGTTCGACCTCGGCGTGTTCAGCGTGGTGGTCGGTGCCACCACGCTGATCCTGGTCGCGTTGGCGCATCAATCGTTGCGTCGCCCGCGCCAGGGTGTCGTTGCCGAGACGGGGGACAAACCTTGATGGAACTGGTGCTGGCTGCCGCGATCGGGATTCTGGCCGCCTCCGGCGTGTGGCTGTTGCTGCGCCCCCGGACGTTCCAGGTGATCATCGGCCTGACCCTGATCTCCTATGCGGTGAATCTTTTCATCTTCTCGATTGGCGGCCTGCGCACCGGCGCCGATCCGGTGTTGCACGGCGCCGCCGGCGACATCGCGCAATACACCGATCCGTTGCCGCAGGCACTCGTGCTCACCGCGATCGTGATCGGCTTTGCCACCACCGCCTTGTTCCTGGTGGTGCTGCTGGCCTCGCGCGGGCTCACCGGCAACGATCATGTCGACGGCGAGGACGGCACGCCATGAACAGCCTGCTGATCATCACGCCGATCGTGCTGCCGCTGCTGGTGGCCGCGCTGCAGTTGCTGATGGGCGAAAAGAGTCGGCGTGCGGTGACGGTGCTGAGCATCGCCTCGTGTGTGACCCTGGTGGCGATTGCGGCGGCGCTGTTGATGTCGGTGTCAGGCGAGGGCGCGTTGAGTGCGGTCTACCGCATTGGCGACTGGCCGGCGCGCTTCGGCATCGTGTTGGTGGCCGACCGCCTGTCGGCGCTGATGGTGTTGTTGAGCAGCGTGCTCGCGCTGGCGGTGCTGCCCGCCGCACTGGCTCGCTGGCAACACCGTGGCGGGCATGTCCAGCCCTTGCTGCAATTCCTGTTGACGGGTTTGCATGGCGCCTTCCTGACCGGCGATCTGTTCAACCTGTTCGTCTTCTTCGAGGTGTTGCTGGCGGCATCCTACGGTCTGGCCCTGCATGGCTCGGGTGCGCGACGGGTCAGCGCGGGCCTGCACTACATCGCGGTCAACCTGACCGCCTCGATGTTGTTCCTGCTCGGCGTGAGCCTGATCTTTGGCGTCACCGGCACCTTGAACATGGCAGCGCTGGCCGAGCTGATCCCGACCTTGCCGGAGCACACTCGTGCGCTGCTGCATGCGGGTGCAGCGATTCTCGGCGTGGCGTTCCTGATCAAGACGGCGATGTGGCCGCTCGGGTTCTGGTTGCCGCGCACGTATGCGGCTGCGTCGCCGGCGGTGGCGGCGATGTTCGCGCTGATGACCAAGGTCGGCATTTACGTGTTGCTGCGGCTGGGCCTGCTGTTTTTTGGCGATGGTGCGGGACCGTCCAGCCACTTCGGCAGCGTCTGGATGCTGTGGGGCGGGGTCGCCACCGTGCTCGCCGGCACCATCGGCATGCTGGGTGCGCGCGACTTGGCCAAGCTGGCCGGTTACAACGTGGTGGTTTCCTCGGGCACCCTGCTCGGCGCGATCAGCCTGCACGTGCCGGCGGTGACCACGGGTGCGCTGGCCTATCTGGTGATCTCCACGCTTGCCGTCGCTGCGCTGTTCCTGCTCGCCGGCGTGTTCGTGCCTGAGGGCGAGGATGAGGCGGACGACACCTTGCAACTGGAACCCTACGAGCAGGTGGGGCATACCTCGATGGTCGAGGACCTGTACGCCCATGAGGACGAGAGTCGGGTGGTGGTCACGCCACCGGTCGCCATGCTGGGCCTGGGCTTTCTCGCCTGCGCGCTGTTGCTGGCGGGGCTGCCGCCGCTGTCCGGCTTCCCGGCCAAGCTGGCGATGCTGGCGCCGATGCCCGGGGCCGCTGCAAACAGCGGGACGATGGTGTTGTTCGCCGTCATCATCAGCGCCGGCCTGTGCACGGTGATCGCGATGGCACGCGCCGGCATCCACGTGTTCTGGGCCGATCCCGAGCGGACCTTCCCCAGGGTACGTGCGGGTGAAACGCTTTCGATCCTGATCCTGCTGGGGCTGTGCGTATTGCTTAGCGTGTGGGTCGGCGCGCCGCTGCACTACCTGGATGCGGCGGCGCGCCAGCTGCACGCGCCAGCCGCCTATGTCGAGCAGGTGCTGCCCGCCACGGAGATACAGCCATGATCGGGCGCTGGCTGCCGTATCCGGTGTTGTCCCTGCTGCTGCTGCTGATCTGGCTGTTGTTCAACCAGAGCATCGCGCCGGGCACCATTGCGGCAGGTGTCGTGTTCGCCGTGGTGCTGGCGAAGGTGTTCGGCCTGTTGCGTCCACCCAAGGCGCACGTGCGCAATTATCCGCTGCTGGTGCGGTTGTTCGTGCGCGTGGTATTCGATATCGTGCGATCGAACATCGTGGTGGCGCGGCTGATCCTCAGTCGCGACTGCTGCGCGAGCTCCGGTTTCGTGGCGATTCCGCTGACCCTCACCGATCAGTACGGGCTGGCCGTGCTGGCGTGCATCATCACCTCGACGCCGGGCACGATCTGGGTCAGCCATGACTCTGACGCAAGCATCCTGCTGATCCACGTGCTGGACCTGATCGACGAGCAGACCTGGATCGACTCGATCAAGCAACGCTACGAACGGCCGCTGCTGGAGATTTTCCAATGAGCCACCAACTGCTCGATGCCGCGATCATCCTGGCGCAGCTGTTGCTGCTGCTGGCGATGAGTTTCTCGATCATCCGCATGGTGCGCGGCCCGCGCGCGCAGGACCGCGTGCTGGCGCTGGATGCGCTGTACGTCAACGCGATGATCCTGCTGCTCACCATCGGCATCCGCACCGGCAGCGTGCTCTACGTAGAGGCCAGCCTGATTATCGCGCTGCTCGGTTTCGCCGCCACCGTCGCGTTGTCGAAGTTCCTGATGCGCGGGCAGGTGATCGAATGAATCATCTCGATACCCTGCCGCCCTGGGCTGCCATCCTCGTCGCCGTGCTGGTCTTGCTGGGCGCACTGTTTGCCTTCGTCGGCTCGATCGGGCTGCTGCGCCTGAAGAATTTCTACCAGCGCGTGCATGCGCCCACGCTGGGCAGCACCCTGGGCGCGTTCTTCATGCTGGCGGCTTCGATCACCTGCTTCTCGGTACTCCATGGCCGCCCGATCTTCAACGAAATCCTGATCGGCGTGTTCCTCACCCTGACCACCCCAATCACCCTGATGCTGTTGGTGCGCGCCGCGCTGTACCGCGATCGCGAGGAAGGGTCGCAGGATGTGCCGCGGGAGCTGCCGCACGAGTAGCTCCCGCGATGATGATCATCGTGGCGCAGGAGCCGACACGAGCTGTCGCTTCAATCCGGAAAATGGTGTTCTCCAGGGCGGAGCGCATCATGATCAAGCTGAATCTTCCGGACATCGACTCGAGTAGTTTTGACAGGGAATGGCGTGCGGGTTGCGAGGAAACCCACACACTGCCGATTTGCCCGTTGGTGCGCCAGTGGGTGCTGCGTGTGCTGGCCTGCATGGATGGCGTGGCGTTGCAGGAAATAGAGGAACACCGGTCGTCCATGACGGGCATGCTCGCTGTGACCTTGCCTCGATTCCACGTACACCAGTCTATACGGCCCTGAGGCCAGACTCTGCAACCACCGGGATCTGATAATCGATGGCCGAGTGCCTACGTTGTCGATTGTAGAAGCCTTCGATCCAGTCG
>Ga0307372_10009199_pt1 | contig 13686 bp, 13 predicted proteins | sample OX1MG_FD_202533 | JGI IMG/M metagenome (GOLD analysis project Ga0307372, IMG submission 202533) | Soil microbial communities from Risofladan, Vaasa, Finland - OX-1 | ecosystem: Environmental > Terrestrial > Soil > Coastal area > Acid sulfate soil | place: Finland: Risofladan, Vaasa | collected...
GGGAGCGATCACCGCATTGGGCGGGAGCATCGACACCGCATTGAGCGCGCTGCAAACGATCTCTTTTCAGTTGAGCTCGGGCAGCGTGACGCGCGAGCTTACCGTTCCACTCGAAGGCACATCCACACAGAACGTCAGCGTTGCTTCCACAACGGGCTGCCCCGCGGGCGCACCGGCAGGAGGCGATTGCGCGTCCTATACACTGTTTGTCCCGGCGAGCAATGCGAGCGTTGGCGTGTTTAACTCGGGAACTCTCGCGTTCAGCATTCCGGCGGCCGGAAATCCGAATTACACCGTTGAAGGCCACGCATTCGCACCGATGAGCATGGGAACTCCGACCTGCTCGCCAACATCGGAATCGGTGAATCAAACGCTCGGCGGACAGCCGCTGCAAGTTCCACCAAGCCCTGCAGTGACGGCAGCGACGCTGAATTTTACCGGTTGCCAATAGGAGGCCAAGTTTTTCCGAAATGGACCCTCGGTCTCGTTTGCGTCACGCTCGTTGTTCGACATCGGCGTCTCGCAAGACAAATTCCTACGGCCAGGTGACCGCTGAACAACGACCGCGCTTTGCCCTCTGCGTGCCGGAAGCGGAAAAGCTATCTGATTTTCGAGCGCTCTGGGCAAACGACTGCATCGCATACGGAAATTTGGTCTCTACCGATGTTTGGCGACCGCAAGGCGTTTCCGTTGGTGCAGAGCCGGTTCGCGACGGCGCAGCCCGCCCTCTCTGCCGACGGCAAGTGGCTGTCCTACGTCTCGTACGAATCGGGCCAGCCGGGAGTATACGTGACGCGCTTTAGCCCAACAGGACCAAGCGGAAGACGGCAGGTCTCCACCCACGGCGGCAACTGGCCCGAGTGGCATCACGACGGCGAGGAGCTTTTCTACGTCGCGTCGGATGACAAAATCATGGCTGCCGCGATTTCCGAACAGGGTTCAAACCTGTCCATTGGCAAAGTGCAGGGGCTATTCCAGACAAACTACAGCGCCGGACCTGGTTGGGATTATGACGTCAGCCCAGACGGGAAGAAATTTTTGGTGATCAGTCAAGGCGCGGAGCAGGTAGCGCAACCGCTGACATTGGTCGTCAACTGGCCCGCGCTGCTGGAGAAGCAGTGATCGTCGAGACGATCAATGTCGTCGCGCCGGCTATTTCACGCTTGAGTCACAGAACTTTCCATTCGCCCTCCGGAATTAACCGGCGGATTCAGTTTTCGTTCCGGGCTGCTGTTGTGAGAGTCGGCGCCACACTCCGGCCCAGGCTTGCAGCCCAAGGCGGAAACGCGCAGGCCGGTAGAACTCGTTGGGCGCATGGATATTCTCATCGGCAGTGCTGAACGACAAGAAGACCATATCCACGCCGAGCACGTCGCGGAAGATGGTGACGATCGGGACGGTACTGCCCATGCCGACGACCTCGGCCAGCTTGGGCAGGTATCGGCTTTCGTTGTCAGCAAGCGTTTTCAGAACGGCGTCCATGTAATTGCTTACGCGCCGACGGCCAAGAGAGGATCGGTCTCGTTGATTGCTAACGACGAGACGATGAAGAGAACGACGCCGTCGGCGAGGCTGACGGCCGTTTGCAGCACGCGCCCTTCGCAGTCCTTGACGCACCCCAGGTTCTGCCCGGCTTTCACTGCTTCGTTCACCGCAACCGCCGGGTACCAGAAGCCTGCATGCTCGCTGCGCAGCCAGAGAAATCGTTCGAGCAGTGTGAACGGCACAGCATTCGGGGCGCCGCCGGGGATCATGTTGAGATGGCGCATCAAGCGGTGCAGGCCGTTCGTGTGCCGTGCGACATCGTCGGGCGTCCAAATGCCTTGGCCGCCGGACTCAGCCAGGATGGACGGAATGCCGGCGCGCGACGCGGCGCAAAACGTCGACCCAGCCGTCTCGCTGCACACCAGAAAATGAATCCCGAAGACCTTCGCCATCTCGAGCGACATCTGGTCGACACGGTCGTTGCCGGACCGGAAAAAGATGGTGAAGGGAACGAGCGCCTCGATCAGGTCGCCGCCATGCAAGTCCACGTAGTATTCGGCCTGCGAGATGACGTTGCGGAACACCCAGTCGGCAATCTGCTCGGAGGCAGTGCCGTGCGCGTCGCCGGGAAACATCCGGTTGAGGTTCTGGCCGTCGAGAGGGCAGACGTAGATGGACCGTGCAGTGAACGCGGGCATGTTCACCACGGGCACCACGATGACTCTCCCGCGCAGGTCCCGCGGATCGAGGGAGCGGCCCAAGTCGAGTGCCGCTGCGATGCTCGCGTACTCCGCGGCGTGGATGCCGCCCGTGACAGTGAGGGTCGGCCCATCCGCATTTCCGTTGATGAGCCACATGGGAAGCTGGTAGGGTTGGCCCTGCACCAGAAATTCGTTCACGCCGTAACGCTTCTCGCCGCGTCCGGCCGCAAGCGCACCGACTTTCAGCACTTGATTCGACATGACAATGCTCCTTATCGTGTCCGGAACTTACCGTCCTCCATCGAGGGCTAGCGTCTGACCGGTGATGCAACCGGCGTGCCCGCTCGCAAAGAAAAAGAACAGGACACCGTTGGCGATCTCCTGCGGCGAACCGAGGCGCTTCACTGCAATGTTCTCGATGAGCTTACGCTGCCCTTCGCTGCCATATGTCCCCCCACTGTTTCCGGTGGTGGGGTTGGATCGGATGAAGCCGTGGGCGGTTACGTCCACGGACCCTCGAGCACCTCGCGCGTCTCCTCGACGCCTGCACCCCACACTTGCATCATCGGATCGTCGGGTTTCTGGTACGCTCCGCCGAAATTGCCGTCGCCGAGGTACGCCCGCACGCCAGCGGCGTCCATCATGCGCATTCGTGCGATGTCGATCATCGGCTTCTGGCCATCCGGCAGCTTCACACCCGCTATCCGCGTCCACGGAAAGTTCTCCATCCACGACGCATGCGACGCAACGGAATCGATCGCTGCCACCGCCGCGGCGGTCCTCGGCGCGTTCCACCAGTTGTGCCACTTTACGGTCATTCCCGGATGATCATTCATCCACTCCTGCAGGATCGAACCGCCCGGAATGTTGCCGCCGTGGCCGTTCACGAACAGCACACGCGTGAACCCGGTGCAGGCGAGGCTCTCAAGGACATCCGCGACGATGCGCTGGTAGGTATCGAGGCGAAGGCTGATGCTGCCAGGGTAACGAAGAAAGTAAGGCGTGATGCCGTAGCTGAGGACGGGAAACACGGGCACACCCAGCGGCTCCGCTGCCTCGCAAGCAACGCGCTCGGCCAGGATGGCGTCGACGGCCAGGCGCAGATATCCGTGCTGCTCGGTGCTTCCCACTGGCACCACGGCGCGGCCGTCTTGCCGCAGCTTTTGTTCCACCTGCATCCAGTTCATGTCGGCGATTTTCATTTGCGTTGTCCGGAAACTCTAAGCCCGGCTGAACGCCTTCGTCAAGGTGGCGGCGGTGCGCCGAAGTCTCGCCAGAAGCGAAAGCGAGGTGCGACAAAATCATAGCCGAGTCGTTATTGTCTCCAGACCGTGCGTCGATGGACCCGTTTCCACTCGCCACAAAGCAAATGCAGTGAGCACGGCGAGCACCGCAATCGCCGTGAACATCCACATTCCGGCATGGTAACCGGCCGCATTGGTTGCGCTCGCCAGCCAGTGGTCGTTCGCCCAGCCGATCAGCAGGTTGACGACGACGAGCCCGAGCTGTTGCACTGCGTCCAACATGCCGTTGGCCAAGCCGAGACGCGACTTGTCCACTACGTAGACGAGCGCCGGCCACATCACGGCCGGCACCAGCGCGAACGCCACGCCCATCATGGCCATCGGGATTGCGGCCGGGATGTTCGTGTAGCCCAGCATGGGGAACACCGGCACGATAAGGAGTGAGCCGAACATCATGAGCAGCGATCGGTGAGCGTAACGATCGACCAGCAGGCCGAAGATCGGCATGCCGATCAGCGAGAAAAACGGCTCCATGCCCACCAGCAGCGACGCGGTCTGCGGTGAAACGTGCCGAGCCTCAATCAGGAACTTCTGTCCGAACGTCTCGAACGGAAAGATGCAGCTGTAGAAGGTGACGCAGAGCGCCGCGATGAGCCAGAAAGATCGATTGAACCGGAACACTTCACCTAGCGGAATCTTCGTGGTTCGTGCGGTATGACCGAGGGTAAACCCCCGCTCGCCACGTGCGTCCAGTTTCCAGTAGAGCGCGGCGCCAAGCAAACAGAGCGCGCCGAAGCCGACGCCGAGCAGAAGGGGCCAGCGCCAGTAGTGGTACGCACCGGGCGCCCACGCAGGCGAAACTTCAGCGCTGAACGAGCCGAGGCGCGCCGCCGATGCGCGCAGACCGAACGCCAAGCTGAGCCCATCGTGCCAGAACCAACGAGCCACGGCGACGTTGGCGGCCAGTTGCAGCGCTTCGCCTCCGGAGCCGACCAAAAGGCGGCCGACGGCCATGATGCCCAGCCGCGGGCTGAGCGCGGTGATGACCAGTCCAATGAAGACGAGGACGCCGAAAATCGAAAGCGATTTCCGTGTTCCCAGCCGGTCGATCATCACGCCGCAGACAAGCATTGCGACGATGTTGGGGAGGCTGTAAACCGCCTGGAGCAGCCCGATGTCGGCGTCCGAGAAGTGGAGTTGACGGTTGAGCAAGGGCGCGAGCGGGGCGATGTAGTCGAATGCGTAGTAGCCTCCATAGCAAGCGATGCCGATCACCGCGAGGACAAACCAGCGCGAGGCACGCGACGGCGCCGGCTTTTCGATCACGCCCGCTTCGACCGGAGTGTTGGCCATCCGCAGAGGCCTCTCGACGCGCGGGGGCCGAGGTTGCCCCAGCGCGGGCCGAATCATCTCACAGAATGCCCGGCCCTGTTGACGGCGAGACAAGAATCCGCAAAATTGAAGGCCGAAAGTTCCTCCTGGCGCGACGGGAGCCCGGGGACGTGGGAGGCTTTACAAAGCGAGGGACTAACGCTGATCGAGGTGCCGCTGTAAACCAGAGGCATTGAGCGTCGTCACCGTGCCTGGTTGCTCTACGAGGCCATCTTTCGAAGCTCATCCTTCATGATTTTGCCGGTCGAAGTCGCCGGCATCGCGCGGACGAGCAGGATGTGGGACGGGCGCTTGTATGGAGCAAGGTACCGTGCTGCATGTTCCGCCAATTCAGCGGCCGTGAGCGGCGAGTCCGGCAAGAGTTGAACGAACGCCACAATCTCCTCGTCGCCGTCGGCTCCTTCCACCGGCCGGCCAATCACGGCGGACCGCGCAACCGCCGGATGAGCGCTCAGCACCGCCTCGACTTCGGCCGGATAGACATTGAATCCGAACCGAACGATCAATTCCTTCGTGCGCCCCACGATAAAAAGATTCTTCTCCTTCAACCGAGCGAGGTCGCGCGTGTTGAACCATCCTTCCGCATCGATCGCAGCGGCCGTTTCTTCGGGCGCACGATAGTAACCCTTCATCACGTTCGGCCCGCGCACCCATAGCTCGCCGACCTCTCCTTCCGCCACCGCTTTCCGATCGCGTCCCACCAGCTTGACTTCCACTCCCGGAAACACTCGTCCTACGGAGGTGTCCGTGCGAGCCTCATCAATCTTCATCTGCGCGATGTTGGGAGAGCATTCCGTGACGCCGTAACCGTTATGGAGCGGCAACCCGAAGAGCTTCTCCACCGACGCCTTGAGCGCGGGGTCGAGCGGGGCGCCCGAAGAGGAAATAATCCGAAGGGCAGGGAACTGCAGCGAGTCAATCTGTTTGAATTTTGTGTATTCGACGAAGAGCGCGAACATCGCGGGAACGCCGAGCACAACAGTCAGCCGGTCCTTCTCCAAGGCAGCGCGCGCCGTCATGGGATCGAACCGCGGGGACAAATAGAGCGTCGCGCCGCTCAGGAGCGTGCCTAAAAGCACCACGGAGAGCCCGACCGCATGAGACATCGGCAGAACGCCGTACAGGCGATCATCCGGCGTCAGCTCGCGTATCTTTGCTGACACGGCCGCGACGAATAGCAGGTTCCTGTGCGTCAGCATCACTCCCTTCGGCAGGCCCGTCGTGCCGGAGGTGTAAATCAGGGCGGCGACGCGGTTGGCGGGGTTCGCATCCACAGGCTCTGGTTCAGCCTTTTCGTTGAGAGGTCCGACACCGATCGAGCCCAGAGTTGCAACCTCCTCGATAACCGCGCCATCGCGCCTGGCGTGCTCCCGGGCCTGTGGCGAGACGCTTGTGGTGTAGATCACCCGCCGCGCGCCGCAGTGATCTCGGATCTGATCGAGCTCGCGCTCGGACAGCCTCGCGTTCACGAGCACCGGCCACGCGTCGAGACTGGCGAGGGCCAGGAGAATCGCAACGAATGCCCGGCAATTCTCGCACACGATCATGACTCGATCACCCGGGCGCACGCCCAAGTTGCGGAGCCAAGTCTCGCTCGCAGCGATGGCGCGGTCGAGTTCCCGATACGTCCAGGTCCCAGCGGCTTCGACGAGGGCGGGGTGATCCGGAGAGTGCTCCGCCCATGGCGCAACAACGTCGCTGATCCGCGCGGGAAGATTCATCAAGATTTCGGAGACGTGATCTTCACTCATGGGCGTTTGTAAGGCCATTTCGCTATCAAGTTCGCACGGAATATCATCGGTTCAACGGGAATCGGCACTCCGGCGCAACCAGATTTCTCGCCAGTAGACGAATTCGCAGCGCGAACATCCACCGAAGGCGACGTGCGCGCATCCGCACATCGAACCTTCCAGATACACCGTGTTGCGCAGTTGCCGCATCTCTCCCGTGCCGTCGACAATGATCTTGTCGATTCTCCGCTCGACCCGTTTCTGTTTCCCGCACAGCAGACGCATGTCCGGCGAAAACCAGAGCCCGCGGTTGTGCGCGGTCCGATTGAGCGTCTGCGTAATGTCGGTCATTGGTTTGACTTCGACCTGCTCTCCGGCTCGCAAATCGAGGCTTTCCATCGGCGTGGATCTGTTCTCTCCTCGCGCGTAGACACCAAGAAAAATCCGCCTGATTCTCCAGAAGAGCCATGTTCCGATGCGTTGCGCCATTTGCGGCACGCTGCAATTGCCTGCGCGTATGTCGCGGAAGCACCTTGTGAATCGTTCTTTTCTCGACAGCGGCTCGGCCGCCTTGAATAGCTCGCTGGCCTGACAGAAGTAAGTTGTCGGGCCGGTTGACGTCTTGAGCCGCGCCCGCAGTTGCTCGCTGCTCTCTGAAGTTGTCTTAGACGTGGCGCCGGCATCTTCGACTTTCCGAAGCCAGGCTTCGCGCCAGAAAATCATGCATGCCTTCTCGCAGCCGTCGTGGTCGGTGCCGGAACAGCGCAGGCCGTCGAGAAAAACGACATCATCGCCTCCGAATGCACGCATGGTGGAACCGGCGCCCGATGTACAGACTTTCACCACTCGCCGCGAAACGCGGAATCTTTTCCCGCAGTGCTCGAGCATCTCCGGCATGAACGGGAGTTTGTCGAGCGTCCCGTCGCCGTCGAGCGTTTCGAGGATTTCGTCTGGAGCTTTCACTTCGACAAAATCGCCAGGGAAGAGTTTCGCGGTCATCTGTTTCATGGGCGTTCGGCGGCTCCGAATACAATTCAGAGTTGCTCGACGCGCACTCTTAGCTCACTTGTGGGTCTCGGGGACGGGCTGTGGTTCAGCCCGATGACCCGTAGCAGCTTGTTCCACACCTTCACTGCAAATCCCAGCGGATACCAGAGAGGTTCGCGGGCGAGAGCGATTTTCCGAAAACCATTCGGAACGTACCACGTGCAAGAGGTGCCAGCAGGAAAGAAGCCGAGGTCGCCTGCTCCGAAGCGGCGCTCTTCGCCGTTCTCATTGATCATGAAGGCTTCGCCGGAAACCACGACAACCGATTCGTCCTGGTCGTAATGCCAATTGAAGCGTCCTGCCGTGCACTCCCAGATTAAAATATGGGAAGTCCAATCACGGCTACGCACGAGCACCTTGCTCCGCGATTCGGGCTTGCCGCTCAAAACCGAATCGGGCCGCATGGGTTGCATCGTAGGGCCCAGGTCCACATTCGCCGAGGCAGCCATTACGACCGATTTAGACACGCCGTCCTCCACGTAGTGAAAATCATCGTGCGCCCTCTCGACTCGGGCAAGCGGCCGCTGCGACGTGTGCCGGGCCGCACTACGACGCCGTCGATCGCTTGCGTTCCATGAGGCCAGAGGAAGCGGCGATCACTGAATAGTTGGCAGCGCCATTTTTTTTCGATGCTACATACTGGAGCCAATTGCTGTACATTCGCGCGCCGGAGGAGTGCCAGCCATTCTGCAATGTCCCGGCGACCACGGCGTCCGGGAAAGCTGCGAGAACGCGCTCCTGTCGATCCGCAAGGGCTTGCTCTTGAAAATCGCGCAATAGTTTCACCGCCGGTGCGCCGAAGTATCCGTGCGGCAATGATGGATACGTTTCCCGCTCCTGCCGCAGAAATCGCTTGATGTCCCTGCGGTATTCTTTCAGGAGCGTCTCAGTTCCATACTCCGGGTGGCCTTGAACGTGAACGAACAGGCTTTTGCGCCTTTGTTTCGCGAATAAACCGACGCCTGCTTCTGCTGACTTCGTCAGGACAACGTAACCGCAGGAATTTAGGTCGTCTTCTCGAAGTTCGTTCCAACGCGAGTGCGGGATCCGAATGATGCCTGCGGTACCCGTCATCAACACGTGTTCGGAGACTTTTCTTTCGTCGAAGACGCCGAATCTTTTGTCATCGAGCAACTGACGTTCGATGCCGTCGCTGTGGAGGGCACTGGCATGTGCCGCCAAACAGGATAAGATCGTCGAAGCAGTGTTCCGTCCCGCCCAATCCAAAAGATCGACCAAGCTATTCCAGTACGATTCATTCCTCAAATTCGGCTCGTAAGGTTCGGTTCCCGTGATGATCAGCGCGTCGCAACGGTTGTTCAAAAGATCACGGATCTCGGAGTATCGTCCATCCATGTGCTGCCGAGCCCGTTCGCTTCGGCAAATCTCAGGCAGAGAATAAAGCTGCACGCACATGGGAATATCGCCAGAAGCCGCAGCGAGCAGATCTAAGAATTGATTCTCGGTGTCTTCCAGAGCCGCGTCCGGCATGTTGTTGACGAGCGCGATCTGGAGGCAGTCGGCTCGCGCGTAATCGCGATCGCGCGTCTCGAGCGGCAGCCAGCTCTTTTGTGCCGCGCCGCTGCCGGAAGCATGCTCTCCATTCCGCATCAACGGCATGAAACATCTCCGAATCCGGCGTTCGTCGAGAACTTGTGCGTCATGCGGCCGCCTTCGCGAGCGATTGCGCGAGATCATCGAGAATGTCGTCGATATGCTCGATGCCCACGCTCAACCGGATCATCTCCGGCGTCACGCCGACTTTCTGTTGTTCTTCAGGCGAAAGTTGGCGGTGCGTCGTCGACGCCGGATGGCACGCCAGCGATTTGGCATCGCCCATATTGACCATGCGCTTGAATAAGCGCAGGGCGTTGAAGCACTTTGTGCCCGCCTCGAAGCCCCCCTTCACGCCAAACGTCAGCAACGAGCAGCGCTTCGAGCCCAAATACTTCTGCGCGAGCGCGTATAAGGGGCTGTCCGGAAATCCTGCGTAATTGACCCACTTCACCGAGCGATGGCTGCGCAGAAATTCCGCCACTTTTCGGGCGTTCTCCACATGCCTTTCCACCCGCAGCGCCAGCGTTTCAATCCCCTGAAGCAACAAGAAGCCGTTGAAGGGCGAGAGCGTGGATCCCGTGTTTCGCTGGCTAACCGTCCGGCATCGCGCGACGTAGGCCGAGGCTCCATAGTGTTCCGTGTAGACCACGCCGTGATAGGCAGGCTCCGGCTGAGTCAGCATGTAGAATTTCTTCGCGTGTTCGCGCCACGGGAATTTTCCGCCATCCACGATCATTCCGCCCAGCGTCGTGCCGTGCCCGCCCATGAATTTCGTCATCGAGTGCACCACCACGTCAGCGCCGTGCTCGATCGGCCTCAATAGGATGGGCGTCGCGACGGTGTTGTCGACGATCAAAGGCACGCCATGCTTGTGCGCGATGCGCGCCAACCCTACGATGTCCGCAACGTTTCCAGCCGGATTCCCAACGCTTTCGCAAAAGACCGCTCGAGTATTTTCGTCGATCAATTTTTCAACGGCGTCAGGATGATCGCTCTCGGCAAACCGGCCAGTGATGCCTTGTTTCGGCAGGATATGGGCAAGCAGCGTGTAGGTGGCGCCGTAAAGCTGGGGAAGGGAAACAATGTTATTTCCCATCTCGGCGATATTCACAAATGCGTAGTGCAGGGCCGCCATTCCCGAACTGACGCTGAGCGCATCGGCGCCGCCCTCGAGCGCGGCAACGCGTTTTTCGAGGACTGTGTTGGTGGGATTGCCGATCCGCGTGTAGATGTTCCCCTGAACTTCGAGATTGAATAAAGCGGCGCCATGCTCGGCGCTGTCGAACTCGAAGGCGATGGTCTGATAGATCGGCACGGCGACGGCCTTCGTCGTAGGGTCGCCGTCGTAGCCTCCGTGAATTGCGATGGTCTCTCGTTTCATACCGTGGCTCGAATCGTCATTTCGCGACTGTCACCGCGCTCGGAGCTGCCACCGGCGCCCGTTCGCGCAAAACCGATTTCGCCAAGGCTTGCGTGATGCGCCGAGCAGTGAAGCGCGAGCCAAACGCAAAACGCATCGCCGGTCCGAAGCTGTTCGCGGTTGCAACTCCGGCGAAGTACAAGCCGGGTATCGAGGACTCGAAAGTCGACGACAGCACCGGCGCGCCATCGGCGAGCTTTAGCTTCGAGCGAATTTCGGCGGCGAGGAACTGCAGCCGATCAATTTCTACCCGATACCCCGTGGCGGCGATGACGTGGTCGGCTAGAATTTCACGCCTTGTGCCGTCATCCGCGCGCAGAGCAAGACGTACTTTGCCATCGCGAATCGCAGCACTCTCCAGCGTGTATCCGAGGAAGAGAGGGACTTTCCCAATCACCTTGTCCCTTGCGAACCAGCCACCCGCTGGTCCCAGATGTGTGCGGACAATTCGGAGGCGGAGACGCTCTGGCAGATGACGAAACAGGTTCGGTGCCGTGGCGTAAAAGCGCGAACGCAATCCCGGGCCAAGTCCCGATTTCGGATGCCGAATGCGCTGCCACAGGGAACGCGGCTTGCCCATCGAGTTCGTGTGAAACGTCAAAGACGCTTGACGAGCAACAAGCCGCACTTCCGCGCCGGACTCCTTGAGCAATCCCGCCAAGTCCGTCGCTGACGCTCCGCCACCAATCACGACCACGCTGCGTCCTCGAAACGGTTCCAGATCATGGTGACGGAAACTATGCGACACGAATTCCGGCGACAGCTTCGCCAGCTCCGTCGGCACATATTCGAAGTGCGTGATCCCAACGGCGAGCACGACGCGTCGCGCAATGACTGTTTCTCCGTCTTCAAGCCGGAGCGCAAACACCTTAGGCAGCCGCTCGATGCCAGTCACCAGCCTCTCGTCCAGCTCGGGCACCATTCGATCCCGGAACGCGAGTCCGTACGCCGCAAAAGTATCGAGGCGTATCGGAACTCCCGCATCGGCGTACTTGATTCCGCTCGCCGCGCAAAAATCCTTCAAGGCAAATTTGCCGTCCGGATCGGCGATGTTTGACGCGAATCCATCCGACTTCAGCATCATCCCTTTCGGCATGTGCGCCAGCCAGCTGTCCATCGGGCGGCCGAAAATGCGGAATGGAATGCCACCGCGCCGAAAATGTGCCGCGAGGGATAGCCCGTACGGCCCGGCGCCAATAATCGCAGTCTCTACCATGGGCTTTAGACCGATCTCCTTCGCCAATTTTGTGTTTTGTGTCGAGCGCCGCACACTCGTGGCGCAGCATTCGCGACGGAGAATTGAGGGGCAATTGGGTAACCAACTGCCAAGCTGTTAACACGTTTACTTGGAATCAGATACGTTGCCAGGAGACATGCAATCGGGAAATCGCTTATCACTTATGTTTAATTGTTTTTACAGCGATCAGCTCAGGTCTCGCGCCTCGCCTTTCCGTGCGACGCGCAGGCGCAGAACGTTCGGTCGTTGTTTGCTCGCTTGCTGGAGCGCGTGGTTTGATTTCACTCTGCGTCAGGGCAAGCACGGCATAAGCAGTCGCTGCGTCGTTCATGAAGTGGTCGCCAACGGGAAATAAATCGTAATGCCATTTGTTCAACGAGTAGCCTTCCCAGTGGCCGCCCCATCGCGTCTGGTTTCGCATTAGCCACGACAGGCCGTCCTTCAACTGCACGTTGTCACGCGGAACTCCCGCCTGTTGCAGTACGTAGGTGATCAAACCGGTGGCGTATCCGTCGCTCTTCATAACCAGCGGTGTCCCGTCGCTTCGTTTCCATGTTCCGACAAGGGAAGCCGCGCACCAGCCCCCGTCCGCTCGCTGTTTGCTCAGAATCTCGTCAATAATGGACTGTTGCTGTTTCGCCGTGAGGATTCCAGGGAGTTTCGCCGACGCCCACAAGAGCGACACGCGATTGAGGAGCGTTTGCCCCGGATATTCGCGCTTCAGATATTCGCGCAAAAGCGCGAGATTCTGTTCGATCTCAGGGTCCGCGCGGTAGTTTTCAGGAGCCAAACCTACGGCAATCGCCGCCAGCGTAGCGCCGTAATACGGCGAGTCATACGCTTCCCACGGCTCGTTATCGAACTGAATCCACTTCCACGCGCCGCGCTGGGGCCCCGTCGTCTCTTGAAGTTTCCACATGTCATCAAACGCCGCGCGTGTGTCGCCGCTGAGATGGCCGCTTCGAGTGTCATAATTCGCAAGAATCAGCGCGTTAAGAACCGCCTCGGTCCCGCGCGACCGCTTGGCCTGATACTTGTAGTATGGTTCGTCACTCTTCCACACGCGCACGCGCTTGGTGACATTGGCGATGAGCTTGCGCTCGTTGGCCGAGGACTTTGTGTCGCCGCGCGCCAAGTCCACTGCTTGCCGGGACAGCGCATACGGCATGGCCGTATGGCATGAAACGCAGAACGTGCCTTGATCGCGCGCAGCCGTTGGCCATGACGTCCACAAACGTTCGTGCTGGTCGAGATACGCCACCGCAGCCTTCTGATTCCAGGACGCGCCCCGCTTTGTCGCGGAGTGCGAGCAGCCCGAACACAAACATGCGAAAAGGCATGCCACGAGCGCAATCAGTCTCTGTCTGGCTCTGTTCACCGCACCGCCTATTTTCACCCGAATCGTGGCGTCACATCGGCGCGGCCAGCAAGTTCGCGACGTATGGACGTAAGTCCATTCGTGAGGAATTGCCTATCGCGCGTTCGGATCGCTTGCCATCGGAGCAACCTTCTATTACAGCAATTGCCTAGCCCAACTTGAGCCCCACAAGCCACGATAAGCCGCGAAATAGCAATGACATGCCCGCTGCGTGTGTCGCGGGACATTCTTTGTCGCTAACGAATTGCATACATGCGATAGCAGTTTTCAGTGCTGTCCCAAGAAAGTCCGAGCCGTTTTGTGTAACTGCTTGATGGAACGAAGGTAAGGGGTTCCGGTGAATTTTTTCGATTTCAATTTATTTCTTATCTTTTGCGGTCATCCTCCTGCTTTCCAGCTTGCTCCGGAGGCAGTAGATGAATCTTGGCCGAACCGTCTTCTCCCAGCTCGTGGACTTCCTCCCCACCTACCAGTTTCAAATTTGCGTCGATCGGT
>Ga0307372_10009200_pt1 | contig 13685 bp, 9 predicted proteins | sample OX1MG_FD_202533 | JGI IMG/M metagenome (GOLD analysis project Ga0307372, IMG submission 202533) | Soil microbial communities from Risofladan, Vaasa, Finland - OX-1 | ecosystem: Environmental > Terrestrial > Soil > Coastal area > Acid sulfate soil | place: Finland: Risofladan, Vaasa | collected...
TGGGGTGTACATGGTGTTCATGTCTCTCTAACCTTTACACATATTTGTGACAATCACCATGTGTTTTCTTCCCTACACGTCCAGATTCGCGTTCTTCGCGTGGCTCTCGATGAAGCGCCTGCGGGGAGCGACCTCGTCGCCCATCAGCATGTTGAAGATTTTGTCGGCTTCAACGGCTTCTTCGATGCTGACCTTCAGCACGGTGCGGTGATCCGGGTCCATGGTGGTGTCCCACAATGTATCCGGGTTCATCTCGCCCAGACCTTTGTAGCGGCCCACTTCTGGCTCTTTGCCGTTATGCGTGGCCTTGTATTCCTCGATCAGTTTGTCGCGCTCATCTTCAGCATAAACGTAGTGGACGGTTTTGCCCATCTTGACGTGGAAGAGCGGAGGCTGCGCGATATATAGATGCCCATTGGTTATCAGCGGCTCCATGTAGCGATAGAAGAAGGTCAGTAGCAACGTGCGAATATGCGCCCCGTCAACGTCGGCGTCGCACATGATAACGATGCGACCGTAGCGCAACTTGGCGAGGTTGAAGTTCTCGTCAATGCCCGCGCCAATGGCCGTGATGATGTTCTTGACTTCCTCGTTCTTCAGGATTTTGTCGAGTCCAACGCGTTCGACGTTGAGGATTTTACCGCGCAATGGCAGGATAGCCTGGAAGTGCCGGTCGCGTCCCTGTTTCGCACTTCCTCCAGCCGAATCGCCCTCAACCAGGTATAGTTCACAGCGATCAGCGCGTTTCTCGGAGCAGTCCGCCAGCTTGCCGGGCAGCGTGGTATCCAGGGCGTTCTTGCGCTGGATCAGGTCGCGTACCGCGCGAGCCGCTTCACGCGCCTGCGCGGAAAGCACGCATTTGGAGATGATGGCTTTGGCCTCGGCGGGCGTCTCCTCCAGGTATTTGGTGAGCATTTCAGCCGCGACCGTCTCCACGATTGGGCGCACCTCGGCATTGTTCAGCTTGGCTTTGGTCTGCGCCTCAAATTGCGGATTGGGCATTTTGACGCTCACCACCGCCGTCAGACCCTGGCGCACGTCATCGCCCGTCAGGTTGCTATCTTTCTCTTTGAGCAAGTTCATCTTGCGCGCGTAGTCGTTGAGCGTGCGCGTTAACGCGCTGCGAAATCCGGTGATGTGCATGCCGCCGTCAGCCGTATTGATGCCGTTGGCGAAAGAAAACTCGGTGGCGTTCCAGCCATCGTTATACTGCACCGCCAGCTCGACCTTCACCCCATCCACTTCGCGTGTAGCGCTGACAGGCCGCGCCATGACGCGCCCGCGATCTTTATTGAGGTAGCGCACAAAAGAGACCAGGCCGCCCTCGAAGTAAAACGTAACTTCGCGGTCGGTGCGTTCGTCGCGCAGGTAAATGGTCATGCCCCGGTTCAGGTAGGCCATCTCGCGAAAACGCTGCGCCAGAACTTCAAAGTTGAAATCGCGCGTCTCCATCACGGTAAGGTCTGGTAGAAAGCTGGTGATGGTGCCGGTATCATTTTCGTCGATCAGCTCAACTTCTTCCAGAGGAGTGACGGGAATACCGCGTTCATAACGCTGGCGATAGAGGATGCCGCCGCGTTTGACTTCCACCTGGCACCATTCGGAGAGCGCGTTCACAACAGAGACGCCGACACCGTGCAGACCGCTACTGATCTGGTATCCGCCGCCGCCGAACTTGCCGCCCGCGTGCAGGATAGTCATGACAACTTCGAGCGTGGAGAGGCCAGGACGTTGATGGTGTTCTTCGACAGGGATGCCGCGCCCGTTATCCCCGATCTCGACAGAGCTATCAGCGTGGATGACCACGCTCACCTGGTCGGCATAACCGGCCATCACTTCATCTATGCTATTATCAACAACTTCATAAATCAGATGATGCAGACCGCGCTGGTCGGTCGCTCCAATATACATACCAGGACGCACGCGTACCGCTTCCAGCCCTTCAAGAATCTGGATATTTTGCTCACCATAATCGCCGTTGCCATTGCCATTTATTTTCCCATTGCTACCACCACTCCCATTTCCATGCCCATTTTTTTGTTCGGGAACTGTTTGATCGGGGAGAGCAAGTTGCTGGTCGGTTGTCTGCTCTGTCATAATTGCTTCTCTCGTTTTTAGCATAACATCAGGATGTCCCTTTTAGTATAAGAAATCACCATAGATACCTGACATCGTTCGCTGGCGATGCCCCTCGTCCATTGCGGGACAGCCCTCCACAGGCGTTCCCTCACATACGATACATAATCTGACATGACACAACGTGCCAGTCGCTATCACACGCGTAGGAAGGATACATGCCTGGTGGAGGAGAGTTAAGACAGGACACGTGACATTTGCGTTCCTAATATTGCTGGCATTTGTCCGGTTGTGCGCTGTCCCCCTACCTGCTAAAAGGTATTCTCTGCGAGCGACGGAAATGTGGTAATTCTCCACTTTTCGTGTCGCTCCATTATATCACAAAATCGCTTGACAGGCAACGCGAGGCGCGCTTAATATCTCTGCCCTAGTTGTCCGCTCATAGGTACGCCCTGACCAGGCATACCTTGCATAACAGGCATGCCTGGTATATTCTGCATGGGGCCGGGCGCGAGGTTCGTCGCGCAATAGGGACAGAATGTCCAGCGCAATTCCAGCAGCCGCTCGCATTTGGGGCAAGGGCGCTTGAGTTTCTGTCCGCACGAGGGACAAATCTGGAAGTCTGACTCGATACGGGCATGGCAGTTGTTGCAGGTAGACCGCTCGGTCATCTCGGCCAGCAGCGATTCTTCCTCGAGCTGGCGCTCGTAGATCTCGGCCAGCGTCTGGCGCGGGCGCAAGATCATGTAGATAAAAAGGCCACCGACAAAGAAAACAGCCACTAACAGCGTTGCGAGAATCTGTGAAAGGAGATCCTGTGAGCGCGAACGAATATCGCGGAAGGTCCAGATGATCAGACTTATCCAGAATATGACTACAAACGCTACGAGAAAGCCGACAACTATTCCCAGCACCTTGTTCAAAGTATCCAGTAAACTATTTCCACTAGTCGCGGCAAACACGACATGCAAATTGGCTAACACAGGTTTTCGCCCCTTTCAGCATACACATAAGTCTGGTATAGTAATACAACGTAAAAATCTATCAAAAAGGCTACACAATAGGACATTATGGTATAAGATACTGCTTTTAAGTAAACAGAATAGTCGCGATTTCGCCGGTGCGTAGCCCGATGTGCAGAGGCTCTCCGCCATTCCAGAACAACTGCTCCTGCGCCTCCTCTAACAAGTTTGCCACAAAGGCTTTTTCGCAGGCAAATCCTGGTTGCAGGCTTGCTTCTATAGCGTGGTGCAGTGGATTGTAGATGCGCGCAATCACACCTTCCCCGTTGTTGCTGCGTTTGATGGCGCTGACCACCAGGCTGCGTGGTTCGACCTCGATCATAGTCATCATAGAAGGCAACGATCCCGCGTGCTGTTCGGTCACGAGGGCGCGTACCGGCGTATTAAAAGCCTGCGCCTCGCGCAAGACCAGCGCGTCATCTGCTTCCCAATCACCTTTGTGCGTCACAAGCGCGTAATCGAACTCGTGATGTCCCAGGCACTGACCTTCCGGCGTATACTCCATCGGCCCTGCATGTCCGCGCCGCGTCGCCAGGTCGCCGAGCGACAACCATTCGACACAACGCAGCAGCGTTATCGCTACCGCCTGCGTACCTGTATCACTCAGTACAACTTCGTACTCCGGCAGTCCGCGATTGAGTATGCCCAGCCCTGTGACACCATCGCCGATGTCCACGAACCGTTTCTGCGGGAAGCAGTTGACAGGTTCTTCAGCCCACTCCGAGATGTCATCCGGGCGCGGCGCTGCAACCGGCCGGGTACGTACCTCGAACGTGCTCTCCGCCGTCACACTCTCTACTTTATATAATACTGGAAAGGCCACACGTATTCTATGATCTTTTACCAGATTTTCTATGCTGGTGTGGATATCTACGCGCCGCACCCCTGGAGCCAGCGTAATTTCGCTGCTGATAGGACACAAGACGTGCTCCTCACTGCGTGAAGCGCGGTCAGCGGCACAGGCCTTCGGCAGCGACCACTGCCCGCTAACACGCAGTTGCGCGCGCGCCGGAGAGTGTATTACTTCGATGGTAGGCGGCTGCTCCGGTTCGCTGATGAACAGATCGTTTGTGGGCGGGCTATAGTTGTACAGATCGCCCACGTCACCGCCATCGACAAAACGATTCAACCCCGCCAAGACCGCGCCAGTCTGTTTATCCATCACGGTCAGAGTGCCATCCTGTGTGTTGGCCTCGACGCGGTAAAATTCGTTTTCGATGCTGTTTGTCGAGACGCCAGGCGCGGGTAAGAATGCATGAATCTGGTCTTCTCCATCATCTGGCAGTCCGTGTGGGAAGACCCAGAATGTCTTCAGCCCATATGCCGGTAGATCGCCTGCCACGAACTCGATGGTTTCGCGTGCCTGGTCGATCACAGAAAAGTTGATCAAACTAATATCTTCGCGCTGTATCAATGCCAGCACCTGGCGTTCAGCGGCGAATAAATCCTGTTCGTTGACAACGGCGTGAGCGCGGGGTGTAAGCATAACCTCAAGCCCGGCGCTACCAGCTTGCTCCCCCTCGGAGATATGTATGCCGGTAATCGCATAGGTGTTACCGGATTCACCTGGCAGCCCGAGAAAACCACTGATGGTTTGTTCCGCTATGCGGATAAAATCGCCGGGCGCATTCGCTCCCTGGCCCTCTAGCGCGACTGCAGCCGCGACCATCTCGCGCGGCAGCGCCATAGTGCCAAGCTCCTGCCGCCAGCGATTGACGACATGGAAAGGCATGCGCTGCTCCCGCTCATCTACCACGACAGCGTTCTGAGATAGGCCGGGCAATTGCACGACGGCACGCACAACTTCCGCGCGCGGCGCCGGCGCGGGATTAAAGACGACGATGGGCGTGGCCTCCCACGTTGCGCGCTCATCTCGCGTCGTGCTAAAGACGGGTGCGCGTGTATCAGTGGATTTGACAATGTGATGCAGCGCCTCGCTGACGATCTGCTCGCCTATCTGCTGGCTTTGAGCAAAACGCACGCTGTTCTCGCGATGCACCTGGTCGATGCTACAACCGCAGATGCTGTCGTGCGGGTGATTTTGCAGCAGAAATCTCCAGGCCAGCCGCACCAGCCCGGCGGGATAGGGCGCGCCCAGCTTGCTGGCCCAGGCGCTCATTGGCTCTACCCAGCGTTCCAGCAGGTGCTCAGTTTCCGCGTTCTGCTGTTTGATCCACATGCGCGTGGAGAGCACAGAAGGCAGCAGATGCGAAAACTGCCCGCTGCGCATTTCCCCGCTCAGCGTTTGCAGCGAGTCTGCTCCAACCTGTGCAATATGTTCTTGCACTGCGGCAACATACTGTGGCAGCGTGCCGATACGCACCTGAATGCCATCATACAGCACTGTCTGCTCTGGTTGGTCATGCGCCAAAACACGGATATGTTCGGGTTGGATGCGTGCCAGCTGTTCGTAAGAAGCCTTGATGGTGGCCGGTAGCCCATCCTGCGGCTCCAAGTGGTCGGAGCCGTTCATGAAAAGCAGCGTACTGCTGGTGGCCTTCGCGAGCAGGGGTACAGTGAGCAGTTCAACACGCGCCACAAACTCATCAGGCGCGAGCGGCATATCGCGCGCATTAGAATACCCCATCACGCCGGCCAGATGTATCACCAGCGTCTTTGTGCCGTCCGGCGCAGCCCAATAAAATTCACTTTTCCGGGCTTCAGCGTTGACACCTCGCCAAAAAACGGCGCTGTCGATGCCCGCACCCTTGAGGATTTGCGGCAGTTGCGCGATATGACCGAAGCAATCAGGCACATATCCCACGCGCATCGGCTCACCAAATTCGGCGGCGCGGCTCAAACCAATCTGTAAATTGCGGATCAGCGCTTCCCCGCTGACCAGAAACTCGTCAGGCTGCAAATACCATGGACCGACCGTAATGCGCCCGCTGCGCGTGTGCTTCTTGAGCCGCTCTTCCTCTTCCGGGCGCACTTCCAGGTAATCATCCAGCACGATGGTTTGCCCATCCAGCATGAAGTGGCTGAAATCAGGATCGCGGTCCAGCACATCAAGCAGCTTATCTACAGCACGCACAAGGCGCACGCGAAATTGCTGAAACGTCTGATACCATTCACGATCCCAGTGTGTGTGTGGAACAAGTATGATGTTGAGTTGCCCGGTCATAGCGCCCCTTTTTCTAGACAAACATAGCGCAGCAAGCATAATGCCCACCTGTGGTAGTAGGATTCATTATAGCATAGACCCGACGGATGCTCCTACGGGTACCCGCTTCGGAGTCATTGTAAGGGCGTCCCCTTGCGGGCGCCCTTGGAATCCCTACCATACGCGCAAAAATTTAGCGCGCACTCTCGCCACGTTTACTATGAGCAGCCTGTGATATACTTTCTTTGCATGAGACAAATGCGCCATCGCGTTGACGATCTAGCAATTTGCTGGTACTATGCCAGAATGTATCATAGAATTCCATTTTGTCTCTGAAACCCGTACAAAATAAAATTGAGAGGGCAGCCGGAAATTGCCTGTTGCACCACGTTGCGGCGTGTGTTACACTACACGGACGAGTACATTTGTTCTAACAAGGAGGCCATCTATGGCACGAGGCAGTAGCTATGGTGAGAAGCGCCCACTTCCTGAGATTACGGTTACTCCTCAAACCAACATTCCCAGGCGCGCTACACGTATATTATCAGAGCTTCATGCAGAGGACGAACAGGAGCTTGACGTATATACTGAACCTGTCGCCAGGGAAGACATTCTGCCAGCCGTGAGAACCACGACTGTTTTGCCTGCTTATCACAGGCCGCTGGCGAGGCATTATTCCTGGATTACACCTTTCGTGCTGTGTATCGTCTGCGTGGCATTAGTGCTGGGCGTTGCTGTCTCGGCTGGCATGTTTCAGAGGCATGATGGCGGGCAAATTGTTCCATTCAACACGGGCCAAACCTATTCCATCCAGGTGGGTGGTTCCTATACCGCTTTCACTATATGGGAGAATAGTAATGGCCCTCTAGTTGTAAAGACTCCTATTCCCGTCCCTGTGAGTAACGGCCCCTATTCCGTGCTTGGCAAGCCAACCATCACGGCGGATTTCATCAACCGGGTGCTGGCAAGCTATAATTCGCCTGCCGCGGGATTAGGGCAGCAGATGTACGATCTGGGTGTCAAATATGGTATCGATCCAGTCTACGCGCTGGCTTTCTTCATGCATGAAAGTCTTTTTGGCACCACCGGAGAAGCGCGCGTCACCATGTCGCTCGGCAATTTGCGCTGTATTCCGACTCGTCCCTGTATCGACCAGAATAGAGGGGGCTACACGCAGATGTATAGCTGGACGGATGGCTTCGAGCAGTGGTATAAGCTCATCCGCAATCTGTATGTCGCGCAATGGGGACGTGTGACCGTCGATCAAATTATCCCCAAATACGCGCCAAATAGTGATGGCAATAACGAAGCGCGGTATATCGCCACTTTGAAACGTGAAGTTGATACCTGGCACGCGGGCATCCTCAGACCGTGAGCAGTCCCTGTTCGTGCGCTTTGCTCAACGCCTCTGTGCGACCGGAGACGTTGAGCTTTTGATAGATATTTGCCAGGTGGAAGTTGACGGTGCGTTCGCTGACAAACAGGCGGGCGGCAATCTCCTTATTGCGCAGCCCGCGCGCCAACAGCCGCAGCACCTCTAGCTCGCGCGCGGTCAGGCTCTCCAGCCTATTGATAACGCGTCCCTGCTTGCCAAAACGCGAGATCAGGCGGCTCGCTATCTGCGGCTGCACCAGCACTTCGCCCCGCGCAACCGCGCGTACCGCCTGCGCGAGTTCGTCCGCTGTAATCTCTTTGAGTACATAGCCATCCGCGCCCGCTCGTAGCGTCTCATACAGGTACTCTTCGCGCTCAAGCGTGGAGAGCAGCAGCACGCGTGTCTCCGGGTTGAGCAGTTTTATCTGGCGCAGCGCTTCCAGGCTTTGTCCACCGGGCAATTGCGCATCCATAATGACCACCTGCGGTCCTAATTCAGCCGTCTCGCTCACCGCCTGCACTCCATCGACCGCCTCGCCTGTCACCAGCAAATCGCTAAATCCCTCCAACAAATGCCGCAAACCTGCCCTTGTCACCGCCAGGCTATCCACCACCAGAATGCGAATCGGGTTCCCCGTAGGGACGCGATTTATCGCGTCCGCTGTTCTCGCGTCCACCCGCGTATCAACAGCAGTCTGAACTTCACGCATCTGTATGCGCGGGATGTAAGGTAGATGAGCCTGCACCTGTGTTCCATGCTCGATGCTGGTAATCACTTCGAGCGAACCGCCGAGCAGTTCGACGCGATTGCGCAACCTGGCAAACATGGCATCATCCACATTGTAGTTTGCCTGCTCCTCCCTGGCTGCGAAAGGCGGAGCAGGCATAGTTCGTTCGCCGCCTTCAAACATGCTCAAGGCATCTTGCGCGGGTGGCACTCCGTCATCTTCGATACTCATCACGATCTCGTCGCGTTCGTAGTGCAGCGTGAAGCGCAGCTTGCGCGCTCCGCTGTGCTGTCTCACCTGTGCAAGCGCCTCGCGTGCAATGTGATACAGCACGCGCTCGATATCATCGCTCAAGGGACGTTCTTCGCCAGAAAAAACAACACGGCTGGAAAGCTGCATCGCTTCGGCGGTTTCATCAACCGCGCGTGCCAACGCCTCTGCCAGTGGCACATCCGGCAAGGCTTCGAAAGCGAGCGCATCTTCGGCGGAACGCGCTTCGTAAAGCATATTGCGCGCCATCTGTTCCAGCGTTGCCAGCCCTCCGCGCAGCATAGCCAGGTCAACAGGTGAGAGAGTCGCCTCTGTGCCATCTGAGTTGCCAGTATCCGGGCGCGTGATGCTTTGCAGCACCCTGAGTTGCGCCAGCATCGCGCTCAACTCGCGCATAAGCTCTGAAGAATGAGCCTGTTGTGGCTGTGATGCATTTATAGTCTGCATAAAACCCTGCCTGAATGTGTATAAAAACGTAACACGGGCCAGGGCGAAATGTATTCAAAAACGTAACATGGGCCAGGGCGACCGCCAGGGTCGCCCTGGCTTCGCTCTACCTCGAAATCGATTTCGCCAACGGTATCCTTCATTATGTCACACTCGCCAGGTGTATGACCTCTAAGACCAGCTCATCATCTTTAACATCAACCATGACAGTGTCGCCATCTTGCACGCTTCCTTCGAGGATGGCGCGGGCGACCCGGTTCTGCACCTCTCGCTGGATGACACGCTTGAGCGGGCGCGCCCCGAATTGCGGGTCGTAACCCATATCCGCCAGCCTCGCCCTGGCCTCAGTGCTCAGGCGCAGCGTGATATGGCGCTCCTCCAGCCGCTTACGCAGGAGGTTGATCTGGATATCCACGATGTTCAGCATCTGATCGTGCTTGATCTGGTGGAATACCACCACCTCATCGATGCGGTTGATGAACTCTGGCCGGAAACCGTCTTCGCGCAGGCGCACGCGTACTACACGCTGCACATTATCTTCGTCCATGCCCTCAAATTCGCCCAGCCATGCCACGCCAACATTACTGGTCATGATAATCACCGTGTTTTTGAAGTCAACCGTGCGGCCCTGCCCATCCGTCAGGCGTCCATCATCGAGCAATTGCAGCAGCACGTTGAAGACTTCCGGCGCGGCTTTCTCGATCTCATCGAAGAGTACCACGCAATAAGGACGGCGTCGCACTATTTCAGTCAATTGACCGCCCTCGTCATAACCCACGTACCCCGGAGGCGCGCCGATCAAGCGCGAGACGCTGTGCTTCTCCATGTACTCCGACATGTCGATGCGTACCATAGCCTGCTCATCATCAAACAGAAACTCCGCCAGCGCGCGCGCCAGTTCGGTTTTGCCCACTCCGGTCGGCCCCAGGAAAATGAAGCTGGCCAGTGGTCGATTGGGGTCTTGCAGCCCGGCGCGCGAGCGGCGAATGGCGTCAGCAACAACCTGCAATGCCTGATCCTGGCCCACCACGCGCTCGCGCAGGTGATCTTCCATCGTCAGCAGCTTCTGCACCTCGCCCTGCATCAGTCTCGAAACGGGAATGTGCGTCCACTTTGAAACCACCTCGGCGATATCTTCAGAAGTGACATCTTCTCGCAGCATGCGCTCGCTCTTGAGGCTGGCTGACTTCGCTTCCATCTCCTGGATGCGCTGCTCCAACTGCTCGATGTTTGTTTTCAGCAGGTTAGCCTTCTCAAAGTTCGCATTGCCGCGCGCGGCAAACTCGAGTTCGTTCTCGCGTCTGATTCTTTCACTCTCGCCCCGTTTCTGTTCCAACTCTTTCTTCAGATTGGCCAGCGTTTCTACCAACGTCCGTTCGTTATCTAACGCCAGCTTGAGGGGGTTCAACTGATCTTTCAGGTTGGCTATCTCTTGCTCCACTTTTGCCAGGCGTTCGCGGCTGGCCGCGTCTTTTTCCTTCTTCAGCGCCTCCTGCTCCATCTTTAATTGCATGATGCGGCGGTTCAGCGCGTCAATCTCGCCCGGCGTACTGTCGAGTTCCACGCGGCGACGGCTAGCTGCCTCGTCAATCAGGTCAATAGCTTTATCGGGCAAGAAACGGTCGGTGATGTAGCGATTTGAAAGCATGGCAGCAGCCACCAGTGCGCTATCCTGGATCGTAACACCGTGATGCACTTCATAACGCTGTTTCAGTCCGCGTAGAATGCTGATGGTATCCTCAACCGTGGGTTGATCGACGATCACCGGCTGGAAGCGGCGTTCCAGCGCGGCATCTTTTTCGATATGCTTGCGGTACTCGTCCAGTGTGGTCGCGCCGATGCAATGTAGTTCGCCGCGTGCCAGCATGGGTTTAAGCATATTGGATGCATCCATCGCGCCCTCGGCTGCGCCTGCTCCTACCAGCGTATGCAGTTCGTCAATGAAAAGGATGATGTTGCCCTCGGCGCTGACTACTTCCTTGAGCACCGCTTTCAAGCGTTCCTCGAACTCGCCGCGAAACTTCGCGCCCGCCACCAGCGAGCCAAGATCGAGTGTGACCACCTGCTTATTGGCGAGCGACTTCGGCACATCGTTGTTGATGATGCGCTGCGCTAGCCCCTCGACGATGGCCGTCTTGCCCACGCCGGGTTCTCCAATTAGCACGGGATTGTTCTTCGTGCGGCGGCTGAGCACCTGGACGACGCGGCGGATCTCTTCATCGCGTCCGATGACCGGATCGAGTTTTTCCTGCGCCGCCAGCCGGGTCAGGTTGCGCCCATATTTCTCCAGCGCCTGGTATTTGCCCTCCGGATTCTGGTCGGTCACGCGCTGCGCCCCACGAATAGAGGTCAGCGCCTTCAGAACGCTTTCTCTTGTCAGCCCCGCCGCTTTGAGCACGCGCTGCGCCGCGCCATCGCCGATATCAAACATAGCCAGTAACAAATGTTCAACACTGATAAAATCGTCTTTGAAGTTTTGCATCTCCTGGCGGGCTTGATCGAGCAGCTTATCCATGCGCGGCGATAGATGAGGATTATTCCCGCCAAACACACGAGGCATACGCTCCAAATCAGCATTAAGCATACGCTGAGCAGTCTTCACATCACTGCCCGCCTTCGCGATAATTTGCGGCACAACGCCGCCCTCCTGCGCAAGCAGCACGCTCAACAGGTGTTCCACATCTATCTGACTATGGTTGGATTGTTTAGCTAACGCATTAGCCTGGCTAATAGCCGCAAGGGCTTTCTCAGTGAATTGCTCAGGTTTCATTTCATTGCTCCCACGACAGGAATTTTATACTCACCAGTATAGCATCTTGAGTGTAAGTTAGCAAGAAACTTTGAGTGTAGACTTATCAAACTTCAGAGACTCAAGGATTGTTTCATGGTCTAACTTTTACTCGACAGCCTGTTGCCGATATGTTACACTCTCATCAGAATGATGGCGCAGGAGGGACTTGCTATGCTTGATTGGCCCCCTGGCTCAAAACGTGGAATATATGACGCAAATACAGGATAAACCATCTACAATAAACATCGCCACGGCTATTGAGAGCGTCCTGTTTGTCTCAGGACGCCCTTTAGAATATGACGAACTGCGCAAGTTGCTTGACATCGATGCGAGCGCGCTGGATGACGGCTTACAGGCGCTGGCGCGGCAACTGGAGAGCCAGGAGCGCGGCATACGCCTGCAGCATTTAGGCACTCAAGTGCAGTTGGTGACTGCGCCGGAGAACGCGCGCTACGTGGCCGCGCTGCTCGGACTGCCCCTCACCGCCAGGCTGACCACCACCGCTATGGAGACGCTGGCCGTCATCGGCTATCGCCAGCCTATCACGCGCTCTCAGATCGAGGCGGTGCGCGGCGTCAACAGTGACCGCGCCCTGGCCAGCCTCATTCAGCATGGACTGGTGATGGAGATCGGGCGGGCGCAGACAATCGGACGACCCGCGCTCTTCTCGACCACGCCCGAATTCCTCCAGCAGTTTGGACTGACCAGCTTGCACCAATTGCCGCGCCCTCAGATCGAGGTGCAGGACGATATGCCGAAAGAGAGAGCATAAAACGATGCGCCTTGGTCGCCATATGCCCTTGCATTCCAACGCGGTCAAAGCGGTTGAGATCGCGCGCGGCATTGGCTGCGACGCCATCCAAATTTTTGCCAGCAATCCCACCGGCTGGCGACCACCGGCTGGCAACGGCGAGAGTTGCGCCGCCTTTGCCAGGGCAGCCCTTGAATTTGATATGCAGCCCGTCGTCATCCACGCCCCCTACCTGATTAACCTGGCCTCACCCGATGAATTCATCTGGGAGAAATCCATCGGGCTATTACAATGGACGCTGCAGCGCGGTGCGTTGTTGGGTGCGAGCTACGTTGTCTTTCACACGGGCAGCCATCGCGGTTCCGGCGTGGATGCCGGCATCGCGCGTATCGCCGGCGCCATCGCGCGTATCCTGCCAGAGACACCACCGCAAGTTATGCTGCTGCTAGAAAATGACGTGGGCGCGGGCAACTCTCTCGGGCACAGCTTTGCGCAACTGGGTGCGGCCCTCGACCTCTTGCCTGCGTACCGCGAACGCCTGGGCGTATGTATCGACACCGCCCATTTATGGGGCGCGGGACACGATATCTCAACGGCATCTGCCGCGCAGCAGGTGCTTCAAGAAATTGACCGGCGTATCGGGTTGGAACGTTTGAGGGTCATACACCTCAACGATACCGAGAAGTTGCTCGGCAGCCACCGCGATGTGCATGCGCGCATTGGCGAAGGCATAATTCCTGAAGAGGGATTGTGCGCCCTGCTGCGCGACCCGCGCATTCAACACGCGGCGGTCATTTTGGAAACCCCCATCAAAACAGACGAGCAGGACAAAGAAGACTGGCAGCATGATAAGCTACAAATCGCGAGAGCCAGAGCTTTGATGTACCATCTCAATGGAGCAGGTGATATACTATAGCATTGCACACCTGCATCCAGCATATTTTTCGAGGAGCAACATGTCAGAGAGCTATCAGAATATTTTAGTCGAACGTGACGAGCAAATCGGCATCGTTACGCTGAATCGTCCTCACGCGCTCAACGCGCTCAATTTTGAGCTGGTGAGCGAGCTGGCCGGGGCGTTGTCGGAGTTTGATCGCGATGACAGTATTCGCTGCATCGTGAT
>Ga0307372_10009201_pt1 | contig 13684 bp, 10 predicted proteins | sample OX1MG_FD_202533 | JGI IMG/M metagenome (GOLD analysis project Ga0307372, IMG submission 202533) | Soil microbial communities from Risofladan, Vaasa, Finland - OX-1 | ecosystem: Environmental > Terrestrial > Soil > Coastal area > Acid sulfate soil | place: Finland: Risofladan, Vaasa | collected...
GGCAACCTTAATGAGAAGAGTTGGAATTATAGGGACGACAGTCCTGCTATTTCTTTTCGGCGCCACTTCTTTTGGCTACGCCCAGCAACAGCAGCAAAACCAGAACAAGCAACGCACCAAGCAACAGCAAAACCAGAGCAAGCAGCGGGCTAAGCCGCAAGCTAAGCCGCAACAACAAAACCAGAATAAACAACGCGCGCAGCAGCAACAGAAGCAAACCCGGAACACGCAGCAACGCGCGCAGCAGCAACAGAATCAGAAGAATCAGCAACGCGCGCAGCAGCAACAGCAGAAGCAAACCCGGAACACGCAGCAACGCGCGCAGCAGCAACAGAATCAGAAGAATCAGCAACGCGCGCAGCAACAGCAGAAGCAAACCCGGAACACGCAGCAACGCGCGCAGCAGCAACAGAATCAGAAGAATCAGCAGCGCGCGCAGCAACAGCAGAAGCAAACCCGGAACACGCAGCAGGCCAACAGAGGTAGACCTGCGCAGCTAGCACGCACGCCTCAGCGGCAGCGTCAGTGGCAACAACAGCAGCACCAGGACTGGCAGCAGCATCGCGCACGCAACTTTGAATCCGAGCATCGCTCATGGCAGCAGCGCGGCGGCTACAGAGGTTACCGCGTCCCCGACTCTTATTACCGCAGTCATTATGGCCAGGCGCACTGGTTCCACGTCTACGACCTGCCCTTCATGGTGGTTGGCGGATATCCGCGCTTCCAATACGATGGCTATTGGTTCGATTTCGTTGAACCGTATCCTGAATACTGGGGAAACGACTGGTATCAGACCGACGACGTGTATGTAGAGTACCAGAATGACGGATATTACCTGTTCAATCGCAGATATCCCGGCCGGCCGGGCGTTGCGATCAGCATCTCGTTTTAAGCAGTCTGCAAACCAGTAAGTTGTGTTCTAAACACGCGTCCGGCTCCACGAACACGAATAAACGTTCGATGGAGTTGGGCGCTTTTTTATGTGCGCCTTATCCTGTCTTTTTTGTCCTTTCGATGCTCGCCGCGTAAATACGCTGGCGGAGGCACGCCCGTATTGCGCTGAGAACGTGACTGCACGCTTAGCAGTTTGCCAAAATTCTGTGAAATGTGACCTCACCAACGGGCGGTGTAGGCGTCTATACCCAATGCGGGCATAGACGGAAGTAGCTCGGCTTCGTATCGAGCTCAGGGGTGTGGGATGCAGAACTTGCTCGGCAATCTGCGGTACGCGCTGCGACAGTTTCGGCTGTCGCCCGTGTTCACCGCTTCCGCGGTGCTCACGCTGGCGCTCGGCATCGGCGGCACAACCGCGATCTTCACGCTGATCCACGCAGTGATGCTCCACTCGCTGCCCGTTTCCAATCCGGCCACGCTATACCGCGTCGGGGAAGGCGATGATTGCTGCGTTGAAAGCGGCCTACAAGATCGCTGGGGAATGTTTTCGTACCCACTATACGAACGGCTCAAGACCGAAACACCGGAATTCGAGGATGTGACTGCTTTTCAGGCCGGGGGCGCTCGCATGAGCGTTCGACGCGCAGGCACAGAATCCGTTCCCAGGCCTCTGCGCTCGGAATACGTGACTGCCAGCTATTTCTCCACGCTCGGTGTGCGCTCCTTCGCTGGACGGCTTTTCACCCCGGCCGACGACACGGAAGGCTCGCCTCCGGTGGCTGTGCTCAGCCATCATGCCTGGCAGATGACCTACGGCTCCGACCATTCGGTTATTGGCTCAACTTTTGATATCGAGGGCCACGCCTTCACTGTCATCGGAATCGCGCCTCCGGGATTTTTCGGCGAAACCCTACGCGACGATCCGCCTGATATTTGGATTCCGCTGCATCAGGAACCGCTGATCGATGGCGCGGGCAACCGGCTGCATCAGTCGCCCCCTGCGTGGTTGCGCATGATTGGGCGCTTGCGGCGTGGCGCTTCCGTTGCGGGGATGGCTCCGCGCCTCACGGGAGTGCTGCGGCTGTGGTTGCAGCAGGACTCCGATTATCCCGCGAATTGGATGGCCGACGTCATTCGCGACCTTCCCAAGCAGAGCATCAACGTCGTCCCGGCCGGCGCCGGCGTCGCCGTCATGAAAGAAGCGTACAGCCGCAGCTTGCAAATTCTTCTCGCGGTTTGCGGATTGGTGCTGCTGATCGCGTGCGCGAATATCGCCAACCTGCTGCTCGCTCGCGCCGTTGCGCGCCGCGGACAAACCGCGCTGCGTCTGGCCATCGGAGCCACTCGTCGGCAGATCATCGTGCAAGCTCTCACGGAAAGCGTCCTGCTCGCCATTGCCGGCGGCCTTGCCGGACTGCTCGTCGCCGTCGCGGCCGCGCGGTTGCTACTCGCGCTGGCATTCCATAGCGCGCATTTCCTTCCGATCAGCACGAGCCCGTCGCTGCCGGTGCTCGCCTTCGCCTTCGGATTAGCGCTGATAACGGGAATCATTTTTGGCGCGGCTCCCGCGTGGTTTGCGACCCGCACTGATCCCGCCGAAGCATTGCGCGGCTCAAGCCGCAGCACAACCGGACACTCCACGTTCGCGCGCAAGGCTCTGCTGGTCGTGCAATTCAGCGTCTCGGCGGTGCTCGTGGCCGGAGCCACTATGCTGGCCCGAAGCCTGAGTAACCTCGAAGGTCAGAATTTCGGCTACCAGATCAAAGGTCGTGTAGAGGTTGCATTGCACAATCCGGAAACAGGCCACACGCAGTCCGAGTTAGCCGCGCTCTACCGTCAGATCGAAGATCGCCTGAATCGCATCCCGGGAGTGCGGGGCTCCGGGCTCGCGCTCTACAATCCGCTCACTGACAACTGGGGCGAGATGATTGAAATCGCAGGCCATACTCCCTCGTCCTCGACAAGCGATGAGTCCGGCGCATCCTGGGACCGCGTCAGCGCCAACTATCTTCAAAACCTGGGCGTCCCCATTTTGCGGGGACGCTACTTCACCACCGCCGACAACGAAACTACCGCGCCCGTGGCCATCGTCAACCAGGCCTTCGTGAAGCGCTTTTTCAAGAATGGCGAAGATGCGCTCGGCCAGCACTTCGGTTTGGACTTGCCCGAAAATGACGGAACGTTTCGCATCATTGGCATCGCGGGCGACGCACATTTCGCTGGCTGGGGATTTACGAGGCCGCCCTTCCCGATGTTTTACGTGCCGCTCGCGCAATATGTGAATTACAAGCCGGAATTGATGCAGACACTCGAATTCCGCTCGCATTTCGTGAGCGGAGTCATGCTGGTGACCAATGATTCTCCCGGAAAGTTGGAGCCGGTGCTCAGAAGCGCACTGGCGGCACTCGATCCCGATGTGACTATCACCAGCATTCGCACTATGCAGCAGCAGGTTGACCTTTCCTTCGATCAGGAACGCGCCGTGGCGAGCCTCGCCGGCCTATTCGGAATCGTCGCTCTTCTGCTTGCTGCGGTGGGACTCTACGGCGTCACTGCGTACACAGTTGCGCAGCGGACGAACGAAATTGGCATTCGCATGGCGCTGGGCGCGAATCGCTCAAACGTGGTCCGACTCGTCCTGCGCGGCGCGTTTGAGCGCGTGCTGATAGGGCTGCTCTTGGGGTTGCCGCTCGCCGTCGGTGCCGGGCGCTTGATCTCATCTCAGCTATACGGCGTCGCGTCCTGGGATCCGCTAGCGCTTACGCTGGCTGGCGGCGCGCTCGCGCTGTGTTCGTTTGTAGCTGCAATAATCCCTGCAACTCGCGCGGCATCGATTTCGCCGATGACCGCCCTGCGAATCGAGTAGAAGTTCGTTTCTCGGGGATTTGTTCGGAGCGTTCCGGCCGAATCGGCAACCCGGAAGTCCGCACTTCCAAGGTGTGCACGACAAAACTGTCTCACTCTAGGGGTTCACTCCACGCATCCCCGTCCGACAAGGGGGAAAAGCCGACATTCGCGTACGCGCGGCGGGTTCGCGAGAGCCTAGCGGTCGGGCTTCGCCCCTCCCAGAGTCCGTGTGGTCGAACTCGTCGCGCGCAGGGAGAGGTAGCTATCGGCGGTACGCGGCTCGGGTTGCGGCTGCAATTGCGCCGATGTGCTTGGGGTTAACGAAGCCCCACACTTCCTGGCCGGGCGGGCGGCCGTTGACCAGATCACGCCGGTAGCTGAAGCAACCCAGGTACAGGGGCCGTATGTACATCACCGCCTCGAGCCGCTCGAGCTCGTCGTCGGTCAACTCAACGTGCTGGCGGTACGCGCCTACGGCCAGGTTGATCCAGTCCTCGTTGCGCCAGGTGCCCCACATAAGCCACGCAAAGTCCGCTAGGCGCGGGCCGCGCCCTGCCGCCTTCCAGTTGATCGCCACCGGCCCTTGCTCGCCTAGGATCACGTGATCCGGGGCGTGTAGGAGGTTGCCGTGCAGCAACGCCTCGGGCAGGTCTTGGCCGTCGTCGGCCGAGCGCACCCGGTCGCGGAGCCGCTCGAATCGCTCGCGCTCGGCCGGTGCGACCCTCCTGTCGACCGCGTCGAGGAACGCGAGGGCCGCCATGAGGTCCTGACGCGGACTGCCCTCGCGGCTGGGATCATCCCCGCTCGCCCCGCCGGGGCGGCTGACGGACTCGTCGAACGGCAGGGTATGCAGCCGTCCGAGCAGGTCGCCCATGATGGCGAACTTCTCGCTGCCCTCGTGTCCCACGGCCACGGGGAGGGGCCCGCCGGGGACGAATCGGGTGACGAGGACGGTCGAGTCGTCGAACGCCGACACCGCGTCGTCGGTCGCGAGCCGCTCCGCGGGGTAGTCGTGCCGCCCCAAGAACCGCAGGATCGCGGCATCTCCTTCGACGCCGGCTCGCGGGCGGGCCGGCGAGAACGCGCGCGCAATCCACGGGTCGCCGTCGCGGCGGTCAACGCGAAAGACGTGGTCATGGTGCTGACTGGCCTTCGTTGCGGCGACCGCGTCGATGCCGTAGTGATCCCGGAGATGGGTGACCAGACGCTCACCGACGGGCTGGTGAAACATCCGGGCTTGGAGCCCTTCAATGTCGGTGAGCGCTTGGGTGTAGCGCTGACCCGTTTCCTCCGCGTGGCGGCGGACGACCTTCTTGAAGCTGCCGTCTTTGGTCATAACAAGCCTCCTCGATGACACCCTCGTCCCCCAGCGACGCGGTGCAGAGATGGCCTGTGATAATCAACGACCGTGAGGGCAAATCCCCTTCGCCAACGGAACTCGCGCTGGGGCGGATGTTCCACGGCTCGGCGACTGGTCAGCGCCGTGACACCATTATTCCCGACGAGTCTCGCGGGCGTCAAGCGCTGCACGAGACGCCAATCTCGTCGGTGGAGGATGGTGGTTCGGGTCCCTTCGACCTCAAGACGCACATGTTTAGAATAGACAATGGAAAGAAAACACCGTGGCCTCAGAAAACGGGCTTCAAATAGAAGGATTAAGCCTCGAGGAAAAGCATCTCGTAGTTGTGTACTCGGGCGGGAAACCAAATACAGTGCTTCCGGTTCCGCTTCACGGACTACGACGAAACCGAGCTTTGTCTGCTGTTTGACGGATACGGAGGCCCGGACTTGAGGCATATGAGCACTGTGCCGCGCAAGTGAGTGCTTTTCCTTCCAAATCTTCCAATCAAAAGCCAGTTTGAAAACAACTATAATTCCACCAATTCACGAGGAAGCTGCGTTTGCGCGCTTCTGACGTAAATTCCCGATGCTTACCATGGCACTCCTTGAGCAACCTCCCGAGTAGCTACTTGGAATACCGGTGCACACGATCCCCGCCCGCGGAGTCGCAAGCGGGAATTGTGCGTGGTTGGGCTACTTTTTCTCTTTGATTGTGACCGAGGCGCGGGTGGTAGCCCAATCCGCGTGCATGGTGCATGTATTGCCGGCGTTCTCGAAGGAAATGGTGAAGTCCTCGACGGGCGCGCTGAGCTGCGATAGCTGCACGTCGTCGGTGCGAACCAGATCAAACTGCGCGCCGGGATAGGGAATGCCCCAGACGCCGGTTTTTTTGCTGACAATCAGCGTCCACTTGTCGGCGGTCGGAATCGCATCGAGCGTATACGCGCCCGCAGGCACGTCTTTGTCACCTACGGTCACGTTCACGGTAGGCACGAAGGTGGTCGCTTCATTCGCGCCCAGACGCCATACCTTGTCCCACGGCACCAGTCCGCCGTAGATCTTACGGCCCTTCATTCGTGGACTCGAATAATCCACAGTGATTGTGTTGCCGTCGGAGAATTTGCATTGCGCGTTCGCCGGCGGGCTCGGGCGTTTGCTTTTGTCCTGTTGCGCGAATCCGGGAACTGCGAGCATTGCAAGGGCTACAAACAACGCGGCGCACGTCGCGGCGCATCTCTTCATTTTTCTCTCCTCAGCGCGAAATTCACGCCCAGAGTATACCGCAATTCCTCTCTGCGATTGCAAATGCGGCAACGCTCATTCTATGGGCAGTCGTTCCAAGAATTTGCGTCAAGCATTGACCCCAAGAAGTGAACGGCACGACGGGTTATGAAATTCCATCCACACGAGGCAGTTGGGGCATCTCTGCTACAATGCGCCGTTCGTTTGCGCATGAAGGGAAGTGGGGCAGGTGAAAATTCCCACGATACCGGGCTGGCTGACGAGGATCGTCGCGATACTCGGCGGCGGCGGCCTGTTCGTCATAGCGTTCCTGGATTCGTCCGTGCTTTCGTTCCCTTTCGTCACCGATCTGCTGTTTATGGACTTCGTGATTCAGCGCCCGGGGCGAATGGCATATTACGCGGTGATGGCGACGTTTGGGTCGCTTGCGGGCTGCATTTGGCTCTACCTGCTGGCGAAAAAGGGCGGCGAGGCCTGGCGGCGCAAGCGCGGGCCGAAGCCTGGCGGAAGAATCCGCAGATGGGTCAACGAGAATGCATTCCTCAGTGCATTCGTGCCCGCGATTTTGCCGCCGCCGATGCAATTCAAGCTGTTTGTGATCGCGGAGGGAATTGCTGAAGTGCCCCGGTCGACTTTCGTGCTGGGAATCCTTTGCGGGCGCGGGCTGCGATACACGATCGAGGGCCTGTTTGCGATTCACTATGGCGAAAATGTCGAGCGCGTGATGCTTCAGCACAAGATCGCAACGCTGATCGTCCCGCTCCCGTTGATCACGGTGATTTATTTTGTGAGCCGCTGGCTCGTAAGGTCTGCGCCTGTTGATGGACAAAACCGCTGACAAGGGGATCGAAAACCAAAGACTCTGCTCGACCAAAGGCAAAGCAGATCCCTCGCCGCGCGGCGGTTCGGAATGACAAAAGAAAAGGTGCGGTCCGGGGAGTTCGCCTGCAGCAGGCAAGCAACGCGACGACGCATGATGGCATTTTCAGCGCGAGCGACTTTGCTCTTCGGCGGCAAATTCTACGCGTTGCGCGCGCACGGTGAACTTGCGGTTCAAGTCGATGACAGCGACAAGGTCATCCGGCGTGTCGGCGTCAGCGGGAAAGCGGAGGTCGCGGAGGGTCACGCGATAGCCATTGGCCGTGTTTTCGAGATCCGCGAGGGGAAATTGCGCGTAGCTGAGAAACTGTTTCGCGAGAGGAGCGTTGCGGGCCGCGTCGAGGGCCGGCGAATTTCCTGGTTTGTAGTGGGTTAGGCTGGAATTTGCGTTGAAGACATCTGCGCCGGCAGCGGGCACAGCGACCACCTCGATTGTGTTTCGCGTGTCGACCACACCGCGCCACGAAACGAGAGACGCTGAATCGGGAAACGCTCCCGCGACCATGGGCATTGCGCCGTGGTAGTCGTGTGCGAGAAGCGTTTGCACGGCGGTCGCGCGGAGGTCGGCGCGCACACCGATGTAGAGCGCGGCAATCACAAGTGCGGCAATCGCTCCCTTGGACGGCCGCTGGCGCTTTTTCTTGGAGCCGATTTCCTCGCTGACGAGATGAAAGAGGGCAGGCAGCAAAAGTCCGGCGGCCAGCACAGCCAGAATCCAGGGATCGTTTCCATCTAATAAATCCCAAGAAAACCAGCGCGTGTGGAAAGGCCATAGCAACTGCACGCCGTCCGCGGTGGTAAGGTCGAGCAGTATGTGCGCGCCGACTCCGATGGCGGACAGCAATAACACAGGCAAGAAGCGCAGGGGCGTCGGCGTATAGCGACGTCCGGCGCGCCAGAAAATCAATGCAATTACGACGGCGAGAATGGGCGCATCGAGAACCGAATGCAGCAGGGCATAGCGACAGTGAAAATACGCTCCGGCGCCCGCGAAATAGCTCAGTAAATCCAAATCGGCGGCTACGCTGGAGACGACGAGGATGGGCATGGCCATGCGGGTGACTCGGCGGAGTCCCGCGCGATCGAGAGCCGCGGCCGTCAATGCGTGAGTGATCGGATTCAATTTACTGGCTCGCTACATCTGACGCGAATCACCGCACTTACGTTCCGAGCGGGCTTTTATTTATTTGGAAGCGTCGCGGCCTCGGGTACTATCAGTGTTAAGGCGTCCGGCACAATGCGAAAATGCAAAGGCAGTGCGGCGGCGGCTTCGCCGTCCACCTGCGAAAGAATTTCGATGGCTTCAATTGCGTCGCATGTCAGCTCCGTGGTCTTCCAGCAATGAATTCCGGGCACGCGCCGCAAACATCCCAGCCAGATTGCGGGCAAACACATCAAGACGCCGAATCGGTTCCGGCCGCTGTAAGCGACAATTTCAAATGAATCCTCGAACAGACTGGCGCCCGTGGTGATGCGAAACGGGCCGCCGTAATATTTCGTGCGCCCGATGACAATAAGCGATGCCGTCACTTCGTGCTCGCGCGACTGAATGCGAAATTGCGGAAAGCTGTAGGTGAGAAATTGACGCAAGCCCTCTTGCCAGTAAGCGAGGATTCCCATGCGCAGCTTTTTTGCCATATCGACGCCGTGCACAATCGCGCCGTCCGGGCCCGCGCCGCTGACGCAGAGAAAGAAGCGCTGCTTCGACACGTCGGGGCCGTTATCTGATTTCTCGCTCCAAGCGATCTCGCCCACAGCAACGCGCGCCAGCTTGCCGCGCGCGATCCGGCGCGCCGCTGCGGGAATGTTCCACGGGATGTTGAGTTCCTTCGCCAGGATATTCGCAGTGCCCGCGGGCAACACAGCCAGGGGGACTTTGCTTCCGGCGAGGCCGTTTACTACTTCGTTGATCGTTCCGTCGCCGCCGCAAACGATCACCAGTTGACGCCCGTCGCGAACGGCTTTGCGCGCGAGTTCGGTTGCCGAGCCCGCATGCGTGGTGGCAATCGCTTCCGCGGCGATTCCGGCGTCTTTCAAAACGCGAGCCGCGTCTTCGATGTCCTGCAGGCGTTTATGCCTGCGACGCCCGCTGGCCGGATTGTAAATGAGCAGCGCGTCGTGGATTTTGTCTGGCATTGCACTCCATCGCGCGGGTACGCAAAGGCTGCGAAGTTGCAAAACATCGCACATTGTATAATACCTTACGCGTGGCGCTGAGGTGCCCACCGGGCAATGAGGTGGCAGGGACAATGACGGCGAGGCAATGATGGCGGCAAGCACGACTATAGTCAAAGAAGTAGAAAAGCTGCGCGAGCAGATCCGCAAGCACGAGCACCTCTACTACGTTCTAGACGCCCCCAGCGTGTCGGATGCGGAATTCGACCGCTTGCTGAACAGGCTGAAGGCGCTCGAAGCGGAGCATCCGGACGTGGTGACGCCGGATTCGCCGACGCTGCGGGTGGGTGGCGCGCCGCGTGAGGGCTTTCAAACCTACCGGCACACGTGGCCGATGATGAGCCTCGACAACGCGTACACATTCGAGGGGCTGCGCGACTTTGACCGGCGCGTCCGCGAACTTGCGGGACGCGAGCGCATCGAATATGTGGCCGAGCACAAATTTGACGGCCTGAGCATCGCGCTGATCTACGAAAACGCCGTGCTGGTGCGCGGGGTGACGCGCGGAGACGGCCAGACGGGCGAGGACGTGACTCCTAACGTCAAAACAATTCGTTCCATCCCGCTGCGGCTGGATCGCGAGATGCTGAAGAAAATGTCGCTGCCGCTCGATATTGAAGTTCGCGGAGAAGTCATAATGAACCGGGCGGCCTTCGCATCGCTGAATCAGCAGCAGGATGCGCAGGGCGGAAAGCATTTTGCAAATCCGCGCAACGCCGCAGCCGGAGCCGTTCGCATGCTGAATCCGGCGATTACCGCTTCGCGCAAACTTGAATTCTTCGCGTATTACCTGCGGGCGAATGGGCGCGTGCCGCTGAAGCTCCACTCGCAATCGCTCGAGGCGTTGACGAAACTCCATTTCAAGGCCAGCGCCGATTTCGAGATTTGCAAAACGATCAAAGAGGTGGAGAAGTACTGCACGAACTGGGAAGCGAAGCGTGAGAAGCTGCCATACGAAGTCGATGGCGTGGTAGTGAAGGTGAATGAGGTGAGTATGCAGTCGGAACTTGGCTACACGTCGAAGGCGCCGCGTTGGGCGATTGCTTATAAATGGGCCGCGCGGCAAGCGACGACTGTGGTGCGTCAGATTGGTTTCAACGTCGGACGCACAGGAACGCTGACGCCCGTCGCCTTTTTCGAGCCGGTGCCGATTGGCGGCGTCACCGTCAGCAAGTCGACGCTGCACAATATGGACGAAATCGAGCGGCTGAACATTCATGAAGGGGATACGGTCCTGGTCGAACGCGCGGGCGACGTGATTCCGCATGTTCTTAAAGTGGTGACGCATGGCAAGGAAGAAAAACCCGTGCGCGTCCCGGAGAAATGTCCTGTGTGCGGCAGCCGGATTCACCGCGTGGAAGGCGAAGTGGCGTATCGCTGCGTGAATGCCGCGTGTCCGGCGAAACGCAAGGAGTCGCTGCTGCATTTTGCCGGGCGTCGCGCGATGAATATCGACGGGCTGGGCGAAAAGATTGTCGATCAGCTTGTGGAGAAGGGAATCGTCAAGGATTTCGCGAGCCTTTATGAGCTGAAACTGGAAGAGATTGCAGCGCTCGAGCGCATGGCGGAAAAATCTGCGCAGAATCTGCTGGATGAAATTGCTGCGAGCAAGAAAAACGAATTGTCACGCTTGATTTACGCACTGGGCATCGGCTTTGTTGGCGAGCGCACCGCGCAATTGCTCGCGGAGCATTTCGGCTCGCTCGAGAAAATTGCGAATGCCAGCCTTGAGGAACTTACGGACGTGCACGAAATTGGCCCGAAGGTTGCGGGGAGCATCGTCGATTTCTTCTCGGAGAAAGCCAATCGCAAATTGATTGACCGGTTGCGTGACGAGGGCGTGCGCATGGAGGAAAAGCGCCTAGCACCTAAAAGCGCGCGATTGGCAGGGAAGTCGTTTGTTTTTACGGGTACGCTGGAACGGCACTCGCGCGAAGAGGCGAGCGCGATGGTGGTGTCGCACGGCGGCAAAGTGGTTTCGTCGGTGAGCAAGAACACGGATTACGTCGTGGCGGGCGCGGACCCTGGATCGAAACTTGCAAAAGCGGAATCGCTCGGCGTGACGATTCTCGACGAAGCGGGATTCGAAAAACTCGTCGGCAAAAAATAAGCGCGGGCGCAACGATGGAGATTGCGCCCGCCGAGAAACTTCTTCAGGGGCTAAAGCCCCCGTTCTTCAGGGCTTTCATTTCGGAGCTAAAGCTCCGACTCCCTGAAAGTCCATTTATGAGACAGTTTTTATTCTCCGCCACTTATTTTCCGAATACTAGCACGTGGAAGGTGCCGGGGACCATTTTGAATGGGCGCGTGTGCGGCGGGGGATTCTGAATGCGCGTCACCTGCGCCGTCACCGAAAAAATTTCGTGAGTCGTGGGATCAAGCGCCATGGTGCGCGCGCCACGCTCGGTTGGCACGTTTTCCACGACGTTGAATTGCGTGGGAGAATGCTCATGAATGACGGTGAGCGTGCCGTCGCCGTTGGAGGCGAACGCGTCGTTTGTGCCCGAATCAAAGCGCGTGGCATCAACGCCCTGGCCGATCGGAGCCGTTGCGATCACTTTGCCGGTGTCAGCGTTCATCATCACCATCAGCTTGTTGTGGCAGCCGGAAAAAAGGACGCGATTCTGGGTGTCCATCGCCAAGCCACTCGGCGATTTCCCGGGAGCCAGCGGCCAGCGATGCAGGATTTTTAGGGAGTGCGCGTCAATCTCGATAATTTCGCTGGTGCTTTCCAAATTCGCGTAGATATGCCCTCCGCCATCAGCGACGGGAAATTCCGGCTGGCCACCGAGATCGATATGACCCACGACTTTTCCGGACTTCGCGTCGATGACGGTTGAGGTTTTCGAGTCGCCGTTCATGGTGAAGACGCGCTTCGATTCGGGATCGTAGACTTCGCCGTCGGCGTCCTTATCCGCGGGCGCGCTGCCGATGATCTTGAGCGTCTTTAGATTGAAGATCCAAACCCTGGCTCCTTGTCCGTCGGTCACAAACCCGCGGTTGAATTCCGGCGCGAGCACGATTCCGTGTATGCCCTGCATGCCGCCAATGTCGCCGACCACTTTTCCGCTATCGACGTTGACGACCACGACGTGCGTGCCATGCGAAATGAAAAGCCGCCGCGTGGATGGTTGAAATTTCAAATAATCCCAGAAAGTGTCGCCAGGAATGGGGATGGTCTTAATCAAATGGTATCCCGAAGGACCGGCCGTTTGAGCGGCAGCGATGAGAGCGTACCGCTTCATGCGCTGTGATTGTGCTGGCGACGGTCCAGCGGCAAGCGCCACACTGACACAGAAAATCGCGGCGACACACAATGCGGCCGCGCTGTATATCCGCTTTGGGAAATTTGGCAATCTCGATGGCTGATGCATCTAGTGTTCCTCCTCAGAGAAAATTCGTGGCAGGGAATGTGATGCTATGCCTGCCGCGGTGTAACGTCAACCGCCCGCAAAAAGCAAGGCGAGCGCATCCGGCCAGTTCATCTGATATGTAGGGACGCGCTCAAAGGAGCGCCCGTTTCAGCATAAAAATCGCGGAGCCGTTTGCTTTCCGCTTTCTCGCGCCGCGCTTGCCGTTTATAATGCTGGGAGCGGGCGAGTCGGGTGGTCGCTGGTCTGTTCGTCGCAAAGCATCGCGAAGTGAACGGGTTGGAGGAAAGTCCGGACTCCGCCGTTTAGGAACGGTTAGGGCAATGCGCCTGATAACGTCAGGGGGCTGAAGCAGAAACGCTTCGGCTACGGAAAGTGCCACAGAAAATAAACCGCCGGTGAGGAATGCGCCTCGGCGGCCGGCAAGAGGCAAAACCTCTCGCGGGCCTGTTTGGGTGCCGCACAGGTAAGGGTGAAAAGGTGGGGTAAGGGCCCACCGCTCCGGTGGCAACATCGGAGGCACGGCAAACCCCGCGTGGAGCAAGGCCAAATAGGAGGGAAGGGCTGGCCCGGCCCGACGAAGGTCCTGAGAACCGCGAAGCGGTTCAAAGGATTTTCCCCTGCGAGGCGGTTCGCCGCTTCGAAGGGATGAACCCTCGGGTAGGCCGCATCGAGCTTTCGAGTGATCGAAAGCCCAGAGGAATGATCGCCACGGTTCGCGTGGTTTGCGTTACGGTCGCAAGATCGGGATGCGAGAAGCGTGCGCCGTACAAAATCCGGCTTACAGCCTCGCCCGCTACTAAGTTATTTCAAGATGCTTGATGTCTATCTTAGCCGTCGCGCTCTCTTCCTCTGCGACCGCCTTCTGTGCGTACTGCAGAGCCTCGTCCAATTTCAGATTTCCGTCCGCCATTTCGTACGCGACAGTGTTCAGA
>Ga0307372_10009204_pt1 | contig 13681 bp, 15 predicted proteins | sample OX1MG_FD_202533 | JGI IMG/M metagenome (GOLD analysis project Ga0307372, IMG submission 202533) | Soil microbial communities from Risofladan, Vaasa, Finland - OX-1 | ecosystem: Environmental > Terrestrial > Soil > Coastal area > Acid sulfate soil | place: Finland: Risofladan, Vaasa | collected...
GACGGATGACCGAGCATGATCTGGTCGGGGAACTCGACGCGTTCCTTGCGGGACACGAGCAAGAGCTGGTCGAGTTCCGCAGGGACCTGCACGCGCATCCCGAGGTTGGCTACTCGGAGCACCGGACTACGCGCCGGATAGCACTGCGGCTCGAGGGCGCGGGGCTACGGCCGACGATCCTGCCTAAGGGCACCGGCGTCATCGCCGACGTCGGAGGCTCGGCTGACGACAGCCCGGTCGTCGCGCTGCGGGCCGACATCGACGCACTGCCGATCACCGACGAGAAGAACGTGAGCTACCGGTCGCTGAACGCGGGCGTCTGCCATGCGTGCGGGCACGACGTGCATACGTCGATACTCCTGGGCACCGGCTTGTTCCTGGCGAGGGCGGCAGCCGCCGGAGCGCTCCCCGGTAAGGTCAGGCTGATCTTCCAGCCTGCTGAGGAACTGGCGGGCGGCGCGCTCGACGTGCTGGCGGCCGGCGGTATCTCCGCGGTGGACCGCGTCTTCGCGCTGCACTGCGACCCCAAGCTGGACGTCGGGAAGATCGGCACCAGGATTGGCCCGATCACCGCGGCCTGCGACACGATCCTGGTCCGGCTCGCCGGACCAGGCGGCCATACCGCGCGGCCGCACCTGACCGCGGATCTGGTCTTCGCCCTCGGCAAGATGATCACCGAGCTTCCCGCCGCGCTGTCCCGCAGGATCGACCCCCGGTCCAGCCTCAGCCTGGTCTGGGGCAAGGTCAGTGCCGGTTCCGCGTCGAACGCGATCCCGGACGCCGGGCTGGTCGAGGGAACGGTGCGGTGCCTGGACGACAGTGCCTGGCATGCCGCGCCTGACCTGCTGAAGACGCTAGTCGAGGCGGTGGCGAGTTCCTACGGCGTGACTCCGGACCTGCACTACGAGCGGAGCGTGCCGCCCGCGGTGAACGAGGCGGTGAGCACGGCCATGGTCGTCGCGGCAGCTGACCGGGTGCTCGGCCCCGGCGCGGTCACGCAGGCGCCGCAGAGCATGGGTGGCGAGGACTTCGCCTGGTACCTGGAGTCGGTTCCGGGCAGCCTGTTCCGGCTCGGGACCAGGCGGCCTGGCTCGGTTGACGAGTTCGACATCCACCAGCCGATGTTCGACGTGGACGAGCGGTGCATCCCGGTGGGCGTCAAGGTGATGGCCGCCGTGGCGATGACCGCACTCGGCGAGGACTGCGATTCCGCCGCCACGGTGGTCGCCGCACATCCGGTCAGCACCGCCCTGGCGGCGTCCGCCAGCGGCGCGTCGGCGGGCGGCGGGGCGTCGACCGGGGGCGTGACGTCGGTGAGCATACCGACAGCCCCGATGACCTCGGCGGGCGGCGGCGTGGCGCTCACCGGACCGTTATTAGCCCGGCCGCGGCCAGTTCGGCCGCGCCGCAGGGCGCGCTGAGTGCCGGTAGTCCTGCTTAATGCGCATAGGCTGGGACACAGTCGTTGACGTCGGCGCACCGGGCACTGCCCGAGCCGTTACTTCCGAATGCAGGCGAACGTGTCCGTACCGAGCGAGAAGGCAGCACCGTCAGCGGTGTCGCAGGAATCGGCTGGTCGGCTGACCTCCGATGGCAGGCGGGTCTACCGCATGATGCCGCCGCAGGCCGTGTGGTGGGGCTGGGTGACTCTGATCGTGGCTGCCCTCGCTGATCTGGCGATCCAAGGGCATGAATTCGTGTCGCTGAAATTCGGGCTTGGCCTGCTGACCGCGACCAGCCTGGTCTACGCGTGCACGCGGTGGCCAAGAGTCGTGGCCGGTGAGAGCGTCCTGACGGTTCGCAACCCATTCCGCAGCTTCGACATCCCGTGGGGAGCTGTCAGGGGGGTTTTCCTTGCGGACTCCGTCGAAGTGCAATGTGCCCGCCCGGCCCCGAAGAAGGACAGGACCGTGTCCAGCTGGGCGCTGTCGTCTCCCCGCCGGGCCAGAGCACGGGCGCAGTTGCGCGGCATGCACTGGGATCAGGGCAAGCGAAGCGTGCCGGCTGACTACGGGCAGCTGCCTGCGCCGGCCAAGGAGCTCGCGAAGATGACCAGGGCCGAGGTCATCGCCAGGGAGCTGGCCGGACTGTCGGAGCAGCGCCGGTCGGGTGCGGCCGGGCAGGCCGACCAAGTGGTCTCAGCCCGGTGGGCGTGGCCGGTACTGGCTGCGGTGCTCGTGCCCGCAGCCGCCTTCCTGGTCACCGCGCTGGCCAGGTGAGCCGCGGGTGAGCCGAGTTCTTCCCGGCTAGCCGCCGACCGACACGCACGGCCTGGTGCGGAGCCAGTTCACGTATTCGGCCGGTGCGCCGGCCGCTTCGGCAGCATCGGCGGCGATGCCCAGGTAGCGAGCGGACGGCAGGCCGCCCTCGTAGTCGTTGAGCACGTACAGCCAGGCGACGACGTCGCCGTCGGGGGTCGTGACCCTGACCCTCAGCTTGCGGTAGTAGCCGAGAGTCGCGCCGTCCCACCGGTCAAGCGCGCGCTCGTCGTTCTCCGTCACTTCGTAGAGCACGACGAAGACGCGGGATGCGGCGTCCTCGACGACCGTCGCGAGCGCGCCATCCCAGCCGATGTCCTCGCCGCCGAAGGTCAGCCGCCAGCCGTCGAGCCAGCCGATGCCGGACTGCGGTGAGTGCGGACACCGCTCCGCCATCTGGGCTCGGTCCATGTTGCTGCCATACGCAGCGTACAACGCCACGATTGCCTAGCGTACGAGGCTTAGGGGGCGGGAGTGGCCCAGTTGACGCGGCTGATCCGAAGCGACCCGGGCTGGCCGTGAGCTTGATGGGGCGATGCGACAGAATGAGGCATCGTGAGTCAGGCACGCGCACGCGTCGTCATCATCGGCGGCGGCCCCGGAGGATACGAGGCCGCGCTGGTGGCCGCGCAGCTCGGAGCTGAGGTCACGGTCATCGAGGAGCACGGGCTTGGCGGCTCGGCCGTGCTGACCGACTGCGTTCCCTCCAAGACGCTGATCGCCACGTCGAGCATGATGGCCGCCGTGGACGGTACCCGTGATCTCGGTATGGTGCGGTCCGATACCCGGGCCGACGCGGACCGGATCAACTCGCGGATCCGGGAGCTTGCGCATGCGCAGTCAGCCGACGTCGGCGCCAGGCTCTCGGCCGAAGGCGTCGAGGTTATCGCCGGGCGCGGCTGCCTGGCCGGACCGGGGCTGGTCACCGTCGGCGACCGGGAGATCCAGGCAGATGCAGTGCTGATCGCGACCGGTGCCCGGCCGAGGGAACTCGCCGGGGCGGTTCCCGACGGTGAGCGGTTGCTGACCTGCCGGCAGATCTACGACCTGGCCGAGTTCCCGAAAGAGCTGGTGGTGGTCGGCTCGGGCGTGACCGGCGCCGAATTCGCGAGCGCCTTCCAGGCGCTCGGCTCCCAGGTGACACTGGTGTCCTCGCGTGAGCACGTGCTGCCGAACGAGGACACCGACGCTGCCGTCGTTGTCGAAGACGTGTTCCGGCGCCGGGGCATGTCGGTCCTGAGCAGGTCGCGAGCCGTAAGCGCGACCAGGACGGCTGACGGAGTAGCGGTCGGCCTGGAGGACGGTCGCGTCGTGCCGGGAACGCACTGCCTGCTGACGGTCGGCATGGTGCCCTCCACCACGGGGATCGGGCTTGAGCAGGCCGGGGTCGACGTGGACGAGCGCGGATACGTGAAAGTTGACCGAGTGTCCAGGACGTCCGCACCGGGAATCTACGCGGCCGGTGACTGCACTGGCGTCTGGATGCTGGCCTCGGTCGCGGCCATGCAGGGCCGCATCGCGATGTGGCACGTCCTGGGCGAGGCCGTCCAGCCGCTGCGGCTCAGGCACGTGGCAGCGACGATCTTCACCGACCCGGAGATCGCCACCGTCGGGGTCAGCCAGCAGGACGTCGACCGCGGGGTCGTGGGTGCCAGGGTGGTCAAGCTGCCGCTGGCGACGAACGCACGCGCCAAGATGGACGGCTTCGGCGATGGCTTCGTGAAGCTGTTCGCCCGCCGCAACAGCGGTATCGTGCTCGGCGGCGTGATCGTCGCGCCGCACGCAAGCGAGCTGATCCTCGGTGTCTCGCTGGCCGTGGAGCAGCAACTGACGGTGGACCAGGTCGCCCACACGTTCGCCGTCTATCCCTCGCTGACCGGCAGCATTACCGAGGCTGCGCGCCAGCTCATGCTGCCCGCCGACTGACACCGCGCAGCGCCCGGCCGGGCCGGTCAGTGCGCGGGGCGGCCGAGGTCAGGATCGTCTGGTGCCGGCAGTCCGTGCTGGCGCAGTCTCGACGCCCTGATGTCGTCGGCATAGGCGGCGACCGTGAAGGTGCTCCCGGCCAGGATCAAGCCGATCATCATGCCGGCCAGCCAGCCAGGCGCGGGCAGCACGACAAGCAGGATAAGCGCGACGACGCCGCAGATCGGGATGATCACGACCAGGTGCCGGATAACAGTCCTGATGCGCCAGCCAGCGTCGGTCAGCTCGTGCCTGACCCAGTCGGTGTACTTTTCCGGCAGCCGGAACCCGATCGCGAACAGCAGCCAGCGCCCTGGTCCAGGATCGCCTGCCAGCCGTGCCACTCGTCAGTCCGCCAGCCGGCAGATGACGTGGCCAGCCGGGACAGTCTGGCCTACCTGGACCGCAAGCGCGGAGACGGTGCCGTCCTTGTGCGCGGCCAGCGGCTGTTCCATCTTCATTGCTTCCAGCACGACGACCGTCTCTCCGGCGGAGACCTGTTGCCCGTCCGCCGCGACGATCTTGACGATAGTGCCCTGCATCGGGCTGACCAGGTCGTTGCCGTGGGCCCCCGCCGAGCCGCCGGAGCGGCCCCGACCAGAACCGCGGCCGGACCGGCCGCTGGCCGTCCGTCGCGCGCCACCCCTGTCTGAGGACCGGGCGCCAGCATCGCCCTCGCCGCCCCGCATGCCGAACCCGGCGGGCATGACGACCTCTAGTCGCTTGCCGCCCACCTCGACCACGATCCGCTCGCGCTCGCCCGCGTGCTCGTCGCCGTCGGCGCCGCCGCCAGTGTCGCCCGCGTAAGGCGGCAGCTTGCCGGTGAATTCGGTCTCGATCCACCTGGTGTGGACTGTGAACGGATCGGAGGTGAACGCCGGATCACTGAGCAGCGCCCGGTGGAACGGCAGTACGGTCGGCATGCCGCTGACCTCGAACTCGGCGAGCGCCCGCCTGGCGCGTGCCAGGGCTTGCGGCCGGTCGGCGCCGGTCACGATCAGCTTGGCGATCAGCGAGTCGAACATCCGCGGCACGGTCATGCCGGCGGCATAGCCCGCGTCGATCCGCACGCCAGGCCCGGAGGGCGGGTTCCATGCCGTGAGCGTACCCGGAGCCGGCAGGAATCCCCGGCCCGGGTCTTCCGCGTTGATCCGGAATTCGATCGAGTGACCGCGCAGGTCAGGGTCGCCGAACGACAGCGCCTGGCCATCGGCGATCTTGAACATCTCCTGGACGAGGTCGATGCCGCTGATCTCTTCGCTCACCGGGTGCTCGACCTGCAGCCTGGTATTTACCTCAAGGAACGATATGGTGCCATCCTGGCCGATCAGGAACTCGCAGGTCCCGGCACCGACGTAGCCGGCCTCTCGGAGTATCGCCTTGGACGATTCGCGGAGCAGTGTCTCCTGATCGCCGGTCAGGAACGGGGCCGGGGCCTCCTCGACCAGCTTCTGGTGCCGCCGCTGCAACGAGCAGTCCCTGGTGGATACGACGACGACGTTGCCGTGCGTGTCGGCCAGGCACTGGGTCTCGACATGTCGCGGCCGGTCCAGGTAGCGCTCCACGAAGCACTCGCCGCGGCCGAACGCCGCCACGGCCTCACGGACCGCTGACTCGAATTGCGACTCGATCTCGTCCTTGGTGTGGGCGACCTTCAGCCCGCGCCCGCCGCCGCCGTAAGCGGCCTTGATGGCGATGGGCAGACCGTGTTCAGCCGCGAACTTGGCTGCCTCGTGCGGCCCGGAGACCGGGCCCTGGGTACCTGGCGCGAGCGGCGCTCCGACGGTGCGGGCGATCACCCGGGCGGCCGTCTTGTCGCCCAGCGCATCGATCGCCGCGGGCGGCGGGCCAATCCAGGTCAGTCCGGCTGCGATCACCTCGCGTGCGAAGTGCGCGTTCTCCGCCAGGAATCCGTACCCGGGATGCACCGCGTCCGCGCCAGACTCCGAGGCGGCCTTGAGGATCTTGGTGATGTCCAGGTAACTCTCGGCCGCTGACACGCCGCCCAGCGCGTAGGCCTCGTCGGCCATCGTGACATGCAGGGCGTTCAGGTCCGGCTCGGCGTAGACGGCGACACTGGCCAGGCCGGCGTCCCGGCAGGCACGTGCCACCCGAACCGCGATCTCGCCCCGGTTGGCGATGAGGACCTTGCGCACGAAATAGCTCCTTCTCGACTGCCAGGAGTCTAGTGAGTACCCCCACGCTGACGAGAGGCCGCGTTGTGGTCAGTTGCGCTCCCGGAGTCGTTCGCCGCGCAGCCAACTTGATGTGTAGTAGAATATGTAGTAGTAGTAGAGTGTGACCGCGATCCAGGAAGTGAACGTCAGAGAGGCGGCGAGACGCGTCGGGCGATCGGAGGAGACAGTCCGACGGTGGATCTGGTCGGGCCGGTTGCAGGCAGTGAAGCGGGGGGCTAGCTACCGCATTGATGTGACTCACCTGGAGGAAGTGGTCGTGCAACTAGAACACGGGCTGGTGCGGCACGAACGGCACGCCGCAGGGATGTTGGACTGGCTCGCTGCTGTCGACGAGTGGAAGCGCGGCATGGCGGCCGCGCCCGGCGCTAGCGCTGCCGACCTGGTGATCGAGGACCGGCATGCCCGTCGTTGACGCGTCGGTCGTCGTCGATCTCGTCGCACCGGATGTGTCGACCGGCGCACCGGCCAGGCTCCTGGTGGAGAAACTCGTTGCCGAAGGCAAGGATCTGACCGCACCGTCCTTGCTCTGGCTAGAAGCGTCGAACGCTCTGCTGACCGGGGTACGGCGCGGGCGGTGGGACGGTGCGGCGGCCGATTCGGCCTTCGCGCTGCTCGACCGGATTCCGTTGCGGCCCGCTGACACCCCGGCGGACCGGGAGCGCGCGTTCGACCTGGCCAGGCGGTATGACAACTGGCCGGTCTACGACATGGTGTACGTAGCACTGGCCGAGCGGCTGCGTACCGAGCTGTACACGGCTGACGAGCGGCTACGTGCCCGGCTTGCGCACCTGCCGTGGGTGCTCGGTCTGGCCGCCGCTGCTTAGCGGGGGAGGGCGCTGCGCCGCCAGGCGCCGGGGCCCGCGGTGATCGGCGTGCGCATCAGGGCGGAGGGCAGCGACCATTCTGAACGGCTCGCAGGTGCCGGCCTGGTCTCGCGGGCGAGCGCCGCCCCAGCCCGGCGGCGACCTGCGATCAGTGCGACGACGGCGGCCAGTTCGGCCGCCGTCGGCTCGCCGCGGACGACTGACAGCAGCGGCTGCGGCGGATCAGCTACGGGCGGTTGGTTATGCATAGAACTATTCTGCCTGCTTGTCACGTCTGCCCGCTTGTCACGGCCAGGTCAGCCTTTCGACTTGCCGACTCCGACGCCGAACTGCCGGTGCACCCGGGCCCAGAACGCATCCCTGAGCCACTCCCGCGCCTCCTGGTAAGAGCGCAGCGACATGCCGAGCTCTTTCTCGGCATCGACCAGCAGTTCCTTGTCGATCACTGGCGGCAGGATCGGTCCGGGGAGCAGGTCGCGGATGTTGTCTTCGCCGCGGGTCAGTATCCACTTCTGGGCCACATGCTCGCCGGCTTCCTCGACCCGCTCCCTGGAGGGCCCGAGCCGTACTGCGGCCAGGTGCGCGGCGTTGACGTGGATCGGGGCGTGCTTCGCGTGCGAGCGGAACGGGTTCCGGTCGCCGAACAGCTGAGCGGGGGACGGTGTCGCTGGCTGGATGGCGGTGATATCCGGTACCGTGACTGCCTGGTCGGGCCTGGCCGGTACCGCCGCGTGCCCGGTCGCCTGCGCTGCCTCCGGCGTCGGCTGCGGCGCGAAGAACGGCTCGATGAACGAACGTTCAAGCACCTCGACGGTGTCGGACTCCCAGACCAGCCGCTCGGCCTGGTTCGTGCCATACGGCGGCTCTACGCCCCACAGGTGCACCCGGACACCGTATGCCTGGGCTGCCTCTACCGCCGGGACCATGTCCTCGTCGCCGGCCACGAGTATCGCGTCAGTGATGGCCCGGTGCCGGGCGAGTGCCTCCATGTCAGCGCGGATCTGGGCGTCGACGCCCTTCTGCTGGCCGCGTGCGTTGAGGTTGCCCAGGCGCAGCTTCACCAGCGGCATCTGGGCGATGACCCGCTGGTCGAAGGTGGGCACCCGGTCCCGTGCCGCGTCATACCAGTAGACGCGCAGCAACTGGCCCCTGACCTGGTCGTCAGCTTGCTTGATGAGTGCCTGGATCAGCTTGTCGGCGTCCACGCGGTACTCGCGCCTGGACGAGGCGCTGAACAGCAACTCGCCCGCGGACGCGTAGATATAGCCCACGTCAACCATGATCGCGTAGCGGGAGAGCAGCGGGAGCGGGACTTCGGACTCGGTCATTTGCCTTCGACTCTAGTCGGCCATCAGCGCAGTGTCGCGCAGCGAAGAGCAATCCCCCGGTGCGCCCTGTCTGGCGAGGAGTTGTTCTGTGGCACCGCGCGACTTTCCGTCCGGCATGTTCGGTCTGCGGCAGGTTCGGTCCGCTCCCGGCTAGGGCCGTACATCCCGCTCGCCGGTCTACAGCGGAATGTTGCCGTGCTTCTTCGGCGGCAGTGTCTGGCGCTTGGTGCGCAGCGTGTGCAAGGCCCTGACGATGGCCGGCCGGGTTTCGGCCGGCCGGATCACGGCATCGACGTAACCACGTTCGGCGGCGATGTAGGGGTTCGCGAGCGTGTCCTCGTACTCTGCCGCGCGCGCGGTCCTGACCGCCGCCCGCTCCTCCGGGGTCGCCGCGTCGGCCAGTTCCCTGCGGTACAAGATGTTCACGGCGCCCTGCGCGCCCATGACCGCGATCTGGGCGGTCGGCCAGGCCAGGTTGACGTCGCCGCCTAGGTGCTTGGAGCCCATCACGTCGTAGGCGCCGCCGTAGGCCTTCCTGGTGATCACCGTGATCTTCGGCACGGTCGCCTCGGCGTAGGCGTAGATCAGCTTCGCTCCGCGCCTGATGATCCCGCCCCACTCCTGATCCGTGCCAGGCAGGAAGCCGGGTACGTCCACGAAGGTCAGCACGGGAATGCCGAAGGCGTCGCAGGTACGGACGAATCTGGCCGCCTTCTCCGAGGCGTCGATGTCCAGCGCGCCAGCGAAGTGCATCGGCTGGTTGGCCACGACCCCGACCGGTGCGCCCTGCACCCGGCCGAAGCCGACGACGATGTTCTTGGCGAAGGCGGCGTGGATCTCGCAGAATTCCCCGTCGTCGAGCACATGCCCGATCACCTGGTGCATGTCGTACGGCTGGTTGGCGGAGTCCGGGATCAGCGTGTCGAGCTCGGCGTCGGAGTCGGTCAGCTCGCAGATCGTCTCAGGATCGAGGCCGCGGGGCAGGACCGGCGGTTGCTCCAGGTTGTTCGACGGCAGGTAGGACAGCAGTTCCCTGGCGAAGTCGAGGCAGTCCTGCTCGTCCACGGCCTGGTAGTGCGCGACCCCGGACTTGGCGTTGTGCGCGTGCGCGCCGCCGAGATCCTCCATGCTGACTTCTTCGCCGGTCACGGTCTTGATGACATCGGGCCCGGTGATGAACATGTGCGACGTCTGGTCCACCATCAGCGTGAAGTCGGTGATCGCCGGGGAGTAGACCGCGCCGCCCGCGCACGGCCCCATGATCAGCGAAATCTGCGGGATGACTCCCGACGACATCACGTTGCGGTAGAAGATCTCGGCGTACAGGCCGAGGGCGACCACGCCCTCCTGGATCCTCGCGCCGCCGCTGTCGTTGATGCCGATGACCGGGCAGCCCACCTTGAGCGCGTGATCCATGACCTTGACGATCTTCTCGCCGAACACCTCGCCGAGCGAGCCGCCGAAGATGGTGAAGTCCTGGCTGAACACGCAGACTGGCCGGCCGTCGATCGTCCCGTAGCCGGTCACGACGCCGTCGCCGTAGGGCCGGTTCGCCGCCATGTCGAAGTCTTGCGCCCGGTGCCTGGCGAGCTCGTCGAACTCGGTGAACGAGCCCGGGTCGAGCAAGTGGTCGATCCGCTCCCGTGCGGTCATCTTGCCCTTGGCGTGCTGGCGTTCGACCGCGCGCGCGGAGCCGGCGTGGACCGCCTCGTGGCGGCGCTTCTCCAGGTCGGCGATCTTGCCCGCGGTGGTGTGGATGTCGATCGCCTGGTCGGCGTCGCCAGCGAGGTGTGCAGCGTCGGAGGCCATGCCGGACAGGGTAGCGGGGCCGATGGCGCCGGTCCGCGGGCGCTGGTCCGCGGGCGCTGGTTAATCGCACGGAAACCGGCGGATGTCCCTACGATGAGCGGATGGTTCAGGACCGGGAGCTTGACCTCGTGTTGTTCGGCGCGACCGGCTATGTCGGACGGCTGACAGCGGCCTACCTCGCCGGGCACGCGCCGCCTGGCGTCCGGATCGGGCTGGCCGGCCGGTCGGAGCAGCGCCTGGCCGACGTGCGGGCAGGGCTCGGCCCCGCGGCTGCCGACTGGCCGCTGCTGACAGCCGACTGCGCGGACCCGGAGTCCGCGCGGCGCCTGGCCGGCACGGCAGGCGTGATCGCGACCACCGTGGGGCCTTACCGCCGCCTCGGGCTGCCGCTCGTCCAGGCCTGCGCCAGGGCAGGCACCCATTACGCGGACCTGACCGGCGAGGTGCTGTTCATCCGGGACAGCATCGATTCCAGCCACGATGTCGCGGCGGCCGCCAGTTCCGCTACCGGGAAGTGACCGGCTTCGGCCGCGGCCCGGCCGCGCCCGCGCTGGCGGCGGGCGTCACAGCCGCGCTTGCCGCGCTCCAGGTCGGGCTGACCCTGCCGCCAGCGCGAACGCTGCTCCGCTCGCTGCTGCCCAAGCCGGGTGCGGGCCCCAGCGAGAAGAAACGCCAGGCTGGCTTCTTCCGCATCGAGTTCCACGCGCGCACTTCGTCCGGCGCCCGGTACCTGACCAGAGTCGGCGCCGACGGCGACCCCGGCTATGCCGCCACGGCGGTGATGCTGGGCGAGAGCGCGCTCTGCCTGGCGCTTGACCGCGACCGGCTGCCCGGCCGGGCCGGCGGTCTCACGCCGGCCACCGCGATGGGCACGGCGCTGGCCGACCGCCTCCGGTCGGCCGGGCAGACGCTCGAATCGAGGCTCGTCTAGCACAATGGGCGGCATGCCAGCCGCTGGGACAGGTTCCGGTCGGACCGCGCCGCTGAGTGCGGCGCGGTTGCGGGCCGCGGCCGGCGGGCTGGCGAGTCTGTGGACGGACATCCGCGTCGTCTCCGCGACCGGGTCGACGAACGAGGATGCGCTGATGGCGGCGCGGGACGGTGCGCCTGAGGGCCTGGTCATCGCCGCCGAGGCGCAGACGGCGGGCCGGGGCCGCCAGGGCCGGAGCTGGCAGAGCCTGCACGGGGCGGCCCTGACTTTCTCGGTCCTGCTGCGGCCCGGACCCGTACCTGCGACGCGGGGCTGGGTGCCGCTGCTGGCCGGCGTGGCCGCGGCGACCGCGCTGCGCGAGGTGACCGGGGTCGACGCACGGCTGAAGTGGCCCAACGACGTCATGGTGCGAGACCGCAAGCTGGGCGGCATCCTGGCGGAGCAGGCCGACGGCGCCATCGTGGTCGGATTGGGGATCAACGTCCGGGGCCAGGGACGGGACCTTCCGGTCGCCACGGCGACCTCGCTCGAGCTCCACGGGGCGGCGGAGACCGACCGGACAGACCTGCTCGCGGAGATCTTGCGGCAGCTCGAGCGCTGGTACCGGCTCTGGCAAGGCGCCGGCTCTGGCGACGCGGACGCCTGCGGGCTGCGGCCGCGGTACCGGCTGCTGTCCGCCACCATCGGCCGCGAGGTCCAGGTGCGGTTGCCGGGCAACAGGGTGCTCGCCGGGATCGCGGCCGACGTCGACGGCTCCGGCCAGTTGCTGGTGACCAGGGCTGATGGTGACCTGGTCGCCATCAGCGCCGGGGACGTCATCCACGTGCGCTGAAGCGGTCCAGCCCGCGCGTGACCTGGGTGTCGACGGTTCGCTCCGTCGATCGCCGTGAACTGTCATCATGTGACTTGTGGCTAGTTCGGATGGGTTGACTCAGGGTGAGGAGCTTGTGCTCCGGCTGCACCCGCATGGCAAGACGATGGTCCGGCCGGCGGCTGTGCTGCTCCTGATCTTGGTTGTCGCAAGCGTCGCGATCATCGTGCTGCCGGCGGACGCGTCGCAGCTGTGGCCGATCCGGGCGGCGATCGGAGCGGCGGCACTGCTCGCCGCCGCGGTCTGGTTCGGGGCGCCTTTCCTGCGGTGGCGTACTACCACCTATGAGGTGACGACCCGGCGGCTGCGGCTGCGCCTGGGCATCCTGACCAGGTCAGGTCGTGATTTCCCGCTGAACCGGATCAGCGACGTGTCGTTCTCCCAAGGGCTGCTCGACCGGATCTTCGGCTGCGGCCGGCTCATCGTCGAGTCCCCGGGGGAGCACGGCCAGCTCGTGCTGACCGAGATCCCTGACGTGAAGCGAGTGCAGGGAGTCCTGTTCCAGCTTGTGGGCGACGAAACTGCCCGGGCCGGGCGGGCAGGGCCGGTCGGCGACGGCACCTGACGGCGGTTAGCCTGACTCGTATGACTGCGAATGGCGGAGCGGCAGTGCACCGCGGGCCTGACGGCATTGCCGAGGTGGTACTCGACCGGCCGGCGGCCATGAATGCGCTGAGCACGGCCATGCTCGGCATACTGGCCGAGATTTTCAGCGCGCTCGCTGCCGATCCGGCGATTGGCGCTGTCGTCCTTTCGGCTGCCGGTGAGCGCGCGTTCTGCGCGGGGGCCGATCTTAAGGAACGCGCGGCGATGAGCGACGCGCAGATCATGGCGCAGCGGCCAGCCTTCCGTGCGGCCTTCGCGGCACTGCTCGCGTTGCCGCAGCCGGCCATCGCCGCTGTGCACGGGTTCGCGCTCGGCGGCGGGTGCGAGCTCGCGCTGAGTTGTGACGTGATCGTCGTGGACGATACTGCCGTGCTTGGCCTGCCTGAGGCGACCGTCGGCCTGGTGCCCGGTTGTGGCGGGACGCAGTTGCTGACCCGCCGGGTCGGCCCGGGGAGGGCGGCCGACCTGATCTTCTCCGGCAGGAAGGTCGCCGCACCGGAGGCACTGACGATCGGGCTGGCCGACCGGCTGGTGCCTGCCGGGACGGCGCGGGCAGCCGCGCTAGACCTGGCCAGGCAGATCGTCGGCAACTCGCCGGTCGCGGTACGCGCGGCCAAGCGGGCGCTGCGGAACGGCGCGGGGCTTTCGCTGAGCGCGGCGCTCGACGTCGAGGACGCGGCCTGGCGGACGGCGGCGGCGTCGGCCGACAGGCGCGAAGGGATCAAGGCGTTCGCCCAGAAGCGGAAGCCGGTCTGGCCGGGGGGCCCGGCAGAGCGAGGTGGTAGCGGTGTCTGACCTTCCCGGCAGGATCTCGCTGCGCGAGGTGGGTCCGCGCGACGGGCTGCAGAACGAGGATCCGGTCCCGACCGAGGCAAAGATCGAACTGATCGA
>Ga0307372_10009209_pt1 | contig 13675 bp, 12 predicted proteins | sample OX1MG_FD_202533 | JGI IMG/M metagenome (GOLD analysis project Ga0307372, IMG submission 202533) | Soil microbial communities from Risofladan, Vaasa, Finland - OX-1 | ecosystem: Environmental > Terrestrial > Soil > Coastal area > Acid sulfate soil | place: Finland: Risofladan, Vaasa | collected...
CACACAAGGTCATCGTGGAAGTTGCGCGATGACAAGACATGTAACCCAAAACCGTAGTAGGTCATGCGCGGCTTTTCGACACCTTGGGAAAATCCGCAAAACGACTGGAAAATAGGCAGAATTCCGTTTTCTCCCTTGAGGAATCAAAAAGCGTCAACCGCGAGATAATGGAGCCCATGGGATCTCTCGAAAACGGCATCAGTGATGAACTCACTGCCTGGCTCCTCAAACAGCCAGTGTTTTTTGTCACAACGGCTCCTCTAGACGCCAACGGGCACGTGAACTGCTCGCCCAAAGGGAACCGGAGCGAATTCGCCGTTCTTAGCGAGATGTCCGTCGCATACCTCGACCAAACCGGAAGTGGGGTGGAAACAATCGCCCACCTCCGCGAGAACGGACGCATAACGATAATGTTCTGTGCCTTTACGGGAGCACCCCGGATTGTACGACTCCAGGGGCGCGGGGAGTTTGTTCTTCGTAGCGACAAAAGATTCGAGCATCTCGCGCGAAATTTTACGAATTCTGTGGGAGTGGGCGCACGGGCGATCATCATCGCTCACCTCGACCGGGTAGCTGACTCGTGTGGTTATGGAGTTCCTCTCATGGAATTCAAGAGTCATCGTCCAGCACTTGATGCGTGGTCCATCAAGCAGGGAGAGTCAGGCATCGCGTTGTACAAAGAGAAAAACAATCGGTTCAGCATCGACGATCTCGATGGAATCTAGGCTCAGTGTCGGCCAAGTGGGTCAGTTGGCGCCTGGATACACGTCGGTGGGAACAATTTCGAGGTCGCAGTCTCCTCTTGATCACACCTCGATCTGGCCATGACCGATAGCCGTCGGGACATTCCCACCGGTAATGCCAACGACACGGCCCGTATCGACCGCTATCTCTGGGCGATTCGCATCTGCAAGAGCCGTTCGGGCGCCACTGAACTCTGTAGAGCCGGGCACGTCAAGATCCGTGGCGTATCGGTAAAAGCCGCGCATCTTGTTCGGCGCGGCGACGAGATCACCGTCAACCTCAATGGACATGCGAAAATCATCGTGCCGACGGTATTGATCGTGAGACGCGTCAGCGCGCGAGAGGCGAAGGAGTGCTACTTCGATCATTCACCCATGCAGATCTCAATCGAACACAACCTCTCCCCGTTCCTTCGAGACGCTTCGACAGGGCGTCCCACAAAACGCGACCGACGGGTGCTTGATCGACTGCGCAACAAAGGACGCTAGACAACCGATGTCCGCAAGGGTCAATTCAATACCCGAGTGAACAGAGGCCTGACCCGAGCACTCATCACGAATATTTCGTGTGCTGAGTCGGGTAGGTATCACTCGTTCGAGTGCAAGATTGAATTTAAGCCGCCCCAACTTCGATTTTGCGGGCGCGCCTCTACACGGCCAGTCTCGCCGTGGCGATAGAAAAGTAACCCCGAGGCGCCACTCAGATCCCTTGCCTTGACCACAGTCGTGGTCTCGTCGGAATGGACCGTGACAGGAGTCCCTGCGGTCAGATAAAGACCGGCCTCGACCGTACAATAATCGCCAAGAGAGATACCGATGCCAGCGTTCGCGCCGACAAGGCAGTGCTCTCCAACGGTAATGACCTCTTTGCCGCCGCCAGAGAGTGTCCCCATGATCGAGGCTCCGCCACCGATGTCGCTGTTTGCTCCGATCAGTACCCCGGCACTAATGCGACCTTCGACCATGCATGGTCCTAGCGTCCCGGCATTGAAATTACAGAATCCCTCATGCATCACCGTCGTTCCCTCAGCAAGATATGCGCCAAGTCGAACGCGATTCCCATCTGCGATACGTACTCCACTTGGGACGACATAGTCGGTCATGCGGGGAAACTTGTCGACACTATGAACCGCGATGTTTTCTCCCGCGAGATTGTCATAGGCGAGAAAGATATTCATTGCCTCAGGATCAATAGGTCCTCGATTTGTCCAGGCGACATTGTTCAATAGGCCGAAAATTCCATCAAGATTGATCTTGCGCGGCTCCACATAGCGAAGTGAGAGAAGGTGAAGTCGAAGGTAGGCATCTGGAGCCGTCTTCGGCGGCGATGTCGGATCCTGGATCACAACGAGAACCGGAACACGCGATCTGGTCTCTCCGGCGATGAACTCGGGGTCATCGTTAACAAGCGAACCTAAAACGCGCAGAGCGTCAATATTTCCGTGCCCCTCTTCGTCCATAAACGCGTGAAGACGCGCCTCGACGTGTTCGTAGAACTCCGCTTTGTCAAGCATGACGGTCTCGGCCATCGTCTCTATCGCGTCATAGAGCACCGCCCATGTTCCAAAGTTCTCGCCCACATTGATGGCAATGAACCGCGTATCAAGCACCTTTGGTTCGTCGCCACCGTCACGCTGCCAACAGGTTGCAATTCCGAGTGCAAAGGCATATGGACGCGAATATCCAGCGCGTTTCTCCACCTCCGCGACAAATTGCTGGAACTCTTCTTTCGTCTTCAACGTGAGATGCGAGGCCACCTCCTTACCTTACTCGGGCCCCCTTCCCGCCATTGGCCCGATAACCGACCGCATTCCTGGCATTTGGGACTCATGGCTGATTGCAGGGAACGAGGTCGGGCCCTGCTTCGTAGCTGCCCGGTCTTCGGCGAAGGCTTCCGATACCGTGCAGATATGTGCTTCTCGCCTCAGGCAGATCTTGTCGGCGGTGCCATCATTGGCGCGATCGGCATCGACGCCCTGCGACACGTCGAGAGGCGACCGAGTCACTTCGCCATCGCAGCCCTGCCGCTCATCCTCGCATTTCACCAGTTCGACGAGGCGTTCATCTGGCTCGGGCTTGAAGGGCACGTTCCAAAATCCGTCGAACACCTCGCACTGTGGATCTACCTCATAATCGCGTTTGTCGTTCTTCCGATATACGTGCCACTCGCGATTCTCGGTTACGAACCGACGATTCGCCGAAAATGGGCGATGTCTGCCTTTGTCACGATTGGCATATTTGTTTCGGCGGTGCTCTTGCACGCGATGCTGCGGGGTCCATTTGGAGTTGCTATGCGCCCGTTCCACCTCTCGTATAATCTTCGTCTCGGTCACGCGACCCTCATCGTCGGTCTGTACGTCGTCGCAGTCTGCGGAGCATTCCTTTTTTCCGGCGTCCGTCCAATGGTCGTCTTTGGTCTGATCAACCTCGTCGCAGTCATCGTCATCGTGGTTCTCTCAGTCGATGGCTTCGCCTCGGTGTGGTGTGCCTGGGCTGCGATCTCGAGTGGAGCAATCGCGCTCCGTCTTCGTCTCCAGGAACGACAACGCCTTGACTTGACAAGACCACTCAATCAGCATGATCTGCCGCACCAGACCGAGTCCCTTGACCGATAACAATTGCGCGGTGTGAACGCAACCAGTCGTGCGAGCCAATGGCCCGTGTATCGCCGAATCTGTGCCGATCGTCGTGAGCTGGCGCGCTCGATCCCATCATTCTTCTGTGCGCCTCTCTCAGGCAGCGATCGGCGCCTTGGTCCCGATGCAGTTTGCAGGCGATGTGTGACACACATGATGTTCGGGTTCCCCGAGAGGCACGGCCTGACTCAATGTGTTGCTGGCTTCGTACCTTGATCCTGATCTGTCGACCCGGCCCCCGCGGGCGAACGCACCAACTGGTCGGACGAACGTGACCCTATAGGCGCTGAGCGCCAGATTGCCGCTCTCATTTTTACCGAGCAGATGTGGCAATGATACTGTGCCGTTGACGGTAGGCGTAGCTGTCAGCGGCCGCGCCATATGCCGGTAAAGGTCGATTTGATGCACAAGTTCCAGAGGTCTCCTGAAACGCGCGTGGTGACGGCTTTCGCGCGTACGGTCATATCCCCGGGGTCGCTCGTTCGCGCGTCACAACGGCGGAGATATTGATCGCCCTGTGGCCCACCGGCTGGCCGGCGGGCGCGTCGTTTCCATCTTCTCGGGGTCGGCCTCGCCGCGTTCGCATCCTACGGAGGCCTCGCGGTCGTCGCCTCGAACCCGGTGTCGGCCCAGGCGGCACCCGCATCGGGAGCGAGCGGATCCGCCCAACTCGCGTCGGCATTCCCGCCACCAAAGGTGCATCCGAAACACCAGGCGTCCGCCTACGCCTTTACTCCCACCGAGGGGCGACAGTTTTCCACACCGGCAATCTCTAACCCGTGGAGCTTCCTCGGGCCCCAGCCGATCACCGGCTCCTATTCGAAGGTCTCTGGACGGGTTGACAGCCTCGCGGTTGACCCGACCAATGCTCAGCTGTCGCGTGTCTCGCTGCGTGGGCACGATCCGCCTCGGTCAGCAAGCGATCGTGATCGGCCACCGGGGCAAGAGGGTGATCCGTCGACGGACGATCATCCTCGAGGACCTTGCACACTTTTCCCTCGCTGCAGGTCACAGCGCCAAGATCCGCGTCGCGCTGCGGGCGCTCGCGGGCCACGAGCTGGCGCTGCGGCACCGGCTCGTCCTCTTGGTCACGATCCGAATCTCGGCAGCGAAGGGTATCGCGCTTGGGTAACGACAAGGTCGTTCGAGTCCTTCCTCTGTGACTAAAACGTAGGGGCTCTCGTCAAAGAGTAGACGTGCTCGATATGCTCCCACGCACTGGCGGCTTGCTGAAATAGGATTCACCTGACCCGACAGGCGTTCCTTGTGCCGCGCGCCCTCAAGAAATTCATGTCGCGCGTCATCGTCGGCGGCCGTGGTCTCTCCTCCTTGGCTGTGTGTCCGCCAGGGACTCTAAATTTGGCTGGTGCCAATGACCATATGCAGGCTGGCGATGTGAAGTTGTTCTGTGCGGGAGGGTTCCGCCATCGTCTCTCCGACTTGGTATGACTATCATTCGGGGCGTGGCTGTACATTCTGGAGCTGAGAACCGTCGCACGCGTCGGGCGGAGACTTGGATCGATAAGTGCCGCTGCTGCTGGAAACCCCTCAAATTCGATCCCAATCAAGTCGAGGTAACTGGGCAGTTCACCTACTACCGTTGTCCGGAATGCGAAGGATCGTTCCCGATACGGCGACGGGATACTGAGACGTTCAAGTAGGGCTTCGGTCAATCCAACGATAGAGATCTATCATCTTTTGCAGGTTGTGTCACCCGCCACCATCATGGGACCAGTCGACCCTGTACCCTTTTGCGCCCTCGTTGATAAAACGACAACAGTCACTCACGAGAACATGAGTGGACCAGGCCACACGCGTCGGGCGCGGTTCGGGTACGTACCCTCAACTCCACAAAAGGGGCTGGTGGTGAGAGAATACGGAAGGCAGGAATCGCCACCGAAATTATTGCCCGAGCGTTAGATTTGAGCGATGCGTTTTCGGCCCCGGTCTCTCGCGACATGCGTTGCTGCGATGGTCTTTTTGGGATACGACATGGCGCTTTCTGGCCTCGCCCAAGTCGTCCCATCGGTACGTTCCGTCGCATTGCCAGCGAATCTCTATTTCGCCTCGATCGCCGTTGATGACCAGAACCTCGTGCTATCGGGAACCGCAACCCAAGATGGGGACCAAGGAGTTGCGTGTGTTATGGCAAAGGTCGAATTGACGAACCTGTCGGTCAAGAACCTACTCGAGCCTCGTTGCGATGACCCGCGACTCTCTGCCGCACCGATTGTCGCGGTCCAGCAGTACTCACCGTCAATGCAGTCAAGGGTTAGAATCGCCCGGATCGATCCCAAAACGGGGCATCTGGACGTCGGGTCGGTTGTCGTGACATACACACAGCTTTCGGACTCCCATCTCGAAGTTGCACAGGGCCCCGGCTATCTCTGGCTATACGCACCCATTACATCAAAGGGCGCACAGGCACTTCGTATCTCGGACGCGACCGGAGCGGTATTGCAAGACACGGTCATCTCCCCAGCGATGGACCGCCCCGTCATCGCTGCAAATGCCAACGGTCTCTTCCTCGCGCAGGCAGGCAACTCGGGCTTCCTTGGCTCGACAGAACTCTTCGACGGCTATTTTCCGCCTCGGCATCGGAACCAATCAGGTGGAGCCCTTCGATGTGCCAAGTGGTACTCCCTTTCAGGGGTTTATCTCATGGATGACCGGTTCTGGGAACTCGCTCTGGGCAGATGTCTGTCCGCGTCCAATCGATGCCATCGCGTGCAAGATCACGCGTTTTGTCGGCATCACCGGGACCCCGGTGTATGCGACCACCGATTCTGAGGGCAACGGTGGCGCGGGATGGGTAGTCGGGAATGGCACAACTGGGTTGTACTCCGCTGTGCCCGTTGGTTCCCCCGAGACCACTTTGTATAGAGTCGTGCGGATTGACCCGAATAATGGGAATATCTCCACGCTCGCGACCGTGACGCTCCCCGACTTTTACAACGGCAATGCTGACCATGGTGCTCAAAGCTCCATCGTTGCCGACGGCGCGCTCTACCTCCTTGGGCCGCCGACGGGTCCCGCAGGCGGTTCACTTCCCGGCCGTCTGTATCGCATTGCGCTCGGTGGCGCATCGTGAGATCCGCATGGCGACGCGCGCGCTTTTGCAGGCATCCGCTTACTGGAGCAGTCCTCGCATTCGTAATCGCAACGACGATCCCAGCGGCTAGCGCCAGCATTACGGCGACGCGTGGCCAATGGTCAAGTGGAACAGACAGCGGTGTTGGCTCGGCGACTGCTGTCTCGTGCGCATCGTCGCAATTTTGCGAAGCAGTTGGTTTTACAACGGGCATTGATGCTGCGGCGCAATTCAATGGCAAGAGATGGATGGGCGCCAAGACGATTGCGAAGTACTCGGGAGTCGTCACATCGCTGTCGTGTCCAGTCAACGGTTGGTGCGCGGCAATTACTGATCTCGCAGATGTAACGACACTCCGCAACGGCCGCTGGTCGAAGCTCATCCCGGTCGATCCAAGTCCAGATCCGCCCTATCCGGGGATAGTGGCCGCGCTTTCGTGTACCGCGCCAACCTTCTGCGTTGCAGTCGACGCGCGAGGGATGTCGGAAACCTATAACGGGTCACGCTGGTCAAAGCCCCGTCTCATAGATCGCGACAATCCGATCAATGATGTTTCCTGCGGAGCTTTGGAACACTGCGTCGTAATAGATGGGTTTGGGCGCGTACTGAACTTCGATGACGGTCGATGGTCGGTACCGCTCGGCATCGACCATGCGGCGCTCACTGGCGTCTCGTGTGCAACAGCGACATCGTGTGTTGCAGTTGACCTATTTGGTCGGACGATCAGCTTGAACGGCGGGAGGTGGGGCCCGCCTACGTCGACTGACATGGCCTCCGCGACACCGCTTTCGATCTCCTGTCCAACTGCAGGGAATTGCATCGTCGCGGACGCAGCCGGCCGTGGCTTCTTCCGATCCAGGGGAAGGTGGATCGGGCCGAAACTGATCGATGATTCGCTTGGTGTGTCGTTCGACGCGGTGAATTTGGTCGATGTGGCGTGCGTCCACGGCTCGCAGGGTCCGTGTGTCGCTGTCGATTCGGCCGGCAACGCGACCGAGAACAATACACCGTTCCTCGTGAAATAATGTCGACGGCTTTTCTAGACTGGGAGGACCCCAAAGATCGCGCCGCGTTCACTCGGGGATGCGTGTTCACTCGGGGATGAGGGTGGTCACACAGAACGGGTGGCCGGCCGGGTCGATGAGGACTCGCCAGCCATCGGGGCGCGGCTGGTCGTCGGCTTTGGTCGCTCCGGCCGCGATGGCGAAATCTTCTGCAACCGCCAGGTCGGCGACAGCGAAGTCGAGGTGGACTTGCTGGGGAACGTTGGATTCGGGCCAGGTCGGCGGGCGGTAGTTCTCTATTTTCTGCATCGACAGCCAGAGGCCATCGAGACGGACGGCGGCGAACCCTTCGGAGTCATACGCGACTTCGACGCCGAGCAGCGTCGCGTAGAACCGGGCGAGAGCGGAGGGATCGGGGCAGTCGAGCGACACCGAGCCGAGCCGGATGGGAGCGGTCATGGATGCGACCTCCTTCTCATGGCGCCGACAGGCCATTTCCGCGAGCGCCCCGCATCCAACGCTACAGGGTGGCCCGGCCAGGTCGCGTCCGTAATTCGAGCGAGGATACCTACATGACAGACACCGCCGCGCGCACGGCGCTGCCCTTGGGCTCGGTCCAGGCCCGGCTCTCGAATGAATCCGGCGCGGACCATTCGAGCAGCGCCACCGAGCCTCTCTGGGGCGCGCCGTGATGAGCGATTTCTTTGTGCGATACCCGTCCGTCGAGAGTCCGTGACACCGTGGCGATCAGACAGCCAAGATGACCAGTCTGCTCTGGTCGGACACCGAAGTCTCTTGGTGAGCCTTTGAGTCTGCAGGTCAATACCGTTGTGCCGAGCTCGCAGGAGAATCATGAAATATCGCCATCGCCTGCGATCATCAGACCTCTGCACATTTCGCTCGCAGCAGAACGGACTCCGAGGTATCGAGAGAGGAGTGAACGGAGGGTATTGTTCATCTCCACCGTGTCGAAGACGACGTCTCGAAGCTCGACGCCGCGTTTACGCACGAAGTCGCGCGCAACTGGCTTGCCAGGTGCAGGCGTTTACATTTCATGCCACACCGGCAGATTTGTCGTTGCAGATCCTCGTTGCGCGCTGATCCAACGATACTCTGAACATTCGATGTTGCAGCATTGAGGGTGTCAGTGCCCTTATCGAGGTGATCTTGGAGTAAGTCCCGTTTCACACCGATGATCGACTCCCGTACCACTGCGCTCCTATCTGGAGGACCAGATTGATCCATGACGACAGATTGGATGCGCCTCACGAAACCAAGGAGTTTCGGCAGCGCTCCAAGCTCGGCATGATTTGAGTGCAGGAAGCGTGGCCAGGGCACGAAATTTATCCGCGCGGTGCGAGTCGCTCCGACATTGTGATGAAGTCGCGTGCCCACCAAGGTTCGAAGAACGTCCATGGTCCCTGCACGGTCGTCGAAACGAGCTTGCTCCCGTTGGAGGGCGCGGCAAGACCGCCTGGAATAGAGGGGTCATACGCAGTGAAGTCGGGCCAGGCGGGATTGATATCGAGCTGCATGCCCCGAACAACGCCCGCGCGCACAAGGAGCTGCGCGAGCTGCATTGGATCAAGAGCCGGACCGGCACAGTAGACGAGGGCGCCGTCAGCGGTAACGCCGACCCCGGAACGCCATTGATGTTCAACGCCCGGCACCGCGCCGGCACAAGAGGTCGCGCCACACGTCGCCCCCCAGATCTGCCAGTTAGGGCTTGCCGCTAGAGATGTGGGTCGGCCGTTTTCGACGAGTGGGGCCAGGTTCTGGCGAACCGCGACGACCGAGGGCGTCATCTTGAAATTCTTTCCCCAAACGCCTACCTTGACGCTCCCATCGGCATAGATGACCAGCGAAGCGGCCCCTGGTAGCAGCGGGTCAATCATTCGGCCTTCGGTGTAGTAGCCACCCCTGGCAACCTTCATGGCGAAGCCGCCATTGAACGCCGCCACCAGTGAGGCAGCCTGTGCGGGCTCGATTGGCGCAGTGAAGCGAAAAGGGCCTCCACCGGGGCTAATTGAACCTGAATAGAGCCGCGCGGACAAAAGCCGAGTGTCCATCCACGCGATCCCGGCGACCTGCTCGCCCCCAGGTGGGACGAGTGTGGTCTTGTAGATCGCAGCCTCCCCACGGACTAGACGACCAGTTGGACTCCACATTCCCTCTCGCGCAACAACGGACCCATGAAACGGTGTGAGCGGCGCCGGGGTAGGCAAACTTCGCCTGAGCCTGCCCATCTTCATCCGACGGTCGCGTGTTGAGCGTCTCACGGTAATAGGCGTAACCACGTTCGACAGCCACAGAGGGAAAGCAGGAGATGTCGCTCGGTCGGAGCCTCGAGTGCGCCCGATGTCTGTTGGCTTTACGGCAGTGCTTGGCGCTATCGCCAGAGAGACGAAAAAGAGCGCTGGCAAAAGAGACATCAGTCTTATTCCGCCACGGCGAAGTATAACGGTGACCATTCATTCATGCTAACGAGCATTATCGGGGCCAGAGGTAGCCATGCCAGACCGTAAATTTCTCTGATCGATGTCTTGGACCCTGAAGATGACAGGTCTGTCGCAGCCAACCAGGGGAGCCCGTACGCTGTAGATAGTTTGCTTTGGAAGAATCGGCCGATTTTAAAAGCACTCGCGGTCTTATAAAACAAACTATTTCCCTGCCACTACCAGTTCCGCCAATTCCTTAACTCTCACTAGGTGCGTGGGTCAGAACCTCTGATCCACGCCTTCGCCCGTCATCGTATGATCGCTTAAGATTCGCGATTTTCCTTGTCATCGACGATACTTGAGAGGCGAGTACACCCCGCCAGACGACAAGGGTGTTCGTGCGCTGCTCTCTCAATGGGACTTGGCCCGACACATGCAAGGTGTCATTCTCAATAGAACAACATGATTGGAAGCCACCCCAGTGTCACTGGCAAGAGCACGATGTAGCAGAGAGGGAGAAAGTTGTCTCATCTACCTACCGGTGACCCCGCCAGAATCTCGAACAGCGAGCGACCGACGATAGCATGTACTTCTGGGGACACCCCAGTCCCCAACCCCACGGGAGCCGTAGCCGTGTCTTCGTACCTCAGACGACATCGATCGGCTCCGTGCGCATAAGGGAACGTGATGATTCCGCAGGATACGTACCCCGAACACCGCACGCCACTTCCGAAGTAAGCCCTACCCAGTCTGCGGGTGCCTCAAACACCTCGAGCCGCACCCATTTGGGGGCCGCGCGTCATCCGACCTGTCGACGAGATCGAACGTGCAACGGGCACATCTCACTCGACCAGCTCGCGCACTTCTTCACCTCTCTTCAAATTCGATAGGGTGCAACTAAAAGGAGGGGCGCTTTCGCGCCCCTCCTTTCCCAGCATTTCAACACAGCCACCGCAATGCGGCGGTCAACTAACCCGCAGCAAGTGCCTGCTGCATCTCAGTAATTTGCGACTGAGGAATCGCAAGTGGACCACCGAGTATCTGGATACCCGTCGTTACACCTGATCCCAAACCGCTCGGTGGAGTCCCTGCCGTCTTGAGAACTGCGTCCGTGTACGGTCCCGCAGTGGTCGTTGGGCTTTCGGTAAGAAGCAGAGCGTCTGACCTCAGACCCGAGAGTGCAGCTGCGTCGAGCGCGTCACTCCAATAGGCACCCTGAGCAACAAGTACATTGGAGTTAGCCCAACCAAGTAGATGGCCTTCAAACAACGCGAGGTCTGCTGCAGTCTGCGTACCATCAATGCCGGCAACGCGTATGACCGCAATCGGAGTGCCACCAACACTCATCGCCTGGACGGAAGTTACCACCGAAGGCGTTATAGCAAGCTGACCACCAAGCACGAGCACCTGAGTGATACCGAGCTTTGACAGTTCCCCAGCCGCCTGTGACCCGAGCGAGGTGCCGGGCGTCAGAATGACTGGAACATGGAACTGATAGGCGATACCACCCGCAGAAGCTGAGTCCAGGTAGTCGGTGTCCGAAACCAGAATTGCCGACTTTTGCGTACCAACAGGAGCAGTCGACGAGGCGTTCCCCGACGTCTGGTTGTAGGTCGACGCAGTGGCATACGCGGCACCCACGGTCGCCGGCAAGTTCCCTGCGAGGTTGGCGCTGATGTAGTTGTCGATCGCTACGGCAGTGTCATCGGCGGTCGCACCAGAAAGCTGACTTCCGCTATAGACAACGAGATTCTGACCCGTCTTGGAAAGACCACCGCAGTTATACGCCGGTGTAGCGGCCAGTTGCGTGAGATCTGCTTGGTCGATCGCAAGCAAACCACCAACGACGTAGACCCTCTGAACGCCCGCGTACTGAAGCGTCGCAAGCATCGTTGGGTCAAGGCTTGTCGGATCGGTGATAAGGACACCCGTAGAAAGCTGACTCTCCAAGTACGCAGCGGAGAGTGCATCGAACGGATCAGCAGCAGTTGCAAGTACCGCGTTGCCGTTGTTGGTGCAAGTCGCAGTGCTACCCGATGTCGACACGAACTGAGCATTAAACTCTGCGGCCGTCGTTTGGATAGCCGTAATACCGTATATCGCTCCGCTAGCTTGGGAACCGATGATGAACGCCGTTCCCGTACCGAGAGTCGTCGGGGTCGTGCAACTGGCTGTGCTGTCATAAACGACCGTCGCGGTTACAGCACCGTTCACGGTCCCACCAGGCACGTCGACATGCAAATTGCTCAGCGTGTAGGTCGGCGGGTTTCCCGTTGATTGCGTCGTGGCCTCAAAGCTCAATCCTGCACTTTGAATACTCCCAGCAGTCGGCTCAGTTGCAACCGCACCCACTGTGGCATTAGATGCGCCGTTGGTCTGCGCAACAGTCGGCAGTCCAGTGATGGTATCGAATGTCAAACCGGCGGGACTCGTCAAGGTCACGCAGACGTAATAACCGGCAGGGATTGTGCCATCCGACGGCGAACCAATCGAAATGTTCCCAATTGCCGCATCACCCGTTCCAGCCTTGACCACCGAAACCGGAGTCGCCGCGGTCACGGTCGCGTTCGCAATAACCGCATCGATCACGCTGTTCGAAGTCGACGATCCCGAGCTGTTCACGTAGGTAGCCGTGTCGGTAATGTTGCCCGATGAAGCGCCGGTCGCGGTGTAGGTGATAGCGGTAACCGTAAACGAGTTGACTGCAGCTGTAGTACTGGTAAAGACAATCTCGTTGTTTACTCCAGCGCCACACGCGCCATTTGAAGTTGGGCCACCGGACACCCAATTGGTAGTCCCAGTAGCCCCAGCGAAGACGGCGTGATCACAGGCGACCACCAAGTCGACCGTATCACCAAGTACCACCGTGCCAGTAATTGTCACGGTGATATCCGCTCCATTTACTGTTCCGGTACCAAGCGTGCTAGGCGGGACGGTGCCAGCGGTTAAAACGACCGTTGGGGTCGCAGCAGACGCTACGCCTTCGCCGAGAATGGATAGGGCGCCGAGAAGGGTAGTAGCCGTAAGGGCTGCCACTCCCCACCGGCGAATTGACAGGGATCGCATTTTCATTCGCCCTCCTTGGGCATTCAGTCCTGAACCTAATCAGGAATTCCGTTTCGAGCACGAGGCAACTTGTAACAATTCCCGCGCCATCACTCCCAAGGGAGTGATACGAGGGTAACACGGCACCGTGTCCTCTGTCGGCATCACGGCTCCTCCCAAGGGAGTGATACGAGGATAACACCCTAGCCCCGCCATAACAAGCATCTCTGCCACTCGCGCTGAGGTAACAAAGCCTTTCTCAGACGCTCCCGATAGCGTACTCGTTGCATCGATGTATCAAGTGCCACCTAACAGTTCGATAACTGGATCATCTCGATTCGATTACAAATGACCCTGAGATGCTCCACACGCAACCTTTCCACCCAGAAGGCGAGCCCGAGACTTCCAGCGGTCGCCCGAAGTTCCCCGGATCGACCCCGCCTGCTCTCTGATACAGCTTGTTGTGCAGGTATTCGCGCCCCTGAAGCGGAGTATGCGTAGTCGTGCATGAAAGAAGAGATTGTCCCGTTCGTCGTGGAATTTGAGGTGGCGGTCCCCCGCCTGATCTCTGCCATCTGGTAGGTATCGGGTGTTCCGTTAAAAACACCAAAGACAGGGGACCACCATGAAGAAAAACTATAAGACCGCGACCGACGCTGCGGTGATTTCAATGCCCGACTGCGTGAACGTCGTGATGACAGACCTTGCAGACGAACTC